>Ga0180216_1002251_pt1 | contig 16343 bp, 16 predicted proteins | sample eDN3rd37CBELigMG_FD_128879 | JGI IMG/M metagenome (GOLD analysis project Ga0180216, IMG submission 128879) | Enriched Miracle-Growth compost microbial communities from Emeryville, California, USA - eDNA 3rd pass 37_C BE-Lig MG (version 2)... ... | reverse complement strand
TCGTATCCGTCGATCCGCGACCGGCTGATCCTGCTCAATGGCTGGTCGAAGACCTATGCGATGACCGGCTGGCGGCTCGGCTATGCCGTGTGGCCGGGCAAGCTCTACGACTATGCGCGCAAGCTGTCGGTCAATCTGCATTCTTGCGTCAACGCCTCGGCGCAATATGCGGGCCTTGCCGCGCTCACCGGTCCGCAGGACGAGGTGGAGAGGATGATCGCGGAGTTCGACCGGCGTCGCAAAGTCGTGGTCGACGGCCTCAACAAATTGCCCGGCGTGTCCTGCATCGTGCCGAAGGGCGCCTTCTATGCCTTCCCGAACATCAAGGCGACCGGCTGGAAGGCCAAGGAGCTGGCGAACACGCTGCTCAACGAGACCGGCGTTGTCACCATCGGCGGCCCGGACTTCGGCATTCTCGGCGAGGGCTATCTGCGGCTGTCGTATGCCAACTCGACCGAGAACATCCTCAAGGCGCTCGAGCGCATGGGCGAATTCCTGGCCAGCCGCAAGGCGGCGTGAGCGTCATTCCGGGGCGCGTGCTGCGCGCGGCCTGGCATGACCGCGGGGTACGGGGTTTTCGGTAACGGGCTTACTGCACCGTCATCATCTTGATCGCCGCCGGGCCGAGAATGACGATGAACAGCACCGGCAGGAAGAACAGGATCATCGGCACGGTCAGCTTGGGCGGCAGGCCGGCCGCTTTCTTCTCGGCCTCCGACATGCGCATGTCGCGGTTTTCCTGCGCCATCACGCGCAGCATGTTGGCGAGCGGCGTGCCGTAGCGCTCGGCCTGCTGCAAGGCCATGCAGACCGATTTCACGCCGTCGAGGTCGGTGCGCTTGGCGAGGTTCTCGTAAGCCTGACGCCGGTCGGGCAGGTACGACAGTTCGGCATTGGTGAGCGTCAGTTCCTCGGCCAAAGCGACCGACTGGGTGCCGATTTCCTCGCTCACCTTCTTGAGCGCGGCCTCGATCGACATGCCGGACTCCACGCAGATCAGCAGCAGATCGAGCGTGTCCGGGAAAGCGCGCTTGATCGACGTCTGCCGCTTCTGGATCTGGCTCTTGAGGATCATCAACGGCAGATGCATGCCGAGATAGGCGGCGCCGATGCAGATCGCGAGCTTGACCGTCGTCGGCTGGTCGAAGTGGATCACGACGAACAGATAGAAGGCGGCGAAGACGAAGGCGGCGACGGGCGTGACCATGCGGAAGAACAGGTAGGTCACATAGGGCGCCTGGCCGCGATAGCCGGCCTGCACCAGCTTGAGCCGCGCCTCTTCCTGGCCGACCCATTTGATCAGATTGAACCGGTCGACGATCGCCTGGATGTACTGTTTGGGCGACTGGCGGAGCGAGACCTTTTGCCGTTCCTGCGACATGCGTTCGCGTTCGCGCGCGCGGATTTTCTCGCGCTCGATCGCCACCGCCTTCATGCGCTTGCCGAGCGGGTCGGAGAACACGAGCGGCATGGCCAGGGTCAATACGGTCGCGGCGGCGGCGATGGCGGCGAACACCATCGTCAGCGTCTGCGTGTTGACCGCGTTGATCAGGAAATTCAGCATCGCTCGCGTTCTTAAAAGTCGAAGTTGATCATCTTGCGCATGACCAGCACGCCCATCGCCATCCATCCCGCCGAACCCGCCAGCATCAAGTGCCCGAGCGGCTCGGTGAACAGCAGGCTGATGTAGCCGGGGCTGGAGAGATAAACGAGGGTCATCACGGCGATCGGCAGCGCGCCGATGATGCCGGCGGAAGCCTTGGCTTCCTGCGACATCGCCCTGATCTTGGCTTTCATCTTCTTGCGGTCGCGCAGCACGCGCGACAGGTTGCCGAGCGCTTCCGACAGGTTGCCGCCGGCCTTCTGCTGGATGGCGATGACGATGGCAAAGAAGTTCGCCTCCGGCAGCGGCGTGCGCTCATAGAGCTTGGCGCAGGCGTCGCCGAGCGGCATGCCGATCGCTTGCGTTTCGACGATGACGCGGAACTCGGATTTCAGCGGCTCCGGCGCCTCGACCGTGATCATCTTGATGCAATCGAGCAGCGGCAGGCCGGCTTTGACGCCGCGCACGATGATGTCGACGGCGTCGGGTAATGCGTCGAGGAATTTCGCCTCACGCCGCTTCCTGAGAAACGACAGCAGCCAGCGCGGCAGACCGAAGGCGCCGGCGAAGGCCATCGCGACCGCCGGCAACAGGCCGGGGCTGATGGCGAGGCCGAGCACGAACGCGACAAGCCCGACGCCGGCGGAGATGAGGATGAACTGCTGCTTCGACCAGTTCAGGCCCGCCTGGCTGATCCGGATGTTGAGCGGCGGGCTCTTGTGCTTCTTCTGGCGCTCCTCGAACTCCTTGAGGGTCGCTTCGACGGAATCGCGGCGCGAGCGGGGCGTGCTGCGCGTCGCACGCGTCATCGGCGCGGCCTTTGCCACGCTTTCCATGCGCTTCTCGGCTTTCCGCTCGCCGGACAGGATCGGGTACAGAAAGACCCAGGCGATGCCGCCCACGCTGACCGCCGCGAGAAAGAAGATGCCGAGTGAGCCCATGGCCTAACTCCGCATTTCCTCGTTCGCCGCCTCGGCGGCGTCGAGCGCGGCGGCGAGCCGCCCGTCCTCGCCATAGTAGCGGGCGCGATCCCAGAAGCGCGGCCGGCCGATGCCGGTGGCGCGATGGCGGCCGATGATGTTGCCCTTCGCGTCCTCGCCCAGCATGTCGTAGACGAACAGGTCCTGGGTGATGATGACATCGCCTTCCATGCCCATCACCTCGGTGATGTGCGTGATGCGGCGCGAGCCGTCGCGCAGGCGCGCGGCCTGCACAACGACGTCGACCGACGCGGTGATCATTTCGCGGATGGTGCGCGAGGGCAGCGAGAAGCCGCCCATCGTGATCATCGATTCGAGACGGGACAGCGCCTCGCGCGGATTGTTGGCGTGCAGGGTACCCATCGAGCCGTCGTGGCCGGTGTTCATCGCCTGCAACAGGTCGAATGCCTCGGGTCCGCGGACTTCGCCGACGATGATGCGCTCGGGACGCATACGCAAGCAGTTGCGGACGAGATCGCGCATGGTGACCTGGCCCTCGCCTTCGAGGTTCGGCGGGCGCGTTTCCAGGCGCACCACGTGTGGCTGCTGGAGCTGAAGTTCGGCCGCGTCTTCGCAGGTGATGATGCGTTCGTCGTCGTCGATGAACTGCGTGAGGCAGTTCAGGAGCGTGGTTTTGCCCGAGCCGGTGCCGCCGGAGATCAGCGTGTTCACGCGCGAGCGGCCGATGATGCGCAGGATCTCGGCGCCCTGCGGCGTGATCGAGCCGAATTTGACGAGCTGATCGAGTGTCAGCTTGTCCTTCTTGAACTTACGAATGGTGAGCGCGGGGCCGTCGATCGCCAAAGGCGGCACGATGGCGTTGACGCGCGAGCCGTCCGGCAAGCGTGCGTCGCAGATTGGCGAGGATTCGTCGACGCGGCGGCCGATCTGGCTGACGATGCGCTGACAGATGTTGAGCAGCTGCTGATTGTCGCGGAAGCGGATGCCGGTCTTCTGAATCTTGCCGGCGACTTCGATGTAGACCGTGCCGGAACCGTTCACCATGATGTCGGCGATGTCGTCGCGCGACAGCAGGGGCTCGAGCGGGCCGAAGCCGAGCACGTCGTTGCAGATGTCGTCGAGCAGGTCTTCCTGCTCCGAGATCGACATCACGATGTTCTTGATCGCGATGATCTCGTTGACGATATCGCGGATTTCCTCGCGCGCGGAATCGGCGTCGAGGCGCGCAAGCTGGGCGAGGTCGATGGCCTCGATCAGTGCGCCGAAGACGGTGCCCTTGGTCTCGTAATAGGCTTCCGAACGGCGCGTATCGATCGCGTTCGGCACCATGTTGATGGGCGAGGGCGCGCGGGTCGGCGCCGGCGCCGACACGAGCGGCGCGCCTAGGCCATCGGACGGGAACGGCGTGCGCCCGGTCTCGACCGGCGCCTGTGGTGGCGGCGGCATCGGCGCTTCGACGGCGGGTCCGGGTGAGGTGAACGCAGGCGACGGCGTCCGCTGAGCGGGCGCCGGGGCGCGGGCTTCGGAGGTTGCGCTACGCTTACCAAACACGGTTGACCTCGAACTCCTAGCTCGATCGCTTGATCAGCTTCGACAGCAGGGGCGAGAACAGGCTGCGCGGCCGCTTGGCCTCCGCGCGGCCGGTCAGCACCTGTGCGAGCTGGCGGAACATGTCTGCGGTCTTATGGCCCGACGACACCTCGGCGATCATCTGGCCGTTGTTGGCGGCGGTGCCGAACAGTTGCGGCTCGAACGGGATCACCGCCAGCGGCTGGTCTTCCAGCGCCTTGGCGAAATCGGTGGGCGTGATCTCCGGACGCTTGGGCACGCCAACCTGGTTCAAGCAGTAATAGGGGCGATGGTCGTTCGGCCGCGCCGCGCGCAGCAGATCGACCAAATTCTTGGCATTGCGCAGGTTGGCGAGATCGGGTCCGGCGACGACCAAAATGTCGTCGGCGCCGGTGAGCAGACGCCGCGTCCAGCCGGTCCACTGATGCGGGACATCCAACACGACGCAGGGGATCGAGCCACGCAGCGAATCCAGAATGGCGTCGAAGGCGTCGGTGCCGAAATCGTAGACGCGCTCGAGCGTGGCGGGCGCGGCCAGCAAGCTCAGATGCTCGTCGCATTTCGACAGCAGGCGGTCGACGAAGGCGGTGTCGACGCGGTCCGGCGAGAACACGGCATCGGCGATGCCCTGCGGCGGATCCTGGTTGTAGTCGAGCCCGGCGGTGCCGAAGGCGAGATCGAGATCGGTGACGACGGAATCGAGAGCGAGATCGCGGCCGATCGACCAGGCGATGTTGTGCGCGATGGTGGAGGCGCCGACGCCGCCTTTGGCGCCGACCACGGCGATGATGCGGCCGACCGGCTTGGCGTCGGGCGAGGAGAACAGGCCGCACACCGAGCGCACGACGTCGATCGTGCCGACCGGCGCGATCAAATAGTCGCTGACGCCGCGGCGCGTGAGCTCGCGGTAGAGCGTCACGTCGTTGATGGTGCCGACCACGATCACGCGCGTGCCGGCGTCGCAGACCTCGGCGAGCTGGTCGAGGCCGTTCAGGATGTCGTCGGCGCGGTTGCCGGCCTCGATCATGATGACGTTCGGCGTCGGCGACGAGCGATAGGCTTCGACCGCGGCCTTGATGCCGCCCATCTGGATCTTGACGTGCGCCTTGGCCAGCCGCCGGTCCTCGCCGGCGGACTGCGCGGCGGCGGCGGTTTCCACCGTCTCGCAGAAGGCCTGCAAGGAGACGCGCGGCGCGGGCGCGATATGGTCGTCGCCGCCGGAGGCTTCCGGCGCGAGCGGCACGTTCTCAGACTGAGGAACTGCGACTTGATAAGCGTGCTTGATCATTTTCCGAGATCGCTGATCTTGCCTTTGTCGTAGCTGTCGTAAGAGCCGGACGGATTTTCACCCTTGCGGTACTTCTCGAGCACGACCGAGCGGCGGCCGGCATAGGGAGGCGCCTCGCCGCGCGGCTGGACGAGATCGGCCGGATTGTCGACCATCGCCGCGAGGTTGCGCTGCGTCGCGCAGCCGAGATTCCAGTACGGCCGATTGTCGACGTCCTTGGAATCGATCGAGGGGCCGAGATCGGCCGGCCATTGGCCGCAGGGCCCGGCCTGCGCCGTGAGCTTGGAATAGTTCAGCTTGATGCTCGCGAGGGTCGCGGGCGGCAGCTTGTACTTGCGCACATAGACCGCGTTGCGCGGAACGCCGGAGGCGGCGAGGATCGAGTGCACCTCGCGCATGGAGTCGCTCACGGCGCGATCGACGCCGCCGCCATGCGGCACGTCGACGATGATGCCGCTCATCGCCTCGCGGCGCCATTGCTGCGCGAAGGAGAGCACGTCGGCGCTCTGCGACGGCGTCAGCCCGCCGCGGTTGCGGCCGACGAACACCTCGACGGTGCGCTCACGCTCCTTGAGGGTGATCGGATGACGTTCGCGGTAGTCCCTCGGATAGGCGGGCTCCGCGACCTTCTGGGTCTGGTAGCAGCCCGCCAGCATCGCGGCGAGACCGGCGGCTGCGACGAAGCGCAGGGCCTTCCGGCCCTGGCGCTCGGCGATCCGCGAATGAAGTGCCGTCATCGATCGTATCCCCCTCAATCGAGGATGAAGCCGTATTTGCCGCGATAATCTCCAGCCGGTTGGGCTTCCGCCTTGCCGTTGGAGCCGTAGATCCGATTAAGCCGCCCGAGCAGCACCGCCTGCGGATCGCTCGGATCCGCATAGCCGTCGTCGGGACGCGAAAGCTGCTTCTGCGCGACAGCGCGCACGACGTAAGGCGTGACCAGCACCATCAGTTCGCTCTGGCGGTTCACGTAATCGCGGCTCTTGAACAGCGTGCCGAGGATCGGCAGCTGCATCAGGCCGGGAATGCCGTTGATCTGCTGCTTGGTCTGCTCCTGGATCATGCCGGCCATCGCCAGCGAGCCGCCGGACGGGATCTCGACGACGGTCTCGGCGCGCCGGGTGCGGATCGACGGCACGGTCAGCGTCGAGTTCGCGCCGGTGATCTGCAGCGTCATGGCGTTGTCGGTCGACAGGTCCGACACTTCCGTCATGACCTTCAGGCTGATGCGGCCTTCCGACATCACGACCGGCGTGAACATCAGGCTGACGCCGAACTTCTTGAAGTCGATCTGCGGCTGACAGACCGGCGGCGACTTGGTGGTGTCGCAGGACAGCCCGCTGGGAATGGGGAATTCGCCGCCGGCCATGAAGGTCGCCGTCTCGCCGGAGATGGCGGTCAGGTTCGGCTCGGCGAGCGTGCGGATCACGCCGGCGCGCTCCATGGCGCGGATCGTCGCGTTGACGCTCTTCACCGAGCCGGTGAGGAAGCTGTCGGCGATCGGCTGGCCGGTGGCGGAGAACGGATTGGTGGTGTTGAAATTCACCACCGAGGTTCCGTAGTTGAAGCTGCCCGACAGATCGATGCCGAGCTGCTTGATGACGTCGCGCTGCACCTCCGCGACCGTCACCTTCAGCATGATCTGGTCGCGGCCGCGCACCGAAATGCCGTTCACCACCTTGGCGCTGTCGCCGACGAGGCGGGAAGCCATGTCGAAGGCCTGCTGCGCTTCGGCGGGCGTCGACGCGCTGCCCGACAGCATCACCGCGTCCTTGCCGACGCCTTCGATGCGGAGGTCGGCATCCGGCATCATCTGCTTGAGCGCGGCGCGTACGCCGTTGAGATCGCGGGTCACCGCGATGTCGAAGCCGGCGATCTGGCGCCCGTCGGCGTCGAAGAAGAAGATGTTGGTCTGACCGACCTCGACGCCGATGATGTAGACCCGGCGCGACGTGCGCACGACCGCGTTCGCGATCTTCGGGTTGGCGACCAGCACGTCCTTGATGTCCCGCGGCACGTCGATCGCGACCGACTTGCCGATGCCGAGCGGCACGAAGCGCGAGGTCGCCTCGCTGGCGGCCACCTGGATCACCTGCATCGGCTGATCGGCGGCGCGCGCCGGCGCGCCCGAGAGCAATCCGGCGAAAATCAGGCCCGCCACGACGCGAGTGCGGATCGGTGTCTTCTTGGCCATGTGGTTGGTGATCCCCCGAGCGCTCATCGCGGCGTCGTCGTGCTGCTGATGCCGAAGCGGACGATGTTGACGCTGGTACGCGCGTTCGATTCTTCTTCGGGCTTGGGCGCGTCGCCGGCGGCATCGGTGATGCTGCGCAAGGCGAGCGAAAGCGTGCCCATCTGCTGACCGAGCGCCAATGTCTCGGCCTGGCCGGGCGAGAGTTCCAGCGTCGCGGTCTTGCCGACGACCACCTTCTGCCCGTTCTTGTCCTCGAGCGTCTGGTCGATCGCGAGAACGCGGATGTTGTTGAGGATGGTCTCGCTCGTCTGCTGCTCGCCGGCGCCGGGGCGATCGCCGTCGCGATTGCGGCGCGTGAGGATCACATCGACGCGGTCGTTCGGCAGGATGAAGCCGCCCGCGCCGGTTTCCGGCGAGATCTGCGTCGACACCGCGCGCATGCCGGAGGGCAGGATCGCGGCCATGAAACCGGAACCCTTGGCGTTCACGAGCTTGGCTTCGCGAATTGGCTCGCCCGCGACGAAAGGCGCGCGCGCGATCTGGCCCGCGAGGTTCTCGATGGCGGCGGGACGATCGCTCTTGCGGATGAAGTTGCCGCCGGTGGTGCCGGCCGGCCAAGCCTGCCATTCGACATCGCCGGCGGAGATCGTCTGGCCCATCGGAATGTCGGCCTTGGCAACGAGGACGTCGGTGGTCGGCGCTTGCGCAACGGGCTCGGGCTGAGCTTCCGGCGGATTCTCCGAACGGCCCGCCAGCAGCGCGGCAATGCCGCCCGCTCCCAGGGCCACGGCCAGAACTACGACTCGCGCGGCTTTCATACGCTAACTCTCACCGTGACAAAGCGGCGCGTAACGCCGCGTAAACCACAACGCGACCGACAGGGCCGCTCGTAGAGGATTTGAGCAGCTAATGGTCAAGGTATGGTTAAGGAGCCGTATCTAAATCGAGTTAATGCAACCTTGCCGCGGCTCGAATGGCTCAAGGTCGCTCGACGCAGCATGCGCTGCGCCGATCGCTGCGTCAGATCGCGCCCGGCATCCAACCCGTCGAGGGGTAGATCGCGAGCGCCGATGCCGCGAGCGCTATTCCATAAGGGATGCCGCCCTCGGCTTCGTGCAAGCGTTGGATCCAAGCTTGCCGCGCCAGCAGCGCAGGTAGAGGCAGTTTGCGGAATTGCAAGATCAGCAGCGTCAATGCGCCGCCGAAAACGGATGCATAGAGCAGATACGGCAAGAGATGATCGAAGCCGAACCACAGCGCGGTCGCGGCCGCGAGCTTGGCGTCGCCGCCGCCGATCCAGCCTTGCGTGAAGAAGCCGAACGAAATCACGAGCACGACCGCGGCGGCCGCAAGATGCATGCCGAGCGTGGCGAGCGGCATGCCCGTCGTCGCGGCGATGATGAAGAACGCAGCGGCCAGCGCGAGCGAAAGCTTGTTCGAGATGGTCATCGTCAGGAGGTCGCTCGACGCGGCGAACGCCATCAGGGCGGGGAAGACCAGCAACCTGATTGCATCGGTGACCATGAACGCTACGCCTCTCTATGCCGTGCCGCCGTGTTTACGCGCGGCGGATTTACTGATCGTAAACCGCAAATGTGGCCGGCGCCGGCGCGCGGCCTAGTGCAGGCCGGTCGAGACCGTGCCGAACTTACTGTTCAACGCCGAGCCGATGCCGCTGACGACCGCGATGATGGCGACGGAGATGCCGGCTGCGATCAGTCCATACTCGATCGCGGTCGCGCCCGATTGTTCCTTGAGGAAGCGCGCAAACATGCTCTTCATCGGTGCCCCTTTACTCGACTTCTCGCGGCTCGTTTGACGGGGGCGAATGCGTCCCCGTTCGGCGAGACCGTAGCGTCGGTGGCTTGCGCGCCGGTTAATTTGATTGAAGAATTATGGGGTTTTGCCGTGGCATTTTTATGTATCGGCGCGTTATTCGCCACGGTCCTGCGCGGGTGAATACTATGGTTAAGAGAGCCTTGCGCGGATCGGATCAATCTGCGGCAGCAGGTTTCTTGATCGTTGATGCGTTACTTCACGCGCAAAGACGTCATCAGGCCAGTTCGCGCGGCGCGTAGCCTTTGCACTTCATTCACCTATTTGGAGGCAAGTTTACGGAACCGGGGATGTCCGCCGGGCTTTGTGTTGCGTGCGTTGCGTGGAGAGTAAGCGATGTCGACCGGTGTGTGGCGCCGCGGGGGTCTCGTGGTCGCGCTGTTGGGGATCGCGGTGGCGGCGTTGCCGGTGCGAGCCGATACGGTCAGCGTCAATGTCGATCAGGCGCGTGTCATGCGTCTGCCTGACAAGGTGGCCACCGTCGTCATCGGCAATCCGCTGATCGCGGACGCGACGCTGCAGAGCGGCGGCGTGGTCGTGCTCACCGGCAAGGGCTACGGCGAGACCAACATGCTGGCGCTCGACCGCGGCGGCAAGATCATTATGGACAAGATCATCCAGGTGATGGGCCCGGGCAGCAGCGACCTCGTGGTCGTCTACAAGGGCGTCGATCGCGAATCCTACAGCTGTTCGCCGGAGTGCGCGCCGCGTATCACGCTCGGCGACGCGAACACCTACTTCAATCAGACGCTGTCGCAGACCGGCGCCCGCAACGGTCAGGCGCAGGGTGCGGTCGCGCCGAGGTAAGCCGTTTCCCGGCAAGGTTAGCGCATTGTTAACGCCGGCGCCGCTGCGCCGGAAATGCGCGCAACACTTCGACAACTTGAATTTGATATGACACCACTCGTTCGGGAACGGGTGATGAGTTCACGTATGCCGCAAGAGGCGCGCAGAAAGTTGGCCCTTCGCTTGGCGCAGAGGTTGCCGAAGCGGTTGGCGCGCCGGTTCGTGCGCGATCAGAAGGGCGCGAGCGCCGTCGAGTTCGCGCTGGTCGCCCTGCCGTTCCTGGCGCTGCTGTTCGCCATTCTCGAGACGGCGCTGGTCTTCTTCGCGGGACAGACACTGGAGACCGCGGTCGCCGATGCGTCGCGTCTGATCCTCACCGGTCAGGCCCAGACCGCGAACTACAGCCAGCAGGATTTCAAAAAAGCGGTGTGCGACCGTATCTACGGTCTGTTCGATTGCAATGGCGTCTATGTCGACGTCAAGCAGTACTCGAGCTTCTCGGCCGTCAACAACACGTCGCCGGTCAATAATGGCAACTTCGACACGACCAAGATGACCTATGTGCCTGGCGGGCCCGGCTGCATCGAAGTGGTCAAGCTCTATTACAGGTGGCCGGTCTACGTCTCGCTGCTCGGCAACAGCCTGTCGAACCTGAACGGCAATTATCGTCTGCTCGTGGCGACGTCCGTGTTCCGGAACGAACCTTACGCGACGTCCGGAGGCTGCTGATGCGCACACGGAAGAAGCTGTTCCGGCTCGGCCGCGACAAGCGCGGCGTCTCGGCGGTCGAGTTCGCGCTGATCGCGCCGGTGATGATCGGGCTTTATTTCGGCAGCGTCGAGATTTCGGACGGCGTGGCCGCGGACCGCAAGGTGAGCCTGATCGCGGCGGCGCTCGCCAACCTGTCGGCGCAGGTTTCGACCATCAGCTCGAACGACATGACCAACATCCTGGATGCGTCCTCGGCGATCATCTCGCCCTATTCGGCGAGCAAGCTCACCATGACGCTGTCCTGCATCAGGATCGACGGCAACAAGAACGCCACGGTGCGCTGGAGCGTGACCCGCGGCGGCACGGCCTTGAGCGGCACGCCGACGCTGCCGTCGGCCTTGCAGGTCGCCAACACGCAGCTCCTCTTCGCGCAGGTCGCTTACGCCTATACGCCGATCGTCGGCTACACCATCACCGGCACGATCAAGCTGACCGACGAGATGTACATGGCGCCGCGCATCAGCGCGCCGACCTACAATAGCATCACGTGCAGCTGATATCGCTTAGACGTTGACGCCGAGCGGCAGCGACGTGGTCGACTTGATGCGCTCCATCGCAAAGCGCGAGGTGACGTTCTTCAGCGGCACGGTGGCGATGAGGCGCTTGTAGAAGGCGTCGTAGCTCTGCATGTCGGCGACGACCACGCGCAGCATGTAATCGACGTCGCCGGCCATGCGGTAGAATTCCATGACCTCGGGCATGGCGCTGACGACCTCGGCGAAACGCTTCAGCCAGTCCTGCGAGTGGTCGCCGGTCTCGACCGAGACGAACACAGTAATGCCGAGCCCGACCTTGTCGGGATCGATGATGGCGACGCGGCGCGTGATGACGCCGTCGGCTTCCAGCCGCTGCAGGCGCTTCCAGCAGGGCGTCGAGGACAGGCCGACGCGCTGGCCGATCTCGGCCACGGAAAGCGCGGCATCCTGTTGCACGACGGCCAGGATCTTACGGTCGATGGCATCCATGTTTTTGAACCATCGGACGGAAGGATTCTCCATCCGCCTTTCAGAAAATGCAGAATTCTATTCTATCTGAGGCGCGACAGCGTCTTTACATAGAAGAATATTCTATATCAAGGCTAAATATAGGGCGGTTTTTGGCACAGCCGTACTGGCTTAGGCTTTGCCCGGGAAATATTCGTCTCCGGGGGGCGTGGCGGCCACCGCAGCGGCGATGAGGGCTGCGGCCGACGTCGCGTTCGCGGCTCTAGGCGTGCGCTTTCAGAAAGGCCTCGACCTCGGCGCGGGTCGCCGCGCCCATCAGCCCGCCGAAGCGGGTGCATTTGATCGCGGCGGCCGCCGCGCCGAAGCGCATGGCCTCGACGACATCGCCGGTCTCGACCAGCCGCAGCGTGAAGGCGCCGTGGAAGGTGTCGCCCGCGCCCAAAGTGTCGACGGACTTCACCTTGAAAGCGTCCATGTGGCGGACGTCGCCGTTGTCGAGCCAGTAGACCCCTTCAGGGCCGACAGTGACCGCGAGAAAGCCCTTGTAGGTGCGCGCGAGCTTCTTCAGCGCGGCGCCGAAATCCTGCTCGCCGGTCGTACCGCGCATCGCGTCGGCCGACGACACGACATGCGTCGCGGCATTGAGCAGCGGATCGTCGATGGGCGCCGCGCGATCGAGATCGAGCACGCGCGGGATGCCGCGTTTTGTCGCCGCCGCGACGATGGGCATCATGAAATTGGGATAGCGGTTGTCGAGCAGCACCGCGTCGACGCCGTCGACGGCCTTCTCGGCATCGACCGGCACGGCGCTGAGCAGGCCCTCGCCGCGCCGCGTGGCGATGGTCTTTTCGCCTTCGGCATCGAGCAGGATGAGCGACACCGAAGACATTGCGCCGTCGATCCGCCGTCCGTGCGTGCAGTCGACGTGCTCGGCGGTGAGCTTTTCGATGATCCAATTGGCGATGGCGTCGTCCTTGCCGCCGAGCGCGCCGGCGTAGCGTGCGTCCCCGCCGAGCCGCGCGATGGCGACGGAGGCATTGCCGGCCTGGCCGCCGATGGTGACGACGAAGTCGCTCGCCTGCACCTTGATGCCGGGCGCCGGAAAGGTCTCCACCTTCATGACATTGTCCTGCGTCGCGCCACCGGCGCACAGGATCTTGGCGGGTCTTTTCGCTGGCTCAGTCAAAGCCGGTCTCTTCCTCCACCCAGGCGCGCACGATGTGGTGCGCGATTGCCACCGGCGGTGGCGTGGTCAAGCCTTCCGGATGGCGCCGCAACAGCATCGCGGCCACCTCGTCCTTGCTAAACCATCTCGCGTCTTCGAGTTCCGTGCGATCGACCACAATGTCGCGCGTCACCGCTTCGGCGTGGCAGCCGATCATCAGCGACGACGGGAACGGCCAGGGCTGCGAGGCGAAGTATGTGATGCGGCCGCAGGCGATGCCGGCTTCTTCCAGGGTTTCGCGGCGCACGGCGTCCTCGATCGACTCGCCGGGTTCGACAAAGCCGGCGAGGCACGACCACATCGTCGGCGCAAAGCGCGGCGAGCGGCCGAGCAGGCACTTGTCGCCGTCCACGGCCAGCATGATGACCACCGGGTCGGTGCGCGGGAAATGCTGCGTGCTGCAAGATGGGCAGTCGCGCCGCCAGCCCGCATCGACGGCCTGGGTCGGCGCGCCGCAGTTGGCGCAAAAGCGGTGCCGCGCGTGCCAGCCGAGCACGGCCTTGGCCTCGGCGATCGGCGGCAGATGTTCGGCGTCGGTGAGGCCCTGCACCGCGATCGAGCGCAAGTCGGTGATAAGCAGATCGTCGCGTTCCTTCAGCCCTTCGACCGTCTGTGCCGGCAGGCCGATGGCGAAGCGTGGCACGCCGTCGAGCAGGCCGAGGAAAACGGTTTCGAGCGCGGGACCGAGCGCCCGCGCTTCATCCGCGGTGAACAGCGCTTCGCTCGGCGACGCGCTCTTCTTCAGCACGATCATTTCGCCGCCCATCGCATAGAGGCGGGCGCCACTGTGCGCGGCAAGCGCGGCGATGGCCGCGCCGTCGGGGCGGTGCTCCGCGGCGCGTGCAAGCTGACTGGCGGTGTAGCCGAGGCGTGGTTTAGGGCCGAGATCAGGAAGGGATGGCATTGTCATCGAAAGTCGCACGGTGGTCAGGTGAAGGCAATGTGGCGCCCGCTCGCGGCAGCGTCAGGGGGCGAGTGGTAGGGCTTTGCGCAGGTCTGCAATGAGCTGGTCGCGGGCATCGGGCGCATAGGGGGCGGGGGGCGCCGTGCCCCACACCGGTCTCGGCCAAGCGGCGTCCGTTTGGCGCCGCGCGACGACATGGATGTGCAGTTGCGACACCACGTTGCCGATGGCGGCGATATTGAGCTTGTCGCAAGCGGTGATGCGCTTGAGCGCGCTGGCGGTCTGTCTGATCTCGCCGAGGAGCTGCTCCTGTTCCTCCTCCGACAGATCGAGAATTTCGACGAGGCCCGGCCGTTTCGGCACCAGGATCAGCCACGGGTAATTGGCGTCCTTGGACAGCAGGACCTGCGACAGTGTCAGGTCGCCGACCGGGACGGTGTCGGCGGCGAGCACGGGATTGAGCGCGAATGTTTCGGTCATGGCTCACCTTGCTGCCGCGCCGGCCGGGCCGTCCAGCTTTGTCGTCACAAGGCTTGTCCGGTCACCCGGCTGAGGATGGCACGGTACCCGCCTGAGCGGGATGGCCGGCACAAGCACAGAGCCATGACAAACGCCGGAGTAAGCTTGCTTTCTCTCCCTCAAGGCCCGATATAGGGCCCGGGAGGTTGGCGGTGGACGAGCCACTCGCCAACCGGGTCAGGTCCGGAAGGAAGCAGCCCTAACGAGCCCGGTTCGGGTCGTTGTCAGCCTCCCACCCATTTTCCACGATTTGTTGGGCGTGACCCCTCCCGCCGCGCGGCGGCGGGTGGCTTCCGCGGCTCAGGCTTGCGAGAATAGAACGTATGAGCGAGCCCGCGACCCCGGCCGGTCCTGGTTCCGCCCCGGCCGAGCCGGCGGGCGGCTACCGGGTGCTCGCACGTAAATACCGGCCCGCGAGTTTCGAGGATCTGATCGGCCAGGAGCCGATGGTGCGCACGGTTTCGAATGCGTTCGAGACCGGCCGCATCCCACAGGCCTGGATCCTCACCGGCGTGCGCGGCGTCGGCAAGACCACCACCGCGCGCATCCTCGCCCGCGCGCTCAATTACGAGCTGCCCGACGGCTCCGTCGCCACGCCGACCATTCACATGCCCACCATGGGCGTGCACTGCCAGGCCATCATCGAAAGCCGTCACATCGACGTGCTGGAGATGGACGCGGCCTCGCACAACTCGGTCGACGACGTGCGGCAGATCAACGACGCCGTGCGCTATGCGCCGGTCTCGGCCCGCTACAAGGTCTACATCCTCGACGAAGTTCACATGCTGTCCGGCGCGGCGTTCAACGCGCTGCTGAAGACGCTGGAAGAGCCGCCGCCGCACGCCAAGTTCATTTTCGCCACCACCGAGATCCGCAAGGTGCCGGTCACGGTGCTGTCGCGCTGCCAGCGTTTCGACCTGCGCCGCGTCGAGGGCGCGGTGCTGGTCAAGCATCTTGCCGGCATCGCCGCCAAGGAAGGCGTCGAGATCGAGGAGGCTGCGCTCGCGCTGGTGGCGCGTGCCGCCGAAGGTTCCGTGCGCGACAGCCTGTCGCTGCTCGATCAGGCGATCGCCCATGCCGCCGGTTCGGTGCGCGCCGAGGACGTGCGGCAGATGCTCGGCCTGGCCGACCGCGTGCGCGTGGTCGATCTGTTCGAGCACCTGATGAAGGGCGACGTCGCCGCCGCGCTCACCGAGCTGCGCGCGCAATACGACATCGGCGCCGATCCGGCGGTGGTGTTGTCGGACCTTGCCGAGTTCACCCATTTCGTCACCCGCGTGAAGGTGGTGCCGTCGGTCGCCGACGACGTGTCGCTGTCGGAAGCCGAGCGTACGCGCGGCCGCGACTTTGCCAGCAAGCTCTCGATGCGCGTTCTCTCGCGCACATGGCAGATGCTGCTGAAGGGCGTTGCCGAAGTGCAGGCCTCGGGCCGGCCGGTGGCTGCGGCCGAGATGGTGCTGGTGCGCATTGCCTATGCCGCCGATCTGCCGACGCCGGACGAAGTCATCCGCTCGCTCAACGGCGAGAGCGCGATGCCGGCGCCGCGGCCGCAAGGCAATGGCGGCGGCTCGGGCGGCGGCGTGTCCGCTTCGCAAGGCTTTACACCGCGTGCCGTGGCGCGTGGATCGGCCGTGGCCTCGCCGCGTCCGGCCGAGGATCCGGTCGCGCGCGAACAGGCGCCGCCGACGGTATCGCTCGCGACGTTCGAACAGCTCGTGGCTTTCGTCGCCGAGAAGCGCGACATCGCCACGCGCATGACGCTG
>Ga0180216_1002250_pt1 | contig 16353 bp, 19 predicted proteins | sample eDN3rd37CBELigMG_FD_128879 | JGI IMG/M metagenome (GOLD analysis project Ga0180216, IMG submission 128879) | Enriched Miracle-Growth compost microbial communities from Emeryville, California, USA - eDNA 3rd pass 37_C BE-Lig MG (version 2)... ... | reverse complement strand
TGCAGCGCGCCACCCAGCAGCTTTCCAATACCAGCCAATTGGGCAAGGTGCGCCGCGACATCGCGCGCATCCGCACCATCATGGCCCAGAACGCAGGAAAGTAAAATGACCACCGAAACCCAGAAAGACACCACCAAGCGTCAGCGCACGCTGGTCGGCAAGGTCGTCAGCAACAAGATGGACAAGACCATCGTGGTCAGCGTCCAGACCCGCGTCAAGCACCCCGTGCTGGGCAAGTTCGTCAACCGCTCCGCCAAGTACAAGGCGCATGACGAGACCAACCAGTACAACGAGGGCGATACCGTGGAAATCGCCGAAGGCCGCCCCATCAGCAAGTCCAAGTCCTGGACGGTGGTGCGCCTGATCGAGGCCGCGCGCGTCATCTGAAGCCCGCCGCCCCGCACCCAACCCCGCCGGCAGACGCCCGCGGGGTTTTTTGCCGCCGGGCCGCCCCAAGGCAAAAACGGCCCCCTTGGGGATGAGCCCGGACGCGGGATGGACCCATCCCGCGCCTGGCGAATCCGAGCGGCATGCAGGCCGCGAGGTGGATGGCAAGCCGAAGGCGCAGCGTGGGGGCATTTTTTGCCGCCGGGCCGCCCCAAGGCAAAAACGGCCCCCTTGGGGGCAGCAAGCCGAAGGCGCAGCGTGGGGGCTTTTTACTTTGCTTTGTTAAACTGGCCGCATCCCGCGAGCCGCCAAGGACGACATGATGGACATCACCTGCTTCGACGACCTGCTGGAGGCCGCGCGCCGGCAGCCCGAGCCCCAGCGGCTGCTGTTCGTCTTCGTCGCCAGCACCGTGCCCCCGGACGCCACGGCGGCGCAAAAGGCGGCCCATGCGCGCGGCGAGGGCGGCGAGCTGACGCCGGTGCTGTGCGTGGACAAGGCGCCGGACGAGATCGCGGGTTTTTCCGCCCTGGCGGCGGAATCCGCCCAGACCGGCAAGGACTGGGACCTGGTGTTCGCCGCCGCCATGGCCGATGGCGGCGCGCCCGGATCGGCCGAGGGGCAGCGGCGCGTGGACGAGGCCCTGCAGCGCATGGTCCAGATGGTCAAGTACGGCACCATCGGCGCGCTGCTGGCCTTCGATCGCGCGGGCGATCCGGTGAGTTTCTCGGCCGCCTAGGCGCCGGCGCCTAGCCCGCGGGCCCTAGAACTGGTAGCTGATTCCGACGCGGAACATGTCGAGCTTGGGCCGGTGCTGGCCGGTGAGATGGCTCGTGCCGTCCGCGTCCGAGACGCTGAAGTCGTATTCGGCCTTCTTGAAGTCGGCGTGCAGGTATTCGCCGCGCAGGTGCCAGGATTCGCTGATGGCGTATTCGAAGCCCGCGCCCGCCACCCAGCCGTGCATCGTGTCGGACTGGCTGTAGTCCAAGGCGTTCCTGCTGCCGTCGAGCAGGTCGGTTTCCTCGCCCTTCAGGGACATCTTGACCTTGGCCACGGCCAGGCCCGCCGTGCCGTAGAGCATGAACGAGTCGCCGATCACGAAGCCCACGCGCGGCCGCAGGGTGAGCAGCCAGGGCATGCGGTACTTGTAGTCGAACCGGCCCTCGAAGCCGTCCTCGACGTCGCTGTGGATCGTCTCGGTGCGCTTGATCGAGCTGCCCGACGCATCGCCTTCGATGCCGAGGATCCACTGGCCGACGCGCCAGTTGTAGCCGCCGTAGACGCCGCCCAGCATGCCGGACTTCTTGACGGTGTGGGTGTGCGGGGACGGCACTCCGTCCCAGTCGTCCGGATCCTCGTAGCGCCAGTCCGGGCCCCATTGCAGCGTGTCCTTGAGCTGGCCGCCGCCCAGGCCGAGGCCGAGGTACGGGCCGCTTTCAAAGGATTGCGCCGCGGCGGGCGCGCCGCCGAACGCGAGCGACAGGCAGGCGGCCGCGACGAGCGGGCGCCATGGTCTGGGGGCAGGGGAAAGGTTCATGCGGGGACTCCTTGAAGTGTCATTGCAGGGGTTTGCGGGCCTCGGCGTAGAACTTCCCGAGGTCCGCGGCCATTCGTCCGGCGATGGCGTCGTCGCCAAAGACGATGTGGCCGGCCTCGTAGCGCGCCACGGTGATGCGCCGGATCACGCCGGGGTCATGGCTCATGTGCTCGAGGTCATGCCCGGCCCAGGCGAAGGGGGTGGCCAGCTCGAAGCAGCCGCCCGCCTGGAACACGCGCAGGTCGGGATTGAGGCGCATCGCGGCCGACAGGTCCGCCGAGGCCCTGGGCCATGTCGGCAGGAGGGCCGCCAGGAGGACGATGGCGGCGAGCGGCGTACGCACGCGGGATGCGTCGCTGGAGGGGCTGGCGGACGGTTCCATGGCCTCGTGTTCCGTGTCGGAAATAAAGACATGGACATGATAGGAGGGCCGTCCGGAAGCGTTTCTTGCGCTTGTCTCGCCGTATTCCTTAATTTGTCTCAAGTCTGCGCGCCCCGGCCGGGAGCGCGCCGGGCGTGCCGGCACAGGCCTGGGCCCGGACGTCGCGAGGGCTGCATCCGAAGCGCCGCTTGAACATCTGGCTGAGGTTCGAGGCGTCGTACAGGCCGCAGCCCTGCGCCACGGCCCAGAGGGGGCGGCGGTCCAGCGGGTCCTCGAGCAGGCGCCTGAACCGCTGCAGCCGTTGTTCGCGGATGTAGGCGGCGACCCCCTCGCCTTGCTCGGCGAAGACCCGGTAGAGGGTTGCGCGCGAGCAGCCCAGGAAGGCGGCGATCTCGCCGGCGCCGAGCGAGGGCTGCTCGAGCCGGCTGTCGATGTAGTGCCGCGCCGCCAGGAACAGTTCGTCCTTGTGGCCGCCGGCGGCGTTCATCCGGCCCGCGCAGGCGCCGCGCAGGATCTCGAGCGTGAAGGCGCTGGTGGCCCGGAGCAGGGCGACCTGCTCGTCGGGGCCGAGCCTGGGGGCGAGGCGCGGGAACTGGTTCAGGTGGAGGCGCAGCAGGTTCGTGAGCGGGCTTTGCCGCAGGGCCTCGTTGACGGTCCAGGGGGCGGGCACCCTGCCATTGAACAGGGCGGCGACGGACCGGCGCGACAGGTCGACCTCGATGAGGCGGTGGTCGCTCACCCGCAGTTCCTGGGGGCGCAGGGGATCGTACAGGAAGAATTCCCCGGCCGCCGCCTGCACGGGACGGCCGTCGACCAGGCCGTCGTAGCGGCCTTGCATGACGTAGAGCAGCGAGATCTCGTCGGTGGCGCCGGCGCGGATGTCGGCCAGCGTGCGGCCGCCGCGAAAGCCGTCCGAGTGCGAGTAATGCATCTCGTGGCTCGCCGTGGACAGCGACACGAGGCGCGCGCGAAAGTCGCGGCGCTGGCGGGTGTCGGCGCGCGCCATGCGGATCTGGCGCAATTGGGTCTCGACCCAGTAATCGTAGCGTTCCGGCGGGGGCGCCGGCGCCGTGCTGACGAGCTGGAAGACGTGGCCCGCGGGGCGCCCCCTCGAAAACGCGTGGAGCGGCGGCTGGACCGTGTCCTTTTTACCTCGATGATCCATGTCGTTCGTGCGACCGCCCGCGAAGGCGGCCGCCTGGGCGCGGCCATCCTCGCGCGCTGTCTCCCCCCGACTCCCGATTCTGCCATCGAAAGCGAGGGCCGCCGATCAGGTTTTTCCTGTAGAGGCCTCTTGCTTCAGCTCGCGGCGCAGGATCTTGCCCACGTTGCTGCGGGGCAGGCTTTCGCGGAACACCACCTGCCGGGGCACCTTGTAGCCCGTCAGCAGGGTGCGGCAATGGGCGATCACCTGGGCCTCGGTGAGCGTGGGATCCTTGCGCACCACATAGAGCCGGACCTCCTCGCCGGAGCTTGCGCTGGGCACGCCGATGGCGGCGGCCTCGAGGACGCCCGGATGCTCCATGGCGGCGGCCTCCACCTCGTTGGGATAGACGTTGAAGCCGGACACGAGGATGGTGTCCTTTTTGCGGTCGAGGATGAACACGTAGCCCTGCGCGTTCATGGAGCCGATGTCGCCCGTCATGAGGAAGCCGTCGGCGTCGAACGCCTTGGCGGTCTCGTCGGGCCGGTTCCAGTACCCCGCGGTGACCTGCGGGCCCTTGACGCAGATCTCGCCCGGCTCGCCCAGCGGCACGTCCCGGCCATTCTCGCGGATCCGCACGTCGGTCGAAGGCACCGGCAGGCCGATCGAGCCGTTGAAGACGATACGGTCCAGCGGGTTGATCGTCACGGCGGGCGAGGTCTCGGTGAGGCCGTAGGCCTGGGCGATGGGCCGCCCCGTGACCTGCAGCCAGCGCTGCGCGACCGCCTCTTGGACCGCCATGCCGCCGCCCAGGGTGATGTGCAGCGCGCCGAAGTCCAGGCGCGCGAACTCCGGATGGTTGGCCAGGGCGTTGAACAAGGTATTGACACCCGTGATCGCGGTGAAGCGCACCGTGCCCATCGCCTTGATCAGGCCGCGGATGTCGCGCGCGTCGACGATCAGCAGGTTGCTCGCGCCCAGCTTGAAGAACGTCAGGCAGTTCGCGGTCAGCGCAAAGATGTGATAGAGGGGGAGCGCCGTGACGATGCATTCCCGCTCGCCCTCGCAATAGGGGCGCACCCAGCTATGGGCCTGGCACACATTGGACACCAGGTTGCCGTGGCTCAGCATGGCGCCCTTGGCCACGCCGGTGGTGCCGCCGGTGTATTGCAGGGCCGCCAGGTCCTCGTGGCCGAGGGCCGGGCGCGCGTAGGCCTTGCGGGCGCCCTCGGCCAGGACCGCGGTCAGGCGCCGGGCGCCCGCGATGCGCCAGGGCGGCACCATGCGCTTGACGTGGCGTGCGATCAGGTTGGCGATGGGGCCGCGCCAGCCCAGGAGGTCGCCCACCGCGGTGACCACGACGCGCCGGACCGCGGTGCCGTCCATGGCGGCCTGCAGCGTATGGGCGAAATTCTCGGCCACGACCACGGTTTCGGCGCCCGAATCGGCGAGCTGGTGGTGCAGCTCGCGGGCGGTGTACAGGGGGTTGGTGTTGACCACCACGGCGCCCGCCATCAGGGTGCCGAACAGGCAGACGGGATATTGCAGCAGGTTGGGCATCATGAGCGCGACGCGATCGCCCTTGCCCACGCCATGCGACTGCAGCCACGCGGCAAAGCGCGTGGCGAGGTCATGCGTCTCGGCGTAGCTCAGGGACGCCCCCAGGCTGATGTACGCCGTGTTGCGGGCAAAGCGCCGGCAGCAGTCCTCGAAAAGATGGGCCAGGGAATCGTGCTCCCTGGCCTCGTCGGTGATGTCGGCCGGGACCCCCTTGGGGTATTGCGGCAGCCAGATGCGCTCCATTCAGACCTCGTCAGTGTGCGGGGCCGCGCAGGTCCCTGGGAAAATCGTCCACGGCGATGACCCGGTCGCGCAGCGCGTTGCGCTCGGTGATGCGGCGGTGGTCCTCGTCGGAAATCCCGCCCGCCGCGTGGACCGCGTCGGCGACGTCGCGGACGTTGGCGCGCGGGTCGGCGGGATCGATGCGGCCGGCTTTCTCGAACTCGCGGATGCGCTTGTCGATCTCGAGCGTGTCGAGCGTGGCGAGGAACGCGGCCTCGATCGCGCCCAGGGGCTCGCGCGGGTCCCGCGGCACGTAGACGCCGGCGGTCAGGCGCTCTCGCGTCCCGCCGGGGCGGGTGAGGGCGTCGGCCACGGCCCGCGCCAGGGCGTCGGACGGCGGCCGGAAGGGCCGGCCCCAGGGAAAGAGCGCGAGGCGCAGCGCGCCGGCGAGGATGCGATTGGGGAAATTGTCGAGGGTGGCGAGGCAGGCGTCCTGCATGCGGCAGAACGCGTCCTGGATCGCCCAGTGCGCCAGCGGCGCGTCGGCCGCCTGGCGGCCCTCGTCCTCGTGGCGCTTGAGCGTGGCCGACACCAGGACCATCTGGGACAGGATGTCGCCCAGCCGCGCGGACAGGCTCTCGCGGCGCTTGAGCGCGCCGCCCAGCGTCAGCATGGCGGCCTCGGCCAGGGTGGCGAAGGCCGCCGAGAACCGCGTGAGCTGCCGGTAGTAGCGCGCCATCTCGGGGGCGACCGGCGCGTCTGGCCCGGCCAGCCGGGCCCCGGTCAGGCCGTGGCCGATGGCGCGCAGGGCGTTGCGCAGGGCGTGGCGCACGTGGGCCCAGAAGGCCTCGTCGAAGGCCCGCAGCCCCTGCTCGGCATCCTCGGCCTGCGCGGCCCGCATCTCGGCCAGCACGTAGGGATGGCAGCGGATGGCGCCCTGGCCGAAGATGATCAGGCTGCGCGTCAGGATGTTGGCGCCCTCGACCGTGATCCCCACCGGCAACTGCTGGTAGGCGCGCCCGAGGAAGTTCGAGGGGCCCAGGCAGATGCCCTTGCCGCCGATCACGTCCATGCCGTCGTTGACGACGATGCGGCCTCTCTCGGTCACGTGGTATTTGACGATGCCCGACAGGACGGCGGGCTTCTCGCCGAGGTCCACCCCGCCGGCCGTCATGACGCGTGCCGCGTCCATCATGTAGGTGTGGCCGCCGATGCGCGCCAGCGCCTCGGCCACCCCCTCGAAGTGGTGGATGCGCGTGCGGAACTGGTCGCGCACCACGCTGTAGGCCCCCACCGCGCGCGCCGTGAGCTGGGCCATGCCGGCATAGGACGAGGGCAGCGAGATGGAGCGGCCCGCGGCCAGGCATTCCATCAGCATGCGCCAGCCCTGGCCGGCCATGGCCGGCCCGCCGATGATGAAATCGAGCGGCATGAAGACGTCGCGGCCGCGCGTCGGGCCGTTCATGAACATCGCGTCCAGCGGGAAATGCCGCCGGCCGATTTCCACCCCGGGGTGGTCGGACGGCACCAGCGCGCAGGTGATGCCGATGTCGCGCGGCCCGCCCAGCAGGCCGTCGGGATCCGTCAGGCGAAAGGCCAGGCCGAGGATCGTGCAGACCGGGCCGAGCGTGATGTAGCGCTTGTCCCAGGTGACGCGCATGCCGACGACCTCGCGGCCCTGCCACTGTCCCTTGCAGACGACGCCGTAATCGGGGATGGCGGCGGCGTCCGAGCCCGCCCAGGGACTGGTCAGCGCGAAGGCGGGGATGTCCTCGCCCGCGGCCAGGCGCGGCAGGTAGCGGTCCTTTTGCTCGTCGGTGCCGTAGTGCAGCAGCAGTTCCGCCGGCCCCAGCGAGTTGGGCACCATCACGCTCACCGACAGCGCCGAACTGCGGGAGGAGAGCTTGAGGACCACGGCCGAGTGGGCCAGGGCCGAGAAGCCCAGGCCGCCGTAGGACTTGGGGATGATCATGCCGAGGAAGCCATGGCCCTTGATGTATTCCCAGGCCTCGGGCGGCAGGTCGTGGTCCTCGCGGGTGACGCGCCAGTCGTCGACCATGGCGCACAGCGCCTCGACCTCGTGGTCCAGAAAGGATCGTTCCTCGTCGGAGAGCCGCGGCGCGGGGATGGCATGCAGCGCCCGCGCGCTGGGGCTGCCCCGGAACAGCTCGCCCTCCCACCATACCGTGCCGGCCTCGAGTGCCTCGCGTTCGGTGTCGGACATGCGCGGCAGGATCCGGCGGAACACGCCGTAGAGGGGCCGGCTGAGATGGCGGATGCGCAGGTCGTCGCGGCCCAGGACGATGGCGGCCGCGGCCAGGACCAGCAGCAACAGGATCAGCAACGCGGTCATCATCGTGCCTCCTTGTGAGGGGGGGCGGGCGCGTCCCGGGGCCGCGGCCCGCCGGTCGTTTTCAGGTCTGCGTCACGAACTTGGTGACGAGGTAGCCGTCGAAGGTCTCGCTGCCGCCCTCGCTGCCGATGCCGCTGTCCTTGACGCCGCCGAAGGGCGTCTCGGGCAGGGCGCTGCCGAAGTGGTTGATGTTGACCATGCCCGCCTCCAGTTCCTGCGAGGCGCGGTGGGCCATCTGCAGGCTGCGGGTGAACACGTAGGCCGACAGGCCGAAGGGCAGCGAATTGGCGCGGCGCAGGGCGTCGTCGGGATCGCTGAAGCGGGTGATGGGAGCGATCGGGCCGAAGGGCTCCTCGGTCATCAGCAGCGCATCGTCGGGCAGCCCGCCGATCACCGTGGGCTCGAAGAAGAATCCCGGCCGCTCGAGCCGCGCGCCGCCCAGCAGCACCTCGCCGCCGCGCGCCACCGCGTCCTCGACGAAGCGCTCCATCGCCGGGACGCGCCGCTCGTGCGCCAGCGGGCCCATGTCGGTGTCCGGCGCCAGGCCGTCGCCCACGCGGATCCCGCGCAGCTCGTCGAGGAAGGCCTCGAGGAAGGCGTCGTGGACGCCGTCCTGGACGTAGAAGCGGGTGGGCGAGATGCACACCTGGCCGGCGTTGCGGACCTTGAAGCGCGCGAGCTGGCGCGCCGCGCGCGGCACGTCGGCGTCGTCGAACACGAGCACCGGCGAATGGCCGCCGAGCTCCATGGTCACGCGCTTCATGTGGGCGCCGGCCAGCGCGGCGAGCTGCTTGCCCACCGGCACCGAGCCGGTGAACGAGACCTTGCGCACGATGGGCGAGCGGATCAGGGTGTCCGACACCTCGGACGGCACGCCCCAGACCACGTTGAGCACCCCGGGCGGCAGCCCGGCGTCGTGGAACATGCGGGCGATGGCCATGACGGCGCTGGGCGCGTCCTCGGGGCCCTTGAGGATGATGGCGCAGCCCGCGCCGATGGCCGCGCAGATCTTGCGGATGGCCTGGTTGTAGGGGAAATTCCAGGGGGTGAAGGCCGCGCACACGCCCACCGGCTCGCGCAGCACCATCTGGCGCACCTCGGGCTTGCGCGCCGGGATGATGCGCCCGTAGATGCGCCGGCATTCCTCGGCGTGCCAGTCGGCGTGGTCGGCGCAGGCGATGATCTCGCCGCGCGACTCGGCCAGCGGCTTGCCCTGGTCCAGGGTCAGCGCGCGGGCGATGTCCTCGGCGCGTTCGCGGGTCAGGGTCGCGACCTGGCGCAGGATCTCGGACCGCTGCATCGGCGAGCTGAGGCGCCACTGGCCGAAGGCCCGCTGCGCGGCCTGCAGGGCCCGCTCGAGGTCCGCGGGGCTGGCGTGGGGCAGGCGGCCCAGGACCTCGCCGGTGGCCGGATTGACGACCTCTTGCTCGTGGCGGCCTTCGCCGCCCAGGAATTCGCCGTCGATATAGAGTGCGAGGGGAGGGTACATGCGATCGTTCTCCAGAATATCCCGATGATAGCCCGCGCCCGGGGTGGCACGGGTCTCCGTTTGGATCACAGGTAACGCGCGGACGCGGGCGCTGTCAAGCGCGCCTGGATTTTCTTGGGGTTTTGGGCGGCAGAGGATACACTGCTGGGCAGTTCATTCCGGCTCGGCATCTGGACAGTATGGCTTCCGTGCGGCAACTCCTGGTGATTTCCTCGATCGTCATCGCGTGCATCCTGGTGGGCATGCTTGCCATGGGCCTGAGCATGATGGGGCGCAGCCTCCAGAACCAGTCCCAGGCCGACAGCGAAAACGCGGTCGCGACCCTGGCGCTGGCCCTGCAGGGCCAGCCCGACGACGCGGCCCGCGCGCGGGTGCTGGACGCGGCGTTCCAGCAGGGACGCTTCCAGGCGCTGCGCCTCGAGGGGCCCGGCGGCACGGTGTACGAGGGCGCGCACGGCGGCGGCCAGGCCGCGGGCGACGCGCCGGCCTGGTTTTCCGGCCTGGTCACGATCGGCACGCACGTCGCCCGGCGGCGGCTGGCCGACGGCGCCACCCTCAGCCTCGTCATGGATCCGCGCCCCTCCCGCGACACCCTGTGGGCCCACGCGGTGCAGTGGGCCCTGCTGGCCCTGGGCATCGCCGCCTTCTGGGCGCTGTTCGTGGCGGCCCTGCTCGCGCGCCTGCGCCGCGACTTCGGCGAGTTCGCCGGTGACGCGCCCGAGGTCAAGGTCACGGATTCCGCGCCCGCCGACGCGGCAGAGCTCATCGACGAGGTGGCCGACCGCGTCCCGCCCACCATCGACGAGCAGATGGCGCGCATCGAGATCCTCGAGATCGAGCTCAACCGGGATCCGGTCACGGGCCTGGCCAACCGGGCCTATTTCCTCAACGAGCTCAAGCGCCTGCTGCGCGACGACACCCACCAGGGCGCGGTCAGCGGCTACGTCCTGCTGATGCGCCAGCGCGACATGGCCCGCATCCAGAACCAGACGCCGCGCGGCGAGGTCGACGGCTGGCTGCGCCTGGTGGGCCAGCGCCTGACCGAGACCATGGACGAGTATCCCTCCACGCGGCCGCTGGTCGCGCGCCTGAACGGCGCGGACTTCGTGGTGCTGTTCCCCGTGGGCGGCGGCACCGAGGTCATGCGTCCGATCCAGCGCCTGCGCCAGGTGCTCGACACCCTGCGCCTGCCGCTCGACAGCCACAACCTGTCGCGCTGGGCGCTCGCCCTCACCGACTACACCGCCCAGTGCACCCCCAAGGAGGTCATGACGCGCCTCGACCTGGCCCTGATGTGCGCCGAGAGCGCCGGCCACGCCGAGATCGAGTTCATGTCCCATGCCGACCGCCAGGACGACGCGCCGCAGTTCGGCGAGGCCTCGTGGCGCGCGCTGATCGGCCAGGCGCTGGCGCACGACCGCTTCCGGCTCGACGCGCGTCCCGTGGCCTACGAGGGGGACGACATCGAGGCCCGCTACGAGGCCACCCTCAGCCTGCACGAGGACGATCCCGACCAGCCCTCGATCTCGGGCTTCCTGTTCATGCCCGCCGCCCAGCGCCTGGGCCTCTCCGCGGCCTGCGACCTGCGCGCGATCGCCCTGGGGCTGGGGTGGCTGGGCGCCCACGAGGGCGTGCTGGTGGTGAGGGCCTCGGTCGCCTCCCTGCTCGACGGGCATTTCAGCGACGAGGCGGCCGAACTCCTGCGGCGCGCGGGCGAGGGCCTGGCGCAGCGCCTGGCGATCGAGCTCGACGCCTACGGCCTGGTCCACCATCCCGAGGTGTTCAAGGCCTTTGCCGGCGCCGTGATGGCCGCCGGCGGGCACGTCGGCCTGCGCGGCCTGGACATGCAGACCGAGGCCCTCCAGCACATCCACGAGGTCGACTTCACCTACGTCAAGCTCGGCGGCAGCCTGGTGCGCAACCTCATGTCCAGCCCCGGCGGCGCCCAGATCCTCGTCGCCGTCACCGAGACCGCCATCGGGATGGGGATGAAGGTCTACGTGGACGACGTCGAGGACGAGCGCGCGCGGCGCATGGTCGAGGAGTACGGCGCGCTGCCGCGGGCGCCCTCCCCGCCGCGGCGGGGCTAGGATCGCGGCCCGCCCGCGGCCTTTGGCCCGGGCTGCGGCCGAGGCCCCCGGAACAGGGGCTCGCCCCGTGCTTGCATGCCCCTCGCCTTTATCCTATAATTTTGGTCTTATCCGCGTTTTGGATGCGGATCCTTGCCGGTTTTGCGGGCGGATTGCCCTCATCGATCGCGCGGGGATCGGTGGCCGATCCGGTGGATGAGACCCAAGCAGCAACCTTCGTTTTCGTTGCGCCAGCGCTGAATGGCGCGCGCCACGAGTGGCAAGATTTCAACCCAGGGCCGACGCGGCTTTTCGTGCCGGCTTGACGGGACCAAAACTGGCTGCGTCGCCCCTTGCGGGCTTCGTCGTTAAGTTGGAACAGGAAAAATCATGATCCAAATGCAGACCACGCTGGACGTGGCCGACAACACCGGTGCGCGGACCGTCATGTGCATCAAGGTGCTGGGCGGCTCCAAGCGCCGTTATGCCGCCATCGGTGACATCATCAAGGTCTCCGTCAAAGAGGCGGCGCCCCGCGGGCGCGTCAAGAAAGGCGAAATTTACAATGCCGTGGTGGTGCGTACCGCCAAGGGCGTGCGCCGCAAGGACGGTTCGCTGATTCGCTTCGGCGGCAATGCCGCCGTGTTGCTCAACGCCAAGCTCGAGCCCATCGGCACGCGCATCTTCGGACCGGTCACGCGCGAGCTGCGGACTGAAAAGTTCATGAAGATCGTGTCCCTGGCGCCCGAAGTGCTGTAAGGAGCAGATCATGCAAAACATTCGCAAAGGCGACGAAGTCATCGTCCTCAGCGGCCGCGACCGCAACCGCCGCGGCACCGTGCTGCGCCGCGTGGGTCCCGACCACGTCCTGGTCGAGGGCATCAACGTCGTCAAGAAGCACACCCGCGGCAATCCCATGGCCGGTACCCAGGGCGGCATCGTCGACAAGACCATGCCCATCCACGTCTCGAACGTGGCGCTCTACAATCCCGAGACCGGCAAGGGCGATCGCGTGGGCGTCAAGGTCGTGGACGGTGCCAAGGTCCGCATTTTCCGCTCCAACGGCGCTGTCGTTGGCGCGAAGGCTTAAGAGGCAATCATGGCTCGTTTACAAGACTTCTACCGCAGCAAGGTGGCGGCCGACCTGCAGGCCAAGTTCGGCTACAAGTCCATCATGGAGGTGCCGCGCATCACCAAGATCACCCTCAACATGGGGGTGTCCGAGGCCGTGGCCGACAAGAAAATCATCGAGAACGCGGTTTCCGACCTGACCAAGATCTCCGGCCAGAAGCCCGTGGTCACCAAGACCCGCAAGGCCATCGCCGGCTTCAAGATCCGCGAAAACTATCCCATCGGCTGCATGGTCACCCTGCGCGGCCGGCGGATGTATGAATTCCTGGACCGCCTGGTCGCCGTGGCCCTGCCGCGCGTGCGCGACTTCCGCGGCGTCTCGGGCCGCGCCTTCGACGGCCGGGGCAACTACAACATCGGCGTCAAGGAACAGATCATTTTCCCTGAAATCGAATACGACAAGATCGACGCGGTGCGCGGGATGAACATCAGCATCACCACCACCGCCAAGACCGACGAGGAAGCCAAGGCGCTGCTGAGCGCGTTCAGCTTCCCGTTCCGCAACTAAGGGGCTGACGTGGCTAAACTTTCCCTCATCAACCGCGATATCAAGCGCGCCAAGCAGGTCGAGAAATTCGCGGCCAAGCGTGCGGCCCTCAAGGCGATCATCGACGACCAGAGCAAGTCCGACGAGGACCGCTACCAGGCTCGCCTGCAGCTCCAGAAGCTGCCGCGCAACTCCAGCCCCTCGCGCCAGCGCAACCGCTGCGTCGTGACCGGCCGTCCCCGTGGCGTCTTCAGCAAATTCGGCCTGACGCGCCACAAGCTGCGCGAAATGGCCATGCGCGGCGAAATCCCCGGCATGACCAAGGCAAGCTGGTAAGAGGAACAACACCATGAGCATGAGCGATCCCATCGCCGATATGCTGACCCGGCTGCGCAACGCGCAACAGGTCAACAAGACGTCGGTTTCCATGCCCTCCTCCAAGCTGAAGGCGGCCATTGCCGCCGTGCTCAAGGACGAAGGCTACATCGAAGACTTCCGCATCGTTGGCGACCAGGCCAAGCCGGTGCTGGAAATCACCCTGAAATACTACGCCGGCCGCCCGGTGATCGAGCGCATCGACCGCGTCTCGCGCCCCGGCCTGCGCATCTACAAGAGCAGCGCCACCATCCCTCACGTCATGAACGGCCTGGGCGTGGCGATCGTCTCGACCCCGCGTGGCGTCATGACGGACCGCAAGGCCCGCGCCACCGGCGTGGGCGGCGAAGTCCTCTGCTACGTGGCATAAGGAGGCCGACATGTCGCGTATCGCCAAATATCCCGTCGCGCTGCCCAAGGGCGTCGACGCCACGATCAGCGCCGGACAGATCGTCGTCAAGGGCCCGCTGGGCACCCTGACCCAGGACCTGACCGGCGACGTCCGCATCGGCCAGGAGGACGGTCACCTGACCTTCGCCGCCGCGAACGACTCCCGCCAGGCCAATGCCATGTCGGGCACCCTGCGCGCCCTGGTGGCCAACATGGTCACGGGCGTGAGCGCCGGCTTCGAGCGCAAGCTGACCCTGGTCGGCGTGGGCTTCCGCGCCCAGATCCAGGGCTCCGCCCTCAAGCTCCAGCTCGGTTTTTCGCACGACATCCTCCACGAGATCCCCGACGGGATCAAGATCGAGTGCCCGACCCAGACGGAAATCGTCGTCAAGGGCGCCGACAAGCAGGCTGTCGGCCAGGTGGCCGCCGAAATCCGCGCCTATCGCGAACCCGAGCCCTACAAGGGCAAGGGCGTGCGCTATGCCAACGAGCGGGTCATCATCAAAGAAACCAAAAAGAAATAAGCACGCAGGCAAGGACGAATCATGGACAAGAAACTTTCGCGTTTGCGTCGTGCAGTGGCCACCCGCCGCAAGATTCACGAATTGCGCGTGCATCGCCTGTCGGTGCATCGCACGAATCTGCACATCTACGCCAACATCATTTCGCCGGAAGGCGATCGCGTGCTCGTCAGCGCCTCCACGCTCGAGCCCGAGGTCCGCAAGGAACTCGCCAGCCGGAATGCCAACGGCGGCAACGCCGCCGCGGCGGGCCTGGTCGGCAAGCGCGTGGCTGAGAAAGCCAAGGCCGCCGGCATCGAACTCGTCGCCTTCGACCGCTCCGGCTTCCGTTACCATGGCCGCGTCAAGGCGCTGGCCGATGCCGCGCGTGAAGCCGGCTTGAAGTTCTAAGGGAATCAAATGGCTAAAGCACAAGGCAAGCACGCCCCGGAGCAGGAACGCGACGATGGCATGCGTGAAAAGATGATCGCGGTCAACCGCGTCAGCAAGGTCGTCAAGGGCGGCCGCACGATGAGCTTCGCCGCCCTGACCGTGGTCGGCGACGGCGACGGCCGCATCGGCATGGGCAAGGGCAAGGCGCGCGAGGTTCCCGTCGCCGTCCAGAAGGCCATGGAACAGGCCCGCCGCGGCCTGGTCAAGGTCGCCCTCAAGAACGGCACGCTGCACCACACCGTGGTCGGCAAGCACGGCGCCTCGACGGTGCTGATTTCGCCGGCCGCCGAGGGTACCGGCGTGATCGCCGGCGGCCCGATGCGCGCGATCTTCGAGGTGATGGGCGTGCGCAACGTGGTTGCCAAGAGCCTGGGCTCGAGCAACCCCTACAACATGGTCCGCGCCACCCTCAACGGCCTGCGCGCGTGCTCCACCCCGGCGGAGATCGCTGCCAAGCGCGGCAAGTCCGTCGAAGAAATCCTGGGGTAAGTCATGGCTCAAAAGCAAATCAAGGTTACGCTCGTGCGCTCCGTCATCGGCACCCACAAGTCCCACCGCGCCACCGTGCGCGGCCTGGGCCTGGGCCGCGTGAACAGCAGCCGCGTGCTGGTCGATACGCCCGAGGTGCGTGGGATGATCCGCAAGGTGGATTATCTGGTCACCGTCTCGGACGTCTGATAAGGAATCGAGATGACTGTCACTCAACTGAATACGCTCAAGCCCGCCGAGGGCTCCAAGCGCGCCCGCCGCCGCGTGGGCCGCGGCATCGGCTCGGGCCTGGGCAAGACCGCGGGTCGCGGCCACAAGGGCCAGAAATCCCGCGCGGGCGGTTTCCACAAGGTCGGCTTCGAAGGCGGCCAGATGCCGCTGCAGCGCCGGCTGCCCAAGCGCGGCTTCACGCCGCTGGGGCGCCACCTGTACGCCGAGGTCCGCCTGTCCGACCTGGAGGCCCTGCCCGTCGACGAGATCGACGTCCAGGTCCTGAAGGCCGCCGGGGTGGTCGGCGAGCTGGTGCGCTACGCCAAGGTCATCAAGACCGGCGAGCTCACCCGCAAGGTGTCCCTCAAGGGCATCGCGGCCACGGTCGGCGCTCGCGCCGCGATCGAGGCGGCCGGCGGCACGCTGGCGTAAAGGGGCGGCAGTGGCCAAAGCTCAGGCACAAAAGACCAGCGCGGGATACGGCGACCTCAAGCGCCGCATCCTGTTCCTCGTCCTCGCCCTGATCGTCTATCGCCTCGGGACGCACATCCCCGTGCCCGGCATCAATCCGGACGCGCTCGCCGACATGTTCCAGCAGAACTCCGGCGGGATCCTGGGGCTGTTCAACATGTTCTCCGGCGGGGCGCTCGAGCGCTTCTCCGTGCTCGCGCTGGGGATCATGCCGTACATCTCCGCGGCCATCATCATGCAGTTGCTGGCCGTGGTCGTGCCCACGCTCGAGGCCATCAAGAAAGAAGGCCAGTCGGGCCAGCGCAAGATCACCCAGTACACGCGCTACGGCACCGTGTTCCTCGCGCTGTTCCAGGCGGTCGGGATCTCGGTCGCGCTCGAGTCCCAGCCCGGCCTGGTCATCGATCCGGGCATCCTGTTTCGCTTCACCACCGTCGTCACCCTGGTGACCGGCGCCATGTTCCTCATGTGGCTGGGCGAGCAGATCACCGAGCGGGGCCTGGGCAACGGCATCTCGCTGCTGATCTTCGCCGGGATCGTGGCCGGCCTGCCCGGCGCGCTGGGCGGCATGCTGGATCTCGTGCGCACCGATTCGATGTCCATCCTCTCGGCGCTGTTCATCCTGGCCCTGGTGGTGGCGGTCACGTATTTCGTGGTCTTCGTCGAGCGCGGCCAGCGCCGCATCACGGTGAACTACGCCAAGC
>Ga0180216_1002249_pt1 | contig 16361 bp, 7 predicted proteins | sample eDN3rd37CBELigMG_FD_128879 | JGI IMG/M metagenome (GOLD analysis project Ga0180216, IMG submission 128879) | Enriched Miracle-Growth compost microbial communities from Emeryville, California, USA - eDNA 3rd pass 37_C BE-Lig MG (version 2)... ... | reverse complement strand
CGGGAGATCGAAGCGGCGCTGGGAGCCGCCCCGTCGGAGTCGGACGAGGAGGAGCCGCGCAACGCCTTTCCAGCCGGTCTGCCGGCGGAACTCGTCGCGAAGGCGCTGGGGCTGGGGGGCGTCGCCTTCACATTGGACGCGGCCTGCGCGTCGTCGCTCTACTCCCTGAAGCTGGCCCGCGACGAGCTTCTTTCCGGCCGGGCCGACGCGATGATCGCGGGGGGGCTCTCGCGGCCCGACGCGCTCTACACGCAGATGGGCTTCTCCCAGCTTCGGGCGCTCTCGCCGCGGGGACGGGCGGCGCCGTTCGACGCCGAGGGCGACGGCCTGATCGTCGGCGAGGGGGCGGGCCTCTTCGTCCTCAAACGGCTGGAGGACGCCGAGCGAGCGGGAGACGAGATCCACGGCGTGATTCGCGGAATCGGTCTCTCCAACGATATTCAAGGCGACGTTCTCGCGCCCAGCGGCGAGGGGCAGCTTCGGGCCATGCGCGCGGCCTACGCCCAGGCCGGCTGGTCGCCGGCCGACGTGGACCTCATCGAATGCCACGCCACGGGAACGCCGGTCGGCGACTCGGTGGAGTTTGAAAGCCTGAAAACCCTTTGGTCCGACGCGGGCGCGCCCGCCGAACCCCGGCGCTGCGCGCTCGGCTCGGTCAAGTCGAACGTCGGCCACGCGCTGACGGCCGCCGGCGCGGCGGGCCTGCTGAAGGTCCTGCTCGCCTTGCGGCACAAGGCGATCCCGCCGATCGCCAACCACGCGAGCCCCTCGCCCCGGCTCGGCCTGGACGAAAGCCCGTTTCGCATCCTCAAAAAGATCGAGCCCTGGCCGACGCCAGCCGGCCGGCCCCGGCGCGCGGCGATCAGCGGATTCGGCTTCGGCGGCATCAATGCCCACGTCCTGATCGAAGAATGGGACGAGCGCGCCATGGCCGCCAGGGAGCCCAAGGCCATCGCGCCCCCGGCGCGCGAGCCGGTGGCGATCGTCGGCGCGGCGGCTCGGTTTGGACGACGAGACGCGGAGGCGCTCCAGCAGCGCGCGCTCGGTCGCGAAGCCATTCCGGCGAACGGCGATGCGAGCCTCGCGCTCGATGAGCTTCGCGTTCGGATGGGCCGGTTCCGCATCCCTCCCCGCGAGTTGGAGGAGATGCTGCTTCAACAGTCGCTGATGCTTCAGGTCGCGGCCGACGCCCTCGCCGATTCCAAGTGGTCGGCCGAGGCGGGGCTCCGAACGAGCGTCCTGGTTGGGCTGGGTCTCGACCTCAACACGACGAATTACCACCTGCGATGGTGGCTGGCCGCCCGCGCTCCGGTCTGGAACGAGGAGTTGGGCTGGGGGATGTCGCCGGAGGAGCTCGACGCCTGGGTCGCCGAGGCCCGCGACGCGATCCACCCCGCGCTCTCGGCGAACCGAACGATGGGCTCGCTCGGCGGGCTGGTCGCCAGTCGGATCGCCCGGGAATTTCGGATCGGCGGCCCGAGCTTCAGCGTGTCGAGCGACGAGAATTCCGGCGTCGACGCGCTGCGAGTGGCGGCCGACTGGCTGGCTCGCGGCGAGATTGATTCCGCCGTGGTCGCCGCGGTCGACCTGGCCGGCGACCCGCGCCTGGTCCAGGCCGCCCGCCAACTGCTGGCCGACGACTTCGAGCCCGGCGAAGGCGCCGTCGCCCTGATCCTCAAACGACGGGCCGACGCGATCCGCGACGGCGACCGGATCCACGCCCTCATCGGCGGTTCGTCCGAACGGGCGGTCGTGATCGAATCACCCCGCCGTCGGATCGGTTGGGCCGGCGCGGCGGAGGGGCTCGCGGCCGTCGCGTCGGCCGCTCTGGGACTTGAACACGCCATCATTCCTCCCGAGGGGAAGCTCAACGAGGCGAGCCCGGGCGAATCGCCGAGCGTCCCCCGATACTGGCTCCGCAACCGCGCCGACGGCCCACGACGCGCGCTGGTTCGCGCCCGCGCCCTGGGCGGCGCCGAGAGGTTCGTGGCCTTGGAATCGGAATCGGCGGCGGAAATCTCGAGCGCTCGGCCGCTCGAACCATTCCCGCTCGCCATCTTCGCGGTCAGAGGGGCTCAGGCAGCCCAACTTGGCGAGCGGGTGGAGTCGCTGGCGCGCCTGCTCGCCGACAACGCCGATCAGCCCATCGACGCGCTGGCCCGGCGGTGGTGGCGGGAGTCGCGGGCCGATTCTCGGGGGCGGCTCGGCCTCGCCCTGACGGCCGACAACGCCGCGTCGCTGGCCCTCGCCCTGAAGGCGGTTGGCGACGACCTAAGAAGCGGTCGGCCGGTCGGGCGATCGACGGTCCCCGGCGTCGAGGTCTTCGCCCCGGTCGCGGCATGGGGCGCTCCACCCGGCGTGGCGCTCGCGTATCCGGGGCTGGGCAACGTCTTCCCCGGCATGGGGGGCGAGCTCTCGGCCCTCTGGCCCGAGTTAATGGACGAGTGGGAGGGCCGCTTCGAGACCCTTCGCGACCAGTTCGCGCCCGAGGTCTGGTGGAACGGCCCGCTCCCGACTCGGTTCGACGACCACCGCCCCGCGATCCTGGGTCAAATCTCGGTCGGCGCGCTGACGACCGCGCTGTTCCTGAAGCTGGGCGTCCGGCCGATGGCGGCCGTCGGCTACAGCATGGGCGAATCGGCGGCCCTGGTCGCGCTGGGGGCCTGGCCGAATCGCGACGAGATGACTCGCCGGCTACTGGAATCGCCGCTGTTCGCCGCGGAACTGGCCGGCCCATGCCACGCCGCCCGTCGCGTCTGGGGCCTGGCGGATGAGGAGCCCGTCGATTGGGTCGCCGGGATCGTACCGCGCTCGCGCGAGGAGATCGAGGCGGCGATCGGCGATGAGTCCCGCGTCCACGTCCTCATCCGCAACGCGGCCGACGAGACGGTCATCGGCGGGCGCGGCGACGCGGTTCGCCGAGTTGTGGAAACCCTCCGCTGTCCGTTCCTGCCGCTGCCGCTGGTCAGCACGGTGCATTGCCCGATCGGCGCCGAGGTCGAGCCGGCCTACCGGACGCTTCACGACCAGGAAACCAGCCCGGTCCCCGGCGTTTCCTTTTACAGCGGGGTCTGGGGCCGCGCCTATTCGCCCGACCGCCGAACCGCCGCCGAGGCGATCACGGCGCAGGCCGCGGGGATGATCGATTTCCCCCGAGTGGTGGAGGCCGCCCACGCCGACGGCGCCCGCGTCTTCCTGGAGATGGGCCCCGGCTCATCCTGCACGCGCCTGATTGGCCGGATCCTCGGCGACCGCCCCCACCTAGCCATCTCGGCCAACCCCGGAGAGGGCCCGGCGCTCGACGCCGTCTTGCGGGCCCTCGGCGCCCTGATCGCCGCAAGCGTCCCGGTCGACCTCGAATTCCTCTACGGTCGCGGCGCGGACATCCGAGAAACGGCCGGCGACCAGAAGCCCCAGCGCGAGATCGTCATCCGTCGCGAGCGCGTCCCGAACCGGTCTCTCGACGCGCTCCGCCCCGTCCGAAAAGCCGTCCCGGTCCCAACGCCTCCGCCGGCGCTCGCGCCCGTTGCATCGACACCATTCTCCACCGCCGTTTTGGAAACCGCGCCCAGCATGTCCGACCCGATCCACGCGCCCGCCCCCCCGCTCTCCTCGGCCGCGGGTCCGCGCGATTCGCTGCCGCCCCTGACCCGCCAGTTCCTGGAGACTCAGCGGGCGACGGCCGACGCTCACGAGACCTTCCTGCGGCTCGCCCAAAGCTACTCCGAGACGATGAGCCGCCAGGTCGCTCTGGAACTCAACCTGATCGGCGGCGGCGCCGCTCCCGTCGCCGCCCCGCCGGTTGAACCGGCGCTGGACGTCCACAACCACGAACCCGCGGACGAACCGCCCGCGCCGGCGCCGCGCCGCGTTCATCCGAAGACGGGCGAGCCGATCTTTCTGGACCGCGACCAGTGCCTTGAGCTGGCCGTCGGCTCGATCGGGGCGGTTTTGGGGCCCGAGTACGCCGAGATCGACGCCCACCCCACGCGCGTCAGGCTGCCGGACGAGCCGTTGATGCTCGTCGACCGAGTCGTGAGCATCGAGGGGACCCTTCACTCGCTGACCAGCGGGCGCGTCGTCACCGAGCACGACGTCAAGCCCGACGCCTGGTATCTCGACGGCGGTCGGATCGCCTCGTGCGTGGCCATCGAATCGGGGCAGGCCGACTTGTTTCTGGCTGGATATCTGGGGATCGACTTCATCACCAAGGGCCTGGCGGTTTACCGGCTGCTCGACGCCACGGTGACGTTCCATCGGTCGCTTCCCGAACCCGGAGAGACGGTTCGCTACGACATCAAGATCCTCAACTTCTTCCGGCAGGACGAGACCCACCTGTTCCGGTTCGAGTTCACCGCCACGATCGACGGCGAGCCGCTCTTGACCATGCGCGACGGCTGCGCGGGGTTCTTCACGGCCGAGGAACTGGCCTCGGGCAAGGGCGTGGTCCCCCGCCCGCTCGACGCCAGGCCCCGCCCCGGCGTTCGGCCCGACGACTGGCGCGACCTGGCGCCGCCGGCCTCGACGACGCTCGACCGCCACCAGGTCGAGGCGATCCGAGCGGGGAACCTCTTCGAAGCCTTCGGAGCGCCCTTCGATCGGCTCGACGTCGCCCGGCCGATCGGTTTACCGGGGGGCCGGATGGCGCTCGTCGATCGCGTCGTGGCCCTCGAATCCAACGGCGGCCGATACGGCCTGGGCCTGATCCGGGCCGAGGCCGACATCCATCCCGACGACTGGTTCCTGACCTGCCACTTCGTGGACGACCGCGTGATGCCCGGCACGCTCATGTACGAGTGCTGCCTGCACACCATGCGGATCCTTCTGATGCGGATGGGCTGGGTCGGCTCGGCCGACTCGACCCGGTTCGATCCCGTGCCGGGCGTCGCCAACCGCCTGCGGTGCCGGGGGCAGGTGATCGAGACGACGAAGGTGGCCGCCTACGAGGTGACGATCAAGGAGATCGGCTACGGCCCCGAGCCCTACGCCATCGCCGACGCCCTGATGTACGCCGACGGCAAGCCGATCGTCGAGATCACCGACATGGCCCTGAAGCTCACCGGCTCCAGCCGCGAGGAGCTTGAACGGCTCTGGGACGAGGCTCGCCCCGCGACGGTCCGGGCGTCCGCGCCGGCGTCGACGTTGGTTTATGAGAAGGATCGGATCCTCGCCTTCGCGACCGGCGCGCCCTCGGCCTGCTTTGGCTATCGCTATCGGCCGTTCGACGAGGGCCGGTTCATCGCCCGGCTTCCCCGGCCGCCGTACCAGTTCATCGACCGGGCGACCATCCTTGAAGGAGAGCCCTGGACCCAGGCGGTGGGGACGAGCGCGGAGGTCGAATACAACATCCCCCCCGACGCCTGGTACTTCGAGGCCGATCGTCAACCGCGCGTCCCCTACGCCGTGTTGCTCGAAGCGGCGCTCCAGTCGTGCGGCTTCGTCTCGGCGTTCATGGGATCGGCCCTCTTGAGCGACGAGCCGTTGAAGTTCCGCAACCTCGGCGGGCGAGCCAGGCAATTTCGGATCGTCGATCGGAACTCCGGGACGCTGCGGACCACGGTTCGGGTGACCAAGGTCAACCGCTCGGCCGGCATGATCATCCAGAACTACGAGATGGAGGTTCGCGACCGCGACGGGTTGGTCTTCGAGGGCGACACGTACTTCGGATTCTTTCATCCCGACGCGCTGGCGAATCAGGTTGGGATTCGCGAGGCCGCGCCGTACGAGCTTGCGGCCGACGAGCGCCGGGCCGCCCGATCGTTCCCACTGCCCGACCGCCCTCCCCTGCCGGATCGGCGCTGGCGGATGGTGGAGCATGTCGACGCGCTTTTGACCAGCGGCGGCCCGCGTGGGCTTGGGCTGATCGAGGGGAGCGGGGCCGTCGATCCGGGCGCTTGGTTCTTCGAGGCGCACTTCCTGGACGACCCGGTTTGGCCCGGCTCGTTGGGCTTGGAATCGCTGCTGCAACTCCTTAAAGTCTTTGCTGAAGATCGCTGGGGCCTGGACGCGGGAGCGGTGTTCGACTCCCCCGCGCTGGGCGTCGAGCACCAGTGGACCTACCGCGGACAGATCGTCTCCACCAACAACCGGGTGACGACCCGGGCGGTGATCACCTCCATCGACGACGCGGCCCGGCGAGTCGCGGCCGACGGTTGGCTGCTGGTCGACGGCAAGGTGATTTACCAGATGAACGGGTTCTCACTCGGGGTTGGCGCGAGCGATTGATCCATTGCCATTGTGGGGAGGGCGGTGCCCTCCCAAAACAGGCGAGACGCACCACGAGGCTTCAATCACCGGCGGATTTGATGGGATCGATGAAATACGAGAACGTCCATCTTGAGGCGTTCGGTTACGAAGTGGCGCCGGTGGTCGTCTCGTCGTCCGAGCTGGAGGACCGCCTCGCGCCGGTCTACGACGCGCTTCATCTCAGCCCCGGCCAGCTTGAAGCGCTCACCGGGATCGCCGAGCGTCGGTGGTGGGAGGAGGGGCATCGGATCACCGACGGCGCGATCGTGGCGGCGCGGCGCGCTTTGGAGACGGCCGACATGCCGGCCGACCGGGTCGAGGCCCTGATCTACGGCGGCGTCTGCCGCGAGTATTACGAGCCGGCCACGGCCTGCCGGGTCGCCTCGGAGCTGGCGATCAACCCCGGCGCGGTGGTTCAGGACGTAAGCAACGCCTGCCTGGGAGTCCTGAGCGGCATCATCGACGTCGCCAACCGGATCGAGCTCGGCCAGATCCGCGCGGGGATGGTCGTCGCTTGCGAGACGGCCCGCGAGATCAACAACGTCATGATCGAGCGGATGCGCGAGAACCCGACGATGGACTTCTTCAAGCAAGCGCTGGCCACCTTGACGGGCGGCTCGGGCGCGGTGGCGGTGCTGCTGACCGATCGCGGGCTCTCGCGCGAGAAGCGGCGGCGGCTGCTCGGCGGCGCGGTCGAATCGTCCCCTCGGTTTCACGACCTCTGCCGATGGGGGGTCGAGAAGGCCGAATCCTCGTCGCGCGAGCTGCTTCAGGCGTTCACGTCGACCGACTCGTCGGCCGTGTTGACCCACGGAGTCGAGCTGGGCGCGCGGACCTGGCGGGCGTTCCTCTCGAAGCTCGGCTGGGTCAAGGAGCGGGTCGACCGCGTGATCTGCCACCAGGTCGGCGGCTCGCATCGAGACATGATCCTCGGTTTGCTTGGTCTGCCGCCCGAGAAGGATTTCTCCACGTTCCCCTACCTGGGCAACATGGGGACGGTCTCGCTTCCCCTGACCGCCGCCCTGGCCGAGGATCGGCACGTCCTTCAGCCCGGCGACCACGTGGCGTTTCTCGGGATCGGCAGCGGACTCAACTGCATGATGCTTGGCCTGGAGTGGTGACTCGAATGAAGGCGTCGATGAGAAGCTCCAGCCCCGAACTCGCCGAATTCCTGGCCGCGCACCCGGGCCGCGACCTGGACCGCGACGGCTTGCGCCTGCACTACCTCGACGAGGGCCAAGGCGACCCCGTGGTGATGGTCCACGGCAACCCGACCTGGTCGTTCCTTTACCGCCGGCTCGTCGAAGCGCTCAGCCCCTCTTACCGAACGATCGTCCCCGATCACATCGGCTGCGGGCTCTCGGACAAGCCCGACGATTCGCGATATCTCTACACGCTGGAGAGCCGCGCCGACGATCTGGAGCGGCTGCTCGACCATCTGGACGTTCGCGAGAACGTGACGCTCGTGCTCCACGACTGGGGCGGAATGATCGGCTCAACCTACGCCGCGCGCCATCCCGAGCGGATCGCGCGGCTGGTGGTGCTCAACACGGCGGCCTTCCACATGCCGGCGGACAAGAAATTCCCCCGGACGCTCTCCCTGTTTCGAGATTCGCCGCTGGGCTCGTTCGTGGCGCGCGGGCTCAACGGGTTCGCCCGGGGGACGGCCATGATAGGCTGCAAAAAGAAACGAATGCACAAATCGTTGCGCGACGCCTACGCCGCGCCCTACGACTCCTGGGCGAACCGAATCGCGACCCATCGGTTCGTTCAGGACATCCCGCTGCGTCCGGGCGACCGGGCGTACGATCTGGTGACGTGGGTCCAGGAGCGACTGCCGTTGCTCGCCTCGGTCCCGACGTTCCTCGGCTGGGGCATGAAAGATTTCGTCTTCGACGAGACGTTCCTCCGGGTCTGGGAGCGGCGCTTCCCCGACGCCGAGGTCCATCGGTTCGAGGAGGCCGGCCACTATGTTCTGGAGGACGAGGCCGAGGCGCTGATCCCCTTGATCAAGGGTTTCCTGGACTCGCGGCGGCCGAGCGCGGCGAGCCTCCCCTCTCTGGGCGCCGAGAACTGATCCCGACATGGACACCGCGAACCAGGCCGTCGAGGATCGCTTCCAAGCCCCCGGCGCACCCGACGATCCCCCGCCCAACATCGCCCGGCATCTGAGCGTCATGGCCCAGCGCCAGCCGCATCAGGCGGCGATCGTCGCGCCCGAGGGGCGGGGGGCGACGGGGAAAGTCCGGTACAGCCACTTCACCTACCGGCAGCTTGACCAGAATAGCGACGCCATCGCCGCCGGGCTGATCGACGAGGGCGTCGCCCCGGGAACCCGCGCCGCGGTCATGGTTCGGCCGGGGCTCGACTTCTTCGCGCTGGTCTTCGCGCTGTTCAAGGCGGGCGTCGTCCCGGTCTTGATCGATCCGGGAATGGGGCTGAAGAGCCTCGGCCAATGCCTGGACGAGGCCGAACCCGAGCTGTTCATCGGCGTCGCCCCGGCCCTCGCCGCCCGGCGCGTTCTGGGATGGGGCAAGAGGACCGTCCGCCGCGTCGTTTCGGTCGGCCGGGGCGGGCGGCTGGCCGCGCCCGGCGCGGCGAGTCTCGACGCGATCCGCGCCCGGGGACGGCGGGCGATCGCCGAGGGCCGCGTCCCCGCGCCGGTGTTTCGGAGCGTGGGCGACGGCGAGACCGCCGCCATCCTCTTCACCAGCGGCAGCACCGGGCCGCCCAAGGGCGCCGTTTACACGCACGCGATCTTCGAGGCGCAGGTCGATTGCTTTCGGTCGCTCTACGACATCAAGCCGGGCGAGATCGACCTTTGCACGTTCCCGCTTTTCGCCCTCTTCGCCCCGGCCCTGGGGATGACCTCGATCGTCCCCTGGATGGACCCCACCCGCCCGGCGAAGGTCGATCCCGAAAAGCTGTTTGAGGCGATCGACGACTTCGGCCCGACCAACCTGTTCGGCTCCCCCGCGCTCTTGCGGCGCGTCGGCCCGGCGGGGGTCGCCGGGGGCCTGAAGATCCCCACGCTGCGCCGCGTGGTCACGGCCGGCGCGCCGGCCTCTCCGCGAGCGCTTGAGACCTTCTCCCGCCTTTTGGAGCCCCCCGCGCAAGTCTTCACGCCCTACGGAGCCACCGAATCCCTGCCGGTCGCCTCGATCGGAAGCGATGAGATTCTGGGCGAAACCGGCCGTCGAACCGACCTGGGCGAAGGCGTTTGCGTTGGCCTCCCCCGCGGCGCGATCGACGTCAAAATCATCCGGATCAGCGATGAGCCGATCCCGACCTGGAACGACGACCTGGAGCTTCCCCGAGGCGAGATCGGCGAGATCATCGTCTCGGGACCCGTCGTCACGCGCTCGTACTTCGGCCGGCCCGAGGCGACCGCGCTGGCCAAGATCGACGATCCGGCGCGCGGGCGGTTCTTCCACCGGATGGGCGACCTGGGATACCTCGACGACCGCGGACGGATCTGGTTCTGCGGGCGGAAGGCCCATCGGGTGGTCCTGCCGGACGAGACCCTGTTCACGATCTGCTGCGAGGGAATCTTCAACGCTCATCCCGAGGTCGCGCGAACCGCCCTGGTTGGCGTCGAAAGCCCCGAGGGCGTCGTGGTTCCGGTCCTCTGCGTCGAGCCGGCGCGTTGGCCCGGCCGTCGCGACCGCCGGCGGCTCCGGGACGAACTGCTGAAACGCGGCGCCGAGTTCGAGCGAACCCGGAGGATCAGGACGATCCTGTTCCATCGCTCGTTCCCGGTCGACATTCGGCACAACTCGAAGATCTTCCGCGAGAAGTTGGCCGTCTGGGCCGCGAGGAAACGACCATGACCCTTGATCCATCCCGCCCCGTGTTGGTGACGGGCGGAGGCGGCTTTCTGGGCTCGGCGATCGTCCGCCTGCTCCGCGAGCGGGGTCTGCCGGTTCGCTCGATCTCCCGCGGACGGTACGACACGCTCGACGCCCTGGGCGTCGAGCAGATTCAGGGCGACATCGCCGACCCGGCCGCGGTCTCCCGCGCGGTCGACGGTTGCGAGGCCGTCTTCCACGTCGCCGCGAAGGCCGGCATCTGGGGGCCCCGCGAGGAATACCGGCGGATCAACGTCGGCGGGACGGAGAACGTCATCGACGCCTGCCTCACCCGCGGGGTCCGCAAGCTGATCCACACAAGTTCCCCCAGCGTGGTCTTCCACGGCGAGGACCTGGAGGGAGCCGACGAGTCCGCCCCGTATCCCGACCACTACGAGGCCGCGTATCCCGAGACCAAGGCGATCGCCGAGAAGCTCGTGCTTCGGGCCAACGACGCCCGGCTCGCCACGGTCGTGCTTCGTCCCCATCTGATCTGGGGACCGGGCGACAACAACATCCTGCCGCGGATTTACGCCCGCGCCCGGGCTGGCAAGCTCTTTCGGATCGGCCGTCGCAATCCGCTGATCGACCTGACCTACATCGACAACGCCGCCGAGGCCCAGCTGCTGGCCGCCGATCGCCTGGACGTCGGCTCGCCGATCGCGGGGAAGGTTTATTTCATCGCGCAGGGCCAACCCGTTCCCCTTTGGGAGATGGTCAACCGGTTCCTCGAAATCGCCCACCTCCCCCCGGTGCGGCGGACCATCCCCCGGGCTCTGGCGATTGGGTTGGGGAGGTCGCTTGAGGTCTGTTTCCGAGCGCTTCGGTTGCCCGGCGAGCCGAGGATGACCCGGTTCCTGGCGCGCGAGCTGTCGACCGCCCACTGGTACGATCTCACGGCGGCGCGGCGGGATCTCGGCTACGCCCCGCGGGTCACGATTGAAGAGGGGCTGCGGCGTCTGGCCGCGTCGTTTCGGGAGGCGGAGGCGATTGCGAATTGACCGGGAGCCAGACCGTGAAACAGGCTCCCCCCTCCGGGTTGTTGGCGGCGGTGATCCGTCCGCCCAATTCTCGGGTGATCTCCGAGGCGAGGTATAGGCCGTAGCCGCTGCCCCCCTCGCGGGTCGTGAAGAAGGGCTCGAAGATCCGGCGGAGGTGAACATCGGGAATCCCCGGCCCGTTGTCAACGACCTCCAGCTTCACCCATTCGCCGGCCTCCTCATGAGCGCCGCTGGTTCGGAGCACGATGTCGCCATTCTCGCCGTGAGCCGCGACCGCCTGTTGAGCGTTGGCCAGAAGGTCGAAGACGACCTGCATGATCCGCCCGGCGTCCCCCTTGATGTGCGCGGGGCAGCCGCCGTCGACCTCCAGCTTCACGCGGGTGTGATCGCGCGGCAGGCTCTTGATGAAGAGGTCGGTCGCCTCGGTCAGCAGCGAATTCAGATCGACCGTCCGGCACTCCGCCGCCCCGGTTCGAACCGCCCCCATGAGATGATCGAGCCGAAGTTGAAGCAGGCTTGAGCCGCGGAGGATCGACTCGACCCATTGCAGCTCGTCGGGCCGGTCCTGAAGGGTCAACCGCAAAAGCTCGGCGCTGCCTCGAATCACGGAGAGCGGGCCGCGGATCTCGTGAACGATCCCCGCCAGCAGGCGGCCGATCTGCACGAGCTGTCGATCGAGGATGGCCAGACCGGCGAGGCGCCGATATTGAATCAGGCGCTTCGCGCGAGCCAGCAGGAGCTCCGGCGCCGAGTCCTTGAGCATGTAGTCGTCGGCCCCGGCGTCGAGCCCCGCCATCACGATGGAGTCGGCCTGACCGGAGGTCAGGATGAGGATGGGCGTCCCGGCGATGGAGGACTCGGCGCGCACCGCCCGGCACAGCTCCGTTTCGTCGACGCCCCCCAGATTGGAGCCCAGGACGATCAGATGAGGGCGAATCCGCTTGGCCGCCTCGATGACCTCGGTGGTTACGCAGGCCTCGTGGACCGAATACCCGCCGCGCGACAAAACGTCGCGGAGCAACGCCCGGTCGGCGTCGCTGGGGTCGACGGTCAGTACGGTCGCCTCGAAGTCCACGTCCTCTTCCTCGCTCCACGACGGCTCCGAGTCGTCAGCGCGACATGGGCGGCGCCTCGACGCGCCGGGCGCTCGCCGAACCTCGGAACCCGCCGATCGTAACCCAACCGATTCGCGTCCAGCTTCGATACTCGGTTATAATACCCCGAGCGGTCAATGGCGTGGACCGAATTTACGCGCCATCCGGCGACGCCGAAACGTCGCCGGCGCCAACCGCTTCCAGGCGGATGTTTCCCCGCTTCGATCCTCGCCACAAAGGAGAGAGACCGCCCACCATGAGCGCGCCCACCGCCGACACCGTTGATTCGGGCCTTGTCAGTCTCCCGTTCGAGGAGTACCGTCAGCTCTCCAACGCCGAGCTCAACGAGCGCGTCGAAGCGGCCAAACGCGAGCTGGGCGACTCCCTGTTGATCCTGGGACACCACTACCAGCAAGACGAGGTGATCCGCTTCGCCGACCTCCGCGGCGACAGCCTCAAGCTCAGCCAACTGGCGGCCGAAAGCCAAACCTGCAAGTCGATCGCCTTCTGCGGCGTCCACTTCATGGCCGAGACGGCCGACATCCTCTCGCGCGAGGAGGTGACCGTCCACCTGCCCGACATGGGCGCTGGATGCAGCATGGCCGACATGGCCGACCTCGACGCCGTCGAGGCCGCCTGGGCCGACCTGGGCGACGTCATCGACACCGACGAAATCACCCCCGTAACCTACATCAACTCGACCGCCGAACTGAAGGCGTTCTGCGCCCGTCACGACGGGATCGTCTGCACCAGCTCCAACGCCCGCAAGGTGCTCGACTGGGCCTTCGCCAAGCGCCGGCGCGTCCTGTTCTTCCCCGACCAGCACCTGGGGCGCAACACCGCCAAGGCGATGGGCGTGCCCCTTGAGCAAATGCTCACCTGGAACGTCCGCAAGGAGTTCGGCGGCCATTCGCCCGAGGCCATCGAACAGAGCCGCGTTCTGCTCTGGCGCGGGCATTGCTCGGTCCATCAAATGTTCAAGCCGGCGCACGTCGCCCAGTTCCGCGAGAAGTTCCCCGGAATCCAGATCCTCGTCCACCCCGAATGCTCGATGGAGGTCGTCGACGCCGCCGACCTGGTGGGCTCGACCGGCTACATCATCAAGACGATCAAGGAAGCGCCCGCGGGAAGCGTCTGGGCCATCGGCACCGAGCTGCACCTGGTCAACCGCCTCGCCGCCGAGCACCCCGACAAGACGATCCACTTCCTCTCGCCGATGGTCTGCCTCTGCGCGACGATGTCCCGCATCGACCTGCCGCACCTGGCCTGGTGCCTGGAGAATCTGGCGCGCGGGACCCCCGTCAACCAGATCAAGGTGCCCGACGACGTGAAGCGATGGGCGCTGATCGCGCTGCAACGGATGCTTGAACTCGGTTGAGCGGGGCCGCGCCGGGGCCATCCCGCGGGGCGGAACCGCCTCCGCCCCGCCCGCCCTCCGCAAACCCGCCGCGGGGTTGGCCCGCCGGTTGCGGGGCCCCGCCTCGCGGGTTAAGTATGAGGACGATTGAACGACAGGGTCGAACCACCCCAAAAGCAGAATGCGAGTCGCCACATATGTCCCTCACGGCAAGGCAGAAGTCGACGGTTTCCCAGGCTGATCTCGATCTGATCATCAGCGCGAGCCACTGGAACCCCTTCACCGTATTGGGACCCCATCCGACGTCGGCCGAGGCGGGCTCAAAGGGCTGGTCGATCCGCGCGTTCCTGCCCGAGGCGCGCAAGGCCTGGGTCGTCGACCTGACCAAGGGCGAACCCGGCAAGCTTGTTCCCATGGAGAAAATCCACGCCGACGGCTTCTACGAGGCCCAGTTCCCCGACCGCTCCAAGGCGTTCCCGTATCGCCTCCAGGTCGAGAGCTTCAAGGGGCACTCGTGGGACATGGTCGATCCCTACGCCTTCGAGCCGGTCCTCACCGACTTCGACCTGCACCTGCTCGGAGAGGGAACGCACCTGCGCAATTATGATCGCCTGGGGGCCCACGTGCGCGATCATCAGGGCTTTCGCGGCGTCCATTTCGCCGTCTGGGCGCCCAACGCCCAACGGGTGAGCGTCGTCGGCAACTTCAACCACTGGGACGGCCGCCGCCACCCCATGCGCAACCGCGGCGGCGGCGGCATCTGGGAGATTTTCATCCCCGACCTTTGCCAGGGCGAGGTCTACAAGTTCGAGATCCGAAGCCGCACCCATGGCTACACCGTGCAGAAATCCGACCCCTACGGCTTCTCCGCCGAGCTCCGCCCCAAAACCGCCTCGGTGGTCTGGGACATCAACCGCTACTCATGGAACGACCAGGAGTGGATGACCAACCGGGCCGCGACCCAGGGCCTGGACAAGCCGATGACCGTCTACGAGGTCCATCTCGGCTCCTGGAAGAAGAACGCCGAGGACGAAAACGGCTTCCTCGGCTACCGCGAGCTGGCCGAACAACTCGCCGCGCACCTGGAGCACACCCACTTCACCCACGTCGAGCTCTTGCCGATCACCGAGCATCCCTTCGACGGCAGCTGGGGGTATCAGCCGGTCGGCTACTTCGCCCCCACCTCGCGGCACGGCACGCCCGACGACTTCGCCTACTTCGTCGACTACATGCACCAGAAGGGTTTCGGCGTGATCCTCGACTGGGTCCCCGCCCATTTCCCCTCCGACCTGCACGGCCTGGGCTACTTCGACGGCACGCACCTGTACGAGCACGCCGACCCCCGGCTCGGCGAGCACCGCGACTGGGGCACCAAGATCTTCAACTACGGCCGCCCGGAGGTCCGCAACTTCCTCCTGGGCAACGCCCTCTTCTGGCTCGACCGCTACCACATCGACGGCCTCCGGGTCGACGCGGTGGCCTCGATGATCTACCTCGACTACTCCCGGAAGCCCGGCGAGTGGATCCCCAACATCTTCGGCGGCAACGAGAACCTCGAGGCGATCGACTTCCTCAAGCAACTCAACGAGATCTGCCACCGCGAGCACCCCGGCATCCTCACCATCGCCGAGGAATCGACGAGCTGGTCGGGCGTCTCGCGCCCCACCTATCTGGGCGGGCTCGGCTTCAGCCTCAAGTGGAACATGGGCTGGATGAACGACACCCTCCGCTACATGGCCAAAGACCCGGTCTACCGCAAGTACGAGCACGGCGGCTTGACCTTCAGCATGATCTACGCCTTCACCGAGAACTTCATCCTCCCGCTCTCGCACGACGAGGTCGTCCACGGCAAGCGGTCGCTGCTCGACAAGATGCCCGGCGACCTCTGGCGGAAGTTCGCCAACCTCCGTCTTCTCTACGGCTACATGTACGGCCACCCGGGCAAGAAGCTGCTGTTCATGGGCTCGGAGCTCGCCCAATGGCGCGAGTGGAATCATGACGAGAGCATCGACTGGCATCTGCTTCAGTGGAAGGACCACCAGGGGATTCTGCGGCTCGTTAGCGACCTGAACGCGCTGCACAAGTCCGAACCGGCGCTGCACGAGATCGACTTCGATTGGCAGGGCTACGAGTGGCTTGAGCTGCATGACTGGGAAAACAGCGTCATCGCCTTCCTGCGACGGGGCAAGGACGCGGAGGAGGGCGTGGTCGTCGTCTGCAACTTCACGCCGGTCGTTCGCGAAAACTACCGGGTCGGCGTCCCCGCCGGCGGCTACTATCGCGAGATCCTCAACACCGACGCCGACATCTACGGCGGCTCGAACGTCGGCAACGAGGGAGGGCGGGAGGCGATCCCCGAACCCCACGCCGGCCGCTCGTTCCACCTCTCGCTGAAGCTCCCGCCCCTGGGCGTCGTCTTCCTGAAAGCGCCCAAGACCGGCGACGGCGATTCGGCGAAGTAGCGCGCCACGACGGGTGCTCTCTCCTCCCGCTCGGTGGTGTTCGGCACGTCTCGCCCGTGCGGCGGTCGAAGGCGGGCTGTCCCTTCTCCCCTCGCGGGAGAAGGGGATACCCGCCCCGTTTTGCTAGGGATTCCTATCTCGCGCCGTACGGTTTTGGCCGCGGCGCCGCACCGCCTCACCGATCGTCGAAATCCTCAAGTCGGGGCGTTTTGGCCCGTCCCGAGCGGCCTGGCGCGGGCGGTTCGGAGGGGATCTGGCCGCCGGTGGATTGGGGCTCCAGGTCGTCGATGGCGACGTTCCAGGTGACGTGGCCGATGGCCACGGTCGCCATCCGTTTCCGCGGGTCGACTTTG
>Ga0180216_1002247_pt1 | contig 16370 bp, 14 predicted proteins | sample eDN3rd37CBELigMG_FD_128879 | JGI IMG/M metagenome (GOLD analysis project Ga0180216, IMG submission 128879) | Enriched Miracle-Growth compost microbial communities from Emeryville, California, USA - eDNA 3rd pass 37_C BE-Lig MG (version 2)... ... | reverse complement strand
GCCTCCATGTCGCTGGGCGGCCCGAACTTCATGATGCAGGCCGCCGTCACGCTGCTCTTCACCATCGCGCTGCAAACGGTGCTGATGCTCGCCTGGATGCTGTGGCGCGAGCCCGAGGAGCTCGGCCGCATCCGCAGGGCATGGAAGCCGTCGCTGTTCACCGGGCTGGTCGGCGCCTCGGCCTCCTTCGGCTGGTTCATGGCGATGACCCTGCAGCAGGCGGCGATCGTCAAGGCGCTGGCGCAGATCGAGATGATCTTCACCTTCGCCTCGTCGGCCTTCGTCTTTCGCGAGCACATCAACCGCACGGAAATCGCCGGATGCACGCTGATCGTGGCCGGGATCCTGCTTCTCGTGCTGATCGGCTGAGGCCTTCGGGCGCTTCCGTCCGGCTGCAAGATGCTTTTATTTCCCGGTCGCATTTGTGCGACGCCAGACAATTCCGTCTGGCTGCAAAATGCTTAGAGTGGGATGAGGAAAAGTGTGAAGCGGTTTTCCGCCCGCATCCCGCTCTATCCCTTTGGAATCGATCGCGTTTATGAATTCAGGTCGATTCGACCTGAATTCATCGCGATCTAAGGCACGATCAGCGTTCCGGCGCCGTGCTCGGTGAACAGCTCCAGCAGCACGGAATGCGGCGTCTTGCCGTTGAGGATGACGACGCCCTCCACCCCGCGCTCGATCGCCTCGATGCAGGTCTCCACCTTGGGGATCATGCCGCCCGAGATCGTGCCGTCGGCGATCAGCGCGCGCGCCTGAGCCACCGTCAGTTCGTCGATCAGCTTCTTGTCCTTGTCCAGCACGCCCGGCACGTCGGTCAAAAACAGCAGCCGCTTGGCGCCGAGCGCGCCGGCAATCGCTCCGGCGAAGGTGTCGGCGTTGATGTTGTAGGTGTGGCCGTCGCGCCCCGGCGCCACCGGCGCCAGCACGGGGATCATCTCGGAGCGGGCGAGCAAGTCGAGCAAGGTGCGGTCCACCTCCACCGGCTCGCCGACGAAGCCGAGATCGAGCACGCGCTCGATGTTCGAGTCGGGATCCCTGACGCGCTTCTGGGCCTTTTCGGCGAACACCATGTTGCCGTCCTTGCCGCACAGGCCGATCGCCCATTCGCCCTCGGCATTGATGAGGGCGACGATCTCCTTGTTGATCGAGCCGGCCAGAACCATCTCGACGATCTCGACCGTCTTGGCATCGGTGACGCGCAGGCCGCCCTCGAACTTCGATTCGATGCCCATCTTGTCGAGCATGGCGCCGATCTGCGGCCCGCCGCCGTGGACGACGATCGGGTTGACGCCGGACTGCTTGAGCAGCGCGATGTCGCGGGCGAAGGCCTTGCCGAGGTCGGCGTTGCCCATGGCGTGGCCGCCGTATTTGACCACCACGGTCTTGTTCTCGTAGCGCTGCATGTAAGGCAGGGCGGCCGAAAGCAGCGCGGCCTGCGCCTCGGCGGTGGCGGCAATGTCCGTCATGGCAAACGTCCCGATTGGCTGGGAGAGGATGGCGGGGTCATACCGGCAAATCCCGGCTAGGGCAACCGATCCAGGCGCCATCGGCTCTTGTCTTTGCATTGCCTGCGGCGTCATCTGCCAGCGACGGAGCATCAAACATGACCGCAGGCGATTTCGACGCAAGAACCCACTGGCAGGAGGTCTATGCGACGAAGCCGGTCACCGGCGTAAGCTGGTATCAGGAAGAGCCGGCGCCCTCGCTGGACCTGTTGAAAGAGGCTGGCGCGACGTCCGACAGCGCGGTCATCGACATCGGCGGCGGCGCTTCGGTTCTGGTCGACCGGCTGCTGGCGCTCGGCTATGGCGACCTCACAGTCCTCGACATATCGGAGGCGGCACTGGCCTCGGCAAGGAAACGCATTGGCCCCGAGGCCGGCCGCATCGACTGGATCGTGACCGACGTCAGGAAATGGCAGCCTGCCCGCGCCTACGACATCTGGCACGACCGCGCCGCCTTTCATTTCCTGACCGATGCCGAAGACCGGAAAGCCTATGTGGAACGTCTACATTCGGCGCTGCGCAAAGGCGGGCACGCCATCATCGGCACCTTCGCGCCGGACGGACCGGAGCGATGCAGCGGCCTGCCTGTGTGCCGCCACGATGCCGAAAGCCTGGCTGCGGCACTGGGGGCGGATTTCTGCCTCGTCCACAGCCGACGCCATGAACACGCCACGCCTTGGGGCGCGATACAGCGCTTTCATTTCGGCACTTTACGCAAGGAGACGTAACAAACGCCGTCCTGCCGCGAATGTGAAGAACAGCCGGTCGCCCTCACCCGCAATTGATTTCCCCGCGAACCGGGAAACTGGCAAGAAACGACAGGAAGGATCGAACCGATGAACCGCCGTAACTTTCTTCTGAACGGTGCCGCCGGCATCGCCTTCGTGGCCGGTGGCGTTTCCCTGTTGCGCATGGGGCGCCCCGAGCCCGCCCGTGCCGCCACGGCCGAAACGTTCGAAGTGACCAAGACCGACGCCGAATGGAAGGCGCAATTGACGCCGGAACAGTACGACGTGCTCAGGCACGAAGGCACGGAATATCCCGGCTCCAGCCCGCTGCTCGAAGAGCATCGCAAGGGTGTGTTCGCCTGTGCCGGCTGCGACCTGCCGGTCTATTCCTCCGACAAGAAATTCGAATCCGGCACCGGCTGGCCGAGCTTCTGGCAGGAGATCCCCAAGGCGATCGGCGAGCGCAAGGACACGACCCTCGGCATGGTGCGCACGGAAGTGCATTGCCGGCGCTGCGGAGGCCACCTCGGCCACGTCTTCAACGACGGTCCGCCGCCGACCGGCCTTCGCCACTGCATCAACGGCGTGGCGCTCACCTTCAAGCCGGCGACCGCCTGACCCTATTCGTGCCCGTATTGCAGCGCCTGCGTGTCGATCTCCGGCTCGCGGCCGGCGACGAGGTCGGCCAGCACCTTTCCCGAGCCGCAGGACGTGGTCCAGCCGAGATGGCCGTGGCCGGTGTTCAGGTAGAGGTTGCGGTAACGCGCGCGGCCGATGACGGGCACGGAACTCGGCATCATCGGCCTCAAGCCGGCCCAAAGCTCGGCCTTCTTCTCGTCGAAAGCGCCGGGGAACAAGTCGTGTGCGGCCCGAAAGATCGAGGCGAAATCGCGCGATTTCCAGCTACGGTCGAAGCCGGTGAACTCGGCGGTTGACGACACCCTCAGCCGGTCGCCTAGGCGGGAATAGCCGATCAGGCTGTCCTCATCGGCACCACCCATGGTCGGCCCCTTAGACGGGTCTTCGAGCGGAACGGTCATGGCATAGCCCTTCACCGGATAGACCGGCAGGTCGAGGCCGTGGCGGCGGCCGAGCAGGCCGCTCTCCGGCCCCATGCAAAGCACAACGGCGTCCGCATCCAGCGGCCCGGCAGAGGTGCGCACGGCCCGCACCCGGTCTCCCTCGGTGTCCAATGCCTCGACCGTGGTGCCGAAGCGGAAGACGACGCCGAGCTTGTCCGCCGCATAGGCTGCGAGGCGCTCGGTGAACTGGCGCGAATCGCCCGTCTGGTCGACCGGCGAATAGATGCCGCCGGCGATCTTGTCCTTCACCGCCGCCAGACCCGGTTCGATCTCGGCGATCCGGTCGCGGCCGACGATCTCGATGGGCAGGCCGTGTTCGCCGAGGAAGCGATAGTTGGCCGAGCCCGCGTCGAAGCTCCGTTGGGAGCGGAAGAAATAGAAGATGCCGCGCTTGCGCTCGTCGTAGCCGATGCCGGCCTCCGCCGACAGTTCGTTGATGCAATCGCGTGCATAGAGCGCCAATCTGAGCTTGGCGAGACTGTTGGCACGCAGGCGCGGTGTCGTGCACTGGCGCAGGAAGCGCAGGCTCCAGCGGTAGAAATAGGGATCGGCTTGCAGCCGGACGCGGATGCCGAGATTGTGGTTGAAGATGCCACGGAAGAACGTCTTCAGCGCTTCCGGCGAAGCCCAGGCCGTCGCATCGCCCGGCGAGACGAGACCGGCATTGCAGTAGGAGGTGCCGCGCGCCACCTGATCGTGCCGCTCGACGACCGTCACCTCGTGGCCGTCCCTGGCGAGATAGGTGGCCGCCGCCGTGCCGACGACACCGGCGCCCAGAACCAGAATTCTCATGCAATCCTCACGCAAGATCGTGCGCGACCCACCGGCACGCCGACAATCCCATAGCGTGTCTTAATCGCCGTTTCGAGCCTCGGCGGCTGGTCCAGCTGCTAGATTTTAGCCGCATTTGTGCGACGCCAGACGATTCAGCCCGGCTGCAAAATGCTTCAGAAAATCAGGCTCGGGCAGAATTCCTGGTCGTCAGCGCGCGCTCCCAGTTCAGCGCGTCCTTGACGATCAGGTCGAGGTCGTCGCGCTGTGGCTTCCAGCCGAATTCGCGGCGGGCAAGATCGGAATTGGCGACAACGGCGGTCGCGTCGCCCGGCCGCCGCTCGCCCATGCGGACGTCGAAATCCCGGCCGAAGACGCGACGCACGGCCTCGATCACCTCCAGCACCGAATAGCCGTGGCTATAGCCGCAATTGGCGATCAGGCTGTCCCCGCCGGCGCGCAGGCGCTGCAGGGCGAGCCTGTGGGCGGCGGCGAGATCGCTGACGTGGATGTAGTCGCGAATGCAGGTGCCGTCCGGCGTCGCATAGTCGGTGCCGTACACCTGCATGAACGGTCGCTTGCTGAGCGCCGTCTCCGAGGCCACCTTGATGAGATGGGTGGCGCCGGGCGTCGACTGGCCTGTGCGGCCCTTGGGATCGGCGCCGGCGACGTTGAAATAGCGCAGCGCCGTGTAGCGCAGGTCGTGCGCGGCGGCGGCGTCGCGCAGCATCCACTCGCTCATCAGCTTGGACAGGCCGTAAGGCGATTCCGGCGCCAGCCGCGCGTCCTCGCGCACCGGCTCCATGCCGGCGCCGCCATAAACGGCGGCGGTGGAGGAGAAGATGAAATTCTTCACGCCCTGCCGCACCGCCGTCTCGATCAGCGTGCGGGTCTTGCAGGTGTTGTTCTCGTAATAGGCGAGCGGATCGGCCATCGATTCCGGCACGATGATCGAGCCGGCGAAGTGGATCACGGCATCGACGCCGTTCTCGCGCATCACGGTGGAAACCAGATCCCTGTCGGCGACATCGCCGACGACCAGCCTGGCTTCCGGCGCCACCGCCCAGTCGAACCCCGTCGACAGCCGGTCGATGACGACGACCTCCTCGCCGGCATCCAGCAACTCCCAGACCATGTGGCTGCCGATATAGCCGGCACCGCCCGTCACAAGAACCGCCATCTGGACCTCTTTGCTCGCGTGAAAACTGTATCAAGCCGTCCGCCGCTGTCCTCCTAGCGCAAAAGCCTTAAGAAGCGGTGGTAACATTGCGCTGCATCCGGAAGCATCGTCGTGAAACGCAGCGGCGGCAAAGCCCTGAAATAAGCGCCATGCAGGCGTCGTTATCTGCCTGCGACGGGCGTGGCATTTTGACCGAAAGCGCGGAATGGACGACGGCCGGCCCCATGCTTATGATCCCGCGCAAACTTGGGAAGACGACATGAACTATCAGCGGTTCTTCGAGGATGCTATCGACCAGCTCCACGCGGAGCGGCGCTACCGGGTCTTCGCAGACCTGGAGCGCATCGTCGGCCAGTTTCCCCGCGCACTGTGGCGGGCCAACGGCCGGACGCAGGAAATCACCGTCTGGTGCTCCAACGATTATCTCGGCATGGGCCAGCATCCCGATGTCGTGGCGGCCATGCAGCGGGCGGCCGGCGGCATGGGCACCGGCGCCGGCGGCACCCGCAATATTTCCGGGACCAGCAACCCGCTGGTGCAACTGGAAACCGAACTGGCCGACCTGCATGGCAAGGAAGCCGGCCTCGTCTTCACCTCTGGGTTCGTCTCCAACGAAGCGGCGATCTCGACCATCGCCCGGCTCCTGCCCAATTGCCTCATCATCTCGGACGAACTGAACCACGCCTCGATGATCGAAGGCGTGCGCCGCTCCGGCGCGGAAAAGAAGATCTTCCGCCACAACGACGTGACGCATCTGGAAAGCATCCTGCAGACCGCCGGCCGCGAGCGCGCCAAGCTGATCGTGTTCGAGAGCGTCTATTCAATGGACGGCGACATCGCGCCGATCGCGCAGATCGCCGACCTCGCCGACAAATACAACGCCATAACCTACATCGACGAAGTCCATGCGGTCGGCATGTACGGCCCGCACGGCGGCGGCATCACCGAGCGCGAGGGACTGGCGCACCGCATCGACGTCATCGAAGGCACGCTTGCCAAGGCATTCGGCACGCTGGGTGGCTATATCACCGGCACGCAGAGCGTCATCGACGCCGTGCGCTCCTATGCACCCGGCTTCATCTTCACCACGGCGCTGCCGCCCGCCGTTGCGGCCGCAGCCACCGCCGCCATCCGCCATCTCAAGGTATCGCAGGTCGAACGCGAGGCGCAGCAGCGCCAGGCCCGGCGCACCAAGGATGTACTCTCCGCCGCCGGCCTGCCGGTGATGGACACGCCGACACACATCGTGCCGGTGCTCGTCGGTGACCCGGAACTGTGCAAGATGGCCAGCGACCGCCTGCTCGGCGTGCATGGCATCTATATCCAGCCGATCAACTACCCGACGGTGCCGCGCGGCACGGAGCGGCTGCGCATAACGCCAAGCCCCTTCCACACCGACGCGCTGATCGCCGAACTCCAGACGGCATTGGTCGAAACCTGGGACGCACTGGGCATTCCCTACGCCGCCGCTGGCCGCCCTGCCGTCGCCGAGAGCGAGCGCATCATTCCGCTTTTGGTGCCGACGTCCGGCGGCTGACACGCCGGCCTGTTCCCTCACCGGGGCGGCACTTCATCGCCGCGACAACAAAAACCCCAGCCGCAACGGACCGGGGTTTTGGAGCGCGAACTGCGCTCGATCAGGCGCGCTTGGCCAGAAGATCGCGGATCTCGGTCAGCAATGCAACGTCGGCCGGTGGCGGTGCGGCTGCAGGCGCCGGCTTCTCGCGCTCGAGACGACGGCGCATGTTGTTCACCGCCTTGACCATGATGAAGATGATCCAAGCCAGGATGAGGAAGTTGAGAACCACGGTGATGAAGCTGCCATAGGCGAAGACGGCGCCCTGCTTCCTGGCTTCCGCCAGGGTGGTGGCAGTGACGGTCGAGCTTAATCCGAAGAAATAGTCGTTGAAGTCGAGCCCGCCGAAGATGGCGCCGACGATCGGCATGATGATGTCGTTGACCAGCGAATCGACGATCTTCCCGAAAGCGGCGCCGATGATCACGCCGACGGCGAGATCCATCACATTGCCTTTGGAAATGAATTCCTGAAACTCTTTGAGCATGCGGTCCTCCGTATCCCCTTGCTGTCGTCTGCTGCCGCCCCATTCACACGCATCCGGCAGCAACGCCGCTGCACAATAGCAAAAAGCGGGCAGCGCACCATCGGCAAAAGGTCGTGCCGATTTTGATTATCCTACGCTAATATTTGCGCTCATGCGCCGGCGCGCCACCACGCCCAAGGTCGCGATAGACTCGCCCGCCCCGCTGTGATTGCCTGCAGGACAAGGGAGGTTCTTGCGGCGTGCAAGGCTGGTTCATCGTCTTCATCGCACTGCTCTACGTCACGCTCCTGTTCGGCGTGGCGAGCCTCGGCGACCGCCGCTCGGCCGTGCATGGACCGGGCAAGGCGCGCCCCCTCATCTATGCGCTCAGCCTCGCCATCTACTGCACGTCGTGGACCTTCTTCGGCTCGGTCGGCCTCGCCTCCGAGCGCGGGCTCGAATACCTCGGCATCTATATCGGCCCGGCAGCGGTCTTCCTGTTCGGCTTCCCGCTGCTGAAGCGCATCGTCAGGCTCGCCAAGGCCGAAAAGATCACCTCGGTCGCCGATTTCCTCGCCGCGCGCTACGGCAAGAGCTCGACCGTGGCGGCCATCGCGACGCTGATCGCAACCATCGGTGCGGTTCCCTATATCGCCCTCCAGCTCAAGGCGATTTCCGGCTCGGTCAGCCTGATGGTCGAGCACTATACCGGCTCGCCACCGTCCTTCGACCCATTCGTCAGCGACATATCTCTGATCGTCGCCATGCTGCTCGCCCTGTTCGCGGTGCTGTTCGGGACGCGTCACGCCGACGCCACCGAACACCAGGACGGGCTGGTTCTGGCGGTCGCGGTGGAATCGGTGGTGAAGCTGGCGGCATTCGTCGCCATCGGCCTGATGGTGACGTTCGCCGTCTTCGGCGGGCCGGGCGACATGATCGGAACGCTGGCGGCGGCCCCGCAGGCGCGCCGCGCGATAGGCACCGGCACGTCGCTCGCCACGTGGCTGGTGCTCGGCGGGCTGTCCGGCTTTGCCATGCTGATGTTGCCGCGCCAGTTCTATGTCGCCATCGTGGAAAACCGCTCGGAAGCGGAACTGCGCACCGCCACCTGGGTCTTCCCGCTCTATCTCGTCGCGATCAATCTCTTCGTGCTGCCGATCGCGCTGACCGGATTGGCGCAAGTCGGCGCCGGCACCAGCAGCGATCTCTACGTGCTGTCGCTGCCGCTGCTTTCCGGTCATGACGCGCTCGCCATCATCGCCTTCGTCGGCGGCTTGTCGGCCGCTACCGCCATGGTCATCGTCGAAAGCGTGGCGCTGGCGATCATGATCTCCAACGACCTCGTCATCCCGCTCTTCGTGCGCCGCGTCATCAAGACGGCTGCTTCGGAGAGCGGCGACTGGTCGACGCTGATCCTCAACGTCAGGCGCGCCTCGATCTTCGCGATGCTGTTCATCGCCTTCCTCTACTATCGCGCCAGCACAGACAGCGTCCGGCTCTCCTCCATCGGCCTGATGTCGTTCGCCGCCATCGCCCAGTTCGCGCCGGCGCTGATCGGCGGGTTGATCTGGCGGGGCGCCAATGCGCGCGGAGCGGCCCTCGGCATGACCGCCGGCTTCCTGGTGTGGGGCTATACGCTTCTGTTCCCCTCGCTCGCCGCGCCCGACAACACCATCGTCGCAAACGGCCTGTTCGGCTGGGTCGCATTGAAACCCCAGGCATTGTTCGGGACGCTTGCCGAACCGCTGAACCACGGCGTGCTGTGGAGCCTGTCGATCAACATCCTTTTCTACGTGCTGGGTTCGCTGTCGCGCGCGGCGGCGCCGCTTGAGCGCATACAGGCCGCCATCTTCGTGCCGCGCGAAGCGAACCCGATGCCTTCGCTCAGGCGCTTCCGCACCGCCACCACGGTCAACGACCTCAAGGACACGATCTCGCGCTATCTCGGCGTCGAGCGCACCGAGCGCTCTTTCCAGAGCTTCGCCGGCGATAGCGGCATCGTGCTGCACGGCAACGAGCCGGCGAGCATGGACGTGATGCGCTTTTCCGAACAGTTGCTGGCGAGCGCGGTCGGCTCGTCGACGGCACGGCTGGTGCTGTCGCTGCTCATCAGGCGCAACGACCGCGAGACCAAGGACACGCTGCGGCTGCTCGACGACGCGACGGAAGCGCTCCAGCACAACCGCGACCTTCTGCAGATCGCACTCGACCAGATGGAACAAGGCATTACGGTCTTCGACAAGGATTTTCGATTGACCTGCTGGAACCGGCAGTACCGCGCGCTGTTCGACCTGCCCGACGAGATGGGACAGGTCGGCGTCTCGCTCGACCGGGTCCTGCATTATCTGGCGGAGCGCGGCGACATCGCCGCCGAACAGCATGTCGGCATCCTCAACCGTTTCACCGCCTTCGACGGCCCCTGGCAGATGACGCTGACAACCAGCGGCCGTACTCTGGAACTGCGTTCCAACCCGATGCCGGACGGCGGCATCGTCGCCACCTATGCCGATATCTCGCCGCGCGTGGCGGCGGAGGAGGCATTGAAGCGCGTCAACGAATCGCTCGAGCAGCGGGTCGCTCGCCGCACCGCCGAATTGACCAGCGTGAACGAGGAACTGGCGCAGGCGCAGATGCTGGCCGAGGAAGCCAATCTCGGCAAGACGCGCTTCCTCGCCGCCGCCGGCCACGACATCCTGCAGCCGCTTAACGCGGCGCGGCTCTATTGCGCCTCGCTGATCGAGAAAGCCGGTAAGGGACCGGCCGGGCAGGCCGCGGCCAACATCGAATCCTCGCTGGAATCGGTGGAGACGATCCTGGGCGCGGTCCTCGACATTTCCCGACTCGACGCCGGTGCGCTGAAGCCGGAGGAGACGACGTTCCGGCTGGATGGGCTGTTGAAACAGATCGGCACGGATTTCCGTCCGATGGCGGCCGGCAAGAAGCTCGAACTCATCATCGTGCCGTCCTCGCTCAGCGTCGCCACCGACCGCAACCTTCTCAGGCGGCTGATCCAGAACCTCGTCTCCAACGCGATCAAGTATACGCGAAGCGGCCGTATCCTTGTCGGGGTGAGGCGGCGCGGGTCCCTTGCCGAGGTGCAGGTGATCGACACCGGCATCGGCATAGCCGGCGACAAGCTGGGCACGGTCTTTCGCGAGTTCACCCGCCTGGACGAGGGGGCGCGCGAAGCGAGCGGCCTGGGGTTGGGCCTGTCCATCGTCGACCGCATCGCGCGCGTGCTGAGGCTGGAAATCCGCATCTTCTCGCTACCGGGCAAGGGCACCCGCTTTTCCGTGCTGATGCCGGTGAGGGCGCAAGTCACAGGCGATGAAGCGAAGGCAGCATCCCGGTCGCGCCCCGCCAGCTCGCTCGCCGGGCTGGAGGTCGTCTGCATAGACAACGATACGCGCATCCTGGAAGGCATGCGACTGTTGCTGGAGGGCTGGGGATGCAGCGTGACGACGCTTTCAGGCTCGAGCGAAATCGGCAGCGGGCTGAAGCGCCCGGATATCGTGCTGGCCGACTACCATCTCGACGGCGAGACCGGACTGCACGCCATCGCGGCGGTCCGCGCACTGCACGGCAAGCAGGTGCCCGCCGTGCTGATCACCGCGGACCGGACAGCGGAGGTGCGCACCGCCGCGGCGGAGCTGGACGTGCCGGTGGTCAACAAGCCGCTCAAGCCGGCGGTGCTGCGTACGATGATGGCGCGCGTACGCCCTCTCGCATCGGCGGCGGAATAGGCTTCGGATCAGCCTGCCGTTTGCAGCGGGTCGCCGCCGATCCTGGACAGCCGGATCACCGCCTGGGTGCGGCTGTCGACGTCGAGCTTCTGCAATATGGCCGAGACATGCGCCTTGATCGTCGCTTCGGAAACGCCGAGTTCATAGGCGATCTGCTTGTTGAGCAGGCCCTCGGCCAGCATGCCGAGCACGCGGGTCTGCTGCGGAGTGAGCGTCTGCAACCGTTTGATGAGGTCGGAAACCTCGGGATCGCGCTCGACGCCGAGGTCGATGCCGACGGGAGCAGCTATGTCGCCCGATAGTACCGCCTGAATGGCTGAGCGGATCTCTTCCATGCTGGCCGACTTGGAGATGAAGCCGGAGGCGCCGAGGTCGAGCGCGCGCCGGATCGTTACCGGATCGTCGTGCGCCGAGACCACCACCATCGGCACCGTCGCATGGATACCGCGCAGCGAGATGAGGCCGGACAGGCCGCTCGCCCCCGGCATGGCGAGATCGAGCAGGACGAGGTCTATGTCGCTATTGGAAAGAATCAGCGCCTTGGCGCTTTCGAAGTCGCCGGCCTCATGGATGGCGGCAACGGCGCCCGTGCCGGCGATCGCCTCACGCAAGGCACCTCGGAACAGGGGATGGTCGTCGGCGATGACGAAGCGGTGGCCGCCGGGCATGGTCCCTCCCAATCCCCATTCTTGTTATGTCCTGGGATCAGCGATCGGATTATGAGGCCCCGGCCGGCGTTTTCAAGCGGCAAAGACTGGAATTGCCGCTTTCAACAAGCTCCCTTTCACGTTTTCTGCGGAGCGGGCTCTTCCTTTTCCATATCCTTGACGATCCCCATGAAGGAGCGCAGGAAACGCTCCATGTAACTCATCGTCTTGTTGAAGTCCTCCTCGCTCGGCAGGCTCGATTCCAGCTTCTGCGACAGAGAATTCTCCAGTTTCGATACACGCTCGTCGAGACCCTTCACCTTGTCCTGGAGCCGGTCGATCTCGTCCTGGAAGGCGCTGCGCTCGTCGGCGGCGACGCGGCAGACGAGTTGGCCCTCTTTCTCCTCGCAGATCGACATGGCGCCGGTCTGGGTGTCCATGCGCACGTAGCCGTTGGCTGATTTCTCCAGTCTGTAGCGCTCGGCATCGTTGGCATGGGCGGGAACCGCGACAAGCGGCATCAGGGCAAGGCAGGCAGCAAGGCTGGCAAAACGCATCTCTTCCTCCTTCGTCCGATACCCGTTTCAGCGAGTTTCATGACAGGGCTTTGCGCCCGAAATGGGGACAACGCCGCCCTGCCCTTTTCCGCGCCGTACATTCGCACTATAGGGCGGCGATGTCTTCGATCATCTACAAGATAGTCCCTCAGGCGCTGTGGCGCGAGGCCGAAGCGAAAGGCCGGTTCGACGGCGCGCCCGTGGACCTTGCCGACGGGTTCATCCATTTCTCCACCGCCGACCAGGTGCGCGAGACCGCAGCGCGACATTTCGCCGGGCAATCCGGCCTGCTCGTGGCCGCCATCGACGGAGACAGGCTCGGCCCGGCGCTGCGCTACGAACCGTCGCGCGGCGGCGCGCTGTTCCCGCATCTCTACGGCCCCCTTGCCCTCGACACGGTGTCGTGGGTGAAGCCGCTGCCGCTCGGCGCCGACGGATCACACATCTTCCCGTCGCTGGAGGACGAATGAGCGACTTCGACGCGATCGGCCGGCGCCTGCTGTTCTGCCTCGATCCGGAGCGCGCGCATGGCCTGTCGATCGCAGCATTGCGCTTAGGCCTGCCGGTCGCCGTTCGACCGGTGCCTGACAGCCGGCTCGTGGTCTCGGCCTGCGGGTTGACCTTTCCCAATCCGGTCGGCATGGCGGCCGGTTACGACAAGAACGCCGAGGTGCCGGACGCGCTGCTTTCGCTGGGCTTCGGTTTCGCCGAGGTCGGCACGATCACCCCGCTTCCGCAACCGGGCAATCCGAAACCGCGCATCTTCCGGCTAACCGAGGACGGTGCCGTCATCAACCGGCTGGGCTTCAACAACGAGGGCCATGCTGCGGCGGAACGGCGGCTCCTGTCGCGCCGGCGACACGGGGGCATCGTCGGCGTCAACATCGGCGCCAACAAGGACAGCGCCGACCGCGTCGCCGACTACGAGGCCGGCGTCGCCCGCTTCGCGGCGCTGGCCTCCTATCTCACTGTCAACATATCCTCGCCGAACACGCCGGGCCTGCGCACCATGCAGGGACGCGAGCAACTCGCCGAGCTTCTGTCCCGCGTCGTGGCCGCGCGCGGCAAGGCCGCCGCACAGCCGCCCATTTTCCTCAAGATCGCGCCCGATCTCGCCGAGGCCGACCTCGAAGACATAGCCGCCGAAGTGACCGAAAAGGCCATTGACGGCGTCATCGTCTCCAACACCATCATCGCCCGGCCGCCGCTGAAATCGGCACATGCCACAGAGACCGGCGGCCTCTCCGGCCGGCCGCTGTTCGAGCGCTCCACCGCAATGCTCGCCCATATGCGCAGGCTGCTCGGGCCGGATCGCATCCTCATCGGCGTCGGCGGCGTCGATTCAGCCGAGACGACACTGGAGAAAATCCGCGCCGGCGCCGACCTCGTGCAGTTCTACACCGGCCTGATCTATGGCGGGCCGGCGCTGCCGGGCCGGATCGTTTCGGGCCTGAGCCGCGCGCTCGACCGCGAGGGCGCGGCCTCGATCCGGGATCTGCGCGATACCCGTCTCGACGCATGGGCAGCCAAGCCAATCAGCGCATGACGCTTTCTGCGCCAAAAGCACCGGTGTAGCTCTCCGCCATAGCGCGCGCAGTTACCTCGGACGACCGCAACTGGTCGAACTCGGCTCGCTGGATGCGGCGGGTGAAGCCGTCCATGTCGGGCAGCCGGTGCAGCAGCGAGGTCATCCACCAGGAGAAGCGCTCGGCCGCCCACACGCGCGCCAGCGCGTGCGCCGAATAGGCGTCGATGCCGGCCGCCGAACGCTCCGCATAGAACTCGACCAGCGCATCGGCCAGCAGGCCGACGTCACCCGCGGCCAGATTGAGGCCCTTGGCGCCGGTGGGCGGAACGATATGGGCGGCGTCGCCGGCGAGGAACAGCCGGCCAAAGCGCATCGGTTCGGCAACGAAGGAGCGCAGCGGCGCGATCGATTTTTCCATCGACGGGCCGGTGGAAATCCTTTCAGCCGTTTCGGCGTCGAGGCGGCGGCGCAACTCGTCCCAGAAGCGGACGTCGGACCAGTCTTCCACCCGCTCGTCCAGCGGAACCTGCACATAGTAGCGGCTGCGATGGCGCGAGCGCATGGAGCAGAGCGCGAAGCCGCGCTCGTGGTTGGCATAGATCAGTTCGTCGGAAACGGGCGGCTTCTCCACCATCAGGCCGAGCCAGCCGAACGGATAGACGCGCTCGAAGGTTTGCAGCGCGCCGGCCGGCACGCTGGCGCGCGACACGCCATGGAAGCCGTCGCAGCCGGCGATGAAGTCGCAGGCGATCTCGTGGCCGACGCCGTCCTTGACGTAGCGAACTTTTGGCGAAGCGCCGTCGAAACCGTGCAGCGACACGTTTTCGGCCTCGTAGACGGTTGCCGCGCCGGACGCCGCGCGCGCGTCCATCAGATCGTGCGTCACCTCGGTCTGGCCGTAGACGGTGACGGTGCGGCCGACGAGGGCGCGGAAATCGATGCGATGACGCTCGCCGTCGAAGCTCAGTTCGACGCCGTCATGCACCAGCCCTTCCTCATGCAGCCGGCGGGAAACGCCGGCACGCTCCAATAGCTCGACCGTGTTCTGCTCCAGCACGCCGGCACGGACGCGGCCGAGGACGTAGTCGGCGCTGCGGCGTTCGAGGATGACCGTTTCGACGCCGTGGTTTTCAAGCAGGCGACCAAGCAGCAGGCCGGCGGGACCGGCACCGACGATGACGACTTGCGTGCGTATTTTGTTGCCCTCCCCCGGCCTGCCGCCTCAGCCGTATCGGTCCACGGCGCGTGACGGGCGGATGCGCAGCGCCTTCACCAGTCCACGCGCGGTCGTCAACCCGGCCGCCGTCGCTATCGCCATCTGCGGCAGCACCAGCCATTCCAGCGTCCATGCCGCACCCGAGCGCTCGTTCTCGTACACCAGCGCCTGATTGAGCGTGCCGAGCAGACCGGCATTGAATCGGGCGAGCGCCACCAGCACCTCCGCCGATACGGGATTGGCTTTATGCGGCATGGAAGACGAGCCGCCTGCCCCGGAAATCTCGGCCTCGCCGACCTCGCTCTGCACCATCAGCGCGACATCCTGCCCGAACTTGCCGAGCAGGCCCGAGGTCAGCGACAGCCACGCGGCGAAACGGGCGATCCGGTCGCGCTCGGAGTGCCAGCAAGGTGCGTCGGCGAGGCCGAGCGCATTCGCCATTTCCCGCGCAACAGCCTCTCCCTTGCCATCGAATCCGCTGCGCGCGCCAACGGGGCCTCCAAGCTGCACGGCGAAGATCGACGGACCAAGCCGCCGCAGTTCGTCGGCCTGCCGCTGCAGCGGCGCGCGCCATGTCTCGATCTTGTCGGCGGCAGTGAAGGCAAGGGCTGCCTGCATGCGCGTATGCGCCATCAACGGCACGGCACCGTCGCGGGCGGCCAGGTCGCGCAGGCCGGCCACGAGAGTGTCCAGCCGCTTCTCCACGATGCCTGCGACGCGCTTGAGCCGCAGCATCAGCGCTGTATCGACGATATCCTGGCTAGTCGCGCCCTTGTGCACCGCAGCGGCATACGGCTCACCGACCGCCTCGCGCAATTGACGCACGAGGTCCGGCACGACGACGCCGTCGCGCGCAAGGCCCTCGGCCAGCCTCTGCCGATCAGGCGAGAACGTCCGGCATACGTCGCCGATGCGGGCGGCGGCCTCCGCCGCGATCAGGCCCGTCTTCGCCTCTGCATCGGCAAGCGCTGCTTCTACAGCCAGCAACGCCGCCAGTTCGACCTCGTTCGAAAACAGCGCCTCGACCTTCTCGTCGCCGACGAGCGCCGCAAGGAACGGCCGGGACAGGGCACCGGTCACCGTGTCGCTCCGGGAGTTTCTGAAAGCTCGGTCATGGTCAGCTTTCCCACAGCGGATCGGCGCTCAAACGTCGAAAAACACGGTTTCCTTCTCGCCCTGCAAGCGGATGTCGAACGTATAGGCCACGCCATCCTTGCCTTCGCTGCGCGGCGCGATCAAGGTCGGCACGCGCACCTTATGCTCGATGCGCGCCAGCACCGGGCACTCTGCGTTGGCCGCTTCCTCGTCGGCGAAATACATGCGCGTATGCAGGCCGATGTTAATGCCGCGCGCGACGATCCAGAAGGT
>Ga0180216_1002246_pt1 | contig 16371 bp, 17 predicted proteins | sample eDN3rd37CBELigMG_FD_128879 | JGI IMG/M metagenome (GOLD analysis project Ga0180216, IMG submission 128879) | Enriched Miracle-Growth compost microbial communities from Emeryville, California, USA - eDNA 3rd pass 37_C BE-Lig MG (version 2)... ... | reverse complement strand
TCGTCGTCGTCGTCCTCCTCCTCCTCCTCTTCGTCCTCCTCCTCCTCGTCCTCCTCCTCCTCCTCCTCCTCTTCGTCGTCGTCGTCGTCCTCCTCCTCTTCGTCCTCGTCGTCCTCGTCGTCCTCTGCTGCGTCCGCTGCAGCGTCGAATGCGCCCCATCGCAGTGGAATGGCCACGTGGTCGGGCGTTCTCCTCTGTCTCTTCTCTCCTCCAGAGCACTCTGTTTCCTAGTGAGTCACGTGAGTGGAGGACACACGTGATCGCCACAGCGGAGGACGCTGAAGCGGACGCGGAAGCGGACGCTGAAGGAAGAGGAGGACGCTGAAGCGGACGCTGAAGGAAGAGGAGGACGCTGAAGCGGACGCTGAAGCGGACGCTGAAGGAAGAGGAGGACGCTGAAGCGGACGCTGAAGCGGACGCTGAAGAGGCCGCTGAAGCGGACGCGGAAGAGGACGCTGACGAGGAGGAGGACGCTGGAGGAGGAGGAGGACGCTGGAGGACGAGGAGGACGACGAAGCGGGCGCTGACGAGGACGCTGCTGAGGACGCTGCTGAGGACGGTGAAGAGGACGAGGCGCTGAGAGGAGGACGCTGAAGAGGACGCTGAAGAGGACGCTGAAGAGGAGGTTAAAGAGGACGCTGAAAGAGGACGCTGAAGCGGACGCTGAAGAAGACGCTGAAGGACGCAGAGCACGACGCAGAGCACGACGCTGAAGCGGACGCTGAGGAGGACGAAGAGGAGGACGAAGAGGACGCAAAGGACGCAGAGGACGACACGGACGCACAGGCCGACGAAGAGGACGGAAAGGACGAAGAGGACGGCGAGGACGGCGACGAGGTTGAGCCTCGCAAAGGATTCGCTTCATCTGGACAGGGACGAACCGCCGGACGAAGAGGAGAACGAACAGGACGTGCCAGACCGGAAACACGACGCGGTCAGCCGAACAGACGCACCGCACGACGCCCCACACGCGGTCGCATCTGTGCAGTGCGGCATTGCGTTGTAGGGACACCCAACCGCGTACCAACCGTCAACCGCTGGGCTCGCCTTGGAGCGGCCCTCCAGGCGGTTCGCCGGCAACCATGTCGCACGACCAGATGACTGTGGCGATGCTCTCGCACTTCTTCGTGTACAACCCGCTCTTCGGCCCAACGGACGAGACGGAGCAGCTCAAGCTCCTGTTCCACTACCCGTCGGACGTGCCGATGGACAACAAGCTCAAGAACGTCGGCCTGAGCGAGGCGCTCGTCAACTTTACCCGGTTCGCGCACGCCCTCCTGGCGGTGTGCCGTCGCTGGCGCGCCCCCCGCTAACAGCGAGTGTGCGCCGAGGCACGCCACCGCCGGCCGTTGCAGGACGTTCTCGCCGGACCGGCCGTGCGAGGTGGTGCACACGGTGAAGCGGCGGATGGTCTTTTACAACCCGGAGCCCAACTACTGGATGGTCATGGTGCGAGCGCTCGCCGAAACCGGCCGTGGTCCTCACCTCCTGGTGCTCAGCGTCCGCGCGCTTTCTCCGGTCGGGAGGGGCCTGCAGTACATTGATCAAGCCCACGTCAAGCGCGCCTCCAAGGACGAGCGGGAGGTGATCGAGTACCTGGACCACGAGCTGCAGGACTCGGTGCTGGACGCCACCATTCGGCAGGTGTACAAGATGTTCCGGGTATGGCGTCCTCAGCGCGCGAACGTCGGACGGCGCGAGCCCGCTAACCCGCCGCCGGTGCCGGGCATCGCCGTCACTTCACCAGCTGTTCCACGGCACGTTTGACGGCATTGTGACGAAGCAGTCGCGCCAGACGCTCCAGCACAAGATGGACGAGTTCTTCCCGCCCGTGCTTGCTCGGCTGGACATGAACGACCTGGACTTTATGACGTCGCTGGACGGTGCGCGCCGCGAACGTGCGCCGCGCCGTCGGCGAGCAGCGCGCGCTGAACGTCGCCGCAGGCGTATTTGCGCAAGGTGGGCCCGTCCCCCTTGCAGGCATCCAGTTCCTGCCGCTGGACAAGACGCTGTACCTGCGCGTCCAGTCGTTCATCAACTTGACGGAGAGCACCATCCCAGAGATCGCCTACACGTGCTTCCTGTACTCGCAGCAGCTGGTGTTCTCCGGCCTGGAGCAGGAGGACATCCGCATCCTGTACCGCTACATCACCGCGGGCTTTCTTCACAACCTGCCCACCAACCCCAAGCCCGCGGAGGAGGTAGCGCGCGCTGGCGCACCAAGGCAGCACCAAGGTGCGGAAGTCAGGGGCCTAAGGCAACCTGCTGCGTGCGCTACTGCCGTTGCTCGTGAAGCAGCTGCTCGCGGCCAAGAAGCGCTCCCTGCGCAACGAGCCGGCCGTGGCCCAGAACGTGGACGACAGGTGCGCTGGGCCTGGGTGGCGCTGTTCAGGAGGGCCCAGCGCGTGTGCTAACTGTATGGGTGGCACTCCCACGGCTGGCTGCGCGCAGCCGACCGGGGTTCCTGACGGGGCCGGAGGACCTCGCGGACGCGCAGTCGCCCATCAACGTGCCGCGCGTGCACATCGGCCCGGACGGGCAGCCGCACTTTTTGATCATCTACCAGTTTGCAGAGATCAAGGTCATCTTCTTCCTGCCCATCAACGCCACCACGCAGGCGCGCGTGCTCGACATGGGCTTCTACACGTCCCTGCACCAGTTCCTGGCCAAGCGGCTGCAGGAGCTCGCCCACGGCATCAGCCAGCTGCAGCTGCGCAAGCCAGCGTACGTGCCGCGCCCGGGGCCTGCGCCCCAGTCGTGCGGCGGATGCTGAGCGGCCGCCCGACTTGGCCCACGAAGCCTGTCTTTGCGCGCTCCAGTCCCGACACGTCGTACAAGTACATCTACTTCAACCACATGAACATGGCGCTCAAGACGACCATGAACGAGGCCCGGCCCACGACGCTCTCGCGCGAGATCATGCGCATCCTGTCCGACATCTGCGACGAGCTCAACCGGTGCAACCACCGCGCGACGCCCGAGAGGCGTTCTCGGCAAGCGGCCGCGCTGACTTTGCCGGGTGACCGCGTCCTGGCGGGTCTGGGGCTGCCCAGGTCGCCGGAGCAGCTGAGCGAGATTGTGGCCAAGTCGGCCAACGACTACTGGGTCGTCGCGCGGCGGTCCGAGCAGCGCGAGGTGTACATGGTGCTCCACAAGAAGGACGCGACGCTGTTGGACGTCCAAGGTGCGTGGCCGGCGTGGCCGGCGTGGCCGTGGCCTTCCGCGATCTCGCGCGCGGGCTGACCCAACCGTGCACGGTGCTGCTGCCCACGCCAACAGAGGACTTTCGCCGGCTGTCGGCCGCACAATTTAGCAGCATCTTCATGGAATAGAACTTTATCTGTACAGTATTTCTATGGTGTGTAGTCAATGTGCAACAAACCGAGGCTTGACGTAAATGCCGGCCGCGGTACCGGGGCAGCCAGGCGCACCAGTCACGGTACTATACATGAGGTGTGGCGGTCTAGAACTTGCCCGAGGGCACCGCGACCAGCGAGCGCAGCTCGGCCGCCATCATGTCGCGCACGCGGTCCGCCAGCTCCGGCACGTCCTCGCGCGTCAGCCCCGTCGTCGGCACCGGCGGCAGCACTGCGCATGGCACCCAGACAAGACGCCGAGAGCAAATCAAAGGATCAGCCGCTACACACACCCGCGCACACGCGCGCGCGAAGGCATCGCAGCCGCGATCGGCCGGACCTTTGACGGCGATGGTGCCGGGCAGGAAGCGGTGGCGCGCGGGGTCGTAGATGGGCTTTTGCTGGGCCATCACGACGGGCACGATGGGCACCTGCGCCGCGACGGCCAGGTTGAACCCGCCCTTCTTGAACGGCAGGAGCTCGCCGTCCGAGCGCGAGCGCGTGCCCTCCGGGAAGATGATCACCGACAGGCGGCGCTTCGAGAGCCGCTCGCCGGCGCGCTCCATGCTGTACATGGCGCTCTCGTGGTTGCGCCGGTTCAGGAAGATGGTGTCGGCCAGCGTGAGGAACTGGCCCATGAACGGCACCAGCCGCAACGACCTTTTGGCGATGACCACCGTGCGCCGCGGGACCCAGCCGCCCGCGCAGAGCATGTCCAGCGACGACTGGTGGTTGACCATGTACACGCACGGCCGGTCCGAGCGCAGCTCCTCCTCGCCAGTCACCCTGCGCCGGCGGCGGGCCGCGTCCACGGTTCAGGAGACCGGCGGATGAGCAGTGGAGGGTGCGGTGCCGCGCAAGTTTGGTACGTTACGTACTTGATCGAGACGCCGGTGAAGAAGGCGACGGAGTGGTAGTACCACCGAGCGGCGACGGCCAGGCGGTCGCTGGACGGCACGAAGAGGCACATGACGAAGCCGCGCAAGGACGCCGGGATGATCAGGAGGTAGAACGCGAGCACGCGGTAGTAGTAGCCGAGGCGGCCGACGCCGTGGACGAGCAGCGTGTACAGCAGCCACGCGGCGCCCGCGACGGCGCCGTAGGTGGCCGCCGTCCAGCCGGCGGCCGTCGCCGACCACGTCATGGTGGACGGATGGGTGCGCCGGGCGCGCTGCAGGCGACAGGCGAGTGAGCGCTGGTCGGCAGACGCCCCGCCGCGCGATCCCGCGTTGCAACGCAGCGGCGCCGGCGTGGTGACAGTAGCTGGTTTGTTTGCGGAAGAGCGAGCGACGCGGCGGCGGCGCGTCGGTCGTCGCCGCCGAGAGAAAAAAAACGCACAAACGAGAAAAAAAAACACACTTTCGCGCCAAACAAAAAGTGCGCATGAAAATGGGCACCACGGCCTGCATGCATAACCGAGCACCGCCGAGAAGCGAGCGCAGCTGCAGCGGGTCATACGGGAAGACGCGTAGACCGGCAGCAGGCGGGACGCGAGGGAGCGGGGTGGGGGCCGGGGCTGCCGCATAAGCCTGCGATAAAAGGTCGGACCGTGATTGGGACAGCTAGTTGGCAGGATGGCTCGTATCTTCCTTGGATGCGCGCGATTTCAAAGAGGCAGACAGTGATGCAGGCTGGCAACAGGGTGGACAGGATGGCGACGCCTCCACCGCGCACCACTACGTGCAGCAAGCCGCAGCGTCGCGGCTGCGCGCATAGTCTTCGCCCCGGGCCCGGGCCGGTGCCGTACCCCCAAGGGGGTACGCCGCCGTAGGTTCATAAAGAATTATCAGCCCGCCGTACAGGTGTTGGGTCTGTCCACGTGGTCGGTTCCCTGTTGCGCAGTCGGCAGCGCGTTCTGCTTATAAGCGCGACGGGTCCTTGTGGCCTGCGCGTTTGTACTGGTCCTAGGGCTCAAACCCTAGACGGCAGCTTAGGTGACGGAAAGGTCCCGAGTTCGATCCTCGGCAGGGAAATGGCGTGGCCCCGACCACCAAAACATTTTTCATGGTTCTCGCTTTTGTTCTTTTTTACTACTACTACCGCGCGAGGGCGGACGCGCTGGACGCCACACGGGACGAGGAAGGCCACCGCCGGGAGCAGTGTCGCACGTGTCGTGTCGCGCCGCCGCGAGGGAGGAGGCGGAGGAGGAAGGCGGCCGCCGGGAGTGTCGCCCGTGTCGCGCCAGCGGCAGGTGGCTGGGTGTGCACCGCCTGCGCCCACGCCGCCTGCGCCTCTCGCCTGTTTTGTTGCGCCGCGCTGGCCTGCAAAGGACGAGGAGCGGCGCCGGACGACGTCGGCGCGGCACCGCGCGCACCTCTTGCACGGTGCTTCCGACGCTGGACGGACCCAAGCTGAGGCCTTAACGGACAAAGCCGGCGGCGCACGGTGCCCCGCCGGGCAACGGCCAGCGACGCCATGGCGCACATTTACTTTGAGGACTACCTGGAGTGTACGGGCCGAGGCGCTGCCGCTGCCTCTGTGCCCAAGCGCGGGCTGACTGCGCAGGCGGTGTCCTGGCTCGCCTGGCGCGCTCGCGCTCGTGCAGCGGTGGAGCACCTGCCGAGCGAGTTCCGCGAGCTCTTCACGCAAATTCGCGAGAAGGACCTGCACTACCAGGGTGCGCCTTATCGGCCCGCCGCACGGGGTGCCCACGCCCTGCGGCGCGCTCACGGCTGCCCCCGTTTTCCCGGCGCGGCTGACCAAGCCTGTAGAGCAGCGCCAGCGCGCGGCCAAGAAGCAGGCGGCGTACTCCAAGGCGGTCCGGCGCATGCTGGACATGGAGGGGCAGGAGGGCATGCCGGCCAAGATTCGCGCCGAGTACACGCGCGCGCTGGAGCTGCTCGATGAAAAGATCGAGCTGGAACACCGGGCGACCGAGCTGGTGCGGCGGCTGCGCGCGCGTGGGGTCCGGCCCATCCGCCTGCCGTCGCTGATGGCAGCGCGGCCTGTGGGGGAGCGCATAAGCGCGCGCGGGCGGGCGCAGATGAACAAGCACATCAAGCGGCTGGAGCACGACCTGAAGCAGTTTGAGCAGGAGATGGAGGAGGAGAAGAAAAAGCTCGACCAAGGTACTAGTGCGCGTTGGGGCACACGCAAGGCTACCGGCGGCGCCGCTAATCGCGCGGGCGCCTGTCCCCCATGCGAACCCTGCGCCGACCCCGCAGCTGGCGCCGAGATCATGGGGCCCGACAAGCGGTCGATGAGTACGCGCCGCGCCAGTGGAGTGCCCCCCGCGCGTGGCCGCCGCTCATCGCACGCTGTCCGTCCGCCTTGGCCCGAGGCCTCCTCCCGCAGAGCGCCGCGCGATGGATGCGGCGGCGGCGGCGGCAGCGGCGGCGGCAGCGGTGGCCGAGACGAAGACGCCGTCGCGCAAGCGCAAGGCGGACGTGGACGCGGACGCCTCGGACGGCGGCGTCGACCCGAACGAGCCCGTATATTGCTTCTGCCAGCAGGTGTCGTACGGCGAGATGGTCGCCTGCGACAACAACGAAAAGGTGCGGCGCCGCCACGCTGCACGTCGCCCGCCAGCGCTGGTCTGCGCACTAACGCGCGGGTCGGTCGCCGGCCCGCTGCGTGCGCGCACCAGTGCCCCTACTCGTGGTTCCACTTCCCGTGCGTGGGCCTCACGTCGCAGCCCAGCGGCAAGTGGTACTGCTCCGAGTGCCTGGTCAAAAAGAAGAAGCTCCTGGTGCCCGCCACGTCGGCCGCCGCGTAGCGACCACCGCCGTGTGTACAGCGTGTTATGTACAGATGTCCGCCGCCATGCAGGTCCCGCGATGGAAGCGCGCCGGAGCGGCCCGTCGTGCCGTTCATTGCGGGTTTATTGGCCTAGGCGGCCCCTCTACAAAAGCACAGGCAGCGGAACGGGGGGTCCGGCATGAACCTCGCCGGCGCGCGCGGCGCGGTCCATCATCCGTCCGCGGCCGCCGTGCGTGTGGTGGCTGGCGCGTTTAGATCTTGTTGAAGGCGGCAATGTCCATGGACTGGACGTAGTCCTCGAGGCTGGTGATCTGCTCCTCGAGCCAGTCGACCGAGACCTTGTCGTCCTCGATGGTGGCCATGATCTGGAGCTTCTTGACGCCGAACGCGACCGGGACGAGCTTGGAGGCGCCCCAGAGCAGGCCCTCGCACTCGATGGCGCGGACGCCCTCCTCGAGCGCCTTCATGTCGGTGGTGTCGTCCCACGGCTTGATGTCCAGCAGCAGCGACGACTTGGCGATGATCGCCGGCTTGGTCGCCTTCTTGGCCTCGTAGGCGGCCAGGCGCTCGGCCTTGATGCGCTCGGCCTCCGGATCGACCTCCTCGTCGTCCGAGCCGAACAGGTCAATGTCGTCCTCGTCCGCGGGCTCGGCGGCCTTGGTCTCCTTGGCCGGGGCGGCGGCCGGGGCGGCGGCGGCCTCCTCGTCGTCCTTGGCGTCGGCCGGGCCGTACGCCTTCAGCGGCTTGCGCTGGCCGGGGAACTTGAGGCGGGCCTCGCCGAACGACGAGATGTGGCGGTACCACCGCGCGGCGTGCGGGTAGGTGGCCGCATCGGGGGCGTTCGGGGCGTGCGCCTCGAAGACGACAGCGTCCGCCGCCGAGGGGGTGTAGCTGCAGGCGAGGGGCCACGTGCGCCACCAAAAAATCCGCACGGGGGCTCGGTCAGTACCGGGACCGCGTTGCGCGCTGTGGCGGCAGCGCTTGGTGGGCGCTTCCGTCCACGCCTCCTGCTACGCCCTGCCGCGCGGCCCTGTGCTCCCGTGCTTGCCACCGCCGTCCCTCGCACCCCGGGCCGCGTGCCCGCGCGGCCGCATGGCCCCTCACGACCCCCGCGCTCGCCAGTGTCCGGGTGCATTCGTCTCCTGCGCAACGGCATCTCCCGCATCAACGCAGCGAGCGGAGCACGGGGGGGCGACGGGCGCGTACCCCTCAATGTACGACTTGTCGGCGAGGAAGCCGTTGAGGACGGCGAGGTTCTTGAGGCCCGGCATCGTCGGTTCAGTGCGTCGTCGCGGCGCCGCGAAGAGAGAAAAAAAAGCGAGAAAAAAGAGGAAGAAAACGGGAGTGCGTGGCAGAATCGCGGCAGAATCGCGGCAGAACAACGGCAGAAATCCATCGAAGACATGGCCAGAAAATCGGCAGAACGGCGACAGAATCGCGGCAGAAATACGGCAGACCCGCGACCATGCGTGCATGCGAGGGGGTGGACGCACCTCGCCGCATCCACGCGTTTTCTAGCACATGCATTAATTTGGGCTGGATACACGCGTGGGATTACATGAAAGAGAGCGGCTCCTACATAGTATACCTGAGTGAGTCTTTTATAGTATATCTGAGTGAGTCTATTACGGCGCGAAGAGCGATGCGATGGCGACGCGGCCCCGCGGCCCGCGCGTGCAGCGCAAAGGCAGCGTCCGCCCCGGAAGTGCCGCCCGAGTGCATGCAGCGTCAGCGCGGGGGCCAGACCGTCGTCTGCCGCGAGGGCGACCGCTTCGCGAGGCCGCCCACATCTTCTCGTCGTCGAATCCATGCAGGCCAGCTGTAGGCGTCGTCTATAGTCCCAGCTCGAGGGAAACGCTCGGCCGGTTGCCGTCTTCTAGCTAGCCAGCTCGCCCAATATGACAGTCCAGGCATGTATAATATACTATGCGCAGGTTCGATCGATGCACGTGCTGTACAGTGTATAACGACTCGAACGAGATGAATAAAATGAATGAACAGAGCGACATGGACAAACACCCACTTCACGAGGAGGAAGACTCTTTGGGCGCCTGCGCCCGGTCACGGTCGCGGTCGCGGTCGCCAGCCGCGAGCCCGGCGGCTGGTGGCGGGTCGGTGCCCGGCCGACTCGGCCCGGGAGCGCCCGCGGGCGGCGGATCGTCGGACACGGTCTCTTCGACGTCCGGGAAGACGTCGATGCTGCTGCTGGCCATCGAGACCATCGACGCAGGCACCGACACCGTCGGGCGCGGCGACGCATCGCGCGCCGGATCTGCGGCCGTCAGGGAAGCCGCAGGGTCGGCCGGCGCATCGGCCGGCGGGTCCTCCGCGGCCGATGCGGGCCCCGCCGGCGCCGGGGTAGCCGTGGCGGCGCGGGAGGACGGTGTGGCTCGGCGGCGCGTGAAGAGCTGCGAGATCTGCTGCGACAGGCGCGGCCCCTGCGACGCGCCGCTGGGTGCCGGCGAGGCCGTGGACGGGCGGGACCCGCCGGCGCTGTCGGCACCGCCGTCGCCCGCGGCGCCCTCGCGGCTCCGCGTCGACTTGATGCTGGTCGCGATGGAGTCGTCGGACGCGCGGCGCGGCGCCGGCCGGATGGCGCGCATCAGGCCGGCGATGCTCCGCCGCTCCTTGGACTTGGCGGTGTCCGACCCGTCCGCGGCGGCCGCCAGCGGCTGCACCGTCACGTCCTCCGCCAGCTGGGCCGCCGCGGCGCCCGCGGCGCCTGCCTGCGTCCCGGCGCCGCCGTCTGTTGCGCCTTCCGTCGCCGCCCGGGCCGCGGCCGCCTGCGCTCTCGGCGAGCACAAAGGTCAGTTGCATGGATTTCGGTTAGCGGGCGTGGCGTGCCCATCCGTCGACATGCCCCGTCGGCGCTGGCGCACCTTTTCGAAGCGCGCCTGCCAGAGCTTCATGCGCCGGCGCTGGCGTGCGGTCACAAAGGCCGGGTTGTCCTCCTGGTCGCCGTACATGCGAATCAGCGACGCCTGCGGCACGCCCGACGCCGCCGAGTCCGGCGTGCTGAAGCCGAACGTCGACAGCACGCCGCGCCCCGACCGCCGCCGCGGCCGCGCCACGCCGGCCGCGCCGTCGCCGTCGCCGAGCCTGTGCAAGCGCTCCGGCAACGCGGCGGCAAACGCGTAAGCCGTGCCGCCCACCCGTCCCACGCTGTGTGTGCGCGCGCAACCGCGCGTACGGCGCCTCCTCGACGGTGCCAGAGCGCTCGCCCAGGACGATCATGGGCTCCGCGCTGCTGGCGCCCTCGGACGCACTGCCGCGCCGCCGGGACGCCGTGGAGAAGCGGTCGCGGAAGTAGTCCAGGTTCGGCAGCAGGTCCATGGCCTTCATGTTGTCGAGGATCTCGGAGAGCACGCCCGTGCGCGCCGCCATGTAGTCCATCTCGTTGAGCAGCTGCGCGTCCGTGGGGTTGACCACGGCCCGGTAGCTGCGGCGGTGATCCGGCGCAGGCCCCGTTCGGCGGTGTCAGCGCCGCCGTGGCAGGGCGCGCCGCGAGCGCGTGCGCGACGACGACGTACTATCGAATGGCGACGATGCTGATGCAGGTGGTCGTCGGCACCAGCAGGAACACCAGCCACGAAACGGGGTCGTCGGCGACCGCCGTAAACGTGCCGTAGTACCGCCAGTCGATCGTCGGGGACGACGCCGTGATCGCCTGGACGATAATGTAGACGACGATCGGGATCGTGGCGAGCAGCAGCAGGAACCAGTCGATGCGCCTGCGTTTGTTCAGCCCAAGGGGTTCTCGGCAGGTTAAGCTGTTCGTCAGCCCGCGCCCCGGCCAGGTGCCAGGCCGCCTGCTTTCCCCCGGCGCCGCCGACGTACGTGCTCTCGATCAGCAGGATGGCGCTGATTATGATGATGATGCACGTGTAGAGGACCGACCCGAACGACCACATGTCCGTGTTGTTGGGTTGGAAGGCCAAGTAACAGAATACATACAAAAGCTGCGGCGTGGCACGCACGAGAGCCCCCCGCGGCGCCGGTGAGTGATAGCCAAGCAGCTGGCACGGTGTCCGCACGCAGGACCATGCGTACCACGCTGTGGGCGAGCGCCACCACGACGCGCTCCAGGAACGACACAGCGTTGTACTGTACCGACCCGCCGCCGGCACAGGCCTGGGAGGACACCGTTAGCCGAGGCGGCGCGGCGGCCCAAAGCGGCGGAGCCCGCGAGGCGACGCACCATGGGGCGCCGAATGTTGGCAGAGTACACTTCAGGGTTGTCCATTATGCGCTTGACGGAGATGAACCGGTCGGTGAGGGTCGGCGCCATGATCGCCAGGCCCGTAAACACCGTATAGTACAAAGTGGCCACCAGGTCTTGGAAGGGCAGCTGCACCGGGCCAACGTGGGCCGCCCCAAAGTGCGCGCGCGCCAAGTGCACGTCAGCACGGCGCCGTCCGGTGCGCGCAGCCGCGCGGCGCGGGCGCGTCGCACCTGCTGCGTAAACGCAGTGCTGAACTGAAAGTAAAACAGGATCGTGTTGAGCAGGAGTTGGACGTAGAACTGGTAAAAGATGAGCCGCGCCTGCCGCGCGTACGACCACTGGCCGTGGACGAGCAGGAGCCGCTGCAAGAACGTGCCGGCCGCGCGGCCGTCGAACGAAACGTTGCGTGCCACCGCCGTGTCAGCCGACAGCCGCGACCAGTGAATCGGCCCTGCATTCATGCGGTAGCGTATCTGAACTGGCCGATCGAGTAGTCGGCCGCGCGCGCGGCTTGCCCGCCCTCCTCGCCAAAGATGCCGACACCTGGTTCACATCGCCGTGGCCCTGCCCACGAGCGAATCAGCGTGTGGCCCGTGCGTGCACCACCCTCGAGGCGCGCGCGGGACCGCACCGATGCTGGCGGCCTGGATCATCGGCACGTCGTTGGCGCCGTCGCCAATGGCCAGCGTGCGGCACTTGACGTGCTCCTTGACCAGCAGCACCACCTTGGCCTGCAGCGCCGCCGCAGGCGGACGGAGCAGTATAGCGGTGAGCACCGTACGCCACCGGCCGCAGCCGCCCGGCGCGGCACCCCCCAGCGCGGCCGTGCCTTTTGCAGGGGCGACACGCGGCAGCAGATGACGGAGCGGCACATCAGCGCCAGCTTGAGGAACGCCTCCATGTGCTCCGGCTGGAGCGCAAACTGCAGGGTGTGGCCGTCGATGACGAGCGCCAAGTTCTGCACGACGCGAACAGGCGGGCGCGACGCCGGCGCCGTCGTGTCGCGTCAGCACGCAGACGCTGGCTCGTCCGCGTGCGCCCAGTCTCCGCGCGCACCTCGGCAGGCACGTCGCGCTTGCACTTGTCCTCGATCTCCTGCTGGAGCAGCGGGCCAAGGCCGGCCTCGTCGCAGTTGAGCGTCATGATCTCCATGTTGGTCTCCAGCAGGCGCGCCGCGAGCCCAATGTTGATCGCCGTCTCCTGCTTGTCGCCGGTGAGCACCCACAGCTTGATGCCCGCCTGAGGCGGCGCAACGGCGGCGTTTCCGCGGGGCGGGGCGGTGTGAGCACGCGCTTCCTGTCTCTCTCCCCCCGCTCGCCCCACCCCCCATCCCGGCCGGCCCGCAGGCACGTACGCGCGCCAGGAGCACGAGCGTCTCGGGTACGCCGTCCTGCAGCTTGTCCTCGATGGCCGTGATGCCCAACAGCTCCATGTCGCGTTCGATGAGCTCCGCGACGGCCTCCATCTTCTTGGCGCGGTTGTGCAGCGACCGGCTGGCCTTCTTGTAGTGCTTGAGCCACACGCGGTACTCGTCGTCGCTGAGCTCGCGCCGCGCCAGGCAGAGCGTGCGCAGGCCCGTCCGCGCGAAATGCTGGCCGTCGCGTAGCAGGCAAGCACAGCGGAGGAGCGCGGCGGACCCGTGAGGAATGCGCGCTCGCGCCGAGACGGTCCGGGGGGATGGATCCAGCCGTACCTCCAGGTGCTCGTCGAGCGTTTCGCGCAGGCGCTCCTGCTGCTCCGTCTTGGCCAGCCGCTCAAAGATCATCGTGTCGGCGCCCTTGCAGTAGAGCACCAGGCGCGCTGGTGCCGCGGCAGCGGGCCGATGGGGTTTCCCGCGGTTCGCGTGAGCGACCTGAGCCATGTGGTGCGCTATGCGCGGAGTGGGCGGCCTACTGTCCGGCGTGAGGACAACGGCGGACATGCGCTTGCGGTCCGAGTTGAATTCGTTCATCTGCAGGATCTCGTAGTCCACGTCCTGCCCGTCGATCTCGATCGTCACGCTGTCCGGCTGCCGCGACTGTCCCGCCGCAAGGCAACGCCCCCTTACGGCGCGACGCCGGGGCCGTTGGTAAGCCACGAAGCATCCCCGCTGTCCGTGCGGTCGGACGGGTACGGCACCTTGAAGACCACGCCGCACGCCTTGGCGGCGACGATGAGCGCGTACTCGTCCGGCGACGACGCCTGGTACTTGATGTACGGGTTGCCTGCGCGCCGGTGCGCGTGGGGGATGCGGCACTGGGCGCCCACGTTAGCACAGTAGCCGCGCGGCCGTCGTGGCGGGCCTTGGCTCACCGTGCTCGTCGACCCGCTGCTCCGGAATGATGCTGTTGCAGACGGCCAGGTTCACCAAAAACTCGCGCAGCAGCTCGGCCTGCTGGGGGTTGGCCGGGTTGCGCAGGTCGTGGAGGAGCTCGGTCGCGTCAAAGTCCAGCGCGGGGTGGCGGAAGCCGGGCGTGCCGGGCGCGCCGCCACCGGCGCTGGGCAGCGACGCCGAGGCCGGCGTCGACATGCCGGAGGGGCGGTCGCCGTAGCGCTTCGTGCCGACGACGCAGCCGCGGAAGATCATTTTGTTCTGCGTGAGCGTGCCGGTCTTGTCGGAGAAGATGTGGCTGATCTGTTGGTGGCGGCCCGCCCGAGAGGGAGGGAGGTCGGCACGGAGGCGGCGGTCAGCGTGGGCGGTGCCGATCGATGTGCCACGCCTATGCGCGCACACACTGCGTACCTGACCCAGCTCTTCGTTCAGGGTCGAGCTCTGCACTTTGGCGTGGACGTCTTTCTCGGCGTAGTACATCTCCTCGTCGACCGACATGAACCAGCCCTGCAGCATCCGGGCCACCTCCAGCTGCATAAACAGGCTGTTCGGGCACGACGCGCGCCGAGCGCGGGGCCGGCCTGCGTGGTCAGGCGCCGTCGACGGCCGGCGTGACATTCACGGGGCAGCGTTCGAGGACGTTACCCGAGCGGAATGATGTTTTGGATGAGGAGCATGGCCGAGAGGAAGTTGAAGATGTCCACGCCCGGCGGCGACCCTAGGTACCACGCGCCTTGGATCTGTCGGGGGGCACCAGCGCGCCAGCGGCAGCGGCGACGGGGTCAGAACGGGAGCGGGCACCGCAGCGGCGTCACCGCCGCGAACGCACCGTCTGGGAGCCGCTCATGACGGCGCTGCCGATGGTCATGGCGGACGAGAGCAGGAGGTTGATGAAAAAGAGCAGGATCACCTGCTTGTTGAGCTGCCGCTGCATCTCGGTCATCTTGATCGGTGACGCCTGCGCATTGCGGAACTGTGCGTGGCATAGGCCCGCAGTGTCCTCCGGGAAACGACGCGGTCAGCGGCCGCACGGCGCGAGGCTAGCGCGTGCAGGCGCGCGCGCGCGCAGGCAACGCACGAGCTTGGTGTCGTGGCCGGTGCCAAAGACGAGGCCGTGGACCCACGCGGTGTTGCGGATGGAGGAGCCGCGCAGCACCACCTCGTTGGGGCCGACGGAGAGCACCTTGGCCGCGGGCACGTTCTCCAGCAGCTCAAAGTCGTCGTCGCCGAGGCCGGCGGGCGTGTCGATGCTGAGCTGGCTCACGCCGGCCATGAGCGCCAGCCGCCGCGCGGCCACGCTCATGGGCTTGCCGTCGAGCGCCTGCGCCACCGTCGCCACCGCGTCGGCGTGCGGCGCCGGCGCCGGCGCCGCCGTGATGCTGATCGCCGACGCCTGCGACCCGCGCGACGTGTTGCGCTTGTGGTGCGCGGCGGCGGCGCGCCGGTCGATGGGCGTCCCCGCCGCGGGCGGGCTCTCCACGTCTTCGGGCTCCAGGCCCGAGTCCACGGTGAGCGTGCCATCAAACATGTACAGCCGGCTGTTGGGCGCCTCGCACTCGAAGGTCGCGATGAGGTTGCTGAGCTTGGCCGCCGAGTTGAGCGGCAGCGTCTCGCGCGGGCACTGCCGGACTTTGAGGTTGGTCTCGCCGTCCAGCGACATGGTCTCGACAAAGCACACGCCGTGCGGCTCGCTCGTGGACAGCTGCAGGGCACCCGGCCAGCGCCCGCCAAGAGGTTCCCGAGGGTCAGGTGCGCAGCGAGAGGCGTGTGCGCGGCTGCGTTCCGGCACGGCGCGCACCAGCATCATGTCGGCGCAGACCATCTCGCCGTCGGTGAGCCGCAGGATGTCGCCCACGATGACGTCGCGCCAGCGCACGGTCTCGAAGGCGCCGTTGCGCAGCACCTGCACCGGCCGGTTGTTGGCCGCGCGGTCGGCCAGCAGCTACGGCCGCGGGGATGGGCGCACCCGAAACGAAGCAAACGGCGCGGCGCTGGGGGGCGGTGAGCCGGCGCCGTGCTGCGGCACGCGACCAAGGGCGGGGCGGCGGGGCACGCACCCGGCGCGTGTCTTCGATGATCTCCTTAATGGCCGACACCGCCAGCACGATCACGAGCGGCATGACGGCCAGGTACGGCGAGATGATGGCCGCCTGCGGGATGAGCGCGACGCAGGCCATGAAGAGGAAGAAGAAATTGGACGCGCGGCCAAACTGCTCAAAGAAGAACTTGGGGAAGAAGGTGACCGCGTTGTACTTGGTTGTGGAGATGCTGTTGCTGGGGAAACTGCGCATGTTGGCGTCGCGCTTGTAGTTGACGTAGATGAGCCGCGTGCGCTCCGTCACGACGCGCTTCCACGGCCGCCACGCCAGCCACCGCCTGCGGCGCACCCCCCAGCGCGCCGCCGCACCGCGCCAGCCGCCAGGCCCTGAGCAACGCGCGTGCCGACGTGGCCCCAACGCGCACGCGTGCACCCTTCCCCGTACCGCCCGGCGTCGTACAGGCGCCTGTACCACGCGCGCGGCCACTGCGTCGACGCGTCGGTGTGCACGCGCAGGCCCGGCTCGACCGTGGTCATGGACGGCTCCAGCTGGGCCGACGCCGTCGACACAAAGAGCGACGGCGCGCCCAGGCCGTCGCTCGTCTCGGTGCCCTGCGGCCCGGACAGGCCCAGCGACGGCGCGACCGGGGACACCGCCGCCTCACCGGCCGGCGGCCCGGCCAGCTCGGCCGTCGGCAGGTAGGCCGGCCCGTCGTCGATCACCAGCTTGGCCGGCGGCTGCTGT
>Ga0180216_1002242_pt1 | contig 16391 bp, 16 predicted proteins | sample eDN3rd37CBELigMG_FD_128879 | JGI IMG/M metagenome (GOLD analysis project Ga0180216, IMG submission 128879) | Enriched Miracle-Growth compost microbial communities from Emeryville, California, USA - eDNA 3rd pass 37_C BE-Lig MG (version 2)... ... | reverse complement strand
GGGGGGGGGGGGGGCCCGCGCGGGGGGGGCCGGGGGGGTTGGTGTGGGGGGGGGGGGGGGGGGGGGTGTGGCCCGGTGCTCTGGCGCGAAAACCGGGCGTGTGTGCGTGTGCGTGTGTGTGGTCGACAGCGTCGCGTCTGCGACGGGCGTGAGTGTTTCGCGAGTTTCTGCCGTGATTCTGCCGCGGTTCTGCCGCGATTCTGCCCGTTTCACCCCACGCACCTTGTTGACGGTCACGCACCTTCCATTTCGGGCAGGTGCGCGGGGCCAGCCGCCGGCGGCGCACGGGCGGCGCACGGGCCAAAAATCGTGCCACGCCAGCGCCGCACAGGCACACGCACCGCCACCGTGTCAGCCGCGTCGCACGCCACCTCGACGTCATCAGTGCCGTCACCTGATCGGGCCGACGCAATATATGCACGCACGCCTGTCTAGACTAAGCAACAGCCGCCCAGATGAAATGCGCCATCCGGGTGATCTCGATCTGTTCCGGGCGGGTCTCGGGCGGCCGCCCCGTCGAAGGCCGGCCGCCCCATCAACCGTGTGCGAGCTCCCAGCCAGCGAATCTGCGCGGAGACCACGGGTACTATAGACCAGGTCGATGCTCTCTCCGACGCGATCCCGCCCCCCCGGCCGCGAATCACAGCCGCCCCCGTCAGATACGCCCGGTTCATTGGGAAACTATAGTACACTGTACACGCGCGGGGCTCCGGGCTCCTTTTCGGGCCACGCCGCAACATGCTCAGGGCACGCCGATCACACGACCTTGTCGTGCTCCTTTTGCGGCAGGGCGCGCGCCACGAGGCCGGACAGCAGCGAGCCGACCAGGAGCAGGACCGGGGCGCACAGGCCCCAGCCGACGACGGCCAGCAGCAGCATGGTCCGGAACGCGAGCAGCGCGTCCACCACGCCGGCTTCCAGCGTGTCGAAGAAGGCGCTGATCGAGAAGGCGGAGCCGTCCACGCCGAACAGCGCGGCGCCGAGGCCCGCGAACCACGGGATGAGCGCCAGCTCCAGCGGCGTCGCCAGGATGCCGACCGCTGCTCGCTAGGCCGCCACCACGCCGTGCCGAGCGGCCCGCGTGAGCCCAGGCCGGGCGCGCGTGCCGGGGCGGCCGCGGCGGGAACAGCCGCACCTTGCACCAGGACGGGGTTCACCTTGAAGGCATAGATGAGGCCGAAGCCGACGGCGGTGGTCGTGCCCGGCACGGGGAAGATGCCGGAGACAACGCCGCAGACGAGCGACATGCCGATCTGGTACGGCGTGAGGCCCTGCCGCAGCGCCTGGCGCACGGGGTCGACGACGTTGCGGGCGACCCACGACATGGTGGTGTGCTCCACGGCGCGCCGGGCTGGGACGCAGCACGGCGCGCGGCATGCCATGGCAGCTCCTGGTTAGCACGTTGTGCCTGCCCTACCAACCCGGCGGCGGCGGCGGCGGCTGTGCCAACGTGTAGGTCCCTACCGGCTTCTCTCGAGCGGTTCCCCCGATGCCGTTACCGTGCAGGCGTCGCTGTGTGTGCTGCTCAATACAAAAATACTCCCCCTAGCCCTAGCTGCCCTCCCCCAGGGTGCTTGCCTTGGCGTCTTTCTACCCCACGCCCTAGATCGCCTCTGTCACCCCCCACGCCCTAGCTCGCTGCCGCATTCGCGATGCTCCTACCCCAAACCCTCGTGCCATGGTTTACCCCCCATGGCCCCCCTGCGGCCAATTGCATACCAACGTGTCGCTCGCTGCTGGCGAGGGACGACGACTGGGCGCGCTACCCTTAAGCACCCGCATCGCGAACGCGCATCGCGGCGCGGCGACGCATCCCCGCTTGCCCCTATAGGTCCCGCTTGGGGCGTCCGCGCAGTGTGTTTGATTTGGAGGAGTGGGGGGAGTTACACGGCGACGCAAGGCGCGACGGTTTGTGACGGGGGCATATCGTCGGGTGGGTCCGCCGGCACGTGCGTCAAGCGGCGCGCAAACCCCGCGCTGGCGGCCGACCGCGATCGCCCCCACGACGAAGCACCAAGACTACGCCAGAGGCTTTTATAGGCGCCAGGGACACGGCGCACACGGTGCGAGCGACAGGGCGCGAGGCACGGGCGGGGAGCGCGGTGTCCTAGGTGGCTGGCCGCGAGCGGCCGAGTCGGAGTGGTCCCTGCCGTCAGGACACACCAGCGGCGGCGCAAGGTGCACGGCCAGCCGTCGCGGGGGCGCGCACGGGACGCCAGCGTTGACGGCGCGTGCGCACACGCCTGCGGAGCACGGCTGTAAGAGCGGCGGGAGATTGCCCGCGCATCGCTGCAGGGCGCACCGCGCGCGCGACGTGGAACGGGAACGCAACCACCCGCCCTTCTCTTCATTTACGCCGCGCCCTTGGCACGTGTGGGCGGAGCACGCCGCCGCCTGCCCCGGCCGCGCGGTGCTGCATGCACGGCCTCCGGCGCCTCTCACCACGACGGCGTCAACACGGCCGTCATTTGGACGAGTGGGCGCGCGCGCGGCTCCGCAGCGCGCGCCCGCCGACGTGGCGCCCGGGTGACGTCGCCCCGGGCACAACCACCAGCCGCCGCCTCCGCGTCAACGGATGGGCGGACGTAATAAGCAACAACAGCCAGCAACACGCGCGCGCCCGGCCTCCGGGGCGCCGATGACGCCAGCGCCGGGTACCCCGTAAAAGGCCAGCCAAGCGGCGGCCCGCGGCGGGCGCCGGCCGACTCGTTGGATGAGCCAACATTGCGTGATCGCAAACATTGCCCCGGCGCCGCCCCGCCGCTGCCGCCACCATCACTGCTGCCACCACGGCCGCCGCTACCCCGCGGACGACCGCAAGAGGATGGCCGCCGCCGCCGTGACCGCGGCCACCGCTGCGGTGCTCATCGCGGCAGCGTGGCTCGCACCGCCCGCGCTCGGCGCGCCCGTGCTGCCGCTCGAGGTGGTGCGCGACCTCAAGCTCGAGGCGCGCCCGCGCGATGCGCCCTGGAACGCCACCCGAACGCTCGCGCCCATGACGGAAATATTCATGAACGGCAGCCCGTCGTCCGCGGTACGGCCGTGCGCGTGCGCGGCGTGAACACAGACCCGCGGCCGTGGGCCTGACTTGGCGCGCTCTGCGGTTGCCCGCGCGGCGCGCTGACGTGCGCGCCACAGTTTGTCACCACCATTCAGGTCGGCGAGCAGGACATGGAGGTCATCGTCGACACGGGCAGCACGACGCTCGCGGTCGCGTCGGACGACTGCACCAACTGCGACGTTCCCGGCGGGTACCGCCTCGGCCCGACCGCCAAGGCGCTTAACGCCCGCGTGCAGGGCGTTTACGGCGACGACAGCGGGTGGAGCGGGTATGCGCCCCCCGGGGCGCCGCACACTGCGGCGGCCCACACGCGCGCGCGCGCGTGCGCGCGCTTGCGCCCGTGCTGACGGCCCGGTGCGGTTGCGCTGCTCGCTCGGGCGTGGCCGCACGATGGGCAGGTCCGTGGTGGAGGACATTGTGACCGTCGGCGGCGTCGTGGTGCGCATGCGGCTCGCCGCCATCACCGGCCAGAACAAGTTCTTTGACACCAACCACGGTACGGCTACGGCCGCACCGCTGCCATAACTACTGCCCCCGCCCCCGCGCGTACGCTCACGCCCACGGATCCAACCCGGGCGCGCTACGCCGCGCGCATCCACAGTGCGATGCAAGCACCAGCCGTGCCGGAACCAGGGCATCCTCGGCCTTGGCTACGGCGCCATCGCATTACCGCACACGGACGCGTTCATGGACAAGCTCGCGCTGCGCGGCGTCGTGCCGGACGTGTTTGCCGTGCAAATGTGCGGCAGCCACGGCCACCTGTGGCTGGGCGGCTACAACGACAGCGTCGCGCTGACCGCGCCCATCTACACGCGGCTGGTGGAAAAGTCGTACTACGTGGTGGCGATCCACGGCGTGGGGATCGGCGACAGCCGCCTGCGGCTCAGCGCGCTCACCGACCTGCGGCACGCGGTGGTCGACACCGGCACGACCCAGTTCGCTGTGCCGCGGCCCGTGCTCCTGGCGATCAACGACCTCCTCAACCGGAACGAGCTCTTCACCGCCGTCTTTGGCGCCGACTTCCTCACCAGCGCGCGGTGCCAGACCGCGCCGTCGCACTCCAAGGCGCAGCTCAATGCGCAGCTGCCGCGCCTGCGCATCCTGCTCGACGAGGTGGCGCTCGACATGCACGCCGTCTCGTCGTACCTGCAGGAGATGACCCGCGACGGCGTGACGTACTACTGCCCGGGCATCGGCGTCACCACCGCGTCCTCCTTCATCCTCGGCTGGAGCGTGCTCAACCAGTTCCTGACCGTCTTTGACCGCGCGCGGGCGCGCATCGGCTTCGCCTCCCTGCACCCGTCCGCCTGCGCCGACGACTGATCGCGGCGCGGCCGCACGCGCAAAGCTCTTTAACCATCCATTGTATAAATGCCGCAAGCAAGCTCTGCGTCAGTGTCTTTTTGCCCGAGCCGCGTCGAACTTTGTCCCTTGCTGTTGTACACTACTGTACAGCGTCCGCTTCCCAGTATTTATCAGCAGTGTGTCGCCGCAGTCGAGTCGTCGTGTCGCCGTGTCGCCGTGTCGGTCACTCAGTTTGGGATCCCCGTGACGTCAACGACGCCAAGCAGAGATTTTTTGGCGCGAAACGTGCAGCGGCCGCGGGGCGGAGGCGGCACGACGAAAAAGACCAGGCAGAGCCAGCACAGCCCTCACGCTCAGGGCACGTCGCCCGCAGGCTGGACGGCCCCCCCGTGCGCGAGGGAACCGCTGCCGGCCGCGGCCGCAGACTTGGCTGCATTGACTACGGCGCGACGGCGGCGGCGGGCGGCGACGGCGGCAGCCCGGTCGCGGGCGCGGCACGCGGGTCATGCCGCTCTCGGAGGACCTCGCGGCGCTGGCCGCCCGCGTGCCGCGCTGGCTCACCGGCAACGCCCGCCGCGCGCCCCTGCTGAACCTCCTCCCCGGCGGGCCGTGGGCGCGCGTCGTGGCCGCCGCCGTCCTGAGCGTCGTCGTCGTGCTCGTCCTGTCGGCCCGGCAGCCGCAGCCGCAGTACAGCTTTGACCTGCTGCTCTTTGGCGGGAACGCCACCGCCTACGAGCACGACAACGGCACCGTAGCGGCGGGCGACGCGAGGACCGACGGCGCGGCGGCAGCCCCGGCCGTGCCGGAGGGCAACGCATCCACTGCGGCCACGCCAGCAGCGCCGGCCACGCCGGCCGCGCCGACCGCGGCGCGCCGGAGCAGCTGCGAGCTGTGGCTGAACTGGGATACGCTGACGCTGACGCCGTCCGAGGCCAACCGGCCCGACTGCGAGCTCTTCCTGGTGGTGGACCCGTCGGACCTGTTCGAGCCCGTGCCCGGCGTGCAGCGCACGGGCGAGGCGTACGGCCTGGCCAAGTTCGTGTCGAACCTCGACTACCTGCAGCGCTACGCCGAGTCGGTCGCGTCGGCCAAGGTCTACGCCGACCAGATGGGCTACCCCCTCTACGCGTGGATCGCCCCCGGCAACGCGTCGGCCAAGTGGGAGCGCTGGCAGCACATCCTCTACCCGCGCTACCACGCCATCCAGCAGCTGCTGGTCGGCGATCCCGAGCACGGCCGCCCGCCGCCGCTGGACGCCGTGCTCGTGTCGGACCTGGACACGCTGCACAACCTCACGCCGTCGCCGGCCGTTAGCCTGGACCACCTGATGACGCGACTGCCGCCGGGCAAGTCGGTCGTCGTGCAGGCCGAGTACGACCTGTGCGCGTGCGTGCTGGTCTTCCGGCGCACCGAGTTTTTGCGCGAGAAGTGGCTGCCGGCGTACCTGCGCGAGTGCGACGCGGGCTACTGCGTGCGGCACTCGTACGACCAGCTCGCCTTCTACGCCATCCTCTTCGACACGCTCAACGGCGCGCACGGCCGTCACCTGGACGGCAACGTGTGCCGCCACGTCGGGCGGTCGCGCTGCCAGATCGACACGTTCCCGGACCTCGAGGACCCCGCGGTGGCGACGCTGGACTGGCCCGAGTTTGCGTTCGTCCCGCAGACCGGCACCGCCGAGGCGCCGCAACTGCAGAGCTGCATGGGCCTGTGGGGCCGCTGCGACCACAACCCGGCGCTGGTGTACCACTACGGCCACATCAACTACGCCAAGCGCGGCCGCGCGGAGACGGTCCACCAGCTGGCCAGGGCGGTGCACGCGCAGCGCTGCAAGCGCGATCCCGCGCGCGCCGAGTGTACAGACAACAGTTCGTGAGTGTACATTTGCAGAGCTGCTTAGAGTGTGGCTATGCGCGCAAGTGTACGTTACCACATGTTGCATGTGTACAGGTTCCTGCAGTTTCGTGTACAACAACGGACATCGGCGGTCCTATGGACAATGGCGGCAGCGGCGGCCCGCTCAATCCTCACCGTCCTCCGACGACGTGGCGGCCGCGTCGGCCGACGCCAGCGTCTCGGGCGTCATGACGCGCACCACGCCCGTGCGCTCCAGCTGCGCAAAGAGGCCCAGCACGCGCTCCGCTTCCTCTTCCTTCTCCTCGTCGGTCATGCCGTGGCCGCGCGGCAGCTGGCCGTCGCCGCCCAGCGCCGGCGGCGGCTCGAGCGGCTCGCCCTCGCCCTCGCTGTCGTTGCCATCGGTCGTCGCCGCCAGCGCCGCGGCGTTGCCCGACCCGCTCAGAAGGCCCATCTGCACCAGGTACCCGGCGGCTGGGCCGTACCCGACGTGCTTGACCAGGCGGGCCGCTGCGCCAAGCGTCCGCGCGCCCGAGAGGTGGGTGGGTGGCTCCAGACGCGAGACGTGAGCGCCATACATCAGAACGCGGGGCACCCGCGCCGGCGGCCGTACGCGAGCTCTTGCAGAGACCCAGCAGGAGCATGCCCGCCGTGTCACGCACCGTCATCTGCGTCGACATGAGCAGCCCGATGACGCGCCGGCGCAGCGGCTGCGGTGCCGTCCGCGGCGGCTCGCTGGGCGCCGGTTTGCTGTGGTCGGCAATCCGACCGTGGCGAGCAACAAGAAACAAAGGCGCGCCCTGAGAACCACGGCGAAGTACGGCCTCCGTTTTCCGCCGGACGCCGCGCGTACGGGACGACGGGAAGCAGCAGCGCGCGCAGCTCATGGCGCATGGCGTCGCCGACGCGCGCCAGGTGCGCCAACGCACTCATGCACGGCGTCAGGAGCTCCAAATCGTCCACGCTGTGAGGGCCGGAGATCTGGAGCGGAGGAGGAGCACTTCTCCGGTCAGCCTCGGGGGCCGCTCGCTGCACAGCCCCATCTCGGCGGCGACGGCGTACGAGCGCGTGGCGGCGGCAGACGCGGCGTGCACCATCTCCAGAACCGCCTCGGCAAACGCCGCCAGGCCGCCGTCCAGCTTGGTCGCCGTCGCGACGGCGGCGGTGGCGACGGCGTCCGGCGCCGGCACGAGCACCTGCAGCGCGGCCAGCTGCAGCACCTGCTGGGCGCCCACCGCGCCGCGGCCGCTCAACACGTTCGCGATCGCGGCGCCGACGTCCGCGGCCGTCTCGGCCACCGCGGGCGCCTCGGGACTGCTCGCGTAGACGTTGAAAATGCAGCGCAGCAGCTCGGTCGCTGCGGTCGCCTGCTCGTCGGTGGGCGGCCATGGCTGGACCAGCTTCTCCGTGGCCTGCCTCGCGCATGGCATAGCAGCGAGGGCACCACTGGCGTGCTGGCGTCAACACACCGCAGGCACGGCGGCTGTGTATGTGGCCCGCGCGGCGCCGCACCGCGATCAAGGTGGCGACCGCGGTCGGCGTCTCCAGGAGCTTTGCGACCGCCGCGGTGTGGCTCGCCGTCAGCAGGAAGAGCAGGCGGCCCAGCAGGAACGCCAGCATGGTGGTGGCATTCTGGCCATCGTCTAGCGTGAGGTCTCGCCGGACTGCCATATTTAGAACGGCCAGGAACGCCGCGGCGGGCACTTTCCCTCCACGGACAGCATACCGGCAGCAGGGCGAGGACCGCCGGGACCACGCCAGCGGCGAGCGCCCGTTCCTGCGCCTCGCGCGCGCTGTGGACGGCGTTGATGAGCGCCCGCACGGCCTCGTCGCGGACCGGCGCCGCCGTTGCCTCGGTGAGGTAGCCAATCATGGTCTCCACAGCCTGAAGCAGACGCCCACCGAGCAGATGCTGGGTGCGGTATCAGCACCGCGTGCTCACCTGGCGGCGTGGGCGCGCGTGCCGCCCACCTTGGCGGACTGGAAGGCGACCAGGCCGACGCGCTCACGGCTGAGGATCTTGAGCGTCGCGAACGCGGCCGCCCGGTCGGCGCCGTCCGCGGGCGTGGCGAGCGCGTCGATCAGCGCACCCATCAGCTGCTCTTTGCGCTCTGACGGCAAGTCGCTGGCAAACGCGCTCGCCGCTGTGTCCGCAGCACCGCACGCCCTGCAACCTTGGGTTCAGCACACACACCGGGACGTAAACGTAATCCAGGCGGCACGCCCAGTGGCGGACCGGCACACTCGGTAACAAAGGCCTGGAGCGCGGTGGCGACGGCCGCGTCCGCCAGGACGTCCGCCTTGGCGTCGGTCGCTGCGGCGACCGCGTCGGCCAGCGCGACCACCGCCGGGGTGCTCGCCATGGTGGCTGGCCGTACTCGCGGCGCGCCGGGCATCCCACAACAGGCCGCCGACGTCAGCGCCGGCCGCGGTCGTGGTGTGTCCGACCTAAGGGCTTCGTACCCACGCCTGCGTTCGACGCGTGATCCGACGGCTCGGCTGGCCCCTGCCGGTCTCCGTGCCCCCTCCGCGAGGCTTCCTCAGGCAGTCCAAGGGCCTTTACGGGAATCCCGAGCGCCCGCAGTTCCGCGACCCTGCCAACCCGCCGCCTGCGCGCGTCTGATGACGTCATCGAGGGCATGGAGCGATGACGTCATAGACGTCGCCGCCGCCGCGTCGACGTCGACGACGACGAGAGCGAGCGAGGAGCGTTTACTTGGGACGCAGCGGGACCCTGCCGGAACACCCGTGGGCATTCGGGCCGACGACGGCCGCTGCCATGGCCGCCCCACGGCCGGCCGCGGCGGGCGCGCCGCAACCGTGGGCGGCGACGCACCTGCAGCAGCAGCAGCAGCAGCAGCAGCAGCAGCAGCAGCCGGTCGTGCCGACGCTGCCAGCTGACATTGCGCAGGCTGTGGCCGACGCGGACGAGCTGCTGCGGCTGGTCGCGCAGCTCGAGAGCGCCGGCAACACCGTGCTGAGCCGAATGTGCGTTCCCGGGGCTGCCGCTCGCTGTTCGCGCAGAGCGCCATTAACGCGAGACGCCGGTCTGCCCGTTGGTTCGCCCGGTGCAGCGCCAATGCGTACGCCGAGCCGTACAGCCCGGCCGCCTTCCAGGGTCCGGGAACGATTTGGGGACGTCGATGGCGCGCAGGTCGCTGGGAACTGACGCGTTTGCCCCGTCCATTGCTGTCGCCCCCGCCCGTTCTCAGCGGACCGCGCGGCGGTCGCCAAGGCGCTGGACGACCTGGAAGCCCGTGCGCGGGCGACGAGCCTGTGGCTGCTGACGGCGCCGCCGGAGGACCCCGCCGCGGCGACCGTCGACGCGCTGCTCCAGGAGCGGCAGGCGGCGATCCGCGCGCTGCACGCGGACCTGCAGCGGTGGCAGCAGGCGTCGGCGCTCCTGGCCGAGTTCCGGCCGAGCCAACTAGAGCGATAGAGCTGCGATAGTGATTTTAATGTACATTTTTTGGTGGGAGCTTCGGAAGGTACTGTACAGGGTCCACAAAACTACAGGAGCATCGCCAACGACGTCAGTTCCGTTGCGCACGCGCGGGCGTAGCCGCTGTCCGGCGCCGAGGACCGGCCGCGCTTGAGGGGCGACAGCTCGGCGCAGTCCGCGACGCCGGCGCCGGTCCCCGCGGGGGCGTCGCCGTCCTCGTCGACCTCCACGATGCTGCGCCGCCGGCCCGCGAGGCCGCCGGTCGACGGCGGCGTGGGCAGCGGCGCGGCGCAGGGCGCCTTGGCGACGGCCGGCGTCGGCGTCGGCGTCGTCTCAACGGTCGGCACCACCTGCATGTCGCTGTCCGGCGGCGACATGAGCAGCGCCGACGGGGCCTTGGTGGGCTCGGCGGGCGGCGGCGAGGGCGAGTCGGTGTCCTCGGCCTCCTCGGCCAAGGACGCGTCGTCGGGGCACGCCGGCGTGACGCAGACGTCGGTGGCAGACGCCGCGCCGTCGGCGGGCGCGGCGAGGTGCAGCGGCGCCGGCGGCGTCGGAGGCCGGATGACCAGCGAAATAACGCTGCCGGACGGCGACGCCGCCGCCAGCCGGACCACGCGGCTCGCCTTGGCGCTGAGGCGACGGCTGCTGCCAGCGCTGCTGCTCCCCGCGTTCTCGGCCTCGTCGTCGTGGTGCTCGTCGTCGTCGTCGCTATCGCTCTCGGCGCGGTCCTCGTCGAGGTCGCTGTCGCTCTCGGCGCGGTCGGCGTCCCCGTCGTCAAAGTCCAGGCCGCGCTTGCCCAAGGAGAACATGCTCGGGCTGCCGCCGAACGCCGCCATGACGCTGAGCGACGAGCGCCGCAGGACGTTCTGCACCAGGACCGTCTTGCGCAGGCAGCGGACCATGTCGACGTCCACGCCGTCCGTACTGAGCTTCATTTGCGACAGGTTGATCAAGTGCTCGACCGAGTACTCGCCGAGGGCGCGCCGCGACCGCCGCGGCGACCGCACGAGCTCGTCGCCCTCGCCGTTACCTGGCAGGCGCGAACGCGGGGCCCACACGCACGGACGCCGGCGCAGCGTTAGCGCCTCGCCTGCGAGCGGCACGGCCCTTGCGCGCGCGCGAGCGGGGGAGAGCACGTACAACTGACGGACGCCATGGTGGCGCACACGTAGCAAAGAAAGGTAGGAAGGGCAACCACTGAATGTGACACTGCTCCAGAGACCGTCGTCGTATTTACAGCCGGCCGCGTTCGTCATAGGCCGATAACCAGGCACGGCGCTCCACAATGCAATTCTTTTTTCCTGGTGCTCAGTGACGGTAGAAAACACGTTGAAAATGCAGGGTTGGTTGGTTTTTTGTGTGAAGCAGATTATTTCTAAAGAACATCAGCCCGTTGCCGGGTGCTGCTGCAGCAGTGCGCTGCTGCGTGCAAAACAGGTAGAAGAAGAAGGCGAGGAAGCGCGCAAGAGGCCGCCACGTAACCGTCCGCCGCGTCACGGCGCGCCCCGCAGGCCCCGCGCCTTGGCGCCCTCCTCCAGGCCGGAACGCACGCGCACGAGCAAGCGATAAGCTTGGCCGGCGGTGCCCTTCCACGCGCCTACGCGCACACCATGCCGAGCGCGCGCAACGGTGTGCCGGGGCCGCAGCGTCGTCGGCGGGCGACGGCGCGGTCCAACGGAACGACGGCGGAGCAATAATGAACAGACGAGACTAGAGAGATGATGCCGATAAGCGATGCGGCGGCGGCGCGCGTTACGCCGCGTCCGTCCGTGCGCGCAAGGGAGGCCACCGGCCGCCGTTCGCCGCCTGCGTCCGCGCCACGCGTTCGCGACTCGGCCGCAAGCGCACGATTTTCAACGCTGCGCCATGCCGTGCGGCCCTACGCCACGTCGGCACAGTCAGTCATCATCCCCGACCATGCTCACATGCCTCGATGCGCCGCGCGGGCGCGCACCTGGCGCTGTGGTCGCGAGCGAGCGTTGGGGCCGATGGCGGGGCGGTCGACTAGGCGCGACGTACGGACGGCGCGGAGTCGGTGCGCCGCTGAGAGAGGAAAGGAAAAGTGAGCGGGCATCCAGCGGCAGAACAGCGGCAGACACGCGCCGCCGCGCAGGCGCCGCTGAGGCGACGCGAAGGGTAGAACAGGGTGGAATAGGGTTGACACCTGCAACCGGCAGAAACACGGCAGAAACACGGCAGAAACACGGCAGAATCGCGGCAGAAATCGATGACGTGAGCGCGCGCGCCAAGTGCATGGTTGGTGGTGCGCGACGTGGGCTCCTCTCTTCCGCACCAACGACCAACCGCACGTTGAAGCCGCCGCGCAAGCCAGCACACACGCCAGGGGGTTGGCACGGCATCCGGCAGTTCCCACTACGCTAGGCGTCGCCTCGGCCTGTACGGCTCATGCGGCGCAAGCCCAACCCTTCCACGCCCTCCAACTTGGAATGGCTATCCGCCGCCGACCCTACTGCCGCGCAACGTTTTAGACAGATGCAGTTTAGACGTCGTAAAGTCGTCGAGCTTGCTATACACAGGGGGGTGACACGCGCGACGTGTGCAAAAACAATGAAACAGAGCAGCGCGCATCGGTTTCAAGTAGTACATGCATGCATGCAGGCGCCGACGCGGGCCGTGCTTGCCGGCGGCCCCGCCAGGCACAACATCGCTTGCTCGGGGACACCGCACGTGCATTCTCGCTCTAGTGCTGTGCGCACTGGACGCCCGGCCGGTGGTCGTCCTCGTCCTCGTCATCGTACACGTTGCCGCTGTGGCTGCGGCTGTTGTCCGCGTTCGGGTTGTGCTTGCTCGGATCAAAGTCGATCATGTCGACCTCCTCCGCCTGGTCGGCGTGGATGTCGATCTTCATGCGCTCCGGCAGGAGCGCCTCCAGCTGGGCGAGCTTCTTGTTGTCGATCCAGCCCGGCGGCGGGAACTCGACCTCAAAGGTCAGGAAGAGGTCGCCCTTCTCGAAGGGCCGCTTGTACGTGGGCATGCCCTCGCCCGAGATGACCTTGACGTCGCCGGGCTTGATGACGCTGCCGCGCGGGTTGTTGAGGATGAGCACGCGGTCGTCGAGGTGCGTGAGCGTGAACTGGCCGCCGCAGAGCGCGATGGTGAGCGGGATCTTTTGCACGGCAAAGAGGTTGTTCCCCTTGCGCTTGAAGACCTCGTGCGGCTTCTCGTCGAGGATGATGATGACGTCGCCGGGCGTGATGCCGGGCATCTGGTCGCCCTCGCCGCTGAAGACGATCTTTTGCCCGTTGGTCATGCCCTTGTCGATGTGGACCTCCAGCACCTTCTTGTCCTGCACGACCTTCTTGCCCTTGCACTCCTTGCAGCGGTCGCCCGGCGGGATGACCTCGCCCTCGCCGCGGCACTCGGCGCAGACGGACTGGATCTGCTGCACCATGCCGGGGCCGATCTGGCGCAGCTGGATCGTCACGCCGTGGCCATCGCACGCGCGGCACTGCCTGTGCGCGACGACGCATCGCCAGCCGCGGGACGGGAGGGGCCGCGCGCACGCGTGTCAGTGCTGCCTTTCCACCGCCGGCGCATTGCCGCGCCGCCGCGCCACGTACTTGGCCGAGCCCTTCTTGCCACCGACGCCGCCGCAGGCCTCGCAGAGCACCTGCTTCGACAATGCCAGCTTGGAGACCTTGCCCTTGTACAGGTCGTTGAGCGACACCTGCCCGCTCGCCGCGCCGATCCGCGCCGAACGCGCCGCGCATCAGCACAGGGTGCGCCCCGCACGCGCCAAGGCCACGCCCGGGCCTACCTTGAGCTGGTGCACAACGTCCTTGCCGCGGCGCTCGCGCTCGCGGCCGCCACCAAAGCCGAAGGCGCCACCAAACATCTGCTGGAAAAAGTCGCCCGGGCTGGGGCCGCCGCCCTCCTGCAGGCCTGGCGCGCGTTGCAGCGAAGCGGGCACAACGCGCGGTCGACCGTCCCCGTCAGGCCACCTGCCGCGCCCGGTGAGCGAGCGCCCAGGACGTCGGCAGCGGCGTACCCTTCTCGCCAAACTGGTCGTACAGCTCCCGCTTGTTCGGGTCGCTCAGCACCTCGTACGCACTGCGGGAACCCCGCGCCGCCTCATTTTTCAGCGGCCGCGGCCGTGTCAGCAACCCAGCCCGGTCCAGCGCGCCCATTGCCACGCGGCCGCCTCGGCGTACTTGCTAATCTCGCGGAACTTGTCGCCCGCATCCGGGTTCTTATCCGGGTGGTACTTGAGCGCGAGCTTCCGGTAGGCCTTCTTGAGGTCGGCCTCGCTGCAGTCGGGCGCGACGCCCAGGATGTCGTAGAGCTTGGTCTCCTTCACCATGGTGGCGGCTGGAACGCGTGCGGCCCGCCCAGAGCCGCAGCCGAGGTCGAAAGCAGGTCCACAGCGCGACGGGGCCGCGTTCCAGCGAGCAGCAGCAGCCAGCAGTGTCTCCTGCGGAAAGGCTCCGTGGGGTGCTCGCAGGCGTCGTCTGCCGTCGGGACCGCGCGCGCGTTGCCTTTTGGGCGCGACGTCAGAAAGAGAAGAGAGCGAAGTGGCGGGAAAAAAGTAGGCGCGTGGCCGCACACTGAAAAAAGAACCTTCGCGAATGTTCTCCAGCCACACCCCTAACCCTACATTGCTTAACCCTAACCCTAGATTGTTACCCCTAACCCTAGAGGCTAGAGTGGCGCGGCTTGAGCGGCGCGGCTTGGGGCTGTGCCTTGCCTGGTGCTACTGCTGCGCGCCCAGCCCATCCACACTGCTGTTCACCACACGATGCGGGTTCATGGCAGACTGGCGCCCGGCGCCGCATCGATCCACGCGTGTACGCCTCCTCGCCCGCTGACGTCACCGAATAATGACGTCATCGCCCACGTGGCGCCCAGTGGGCCATGTGGCGGGTCGTTTTTCCCTGCGAGATCGCCGCCGCCGCCGCCGCCGCCGCCGCCGCCGGAGCGCCACGTTAGCCGCCGCCCCGCTCGGCCGCCGCCGGCCGCCACACCGCCATGGCGGAAACGGTCCAGTTCCTCCTGGAGCAGATGCTCCCGGAGGTCGAGGACCTGAAGGCCAAGGGGCTCCTCTCCGAGGTACGCCGCGGCGGGCTCGACCATGCAGCAAAGTACGGCACCGGCGCGGCTCACGCCGCGTTTATTCCCGCACACCCGGAGACGTTGGTGGGCGCAGGCCGAGGCCAAGGCGGTCATCAAGCGGCGGACGCACTTTGAGTACGCCCTCAAGCGGCGCATCCCGCGCAAGGCCGACTTTCTGCGCTACGTCGAGTACGAGCTCAACCTCGAGGCGCTCCGCCGGCGCCGCAAGGCGCGGCTGGGCACGACGACGAGCGGCACGTCCATCAGCGACCACGCCGGCGTGCGCCGCGTCCACTTCATTTTCGACCGCGCCCTGCGCAAGTTTGGCGGCGACGTCCGGCTGTGGCTCCAGTACTTTGACTTTGCCCAGCGCGCCGGGTCCACCCACGCCCTCGGCCGTCTGCTCGCGCGGTACGTCAGCGCGGAGGCACGTGGCCTGCAGGCTGATCACGGCTGCTCATGCCGGCCGCCTCCCTGCGATCCGCTGCGGCTCGCCCCGTTGCGCAGGGCCCTGCAGCTGCACCCGCTGCAGCCGAGCCTGTGGATCCTGGCCGCGTCGCTCGAGTACGAGCGCAACCACAACATGGTCGCTGCGCGCGGTACGCGACCGGCCCCCACTACAACGCGGCGCTTCGTGCACTCCAGCTGACCTCCCAAGCTGGCCGACCTTTTTTTTTTACCACTGGCACTCTGCATCCCAGCGCTGATGCAGCGGAGCCTGCGGCTGAATGGCGACTCAGAGGCGCTGTGGGCCGAGTACCTGCGCCTGGAGCTGCTGTACCTCTCCAAGGTCAAGGAGCGGCGGCGCGTGCTGGGCCTCGCGGACGACGCGGCGGCCGAGCCACCGACCGCTGCCGTTGACTTGCCAAAGCTGGATGAGGAGCACGGCGCCGAGGACTCGGAGGCGCTCGCCCAGGTACATGCTCGCGGGCCTGCTGGAAGGGGAAGGAGAGGCGGTGCGATGGCCCACGTGATGGAAACCATGACCATACGGCTTAGAAACGTGGCCGATCCTTGGTTTGAACAATATGATAGGAAGAGTCTGATGGGTCCTTTTATGCATCTGCCGCCTTGGAAAGGCGCACGCCGTCTTTTTCGACTGCACGTACTAACGCCCTCCACTGGTGACGTTTCCTGTGCTGGGCTGGCCAAGGTCCGCGCCGAGTCCGCCCGCGTCGGCGACAGCACGGCGTCCAACGCGTTCCTCGCCGGCGCCGTGCCTGTGGCCATCGTCAAGGCCGCCATGTCCGGTATGGTTGTTGTGCATCGTGTGTCGGCGTGGCGCATCGACGGTGCTAATGCGCCCAACTGCGGGTCGGCTGCTTTCTGATCCTAGCGTTCCCCATGTCGGTGTCGCTGCGCCGCCGCCTGCTGGAAGTGCTGGCGGAGCACGACGGCCCCGCCGCCGCCGTGGAGGCCATCTACGACAAGTATGCGACCGCGCCCCACGTTGCGCCACTGGGCGCATTCTCAGGTCGACTAACCTTCCCGTGGCTTCCCAGGCCAGCTTTCGGCGCGGCATCCAGCTGCAAGACAGTGCTCACCGAGGTGCCGGCGGCGGTGGCGCTCGTGGCCGAGCGCGACCTCCCGACGACGGCGGTGGGCCTGCTGGCCGCGGCCGATCTGGCAACGCGACTCGACGCCGTCGTGGCGCTCTTT
>Ga0180216_1002239_pt1 | contig 16398 bp, 23 predicted proteins | sample eDN3rd37CBELigMG_FD_128879 | JGI IMG/M metagenome (GOLD analysis project Ga0180216, IMG submission 128879) | Enriched Miracle-Growth compost microbial communities from Emeryville, California, USA - eDNA 3rd pass 37_C BE-Lig MG (version 2)... ... | reverse complement strand
CGTCCTGCCTCCCTCCTTCGTCCTCCGTCCTGCCTCCCTCCTTCGTCCTCCGTCCTGCCTCCCTCCTGCCTCCCTCCTTCGTCCTCCGTCCTCCTTCGTCCTCCGTCCTCCGTCCTGCCTCCTGCCTCCTCCTGCCTCCGTCCTCCGTCCTCCGTCCTCCACTGCGTCCGCCGCCGCCGCGTCTGCGTTCCACTGCGTGAAGTGCCATTCCAATGCCCAGTCGCCAGGCGCCTCCATTCCTCCATTGCCACACACACCCAAGCGCCCTTATCCGCAGACAATTCAGCCATGACGTCATCCAAGGACGGTTAATGAATATGCCAAACCACTGAATGGAAGCGCCCGTATTGGGAGACAATTCGGCCACTGGTCAGCCCAATAGACGTCCTATACATGACGTCATCGCTTATTTGAGGGGCAGGTCGCGCCAAAAGTGCGCTGCCGCCGCGCTCGACGTGCGCCCGCCGCCCGAGCCGCCCGAGCGTCGCCGTCTGGGCCCAGCGCCGGCCACGCTGTGCGACAGCACCCTTGGCAGCAGCAAGATCTGCCTCGTCTCCCTCGCGGCAGTCTCGCCCTCCTGCAGCATCCACGCCATGTCGGCCTCGGCTGCCGCCCGCGCCGCCCGCGCCGCCACCCGCGCCGCCGCCCGCTCGTCCGCCGCCGCCTCGCCGGCGGCGCCCGCGACCACCGCCGCGGCCAAGCGCGCCAAGCCCGCCGCCCCGCGCGTCAAGCCCGCGGCCGCCCGCGCGCTTGCGACGTCCACGCCCACCGGCGCCGGCACGATGGCGGCGTCCGCGGCGACGTCGTTCTACGACTTTACCGTGACGGACATCCACGGCAAGGACGTCGCGCTCAAGGCCTACACCGGCAAGGTCGTCGTGGTCGTCAACGTCGCGTCCAAGTGCGGCTACACCAAGCAGTACGCCGGCTTGCAAAAGCTATGGCAGGACTTTAAGGACAAGGGTGCGTGCGTCCTGCCGCCAGGACGGACGGCGCGGCGCGGCGCGGGGCGGCGCGGCGTGGTGCGCGTGGCGTTCGCTCACCCGCGGCCCTGCCTCACCCCTCCCTGGCGGCTGGCTTGCGGCAGACGTGGTGATCCTGGGCTTCCCCTGCAACCAGTTTGGCGGGCAAGAGCCCGGCACCAACGCCGAGATTGAGAGCTTTTGCTCGACCAAGTTTGGCGTCACCTTCCCGCTCTTCGACAAGATCAAGGTGAACGGGCCGAACGCCGCGCCGCTGTACGAGTTCCTCAAGCGCGAGGCCGCGTCGGGCAACATCGGCTGGAACTTTGAAAAGTTCCTCATCGACAAGAACGGCAAGGTCGTGAAGCACTTCAAGTCCAAGACCACGCCCGAGGACCTGGTGCCCGAGATCCAGGCGCTGCTGTAGGCCTGCCGCCCGTGCGTTGCGTTGTGGTGCGCGGGTTGGCCGGCGTGCGTGAGGGGGCGTGGCCCGCTCGGGTTCCGGTCACGTGTATCGGGTCGGGCGCGCGCCCTAGCGGCTGTACAGACATGAGGGCTGAAGGGCCGCGCCCGCTTCCCGGCCGAGATGCTGATAACAGGGTGAGGCTCAGAGCAGGCGGTGGATGGTGGTGTCGCTCGGGAGCGGCTGGTTCGCGGCCAGGGCGTCCCACCACTGGAAGAGCTTGGTCTGCGCGATGAGGCGGAACCACGGCGTGAGCTGGACGGACGGGTTGGGCCCGTCCGCCTCGGCGATGATCTGCCGGAGCTGGTCCTGCGTGACGTACTTGTAGTCCATCACCTCGTTGGGGTTCACGTTCACCGTCACCGGCGTCCGGATGAACAGGATGTAGTCGACTGGAGCGCGCCGGCGGCGCCGAGGCATGCGGCGGGGCTGCGCGTGAGCCTACGGCCGACCCGCGTGGGCCCCGCGAGGCGCGCCAGGGCCGTACTCTCGTGCTCGCCCCAGACGCCGTCCGAGGCGGCCTTGTAGTGAATGCGCGTGAGGAAGTGGAACTTGTCCAGCGGCAGCTCGTCCGCGACGATGCCCAGCTCGTGGAAGAGCTTGCGCTGGCCCGCGCGCTTTGCGCCTGCGTCGCTTGGCCGCGGCCAGCGCACAGAACGGCAGTGAGCTAAGTGGTCGCGCGACGCGGCTGGGGCAGGGCGGACGAACGCTGCCGGGCGGGCGTACCAAGATGGTCGGTCGGGTCGAGCTCGGCGGGCGTGTGGAGCATGTGCGAACAGCAGGTGTTGGTCCACATGCGCGGGAAGGTGATTTTGGAGGCGGCGCGCTGCTGCAGCAGGAGCTCGTTGCGCTCGTTAAACAGGAAGACGCTGAACGCGCGGTGCAGCAGGCCCTCGTTGATCTTGGTCATGAGGTGGCCTGGCGGCGAGGGCGCGCCGCACACGCACGCGGCGCCGGTCAGGCGGGCGGCGGGGCCTGCGTGCAGGCGTGTGCGGGGCAGGCGCGGCACGTACAGTTCTCCTTGGAATCGTAGCCGAGGACGCGGTCGTCCTGGTCGACGACGACGATGGTCTCCTTGAGCAGCTCGACCTGCGTGGCGTCGTGGCCCGCGAGGTAGTCGGGCGTGGTGGGCGCCATGATGCTGCCTGCGCGGCGGCCCGCCACCGTCGGCCGGGTGTGGGGTGGGGAGGCGTGTCAGCGGGTGGGCGGGCGCCGTGGGCGGGCCGTGGGCGGGCGTCGGCGTACGTGGGGGGCGCCGCGCGCTTGCCACGCGGTCTGGAGCGACAGCGATGTGGTCTGGCAGGTGAGCGAGAGCGAGCGAGCGAGCGAGCGCGCGCGCGAGGGAGAGGAGCGCATGAGCATGCGGACAGCGCGAGCTCGTATGGGCGAGTGCATGGGGCGGAGAGGTGGAGGGCGAGGAGGCGGACCTCTTCGTGCACATGCGCAGAGAGCGGCATGGGACGCATGCACGGGCGGATGGATGGATTGGGCTGGATGTATGGCAGCGCAGCCCATGCATGCATGGGCCCGCTAGCACGCGCGTGTGCGTGCCCTTGGCCATGCATGCACGCAGCGGGTTCAGCTGCATGCGTGCGGGGTTCCTGGCCATATAGGGTGCCCAAGGTGCTAAAAGTGCGTGGACGCTCCGTATGTAGGTGCCTCTCAACGAGCACACGGTGCAACGTACGTAGTCTTCAATGGGGACGGCGCAGTTCGCTGTGGCGTCTCTCTATTGGCAGCGCGTCTCGCGGTCAGTGAAGCGCTTCCCTCCATTGGCGGCCCGCCCGCTCTTGCGCTCTCGCAGTGCGCCCGGGTCCGCTCTCTGGCGGCGGCGGCGTTCCTCTTTTGTGGCGTTTCCTCATTCGCGCCGCTTATTCAATAAATAGGCGAATTAAGTGGACTGATCGTGCGGCAGTTTGCTGATTGGCGGAAACGCGTGGCAATTTCAGGTCACCTGGTTCCATTTTTGGGCCACTTTGCCATTTTGCGCACAACACAATTAAGCAGCGATCTCGCGCACCAACGAGGCGGCGGACGACGCGGCGGAGGCGCGGGACGAGGCGCGTGGCGAGGAGAAGCGTGGCGAGGCGTTGGGTGTGTGGAGGTGGAGGCGGAGCACAAGGAGCAGGGGAAGGGGCAGAGGATTTTGGGGGGCGTCGATTAGGGCCGGTCGCACGCCGCAGACGCGGACGCAGACGCAGACGACGACGGCAGCGACGGCGCGACAAAGATCAGGCGAGGGGCGGTCGGGACAACGTCGAGTGGAGCAGCCGCCACCAGCTGCTGCGTCGTTGGGCATCCTCTTTTTTTACCCGCCAGGTTGAAGCCATGGCGGCCGCCTTCAACAAGAGCACGCTGGCCGGTACGCACGCTCCCCCGCCTCCCCGCCTGCCTCCCCGTCTCCCCGCCTGCCCCGCTGTGCTGCCCGACCCCAGAGCTCACACGACCCACGTTGTTCGCGGCGGGCGGTGGCACTCTGCGCAAGGCGTCCGCCGGGACGCCCACGGCGACCTGGCGACCGACCCGGCGCGCTGGCGGCTGCGCGTCAAGGAGGGCCGCAACACGTGGCACTACCTGACCACCGACGCCGAGCTCGCCGCGTGGCCGCAGACGCTGGTCGAGAAGCACCACCTCGAGACCGTGGAGGTGCGGGCCGTGGCCGTCAGCCAGGACGCAGTCGCGCGCCGTTGCTCACTGCGTGGGCTTTCTCGGGCCAGAGCACGGGCGGTCGGCCATGCGCAGGACGGCGACGCGCTGGCGACGCCGCGGCCGACGAACGCGGGGGACGCGGTGCGCAAGACGTTTCGCTACTTTGAAAAGACCCTCACCGAGGACGGCCACTGGGCCTGCGACTATGGCGGCCCGCTGTTCCTCCTCCCAGGTACCCCGCAGCCGCGCAGAGTGGACGGAGAGCGCGTCCGTCCCGTTTTCCTGACGCCCCGATGGACCTCGCGTCGCCTGCTGCCGCATCCGTCCAGGGCTGGTGTTCAGCTGCTACATCACGGGCGGCATGGAGTACCTGACGGAGGCGCAGTGCATCGAGATTCGCCGCTACCTCTTTGGCCAGATCAAGGCCGAGGGCGGCTGGGGCATGTACGAGCCCGCGCTCGCCCGGAGCACTATGTGCGGGACACGGGGCTCATGCTCGCTTGGGCAGACCTGGCGCCCGCGGTCGCCAGCCATGTGGAGGGCCCGTCGACCATGTTTGGCACCGCGTTGAACTATTGCGTGCTGCGCATCCTCGGCGTGCCCGCCGACGAGCCGCGCATGGTCAAGGCGCGCGCGTTCATCCACAAGCTTGGTAGGCCCACCTCCAGCCTCCTTCGAGTGCGGGTGGCGCCAGTCTCACGCAGCCTACCGACGCTCGTTTCCTGCATGCGTGTGGCGCGCGCTGGTCAGGCGGCGCGGTGGGCACGCCGTCGTGGGGCAAGTTCTGGCTGGCCGCCCTGAACGTTTACTCGTGGGACGGGCTGAACCCCGTGCCGCCCGAGCTTTGGTACGATCGGCACCCTCCCGTCCGCCCCGCCATGGCTAGGACGAGACGGCAGCACGGCGCTGACAACCACCGCCCTGACGCGCTCTGTGTGGGCGCGGCTAGGCTTCTGCCGTACGCCGTGCCGTTCCACCCGGGCCGCTACTGGTGCCACACCCGTCAGGTGCGTAAACGGAAGGGCGGCCGATTGCTGCGCGCGTACGGTGCTGATCGCGGTACGTACTACGCCAGCGATCGTGCCGGCCGCTGTGCCCACGCCAGGTGTACCTCCCAATGAGCTACGTCTACGGCCGCCGCGTCACCGGCCCGGAGACCGACCTGGTCCGGGAGCTGCGCAAGGTCCGTGCGCCCGCGCGCCCAAGGCGGATGGACGTGGTGGTGCGCTCCGCACGCTGCTCACAAGGGGGGACCGAGCCTTGCCTTGGGCACCCATTGCCCACTCCCCTGCAGGAGCTGTACACGGAGCCGTATGAAAAGATCAACTGGTACGCCGCCCGCAACAACGTGGCCAGCGTCGATCTCTACGCGCCGCACACCACCGTGCTGGACGTCCTCTACAGTGCGTGAGACAATCGAGGTTGGTCGGCCCGCCGAACGCCAGGCGCTCACTAGCCTTGCCTGGATACGGGTGTGCGTCTCCACCCCGATCAGAGGCGCTGGGCCTGTACGAGACCTACCACATCTCGTGGCTGCGCGAGCGCGCCCTCAAGCTCGTGGAGGACCACGTCCGCGCCGAGGACGAAAACACCAAGTGCATCGGCATCGGTCCCGTACGTGCATATGCGCGCACGCTGAATGGCCGTCAACTCAGTCGGCCTCACACGGCGACCGTAGCTCCCCTGCGCTGCGTGCAAAACACTTGCGCAGGTCTCCAAGGTTATCAATACGTTGGTGGCATGGCACATTGAGGGCAACAAGTCGCCCTGGTACCTGCAGCACATGGAGCGCATCCCCGACTACCTGTGGTGCGAACCAGCTGGCATCCGCGGCACCGAGGTGCACGCCGCCGCGCTCGTCGCTCACTCCGAACTCCCCCGCGCGCCCCCTCCCGCGCACGTTGCTGCCCAGGATTGGGCCCGACGGCATGAAGATGAACGGCACCAACGGCGTGCAGCTGTGGGACACGGCGTTCGCCATCAAGGCGTTCCTGGAGAGCGGCCTCGGCCCCGAGCCCGAGTTCCGGCCGACGCTGCACAAGGCGCTGTCGTTCCTGGAGGACGTTCAGGTCAAGCGCAACGTGCCCAACCACGACAAGTACTTCCGCCACATCTCCAAGGGCGGCTTCCCGTTCTCCACGCGCGACTGCGGCTGGATCGTGTCCGACTGCACGGCGGAAGGCCTGTCGGCCGTCATGTTCCTCCAGGAGCTTCCGTACGTGGCCGAAACATACCGCGGCCGGAGGCCGGGCGTGACGCTGACGTACGCGACCTAGGCGCCGTGGTTGGGTCCGCGCCGAGCAGGGGCATGCCCAAGCTCGTCTCGGACGAGCGGCTCTGCGACGCCGTCAACGTGCTGATCTCGATGCAGAACGACGATGGCGGCTACGGCTCGTACGAGCGCACGCGCGGCTCGCGCCTGCTGGAGCTGATCAACCCGGCTGAAGTTTTTTGTGCGTGCAGCGCCGCCCATGCGGCGGGGCGCCGCCAGCATGCTTGTAGATGCTAACGTCCACGTTTCACTTGGCGCCGTGCGACGGTTCAGACGACATCATGATCGAGTACAGCTACACTGAGTGCACGTCCGCGGTGATTCAGGGCCTGCACCACTTCCACGAGCGCTTCCCCATGCACCGCGCCGCCGAGATTACGTATGCGACTGGCCGGCGCCCGCCTGCTGCGGAACCCCATAGCTGACGTTCATCCCCCCACCATCCCTTGCCGCCTGTGGCGCGCGCAGCACGGCCATTCGCCGCGGTCTCGATTACATCCAGGGCCAGCAGCTTCCGGACGGGTCCTGGTACGGCCGCTGGGGCGTGTGCTTCACCAACGCCACCTGGTTCGCCCTGGACGCCCTGGCGCTGGACGGCCAGACCTACCACAACAGGTGCGGTTTGAACACCGCGCGAGCTCAGCCGGGCGAGCAAGACGCTCATCGTTGCTTCTTCCTATGCAGTTTGCTGAGTGCCTTGGGTTCATAGCGAGGCTGTGCGCAAGGCGTGCGCATTCCTGGTGTCGAAGCAGATGCCCGACGGCGGGTGGGGCGAGACGTTCAAATCGTGCGAGACGGCCACCTACTGCCAGCACGAGCGGTCGCAGGTGGCGATGACGTCGTGGGCGCTGCTGGCGCTCATGGCGGCCAAGTTCCCCGACCGCGAGGTCCTGCGGCGCGGCTTCAAGGTGAGGGGCCACTTGCTGTTTCGCCAGCGATTCAGCGATGCCGGTGCTAATACGGCGACACGCGTGCGGCGCAGGGCGTCTGCGGGCGAGCTCAGATGCTCCTCGACCGGCAGCTGCCCAACGGCAACTTTGCGCAAGAGTCGATCACGGGCGTCTTCAACCGGAACTGCATGATCGTGTACCCCAACTACCAGAACTACTTCCCGCTGTGGGCGTTTGCGCGCTACCGCCGCCTGTACGGCGACGAGCCGTTGTAGGCGACGGACGGCTACATTTCGCGGTGCTAGTGTACAAAGCGTCTTTGGTATTGTACATGTGAACTTCAGTTTAAACCACTGCAGCGTACAGCGCGCCCACCCTCTCACGTCGTCTTCTCGTCGGCCACGGTGCTGTCGCCCGCCGCCAGGGCGGCCGCGGACGGCTCGGTCGAGTGCAGGTCGGTCGACCCTTCGACCGCCAGCGCCACGTCCGGCCGCGGGCCCACCAGGAAGTAGGTGTACATCTTGCCCTTGCCCTTGACAAACACGTTGCCGCGGTCCTCAAACACAAAGTGGTTCTTCAGCGCCTGCCATCGCCCAAGTCAAAACCGGGCTGGTCGCGGACGCCGATGGTGATGGTGAGCACGCGGCCCCGCTGTGCGCACGGCGTCACGCGCGCGCTGGGCGCACCTTGCGCACGGCCTTGGTCACTTGCACCTTGCCGACCACGCCGGTGTAGTCCATGCGCGACGCCACGTTCACCGTGTCGCCCCACACATCAAAGGCGAACTGCAGCGCCCCAACCAGCGGGGCCAGGCGCTGCGGTGTGAGCCGTTGGCCGTGCCTAGTCACGACGCTGCCGCACTTCAAGTGTACCTTTTGTGTGCCAATGACGCCCGCCACGACCGGGCCGACGTTCATGCCGATGCGCAGCTGAAAGTCCAGGCCGAACGTGCGGTTGATGCGCTCGAGGATGGCCTGGACGTTGAGCACAAAGAGCGCCATCCGGTGGCACGGCGAGTACGGCGACGTGGACGGCAAACCGCCCGCCATTGCCATGTACGTCGGGCCTGGTCGCGACGGGCGGGGTGCGCTAGTGCCGGCCGCCACTGTGGGTGAGCCCGCACCGCCACTACCGCCGCCGCCGCCACCGCCCGCGCGGCTGTTGCATCGTCGTACCGATGGTCTTGATCTTTTCTACGCCAAAGTCCTCGCACGACTCGTCAATGTCGCTGATGATCTCGTTCAGCACGCGCACCGTCTCGGTGCTGTCGCGGCTGTCGGGGACGTACGCTGGGGGCCGCACGGACACGCTTGCCAAAAGGCGGTGCGTGGCGTCAGCGGGAGCCGTACGCGAGCACGTGGTGGAGGGCGTGCTGCGTACAGGAAAAGTTGGAAATGGTGCAGAAGGCGATGCAGACCGACGGGTATGGGTCGGCAATGCTCTTGTCCGGATCGCTCATCAGCCTGGCACCACCCAGGCGCGTGGCGGACCGGCACCGGCCCGCAACAGGTGAGCGCGTGGTCCCTTCGAACGCGGTCTAAGGCCCATGCGACGTACCGCTGCGCGATGGACTCGGGCAGGATGTTGCGCAGGAGCAGGAGCGACTCGCGCTGCAGCCGCGCGGTCTCCTCCGTCTTTTTCTCCGTGCTCAGCTTGATCAAGTAGTGCGCGCTGGGTGGCCACCTCAGATTGACGCGCACGGCGTCGCGCGTGAGGGCCGCGTCGTCGCCACACCGCCGCCGGCCCCGCAGCCGCACGCGGCGCGTACCGGCCCACGATGTCCTTGGTCGAGTTGGCGACGATGATGAGCGCCACCGAGAAGACAAAGTAGAAGATGAACTGCGACACGAGCGGCTGGTTGAACTGCCCCGTGGTGCGCGCCGTGATGGTAAAGTACAGGACAATGTAGATGACGACCATCACCATCGCCGACAGCTGGGGCGAAGGCAGTTGGCCCACCGCGGCCGCGGGGCCAAAGTCAGCGTCCCGCGACTGCACCGAGCGCCGGGCCTGCGGCGGCCGTACGTTGAAGTAAAAGCCGCGCACGCCGATGAAGAGCACGTGCATGAAGAGGATCACCATGAAGCCGGCGGACAGGAACGCGGTGACGGCGTTGTAGACGGCCTGGTTCACCAGGTCGGCAAAGTGCACCATTTGCGCGACGAAGAGCAGCGCGAGCAGCGACAGCAGGATCGTGTGCGGGTCCAGCGTCGTGTAGTGCACGTGTTGGACGGCGGTGACGTTGGCCGCCGGCTGGAACGTCGACAGCTGCGGCGGCGGCTGGTGGACCTCGTCCACCGCCACGTGCCGCTTGTCGAGGCGGATGTACACCAGCACGGCCAGCATCACCGCCGCACACGCGCCCTGCACCACGAACGACGGCCAGCTGGGCAAAAACACCAGCAGATCGGCGACCTGCGTCGCGCGGGGGAGCATGCAACGAAAAAAAAGGGTCTGGGTGCGGCTTAGCGCCCCATCGTCCGCGCACGCTCGCCGTTGCCGCGTGCCGGCGGCGTCATACCAGCAGCACCAGCCCAAAGATGAAGACGAGGCAGCCGGAGAGGAAGAGGGCGCCGGGCGCGTAGCGGCGGTACTGGCGCCGGAACTCGGCCTCGTAGGCGGGGTTGCGGAACGAGCCCGTCCAGCGGATCTGCGCCTGCATCTGCTTCAGAATCTTGCGCTCCTGCTTGTTGCGCTTCACGGGGTCGAGCGCGTCGAGCTCGCGCACGCGGCCCATGGTGCGCGCGCGCGCCAGCGCGGGCGACGGCAGGCCCAACGCCGCCTTGGACGGCCGCGGCAGCGCGAGCTTGGCCGGCGGCGGCGCGGTCACCGCCACGGACGAGTCGCTGTCGCCCGCCACGGCCGACGTCGGCGCCGTCGACGGCAAGGGCGCGTGGCCCAGCCTGTCGCCGGCGCTGGACGGCCGGTCCTGGCTGGGCTGCTTCGAATGGTCGCCGGCGCCGCCGCCGCCGTTCGACTCGGTGCCGGGTGTATGGGGCGGCGAGTCGGAGTGCGGCGGGGATTCGAGCGTCGCCGGCTCACTCTCGCCGGGCGTGGTGGTGGTGGTGGTGACCGAGTTGGTGGACAAGCCGCCCGCCGCCGCGGGGCTCTCGGCCGCCGAGCTGGAGCGGAGGCGGTCCGGCCCGTCCTGCGACGGCGACGGCGTCATGATCCCGTCGATGCTCGAGATCGACGCCTTCTTGCGGTGGCCGCTCACGGACGACGTGACGATCTGCGCCGCCGTCGCGATGCCGTGCGAGGCGCGCGTCGCGCCCGACACGGCCAAGCTGGCGCCGCTCTTGAACCCCTGGTAGATCGCGTCCGCCGAGCTGCCGAACGAGAGCCGGCGCGACTGCGACGGCGACGGCGGGCTGGGGCAGGTTGCGATGGCTAGCCGGGCGTGGACGTTGGCGGCTGTTAGTGGCCACAGTCCCGCGCCGCACTGCCAGTCGCCTGCCAGCGGTGCCCGTACATGAGCGTGTCGGCGGCACCGCCCATGACGCTCGACAACGTCACCATCGGCGCCAACCGGGCGTTAGACGTGCGGGCCTTGGTGCGCCTACAGTCGCCTCAGCAGGGAGTAGGCGGAGGTCGTGCTGTGGTTAGGCATCATAACGACCCCCACCCCGCGCTGGATGCGCGTCCGACGCGCACCGCCCGGCCGTGCGCGGCAGCTTGTCCTTGGCTGCTTCGTCGGCGGCGCTGTAGCGCTGAATAAAGTGCGTCTCCATCGTCCGGCCGTCCGGCAGCTTGACCGGCGCGCCCGGTGTGAACGAGATCGCGGGCTCGGTCGCGACCAGTTTGTACGTGGCGGCCGAGATGTGCGGCAGGTCTGCGGCATGCGAACCACAACCATCGTGCGAAAACTAAATGCGTCAGCGCTCGCTCTTCAACCGCACGCCGTCGCGCAAGGCGTGCGCTAACCTGGGGTGCCGGTCTGCTCCATCAGCGACGCAATGTCGACGTCCTCGGACCACACGTCTGGGCGCGCGTCAGACCGGCCCCGCGCAGACGGCACGCCCATTGGTCCGGGGCGGCCCCCATTGCACGCTTCCGGTCGCGCAGCGCTTACCGTATTTGAACTTGCGCACGCCGATCACCCCGGCGACCACGGACCCCGAGTGGATGCCGATGCGCATGCGGAGCGCGGGCCGCGGCTTGTCCGCCCCGCCGGTTTCGGCGTCTTCCTCGTTTTGGCTGGCCGCCGCGGCCAGCACCTCGGCCATCTCCAGCGCCATCATGCACACGCGGCGCGCGTGGTCCTCCACCGGCTCCGGCACGCCTGCCAAGCGGACGCTCCAACCTGACGAGGGCACCGTCACTCGTCAGCGGCGCCCGCGCCCGCCACGACGTTGGTATGGCCGCTGCCGTACCGCAGCAGGCCATGTAGCAGTCGCCCAGCGTCTTGATCTTCTCGACCTGGTGCTTCTCGGCAAGGTGGTCAAAGCTCATGAAGATGTTGTTCAGGCACTCCACGAGGAACTGCGGCGTGACGGTGGCGGAGAACGACGTGAAGCCCGCAATGTCGGCAAAGATGATGGTGGTGTTATCGTGCTGCCGCACCAGCAGGCGCCGGAAGCCGTGCACGTCGCGGAACTTCATGTCGGCCTTGAGGTCGTTCACCAACCTAGCCGCGTGCCTCCTCAGCGTGGCCGTGGGCTGGCGTGGTTAGCGGTGGGCCGGCCGTCTCCAAAAAAGGGCGCGTGCCGGCGATGGCTGCCGTACCGCTGCGGCAGGATCGAGTACAGAATCACCTCGGAGCGGTCCCGGGCGGCCAGCAGCGTGACGTGCCGGCGGTGCAGCTGGCGCGCTGTGCGCGGCACGGTCACGGGGCCGTGCGACGGGGCGCCTCGTTAGAGCCGGGAAGCCGCAGCGCCTGTGGCGTCCGACGGGCACGTACCGCGCAGGAAGAAGCTGCGCGCGTTGAGCTCGTTCAGGTAGGAGCTGAGCAGCCCGATGACGTTGATGGACAGGTACAGGAGGCAGTTGGCCACCAGGTAGAGCTTCGAGGTCCCGGTGGACAGCATGCTGAAGCCATAGTAAATGTCCAGCGCCAGCTGCAGCAGCGTGAAGGGCAGCGCTGCGGTGCCGGCATCGACACGCCGGCGGTATGGAGACGAGGCGTCAGCAAACTGCCGAACGCGGCCGCCTGCCATGGTCGGGCGAAGGCGCACCCAGGGAAAACGCCACTTCGTACGGCAGCGGCAGCTGCAGGTACAGGTAGGCACAGAAGAGGAAGAGGCCGGGGTTCAGCTGGCTGTCGGACGCTTTCTGCGGGCCCGGCCCGGTCCCGGGTCCCCGGAGCACCACCGTCCGCCGTGAGCCCCCGCCGCCGCGGTTCTACGCGTGCGCTTGCTGGCGGCGCACGCACCAGCGGCAGGCCCGCGACGATGATGCCGCCCGCGACGATGAAGCCAACGACGACGGCGAGGGCCCGGAACCACCGAGCGTAGCGGGTCCACGAGACCAGCACGGTGATGGGCACAAAGATGGCCACCAGCACGATGGCATCGACCGTCGCCGCAATCTGGCCCAGGCACGAGGCGTACTCGGTGCAGGGGTCCGGGCCCCGCACCGACGTCACCGCCTGCGCGAACGAGCCCCCTTCCCCAAGCAAATGGCCGCACGCGCACCGCGTGAGTTGCGCGCCGGCCGCCAGCGATCCGTTCGGTCTCCCGGCGCCGCGTACGTTGATGATGATGATGCCGACGACGGCCGCCATTGTAAAGTACATGGTCCGCTGGAAACGGCGCAGGTCCTGCGCAAAGTAGTAGTTGTGGTAGAGCTCCTCCAGCGGGCCCGGGAACTTGAGCGTCCACGTCGTGAGCGGGCTGTCCTTGAACGGCCGCCGCAGCCGCTGCCGAAAGTCGGCGAACGAGGTGACGCTGCTGTACAGGTCCGGCTGGCCAAAGTCGCCCGGCAGCGGCATCGCCTTGGGCCGCTGCGTGCCCACGGCCGGGCGCGTGCCGCCGTCGTCCAGCATCGCTTCCTCCTCGTCCTGCCGTTCCCCACAGAGGCCGCAGGCGCCGTCGGAGGGCGTGAGCCGTGGCGCTCACACACCGACGCGACGCAGGCCGGGCCGGCCGCGTACATCGGAATCGTCCCCGCCCGGCATGTCGGACCCCACGGGCGACCGCACCGGCAGCGCCGTGAACAGCTCCTGGCGCAGAGACGTAGATTCGCGCGGGCCTGCGCTTGCGTTAGCCTACACGCGCCGCCTCCTACACTCCGCGTGGGGTCGTGGCGCACCTCGGCAGCGGTGGGCAGCGCGCTGGGCGCAGGCCGGGTCTCGCCGTGCCCGGCGGCAGTGCCGAGCGCGGTGCGCAGCGTCGCCGTGGCCGCGGCCGTGGCCAGCCGGTCGCCGCCGCCGTCCGGCGGGTGCAGCGCGGTCGTGTTGATCTGCGGCGGGCTGCGCGCCGCTAGCACCGACCGCGACGCCTGCCGCGCGCCGACCGACAGCGGCCGGCGGTCCGGCGTCTCCGAGCGGCCGGCCCCCGTGCCGTCGGGCACGGCGCTCGGCAGCGGGTGCGCCGAGTCGGCCGACAGCGACGCCACCGCGGCCGGCGGCGGCGGTTCGTGGCTGCTGCCCGGCATCAGCAGGCTCACCAGCGCCGTCTGCAGCATGCCCAGCGGCCGCGCCGCGGGCTGGTCGTCCAGCAGCCGCGCGTGCAGGTCGTACAGCGTCTCCGACGGCGTCATCCTGCCCATCCCCGTTGGGAGCGGCGCGTATTGCGTGCGCGGCGCGTTAGCACCGGCGTACGGCGGCTCACTACTTCACGGCCCTGTGGCCGTGTTACGTACATGCCCTCGTCGTCGTCGTCGTCGTCATCCTCCTCGCCGCCCCCGCCGGCAGCCGCGCCCGCAGCGGGGCCCTCGGCGTCGCCCGCGCGCGGGCTCTTGAGCGGCAGCGTCGCGTGCTGCCCGGCCTCGAGGGCGGCCGGCCCCCCGGTCGGCGGGGCCAGCGTCTCTGGGACCGCCGTGAACGCGACGAACGGCGCGAGCCGCGTGTTGGCCGTCTCCGGCTCGCCCTCCGCCATCGCCAGCTCGTCGACCGGGTCGGTCACCAGGTCCGCGAGCGCCATGCGCAGCGGCAGCACGGCGGCGGCGCCGCCGCCGCCACCGGCCGTCGGCGGCACGGGCGACAGCGGCCCCCCGCCCAGCGCGCCCTCGGCGTCGCCGTCCTCCATAATCGGGCGCAGCGTGCGCACCGTGCCCATCGCCGTGCCCACGCCCATGACCGGCTCGCTCGCGCGCCGGCCCGCCGCGTTGAGCGACGTCCGGCGCGCCGCCGCGCCGGCCGCCGCGGTGGGCGTGCTGCGCGCGCCCGCGGACGCCTCGGCTACGGCGCCGCCGCCGGTGCGCCGGAAGGCGCGGATCGTGCCCAGCGCGCTGCGCAGACGGCTCACGCCGCCGCCGCCGCCGCCGCCGTGGCCCGGCAACGACTCGCCGGACCCGCTGGGTGCGCCGGACGTGCGGAGCGTTGGCGGCCGCGCTACCGAGTCGATCGAGCCCGCCGTGGTCCGGCCGGTCCCCGCCGACTCGGACCGCGCCGTGGGCGCGCCGCTGGAGCTGGCGGCGTCAGCGGACGGCGCCGCGGGCGCCGACGACGATGCCGCGAGGGACGCCTTGCTCTTGCTCCGCTGCGCCGCCGCCGCCCCGCGGCCGGGCAGGCTGCCCGTGTCCGTGGCTGGCTCGTCGTCCTCGCTCTGCATGCCGCCGGCGCCGCCGGCGGCGGCCGTCGTCGTGGCGGCCGCGGGGTACCCGTCGCTGCGGGCGCGGCGGCCCAGGATCCCGCGCCGCTGCTTGCCGCCGGCCGGCCGGCCGCGCGCGGGGCCCGGCGGGTCCGCCATGGTGCTCGGCTCGTCCGGGTGAGGAGCGCGTCAGGTCCGAGCCGCGTCGGCGTGCGCCATGGGCCGCGTCTGGCCGTCCAGCAACGTCGCCAGTGGTGCGCTCTGCGTCCCCGCGCTTCTCACCTCGCACGATCTCCTAGGTCCAACCTGGTGGGCAGCTGGCTCATGGGCCGTGCCACTGCTGCTCGCGTCGGCGTCTGTGTCGGCGTCGGCGTCCGCGGACGCGTCCCGCGCGTCTCTCGTCCGAGCACTGGCCAGCGCGCGTGGGCCCTCCGTCGTCCGGCCGTCCTGCAGCTGCCCGCGTGGGCCCTCCGTCGTCCGGCCGTCCGGCAGCTGCCCGCGTCCTCGTCGTCGTCGTCGTCGGCGGCGGCGGCGTCCGCGGGCGCATAGGTCGAATGGCCACGCGCCTAATCGGCCATAGGCAACCGGCCACGCGCCGAATCGGCCCTACGCAATTAAGAACTCTGCGGCAATTAAGAAGCCTGCTGAGGTGCCTGCGATGGCGGCGGGGTCGTCTCTCTCTCTCTCTGTTGAGGATCTTCTCCGCAGACGAGTGGGCGGCCGCCGCGTTCGGCGCCGGGGTCGCGTGTGGAATGCGAGGCGCCTTGGATTGTGCGGGCGCCGCAGAGGCGAAGGCCCTGGAAAAAGAGCATGGCAACGCACCATGAACGCACGCACGCACGGAGGACGCGCCGTGCTATGGAGGCCGCGATGGACATGGAGGCGGACGCAGGCGAAGACATGGGGGACCGGGGAGGGCACGCGAGCGAGGGCGTCGTAGCGCGCGATGGAGACCACAGAGCATACTAGCGCACAGCGGATGGTCGGACCATGTGCATGCGCGAGCGCCCGACCTGCGCTCTTCTAATGCTCTTGTAATGAATTGTGCATTGCATTAGGTGCACGGGGCACAGAGTCTAAACAGCACGGAGCGCAGGCTCACAGCTTGGCGCGGCCCGGCAGAGCCGACATGGGCGTCGGGGCGCCGATCTGGCCTGGGAAGAAGCGGATGGCGGCGTTGGTGATGGCCAGGACGTCGCGCTCGACGACGCGCACCTGGAAGACGACGCGGTCGCCCTCGCGCCACATCTCGGTCTGGATGGTCTCGCCCGGGTAGACGCTCTTGGAGAAGCGCGCCTTGATCGAGCGCACCGTCTTGGGGTCGTTATTGCCAAAGCCCTGGACGATGTGCTTGGTGGCAATGCCGAACGTGCAGAGGCCGTGCAGGATCGGCACGTCAAAGCCGCCCAGCGCCGCAAAGTCGGGGTCGAGGTGCAGCGGGTTGCGGTCGCCTGCGCCGCGGCCGCGCGCG
>Ga0180216_1002237_pt1 | contig 16401 bp, 17 predicted proteins | sample eDN3rd37CBELigMG_FD_128879 | JGI IMG/M metagenome (GOLD analysis project Ga0180216, IMG submission 128879) | Enriched Miracle-Growth compost microbial communities from Emeryville, California, USA - eDNA 3rd pass 37_C BE-Lig MG (version 2)... ... | reverse complement strand
GGTTGTGTATTGGTGGCTAGCGATGGCTATCGGTGTACAGCCTTGACCCCAAGCGGACCACGACTGATGACGTCACGGGCGTCCGCCACATGCACGCCTTGCTTGCGGCACTGCCGAGTGCCCGCCGGTCTGGGCCATGCAGAGCGGCATAAGCCAGCAAGGCTCCGTCGTCGCGGATGCTCTGTAACAGGCCCTATTGTTATGACTGGAACGACGCGGCCGACGGGATCTATACATACGCAAACAAGAAAGCGACAACGCACAAGCGGACTATACAACGGAATGTACACATGCCGCACGCGATGACAAACGAACGCTAAGCACGGTGTATAGTATCCATACAGGGGACGGGGGTCATCCCGTGGCAGCGGTGCTGCGGGCCGAGGCCACCGACAGCGTCGAGCCGTTCTTGCCGCGCCGGCGGAACAGGGTCGCAACGATGTCCAGGTTTAACCGGCTCGCGCTGCTCGCTGCCACGTCCGTCCTTGGGGACGGCGGCCGCGCCGATTGGCCCAGCGGCCGCAGGTTCTCAAACACGCTGCGAACGCCAAGGCCCGCGTCACACCCTCATATGCTGCCGTTAGCACTGGGCCATCCGCTCAGCTCCCAGGCGGCACGGGTCGCAGGCCCCCCACCGGATCGTGCCGGAGGCGTCGCCCGTGATGATGATCGCGCCGTGGTCCCCGCGCGCCCGCCCGGGCAGGAGGTTGTAGGTGGTCGCCGGCGCAAAGATCGCCGCCAGCACTGCGCCGTTGTGTACTACTAGGCAGGAGCCCCTGAGACGGCAGCGGCGACTCTCAGTCACAACGCGTCGGTCGCCATTTCCCACTCGGCTGGCAGGCGAGCGTACCATCCGGCAGCGCTTCAAAGGCGCGGTTCCTGTCCCGGCGCTTCCGGCGCAGCAGGCGCCCGCCCACCTTCTCCGGCACCTCCGCCCAGAGGTAGAGCCGGCCGTCCTCGCTGCCGCAGACGATGTGCCGGCCGTCCGGGCTGTCGCCGCCGGCCGGCGTCGCACGGTCGCCAACGAGGGGCGAACGGCATCAGATTGCGGACCCACCCTTGGCTGCGCACCAAGCGCCCGCGTACGAGTAGCTGGCGCAGATCCAGGCCGCGTCGGTCTTGTGGCCCTGGTACTTGCAGACGAGGCTCCGCGTCTGCAGGTAGTACACCCGCAACCGACTGTCCAGCGTCGACACCATAAACTGCGCCGCTTCGAGGCAGCCGCACCGGCGTGCCAACCCATCGGATCAGTGCGTCCGCGGTTTCCTGTGGGCCATTGAGGGACACGCACCTTCTGGTCTGCGGGGCGCGTCGCCTGGGGCGACATGGCCAGCCCGTTGATCCGGTGGCCCACTGCGTTGGGCCCGCGCGTGGAGCGCACGCCCAGCCGCGTAAAGTACTCCAGTTTCTGGGCGCCGTCAAGGCAGCGTCTGGAGAGCCTCCCCGCAGGTGAGCGCCTGCCCGCTGACCGTGGTCCGGCGTCCCTGGACGTACGTCGCCGGTGCAGCGGAGCAGGAAGCACGTGCCGAGGCTGCTGCCCACTAGCACCTGCGCCCCGTCGGGGGTGAACGCGACCGCGGTCGCCTGCCCGCCGTCGGTCACCGACCACGCCGCGATCGGCTTGTCCAGCCGCACGTCCCAGAGCCGCACAACGCCGTCTGCGCTCGCCGATGCAAAGACCTCGTTCGGTCGCTGCGGGCCCTTGCTTGGCAGTGGGCGGGTGCCACGCTAATCGTCAGCATGCGCACTTGCTGATGTCCGTGCGCGTGCGGGCCGCCGCGTACCGCAGGATCAAAGCAGACGCTGTGCACGGCGCCCATGCCGTCGGCGGTGAAGACGTTCAGCGGCTCCAGCTCGTCGTACCAGAGCCTGCGGCAGTGCCCGCAGGGACCGGGCGCCCGCCGCGTGAGCTGCGCGATCGGTTCCGCGGGCACGCAGCACGAGTGCCGCCGGCACGTACCGGACGCTGCCATCTGCTGATGCAGAGAGCAAAAAGTCGCCCTGAGAGCCCGTTCCGCCCAATGCAGCCTCCGGACCAACGTGAGCTCCTGTTCGATCCGACGTCGCGGCCCTGCAATGCCATCGCGGACCTCCGACCACGCGAGGCTGGTGACGGGCCCCACGTGGCCCTTGAACACGCGCACGGGCGTGGGCGAGAACACCGGCAGCACGAACGACTCTTCGACCCACTCGGCGCACGGCGCCGTCCCGTCGGCGGGCGCGCCCGCGGCGGTCGCTGCGGGCGCGTCGCCGGCGACCGCCCATTGCCGGTCGTGGTCCACCAGCTGCCACACGCGCACCGTGCCGTCGTCGCCGCCGCTCGCGAGCATGTGGCCGCTCGGCGCCATAGCCAGCACGCGCACCGCGGCCGAGTGGCCGACGAGGTTCTGCACCCGCACTACCTCGGTCAGCTCCCGCGTCTGCTTGTTCACCACCACCGTCTGGCCGCGCGCGCCCATGGCCAGACGGGCTGGGCGCCTAGCGCCGTCAGCGCACGGCTCCGGCTAGGATTGCGACGCGGCGGCGCCGGCGTCGTACCTTGAGGAACTTGACCGTGCCGGTGATGGTGCCCATGCCCACGGACGGCAGCTCGGCGGGCTCCTCTCTGATGACAATGTACTCGGAGGTCGACACCTCCGGCAGCAGGCCCGCGGCCACCACCGACGCGCGCTGGGCCAGCTTGGCGTCCTCGTGCGCGTGCTGGCCGGCGGACGGGCTCGCGCCCTGCTCCGGCTGCGCCGGCGCCGACGGTGGCGCTGGGGCGGTCGGCGACGCTGCCGCCGCCGCCGCCGACCGCCGCCGCCACGGCGAGGGCGGCTTGAGGCTGCCGGTGCTCGCATCTTTGGCATCGCTGGCCGTCCTCGGCGTCGCTTCGGTGCCGGCGTCCTGGGCCGGCGCCGGCGGCTGGCCGCCCGCCGCGCCGCCGGCGCTCCGCAGCGCGGAGAGGAGGCCGTCGGCCACGGACGGCGACACGCCCAGCGCGGCCGGGTCGTCGACGGCGTCGTAGTACAGTTCGGCAGAGCTGGACCGGCCGGCCGTGACCGGCGCCGACCCCGGGCGCCGCCCTGCGCCCGCCGCGAGCCCGTCCACGGCCGACGCGGCCGCCATTGGGCGTCGTCGCCGCCTGCGCCGCCGCCCATGAACCGACGCGATGACGTCATCCGAGTGGTGACGTCACGAGGTCGTGCCCCGCGAGCGGCGCCGGTCACTCTCCCTCTGATCTCGACCCTCGCCAGCCCTCCAGCGACGCCCGCGCTCGAGGTACGACCGCCGACCGCCAGCAACTGGTTGCAGGCGCGCGACCGCCCGCGGCGTCACAGGCAGCGGAGCTGGTGCGCAGCGGCTGCTGGACGGCGGGCGCAGCGCGGGCGGCGGATGGAGGATGCGTCGCGCGCGCGTGCAGATGGGCGGCGCCGCGCACGGCGGCGATGGAGTGAGTGTGGCCACGGTCGCGCGACGGGCGGCGGCGGCGATGAGCGGCGGCCCACTGGCGCGCTGCCGCGCGCGCAGCGACCCGTCCGCGGCTGCCGGGAGCCCTTGGGACGCGCGATGGCGCCGTGGTGCCAGGTGCCGCGCACGGCGATGGATGGGCTGGGAGCTGGGCGCTCCCGCATGCGGATCGCATGCATGCGGGGCTGGAGCGGCCTGGGCCGCACTTTGCGAGCGACCTCGGCGTGTCCGGAGCGCCGCGCCTTGCTGTTCGGGCGGCAGGCTAACGCGCCGTCCACGGCACGCCCGTGCGCCTCTCCTCGCGCCCGGCTAGGTATCCTGCCACCATGGCGGCTGTGCGCAAGATCGTCAAGCCCAAGGGCTCGGCGGAGCCGACGGAGTTTGAGGTCAGCGTGGCGAACGCGATCGCTGACCTGGAGAACAACGAGTACAAGGCCGAGCTCCGCGCGCTGCACATCACCGCGGCCAAGGAGATCGACGCCGGGAGCGGCAAGCGCGCCATCCTGGTCTTCGTGCCGGTCCCGCAGCTGAAGGCCTGGCACAAGATCGGCACCAAGCTGGTCCGTGAGCTGGAGAAGAAGTTCGCCGGCAAGCACGTGATCATTGTCGCCCAGCGCCGCATCATCAAGAAGCCGTCGCGGACCCGGTCGCTCAAGCAGCCGCGCCCGCGCTCGCGGACCCTCACCGCCGTCCACGACGCCATCCTGGACGACCTGGTGTACCCGTCGGAGATTGTCGGCAAGCGCACCCGCGTCCGGACCGACAACTCGAAGATCACCAAGGTGTACGTCCGCGCTCCCCACCCGCGCAGGTCGCGGGCCGCGTTGGCTGGGCCGCGTTGGTTAACCGCCGTGGGCGCTCTGTCACTCGTCGGCCGTGCCATCCGTCCGCGCAGCTTCCTGGACCGCAAGGACCAGACGGCGCTCGAGCACAAGCTGGAGACCTTCTCCAGCGTGTACAAACAGCTTACCGGCAAGGACGTCGTCTTCGAGTTCCCGCCGGCGCCGGCCGCCGAGTAGGCACCGCGCCTGCTCGTGCACAAAAAAGAACTGTGCCATCTTTGTAATTGACGCGCTATACACCGCACAAACATTAGGACCCAGCAGTTTCAGCCGCGCGCGATTCTGGTCGACCCGAGTGATAACAGCCTCCAGAGCGGCCGGTGTCGTGGACGCAATACCTGGATGCTATGATGACAGTGGCCGTAGCCCACGTCAAGCTAACCAGCATTTCGCAGGCGGCGTGACAGGCCCGAGCCACTGCGCGAAAAGCAAAAATCAGCGCACTCAGGTGAGGGCCGTCTACTTTGGGGCTGCTTGGGCCTTTGCTGTGTCTTTGACGTTTGAACGGGTCGGCTCCTTGGAGTGGGCCGCCGCATTTTGCGCCCCGTTTCCAAGGCCTTTTCCGTGTGGGCGCGGTCTCAGTCGCTGCTGCGGGTTCTCCAGTGGCGCGCCCACACCAACCGGGCCCTCAGGCGCGTCCTGCGTTGGCCTGCGTGCCCTTTTCCTTCGCGCGCGTGCCATAGGAAACCCATACGCGTGGCATAGGGCGTGGGCCGTGGAAAAGGGCGCTCCAGGGACAGCGTGGAATGCGGAGCAGAACGCGCGTTGTGTTTTTTCTGGCGACGTTTTTTTCTCTTCTTTTCGTCGTCGTCGTCGTCGTCGTCGTCGTCGTCTTCCGCATCGCGCGCGCGCCGACTGAGAGCGCAGACGGCGTGCCCACGGGCAGGCACATCGCGCGAGCGCGCGGCCTCTGGAGGCCGGCGTGGGCGGAGAAGCACAGGCGCAGCGCGTGTCACAACGATTGAGGACGGCACGAGCTGCACTGCACGTTCGTCGTCGCTGCGGGCGGCACTCCTGCACCGCCGGCTGAAGGAGAGACATCGCGGCAGCGGCGGCGGCGGCGGCGCCGGCTTGGGCGCAGTGAAGACGCGCTGCCGCTTGGGACGCTGTGCGCGTGCGGTGCACCGCGTTGTGGCTTGCGCACCCGGTGGACGCCGGACGCGCGCTGCCGTCGCACCGCCGGTCAACGGAGCGACCGCACAGCGGCCGCGTGCGCGACGCCGCCCGGGTAGCCCTGGGCAGCCTCGCAGAGACGAGCGCAGCCACCCCAGCGGCGGCGACCAACACCCGGAACGGCCTGCTTTTGGTGGCAGCGGAGCCTGCCAGGCGCACCGTTCCAACGGAGCGTCTGTACGTACCGGGCACCGACGACCAGGGACGCCGCTTCCGCCGTCGCGGTGTATGAGCGGAAGGAACGGACGCCACTCGCTTACACCGACGGCTCGCTGGCTAGGGCGCGGCCACCGTCGGCCCCGAGTGGGACAGTGTGCGCCGGAGGTGCGTGCGTGCTGCGTGGACCAGCGCTGTCAGAGCGATACGGTCCAGCTTGCCTGAGCAGCGCACGCGGCCGCCCACGCGCCACGTTTCTGAACGGGGCGAACCGCTGAGCTGGCGCTACACGCCAGCAGCCAGCCAGCAGCGCGTTGGGGGCAAGCGCGCGGCGCGAACGCACCCGGCAGACGGCGGGGTCCGAGCTTGCGCGTCGAATCGGCCCATGCGCGCCTAGACTTGCTGGCGGAGCGACTCCGGGGCGCGTCGGCTGCGCGCCCCCCGTTGTCCGCCCGCCGCCATGGCGGGCACCGGCGGCAGGAAGAGCGACGCGCGCGCGTCCAGAGACAACTACCACGCCATGGGCACGGGCCCGTCGCCCACCGGCACGATGCAGCAGCGGCGGTTCTCGGTGACCGTCGCAATGGCCGGCGGCGGGTCCATGGCGGCGCTGTACGCGGCCGCCGGCGGCGCCGGCGGGACCGGCGGCACGGGCTCGTCGACGCGGAGCGGCACCGAGGGCCGCGACAGCCTGCAGCGCGCACACCTCGGCATCGCCGACGAGATCAACCCGCGCTCGCTCACCTTCAAGAACGCCGACCTCGAGGTCGCATTCGACCTCTTCCACCGCGAGCTCTTTGTCGGCGCGTGGCGGCGCGTGTGGCCCGTCGCCGTGCTCATCGTGCTCCTCCTGCAGGCGCGCACGGCCATGTACTACGCGTTCGTCTCCCACGACGCCGCCCGCGTCCTGTGGAGCACGCTGATCATCGTGCTCGGCGCGCTGCTGCCCTTCCTGCTCGCCGTTTCCCTCGCCGTGCGGCCCGGGGCGCTCAGCACCGTCGCGCAGCGCTGGCAGGCGCTCCTGACGGTGGCGGCCGCCGTGCTGTTCGCCATCGCGACCGTGCTGCTGGCCTACATCAGCGACGACGACGCTGGCCTGTCGCTCGCGACGTACCTGCTCGTGCTGATCGCATGGACGTTCCCGTCGCGCGCGCGGCTCTTCCCGACCGCCGCCGCGACGCTGCCGGCGACCGTCGCCTACTGCATCTACTTTGGCCTCCTCGCGGCGCGGCCGCCGTACGAGCGCTACGCGGGCATCCTTTACATCTGCGTGATCTACGTCGCCTTCATTGTCGTCGTGTACGACCAGGAGCTCTCGCTGCGGCACCACTTTGTGCACTCGAGCTTCTTGCTGCGCAGCAACGCCAAGCTCAAGGACCAGCTCAACCACCTCAAGGTGCGCGCGTGCGCGCGCGCGGGCATGCAGCGCGTCGTGGGGCGTGGGGGCGGCCCGCTGACCAGCCACCGCTTTGACGCCGCCGAGCGGGCCGGCTTCCCCTCCAGGGCAAGTACACCAAGACGGGCGCGGACTTTGACTCGCCGCTCGAAAAGGTCAACGCCATGATGAACTCGCTGCTGGCCGACTCGACGCTGGGCGCCGAGCAGCTGCGCACCGTCGCGAACGCGCTGCACCTGATCAACACCACCAACGTGCTCCAGCCCGACCTGGACGGCCAGATCAAGGCCGGGCAGGTGCACATCGACCGCGACACCGAGGCGTGGCTCTTCACCGAGCTCGCCCAGCGCGAGCGCGCCCAGACGGCCAACGCCCGCAAGGCGGCGCAGAACTCGACCAGGGTGGACTCGCCCTACTTCATGTCCGGCCTCAACTTTGAGTTCAACCCGTTCGACGCGATCCTGGAGGGCCTCGACCTCGACGCCGAGGACGCCAAACAGGCGCACGCGCTGCTGCAGCAGGCCGAGGTCGAGTACAACTTTAACATCTTTGAGCTCGACCGAGGTGCGCTGCCGCTCGCATTTGTGGGGCGCGCGCCCAACCGCGGACTCGCGCCTGACCCCGCTCTGCTGCTGTGTGGACGGGGACGTCGCGTGCACGCAGTGACCAAGGGCCACGCGCTGTCGGTGCTGGCCATGCACCTGTTCCTGTCGCACGGCCTGCTCCAGACCTTCGAGCTGCCGCTCAACCGCCTCCGCAACTTTATCCGCAAGATCGAGAGCGGCTACCGCAACAACCCCTGTACGCGCCACGCGCCGAGAGTGGGCGGGCGGGCGTTCGCGCCGCACTGGTGCTTACGTCGCGCGCCGTTTCGCTTTGAGCGGGCCACACAGACCACAACGCGGTGCACGCCGCGGACGTGCTGCACGCGACCAACTACTTTTTGCACCACTCGGACTTGAAGGAGACGGTGAACGACATGGACCGGCTCTGCGCCTTTGTCGCTGCGATCGTGCACGACTACGACCACCCGGGGCTGAGGTGCGCCCGCCGAGCCGCTGAGTGTGAGCTCTGGCGCGATCCCGGACGTCGCATAACGCATCGAGGTGTGCGTGGCCCCACTGGTGGCGGCCGGGCGCACAGCAACGTGTTCCAAGTGAACGCGCGGACGACCAAGGCCATCGTGTACAACGACCGCTCCGTACTGGAGAACCACCACTTGGCCGCGTCGTTCCTGGCCATGGAGAGCGAGGAGAACAACTTTGTGTCGCACTTTTCGCGCGACAAGTTTAAGGAGTTCCGGCACGCGGTCATCGAGCTGGTGCTCGCCACCGACCTCGCGCAGCACTTCAAGATCCTGTCGCAGTTCAAGGCCAAGGTGCGGCGACGGGGCCGGTTCGCCCGGCGCTGCGTGCGTGGACCACCGAGCGTAACCCCCGCACGCGCCCGCCGTCCTTTTCTTTGCGGGGGGCGGGCGGGCCTGCGCGCAGTGCCAGGCCGACGGGCACCTGGACCTGGAAAAGACGGAGGACCGTATCTTGGTGATGCAAATCGTCATCAAGTGCGCCGACGTGTCAAACGGCTCCAAGTCGTCGCCCATCTACAGGGTGCGCGCTGCGTGCGTGCCCGCCGCTGCGCGCCCCGGCTCCACGCTGACCCGCTTCTGCTCCCTCCCAGCACGGCGTCCGTTGGCGCGCACAGAAATGGACGGGCCTGGTGATGGAGGAGTTCTACCGGCAGGGCGACGAGGAGCGGCGCCTGGGCCTGCAGATCTCGCCGTTCATGGACCGCGAGCAGCCCAAGCTGGCGCAGTGCCAGAAGGGCTTCCTCGAGTTCATCTGCCTGCCGCTGTTCGAGGCGTTTGACGGCTTCGTCAACATCCCCGAGATCTTTGCGCAGCTGCAGTCCAACGCGGCGTACTGGGCGTCCCAGGTGGACGCGCCGGAGCGGCCGGCGGCCACGAGCCTGCCGATGCCGTCGAGCCCGCCGCCCGCTGCCCCGCCGGCGTTCCGGCCCAGCGAACCGGAAGCCGGCGACGACAGCAAGGTGTAGAGTAGCTCTGGGCTGGACATATACTTGCGAAGGGAAGATACGGCGAGAAACCTTTTTTGACTCTGTACTGTACTCTACCGCGACGATGAACGCACGTCGTTTTTTCACAGCAGCCTCGTATCTCTTTTGATGCCATTTGTACACTACCCGCATGCGCCCCTCCTTTCCCCCAATGAACCCTATATCATATGACCACGCGCTCGTTGCTGTACAAGCGAGGCGCAGACACGGCAGAGCGGCGAATCGCCGAGGCCGACCTGCGACGCGCTGCCATCAATGACGTCATCTAGAAGGGTGCTGGTGACTGGCGCCTGCCTGGCGGGCCCAGGGAGAGACAGGCGTCGCGGGCGCTCGCGCGGCGCTGCGGCGGGATAGATCGGCCCTTCGTCCTCACCTGCAGCTCGGCCAAGCACGGCGGAGGCAGCGCCAAGGCCGTAGCCGCCGTGGGCGACGCGGTCGGTCGCCGACTCCGCCACACATGGAGGTCTGGCGGGTGGTGCCGCCGGCGCCGCCCAACGCGGCCGGCGAGGTGATCCCGTGGCTGCTGGGCGAGACGGTGCTGGCCAAGGCCGCCAACGTCGGCCTGTACAACCGGTGCGTCCCCCCGACCGCGAGGACACGGCGACTCCATGCTGTCGCTGACCCCGCGGCCGGGTGCACTTGCCCGGGCCGCAGCTGCGACAGCGACGAGAAGACCGACTACAACGATGGCGAGGCTATGGTGACCACGCACCGGCTGTTCTGGCTCGGCCGCGTCATTCTCGCCGTCGACCTGGTCCGCATTGTCTCTGTGACTGAGGCGGTACGCAGGGCCGGGCGTCGCAGGTTGCAGCGGCGACGCCGGCTCACCTCGGCCGCTCCATGGCGCGGGTCTGTGCGAGCCTAGCCGCGGCGGACGATGATGTCGTCGCCCAAGATTCGTCTCACGTTCACGCCAAACCCGCCGGGCACGTCGCCGCCGGACCCGCGGCTGGCCGTCAGCGTGCCGTCGACGCCGGTCGCGGCGCCCGCGCCGCAGTTTGCCGGCGGCGCGTATGGCGGCCTCGGCGGCCTGGGCGACGTGCGGACGCCGGCCATGCAGCAGCTGCAGGAGATTTTCCCGGACATGAGCACCAGCGTGGTCGCGGCCGCGCTCGCAGTGCACAAGGGCAACCTCGAGGCCGCCACCAACGAGCTGCTGGACACGATGTCGCGCGGGGCGGCCGCCGAGCACGAGCTCCTGGCGCGCGCGCGGTCGTTCATGGCGCCGCCGGCGTCGGCGCCGCCCACCGTTCCGACCCCGTCGCCCACTGCCCGGCTCGCCGCGGCGGCGCCGTCGACGCCACCGGTGGCCATGCTCGCGTTCCGAACCAAGGGCTACTATGAGGCGTTTCTCAAGGCGCTGCGCGACGCCGTCGCCAACAAGGCCTGGGACGCCGTACGCGGCGGACGCTGAGCCACACGCGGCCGTGGCACCAACGACTAATTCAGTGTGGCGGTGCCGGTGGTCGTCCTGCCCTTCCAGGCGTCCGGCACGGTGAGTTTTGCCAACATCGCGCCCGCCTTTTCGGCCCGCGCCACGGTCGGCATTGGTACGGCGGGGGTGGCCGCGCGGGGCGCTGTGCGCGACACACTGGCTGACGCAGGCTTGGGGACGGCCTGGGCGGCGCCGAGCGCCAGGCGCGTACGTGGCTCAGGTGCACGAGAGCGTGCGCAAGGACAGCCGGATGCTGCAGAGCGCGTTCAGCGGCGACCTGAACTCGCTGATGAAGCAAGCGAGCGAGCTGGTGCGCGCGGCCGGGCTACTGGACCAGAACGTTGGCGGCTGGCAGGCGGCCGACCAGTCCGGCATATCGTGCGCCAACGCCGCCTGCTTTGTGAGCGCAGGTGAAGCTGGCGGACAACCTCAACAAGGCGCTGCTGGAGAACAAGGACACGGCCGAGGCGCAGGAGCTCACGGCCCAGCTCGACTCGATCGGCATTTCCAACCCCGTCACCAAGGAGAGCGCCGGCTCGCAGTTCCACCGCGACCTGGCCGTAGAGCTTGCCCGCTTCCTCGAGCAGCTGCTGCCGCGGCACAACGGCATCATGACGCTGTTCGACGTCTACTGCTTCTTCAACCGCGCGCGCGGCACCCGTACAAGCACACGCGAGCGTTGGCGCGGACGAAGAAGCGACCGCGGCTGACCAATGTGGTGGCAGCATCTCTGGACGCGCGCATCGCAGAGCTCGTGTCGCCTGAGGACTTGAACAACGCCTGCAAGCAGTTTGAGCGGCTCCACCTGGGCGTCGCGCTGCGGCAGACGGCCAGCGGCGTCGCCTTTGTCCAGCTTGGTACGCGGCCAATGGGACGACCGGTTGCCCCGCATTAGGCTCATGTGGGCCGGCCCCGCGCGCCGGGCATGCCTCGCCTACGCAGCATCGGCAAGCGAGAGCACGATGACGCGGCGCATCCTGGGCCTGATCGGCGCCAAGGGCTCGCTCACGGCGGCCGAGTTCTCGCGGGAGACCAAGATGCCGACCGTGCTCGCGCTCGAGTTTTTGCTTGTACGCGGGGGGCAGAGCCCGGGTGCGGCCTTTTACCGTGACTAACTCTCCCACGCAGCCCGTTTCATTCTGCATGGTCGCTGGACCAGCTGGCCGAAAAGAGCGGCCACGTCTGCCGGGACGACACCGTCGAGGGCCTGCGGTTCTTTGAGAACCTCATTCTGCAGACGGCACCGACGCTGCCGGCGGCGCCGCCGAGCACGCCCGCCTGGCCCGTGCTCAGCTGAGACCGTCGTGCAGCAACCGCCAATGTACAGTCAGGCGCCCGTGTATTGTCCACCATGTACAGCAATCCTACATCGGCAGGGTCCAGCGGGGAGCCGGGGAGCGAGGGTGCGCCGCCCGCAGCAGGCACGCGCGCTGCCCGACCAAGGCGACCACAACGTCCTCGATTACGATTCGTTCATGAGCGCCTTCTCGAGGATGTACTTGCCCTCCTTGTACTTTTGCGTCTCCTCAAACGCCTTCTCCTGCCGTGCTCAAACACCGCGGCGGAAAGGCGCGAGGGCGGGAACAAGCTTAGCACCACCGACACGGACGATGCGGGCCAACGACCGTCGCGCTGCATACGTATTTCCAGCCCAGCACGCGGCGGCAGGTGGCGCAGTACACGTCGCGGACCGTGTGCAGGCCCGTCGTCATCTGCCGGTCCTGGCAGTGGCCCTCTTGGACGTTGATGCTGTGAAGACCGAAGCGAGAGAACGCCCACCGCAGAACACCCGGCGTAAGCCGCACGGGCCACTGCGTCGTCGGGCGCCCGCGCTCGTTTGCGTACACCGTGTTGAACAGGTACGCGCGCCCGTGCTGACCTTGGAAGGCCTGCGAGCCCCGAAATAGCACAAGCGGCAAAGTGCAAATGTCAGCGCCGCCTGTTCTTGGCCCACGCACCGAGGTGGCTATTGGACGCACCCGCGACACAATGTCGTCCTTGGTGGAGAGGTGCGTGCCGCAGTCGCTGCACGAGTAAATGCGTGTGCCCTCGAGGTACTGCTTGTGAATGATGCCCATGGTGGCCGGGCGGGGGCGGGCGGGCGCCTGCCGCGGCGAAGGCTCGCCGCAGTCGCGCGCACGCAGAGGGTCGATGCGGAAGGAGAGCGGGTTAACGGCGCTAGACGTTTATCGCCAACGAAGAGAGTGACGCCTCGGCTGGGAAACGCGGCCCGCCGTGTGCTTCGGTGCTATCGCGCACGACGCCACCGCGACGTGCCTCGCTGCAGCACCCGCATCGCAGCGGCCGACGTGGGTAGGGCGCGCTGCTGGCACCGCTGCTGCTCCCGTCTGCGGGCCGACCAACTCGCGGCGCTCCGATGCCAGTCGGCGAGCGCGGCCGAAAAAGAGCGCTGACGGCGATGACCAAGCACGGGGGCGCGAGGGTGCGGCGTGCACACCCGCGCGCTTGGGTTGTGCCACAGCACACGTCGGTCCAGCGAAGCAGCACGTCACTCGGTTCGGAAACGCGCGGCAGCTCGGTCTGTCCGGTTGGTGCAGGCGAAGGGGCGCGGGTGGCCGTGGCCGCAGGTGGCCGCCGTGGGCGTGGCGCGTAGAGCAGCCGCGCAGACGTGCTCGCCGTGGTTGTTCCGATAAGGCGCGCGTGCGTGCTAGTCCGTCCCCGGCTTGCCGCGCTTCATCCGTCGCATCCCGTAGATCCCTCGATCCGTCGCCGTGTCGCGGAGCAGGCGGTGCAGGCGGTTTGGGGCGGTGGTGCGGACGCAATGGGGCCTGGCCTAGGCGCGACGGTGCGGCGGATCGGCGGACGCGTTTTGTTTACTGGAATTTTGGCGCGAAATGTTCCCCCAAGTTTCTGTTCCTCCCCATCCCTCTTATGGACCCCCAACCTCAACAGTCGTGTCTTCCCCCATTGCACCCATGCCATCTCATGGCGCCGGGCGAGCGAGGCGCCAGCGTGCGGCGAGGCGCGAGGCCACGCACATCCGCGAGCACGCGCGGCTCGGACAGGAGATGGTAGGTCGACGTCGGCACCCACGCAGCTCATGCCCATGTTGCAATCCGTCGATCGCCTCGTCGAACAAGCCGAGGTGCCACTATCGCTCATGTTGCCCAGCGGGCAGTGCGGCACGAGCAATCCTCACACAGTGTAACGATGCCATCTCCGTGCAACGGCCATACACGCGCCGCATCCATGCAGCGGCGCGCTGGCCTCGGCAGCCCCGTAAGGGACTGTATGTCAGCTGGTCGATGGAATACCCTGTATTCTGTGGCGCATGGCGCTCGAGTTCCCTTGAGCGTCACTATACCACTACCAATACACGCGCGCCGCCATTCACGGCCTTGCGACGCCAGCCCGTGCGCCGCATGCACCCTACCCACATGCGCCTGCGGCGGAGGCCAGCCGCCTGAGGCTGAGGCCAGCCCAACGTGGACGGTGGCCGGCAAAAATCCATCGTGGCAATTTTGAGGGCGTTCTGCCGTTTAGTGGCAGAATGTCTGCCGCCATTCTGCCGTTCCGCCTTCTGACAGCCCGCCGTCTACCGCCATTCTGCCGCGATTCTGCCGCGATTCTGCCGCCATTCTGCCACTGCGTCGGCCGTGCGCGGTGCGTCCGCGGGGGTGGCGCACGAGCGCGCAAAGAGCGCGCGAGGAGGGCCACGACGCCGTGGCAGTACGGCCGCAGCAGGCAACGGCACAGACGCAGGAGCCGCGGGAGGAGTGGCCGAAGCAGTGGCGAGGGCCGGTCTAATATGCGGGCGGGTGGGGCGCGCTCACCGGGGCGCCCGGACGGCTCGCCCGGACCCGCGCCAAGGCCGAGCAGAGCGGCGCGCGCGGGCAGGACGGGCAGGGCGGGGCAGGACGCCACGTTCAATAAAGCTGGCGCCGGACGGCGCGGGCGTGGTTGGCGAGACCCACGAAAAGTGCGTGGAAGAACCATTCGTGCGATCCCGCCTCATCAAAATGCTGGATTCGGCGGCAGCTGTGCCCCGGTGGGGCAACCGCAGGATGACGCGGATGGGGAACGAGCGGCGGCGACGGCTGCAGCAGCGGAACGTGGCGACGACCCGCAGAGAGGCCCCGCGTAGTCCATGCAGGCCGGCTGCGGCTCTTTCGGTGCATTGAGCGCTGCGAGGGCCGATGTGGGTGGAGGTTGGCTCACCGGGCGTCCCTCGCCAGCGACCAGGGCTTTTTGTCCCGGCCGTCGTTCCTGCGCTAACAGCGTTGCGCCCGCCGTGTCTCGCACCCGTCGTGCTTGCTCACAGGGCTCTTCGTTCCCCTGTACGGCACGCACCACTGAGCGCAGCCTCAACAGCCCAGTCGGTACGGCCGCCCACCGAGCCTCGACGCATGGCCGCGCGACCTGCCGCTCACAGAGCCCGTGGTCGTGTGTGCGACGTGCCCCCCCGGCGCCACCGTAGCCCGGCTATGGCGGGCGTCCACGCGCAACCGGCCATGGACCGGCCGCTCAAGCGGGCCGTGGCCATGCGCATGGTCCTGCTCGTCCTCTCGCTGGTCGTCTCGCTCAACACGATGACCATCTGGCGGCACACCCAGTCGACCATCAGCACCGCACACGCGGCGCGCGCGCTCCGCAGCACGCCCTTCGACGCCGCCGACTGGGACACTACCTGGGCCGATGGCAGCAATGTATGCCGGCGCCGCTCGCTCGCCCGTGCCGTCTGCCGCCGTTCCCCTTGCTGAGCCAGCCCGCACCCCATCTGAGCGGGGGTGTCGCCTTGCGCCCAGTGCACCGACGTGATTGCGAACGCCACGATGTGGGGCGACGACTGCGCCGCGGTCGTCGGCAGCGTGTGCGACGGCAACTCCTTCATTCCCTACTACACGTTCCACTATTGCACGATGGCCGCGCACGGCCTGGAGTGGCTGTCCGTCATCGTCCTGGTGCGACGATGACGCCACCTGGAGGACTGGCAGCCAGGGAGCTCGCCGCTAACTGCACGCACGTGGCCTTCGCCGCGGGCTCTCTCTCTCGCGCGCGCGCGCAGATTCTGCTGACCGCCTTTTACTTTATTGCCCTCGGCGTGGCCGCCGAGTCCTTCTTCTGCCCGGCCCTGAGTGTCATCTCCGATAGCCTAAACGTGTGTGGCGCAGGCAAGAAACAACGCCGCCATGTCCGTGCACCTGGCTCACGGACCTTGCCGCTACGTTTCTCCGATCATCCAATGCCGCCCCCGCAGCTGTCGCAAAACGTGGCCGGCGTGACGCTCCTCGCGCTCGGCAACGGCGCGCCGGACCTGTTCAGCGCCTTCTCGGCCACCAACTCGGGCTCGCCCGACTTGGCCGTCGGCGGCGCCGTGGGCTCGGGCCTGTTCATCACCACCGTGTGCGTCGGCGGTGTGGCCTTCCTCGCGCCGTTCAAGGTCACCCGGCGCCCCTTTCTCCGCGACGTGACCTTTTACGTGGTCGCCCTGGTACGCGCGCGGCGCCGTCGGCAGCGCGTAGGCGCGCGGACGCCCGGGTCCGGCTGACTCACACACCCCGTCTCGCGCTGCTGGAGCAAGTAACGTTGCCAGCTGTTCCTGTTGATGGTCCTGTACGACGGCAAGATCACGCTGTGGGAGTCGGTCTTTCTGATCGGCATGTACGTCCTCTACGTCATCGTCGTCGTGGCCGGCCGCCGGATCAACAAGCGCCTGAAGCGGTACTACAAGGAGCGCGCCGCCGCCAAGGCGGCGGCCGCCGGCTCGCTCAACACCGAGAACGGTACGCCACGGAGCATGCCAATCCCTTTGAGCACGGAGCCACGGATCTAAACTTTTGACGCCTGCCTCGACACATTTCCACGCCGGTTGGCTGGGACACAGAGGCGCTGATGAGCAGCGCGACGCCCAACCC
>Ga0180216_1002235_pt1 | contig 16417 bp, 13 predicted proteins | sample eDN3rd37CBELigMG_FD_128879 | JGI IMG/M metagenome (GOLD analysis project Ga0180216, IMG submission 128879) | Enriched Miracle-Growth compost microbial communities from Emeryville, California, USA - eDNA 3rd pass 37_C BE-Lig MG (version 2)... ... | reverse complement strand
TTATGGAAGTATTCGTGAGCGATGACGGCTTCGACATGGGCGAAGTCGGCATCGGTCGCCGTCGCCGCGCTCGCCAGCACGTATTTGTCGTTGAAGACGTTGAGGCCCTTGTTCTCCATCGCGCCCATGTTGAAGTCGGACACGGCGACGATCATGAAGATGTCGAGGTCGTATTCGCGGCCGAAGGCCTCTTCGTCCCAGCGCATCGACCGCTTGAGCGAATCCATCGCGTAGGCGCAGCGGTCCTGCTTGCCGTGCTCGACGTAAATGCGCAGCGTCACGTCGCGCCCGGACATGGTGCGGAATTTATCTTCGACGCAGGCGAGATCGCCGCCGACCATCGCGAACAGATATGACGGCTTGGGGTGCGGATCGTGCCACACGGCGAAATGCCGGCCGTCCGGCAAGCCGCCGCTTTCGACGAGATTGCCGTTGGCGAGCAGCACCGGCGCTTCCTGGCGATCGGCCTCGATGCGGGTGGTGTAGACCGCCATCACGTCCGGCCGGTCGGGGAAATAGGTGATGCGGCGGAAGCCTTCGGCTTCGCATTGCGTGCAGTAGGTGTTGCTCGAGCGGTAGAGGCCCGAGAGCTGGGTGTTGGCCGAGGGGTCGACCAGGGTCTCGATCTCGAGCGTGAACGCGCCGTTCGGCGGCTGCGGAATGGTGAGCTGGTTCGGCGAGGCGACGAAGTTCGCGGCCGGCAGCGGCGCCCCGTCCAGCTTGAGCGAAATCAAGGACAGGCCGTCGCCATCGAGCACCAATGGTGCGGCAGCGGATTGCGGATTGGGCTTGAAGGCGAGCTTGGCCCGCACCTTCGTTTGCGTGGGGTGGAGCGCGATGTCGAGGTGGACGGTCTCCACCAACCACGCGGGCGGCAAATAGTCTTTCAGACGGATCGTCTGGGCAATGTCTGTGCGCATGAGGTTCGATCTAAGCCCTCGAAAGCGACATTGGAAGTGGCCTTGCGGCAGAAGCGGCTTGCGGCGGAAGCGGCTTGCGGCGGCGCACGCGACGATTGCTGCGCGAGACGCATTCCCACCGGTCACTGATCGATGGTATCAGTTCTGAAACAGAATCCGGAAACATCCGGGCATACCAGGGAGAGAAAAATGACGTTCAGGTGGAGAAACTTGCGCGCCGCCGTGCTCGCGGCCGGCGTGATAGGCCTCGCGATACCGGCGGCGGCGGAAAACTATCCGACCCAACAGCCGGTCCGTATTATCGTTCCCTTCTCGGCCGGCAGCGCCACCGACATCCTGGCGCGCATCGTCGCCGAAAAGCTCACCGAAAAGTGGAAGCATAACGTCTTCGTGGAGAACCGCCCCGGCCTGCCGGGCACGACCGCGGTCGCCAAGAGCCCGCCGGACGGCTACACGCTGATGCTCACCTCGAACGGTCACACCATCGCGGCCGTGGTCAACAAGAACCTGACCTTCGACCCCGTGAAAGATTTCGCCGCCGTGACGCCGGTCGCCTCCGTGCCGGTGGTCATGATCGTGCCGCCTGACTCGCCGGCGAAGTCGGTCAAGGACTTCATCGAACTCGCCAAGGCGAACCCCGGCAAGCTCAATTTCGCGTCGCCGGGCCCGGCGAGCGCCACCTTCATCGCCGCGGCGATGTTCAAGGACGCCGCGAAGATCGATCTCGTGCACGTGCCCTACAAGGGCGCCCCGGAAGCCGTGACCAGCGTCGTGCGCGGCGACACGCAGATGTACTTCACGCCGATCAATGTCGGCGTCGAGCTGGTGCAGGCGGGCAAGGTCCGCGCGCTGGCGGTGGCGACGGCCGCGCGCAATCCGACGATGAAGGATCTGCCGACGATCGGCGAGTCGGCTCTGCCGGGCTTCAAGTACGACTCCTGGTTCGGCCTTCTGGCCCCCGCCGGCACGCCGCGCGAGATCATCAACAAGGTGCACGCCGACGTCGCCGAGATCATCAAGACCGACGACATCAAGGCGAAGTTCGCGGCGCAGGGCGTCGAGGCCATGTCGATGACGCCGGAGGCGTTCGACAAGACCATCGCCGAGGATACCGCCAAGCTCGCCGCGATGTACAAAGACGGCATCAAATGAGAGCCCCGCCGGCATGAGCGAGGCCTCGAGCACCGCGACGGCCATGCGGGCCATGGTGCTCGAGGCGCCGCGTACGCCGCTGGTCATGCGCGAGAAGCCCGTGCCGGTCCCCGGCGCGGGCGAATTGTTGATCGCGGTGTCGGCGTGCGGCGTCTGCCGCACCGACCTGCACGTCGTCGATGGCGATCTCACCCATCCCAAGCTTCCGGTCGTGCCGGGACACGAGATCGTCGGCCGCGTCGCCGCGATCGGCGGCGGCGTGAGCGGCTTTACGCTGGGCGAGCGCGTCGGTGTGCCGTGGCTGGGCGCCACCTGCGGCGTCTGCCCTTATTGCCGCGCGGGCCAGGAAAACCTCTGCGACGCGCCGCTGTTCACCGGCTATACGCGCGACGGCGGCTTCGCCACGCACACCATCGCGGATGCGCGCTACTGCTTTCCGCTCGGCGAGGCAGGCGAGGACGCCGAGATCGCGCCGTGGCTCTGCGCCGGACTGATCGGCTGGCGCAGCTATCGCATGGCGGGCGAGGCCCGCAATCTCGGCATCTACGGCTTCGGCGCCGCCGCGCACATCCTGGCGCAGGTGGCGCGCTGGCAGGGGCGGCGCGTCTTCGCCTTCACCCGCGCCGGCGACACCGCGGCGCAGGATTTCGCCCGCTCGCTCGGCGCCGTGTGGGCGGGCGCGTCGGAAGAGGCCCCGCCAGAGCCGCTCGATGCCGCGATCATCTTCGCGCCGGTCGGCGCCCTGGTTCCCGCCGCCTTGAAGGCGGTGAAGAAGGGCGGCCGCGTCGTCTGCGGCGGCATCCACATGTCGAACATTCCGAGCTTCCCTTATGCGCTGTTGTGGGAAGAGCGGCAGGTGATGTCCGTCGCCAACCTGACACGCGACGACGCGCGCGAGTTCCTTGCGCTCGCGCCGAAGGCGGGCGTCCACTGCGAGATCACCCGCTATCCGCTCGCCAAAGCCAACGAAGCGCTGTCCGATCTGCGCGACGGGCGCCTGCAAGGCGCCGCGGTTCATGGCGGGGGATTTGCGCGCTGTTCGTCGTGCTGTTTCATTTCATCGGCATGATGCCGAGTTCGTTCGAAAACTCGCCCTTTCTGCGCAACGGCTATCTGTTCGTCGACTTCTTCTTCGTGCTCAGCGGTTTTGTGCTGTGCCACAGCTATCGCGGCAAGATCGGCACGCTGCCCGACATGGCGCGCTTTGCGTTGCGCCGCTTCGGCCGCGTCTGGCCGCTGCACGCGCTCGTGCTCGCGAGCTTCGTCGCCATGGTGGTGTGGATCAACCAATTGCCGCATCCGTCCGGTCTCGCTTTGACGGCGACCGGGCAGGCTTACTCGATCGACGCGATCTTCCCGAGCATGCTGCTGCTCAACGCGATGAAGCTCGTTGAGGGCAATGTCTGGAACGGCCCGGCCTGGAGCATCGGGGCGGAGTTCTATGTCTATCTGTTGTTCGCGCTGCTGCTGCTCACGGCGAGCCGGAGGCTCGTCGTTCCGAGCCTCATCCTGTCGGTTGCCGCGCTCGTTCTGCTGCAGCGCTGGGCGCCGACGCTCATGAACTCGACCTGGGATTACGGCATCATCCGCTGCATCGCCGGCTTCTTCGGCGGCGTCATCGCCTACCATGTCTACGAGGTGATGGGACGGCGGGGCTTCTTCCGCGCCACGCTATGGGAGCTGGCGGCGATCGCGCTCACGGCGCTGTTCGTCGTCTTCGCCGGTGATGGCGCGGACGCTGTGTCGCCGCTGAGCCTTGCCGCGCCGGCGGTGTTCGGCGTCGCGGTGATCGTGTTCGCCGGTGAGGAGGGCCTGATCTCGCTCGTGTTGCGAACGCGGCCCTTCAAGGCGCTGGGCCGCTATTCGTTCTCCATCTACATGATCCACCAGCCCTTGCTGATCCTGCTTTGCTACCAGCTGTGGTCGGCGGGCTATTACACCAAGATGTTTCAGGGCGAGGCGGCGCAGCCCTGGATGGGCTCGGCCGATCTGGTGATGGTGGATTACGTGCTCGCGGTGATCCTGCTGGGCGCGGCGAGCTATCGCTTCGTCGAGGTGCCGGCGCGCCGCGCCTTCAACCGGCTGGCCGACAGGCCCTTCGCCTTCCGCTTCGGCCGCAAGGACAGGCTCGCCTTCGATTGAGGGGCGAGGCCGTTAGCGCACCGGCTCGGCGTGGCCGATCACGCGCTTGATCGAGGTGGAGCGCTCACGCAGCGCACGCTCCAACGCATCCACGTTCTCGTGCACGGTCTGCACGCTCAGATCGGGATCGACCCGGCAGTGGAAGTTGACGATCTCGCCTTCCTCGGTCTCGCGCACGCGCACGTCGTGCACGTCGCGGATGATCCGGCCGGCGGCGGCGAATTCGGCGAGCGCCATCGTGACCGCGCGCACGCGCTCCGGCGGCGCCTCGCGGCCGAGCAGATGCTGCGCCTGCAGCGGCTCGATATGCGTTTCGACTTCGACATTGGGGCCTAGTTCGGACTCGATCGCCTTCTCCAGGTCGTCGGCTTTGTCGTGGGCGGCGCGCAGCGTCAACTTGCCGTTGACTTCGAGGTCGAGCGAGATCGCGAGCTTGTCCTTGATATGGTGCACCGTGACGTGATGCGCGGCGAGCGCGCGGTTGCGCGCGATCACCATCACGCGGTCGAGCACGGTCTCGTTGTCGAGCGCCACCGGGTCGGTGGTGACGATCGGCTCGGCGCCGGGCATGCCGGCGCGCAGCGCGTCGGCAACGGCGGCCTTGATCGCGTTCACGCGGTCGAGCGGCAAGGTGCGGCTGACCGCGACGGCCATGTCGATGAAGGTGGTCTCGCCGACGGCGCGCGCGCGCACGTTCTCGACCGCGACCACGCCCGGCACTTTCTTGGCGATGGCGGTGATGGTTTCGGTGGCGCCGGTCGGCGCCGTGTCGGTCAGCGTATCGATGGTGCGGCGGCCGAGCCGCCAGCCGGCGAAGCAGACGAGGACCGCGACGACCAAGGCCGCCGCCGAGTCGGCCCACGAATAGCCGAACCAGACGCCGCAGAGGCCGACCAGCACGGCGAGCGACGACCACAAATCGGACGAGAAATGCAGCGCGTCGGCTTCCAGCGCATGGCTCTGCGTGGCCTTGGCCACGCGCGTCAGCGCGCGGGCGCGGAAATAGTCGACGACCACGGACAGGATGATGACGCCGAAGGCCCAGACCGTCGCCTCGACGATGTGGCCTTCGTTTTCGAGGAGGCGCTTGACCGCTTCCCAGATGACGATGCCCGACAACAGAAACAGCAATGCGGTTTCGGCGAGCGCGGAAACGGCTTCAACTTTGCCGTGACCATAGTGATGCTCTTCGTCGGCCGGTTTCCCGGAGATGCGCACGGCGATGTAGGTCATCACCGTCGCGCCGAAATCGATGAGCGAATGGCCGGCCTCGGAGAGCACCGCGAGCGAGCCCGTGCTGATGCCGACGATCGCTTTCGCAATCGTCAGCGCAGCCGATGCCGCCATCGACGTTAGTGCGACTTGTTCTTTCTCGTTCTGCATTCCGGGGCCTTTCGCGACCGCGGATGTAACCCAATCCCGGTGGAATTTCGAGCCCGCGCGGCGCGGTTTTGTTTGCTGCGATTGATTATTAGCTGCGTTTAAAATCGTCGATGCGGCAGTACCCGCGGCCGACAAACAGCTCGTCGTAGTGCTGCCACGAAACGGGGTGATCGAAGGCGAGCACACCGGCCATGGTCACCGCGTAGACCGCGCATTTCATGTCGCGATCCTTCGGACCGAGGTTTTCCGGCCGGCTGCCGCTCGCATAGCCGACATGATGGTGCCAGCGCGCGGGTTGCTCAGCCCAAGCATCGCGCACGGCAAGCGCGGTGGCGACGTGGTCGGCATGATCGTTCGGATTGAGCGTCGCGTCCGCTTCCGGAACGTGCAGGTCGATGGCGGCTTCGCCTTGATGCTCGTGCGCGATCAGCGCGCGCAAGGTACCGCACAGCGCGTCCCAGCCGCGATACTCGGCCGAGCCGTCGATCGCCGTCAGGCTTGCGACGGCGCCGCTGCGCAACCGCGCGAGCGATTGATGCCCCGTCGCCGCGTAGCCATCGCCGGTCGGGCTGCCGTCGGGCACGCGCATGAAGTAGGTGACGGTGTTGCGATACGCGCCGCGGCGCAGGCGTTGTCCGTTGAGAGAGACGGTCCCGGTCTGCATATCGAGCGGCGGCCGCTCATTGGCGTCGGCCATGAACCGGATCGCCCGTTCGGCGGCGTGCTCGCGCGCGAGGTAGAACGGATTCTTGCGGCCGCCGTCACCCAGGCCGAGCCCGGCGTCGCCCGCGGTCACATGCACGAAGACGACGCGGCATTGAGGATCGAGCACGTCGGCGAAGGCCGGCGGGTTCATGAAGAGCTGCCAGTCATCCTCGTGCGGCGAGAAGTAGAAGGCGACGCGCTGGATGCCGCTCGTCATGGCTCACACGCAGGCGCGGATATAGGGCTTGTTCGCGTCCCACAACTCGTCGAGCAGCTTGACCGCGGCGTCGGCCGAGTTGACGACCGGATCGATCAGCAATGCCTGAAGCGCGATCTCTTTCGAGCCGTGCATCGCCGCCTCGACCGCGAGCTCGTGCACTTGCACGGGCGTATGCAGAAGTTTGGCGACGGCATCAGGCAGCGGCCCGAGCGAGATCGGGTGAATGCCGGCGGCGTCCGCCATCACCGGCACCTCGACCGACGCGTGATAGGGCAGGTTCGGAATGACACCGCGGTTCGGCACGACGCCGGATTCCAGCACGCGCTTCTTGTCGTGCAGGATGCCGCCGATCGCGGCGGCGCCGCGTTCGCCGGACGGCGTGAGCCACTCGTCCGGCACCTCTCCGCCGCCCAGCACGCTGTCGAGCGCGGCGGCGAATTCGACGCGCTCCTGCTCGTCCTCGGCGAAGTCGTAGCCGTCTTCGCCCGCCTCCCAGCCGTAAGCGAGATATTCGCCGAGATGGTCGTCGCTGCAGGTGAACCAATAGCCGAAGGCGCGGAAGAGTTGCCGGGTCAGCGGCGCGAAGTCGGGATCGAACGTCCGCTCCTTCTCGCGCAGCAGCGGATAGAGGTCTTCGCCCGTCTTGCGATGGCGGATCTGCGTCAGGCACTGGAAGTGGTTGATGCCGGCGCCCAAGACGTCGACGTCCTCTTCCGGCAGGCCGAGGATTTCGGCGACGTCGCTCTGGCCCATGAAGATGCCGTGGCACAGGCCGAGCGAGGCGATCTTGCTGTACTTGCCGAGCGCCAGGATGATCCGGCTTTCCGGATTGGAGAAGTTGAGGAAATGCGCCTTCGGGCACAGCTCCTCCATGTCGCGCACGATGTCGAACACCAGCGGCAGCGTGCGCAGCGTGAAGAACAGGCCGCCGGGCCCGCCGTTCTCGCCGAGCGTGTGCTGGATGCCGTATTTGCGCGGCACCTCGAAATCGAGCTTCCAAAGCCGGATGCGGTCGATGGCGGTGGCGTTGACGACGAAGCCGGCGCCGTCGAAGGCGGCGCGGCGGTCGGTGGTCTGCTCGATGGTCAGCCCGGCGCCGGTCATCGCATTGAGTCGCCGCGCCAGCGCCGTCATCTTCTCCAAGGGCTCGCGGTGGAGGCCCACCAGAGTGAGCGTCGAGCCGCGCAGTTCGTCGCTGGAGAAGATGTCGCGGAACATGCTCAGCCCGTACGACATGCTGGTCGCGCCGAGGAAGACGATTTTTGTCCGGTTGCTCATGCGATGGCCTTCGCGGCTTCGGGGCCGGCGTGGATGGTCTCGGCTTGGTGGTTCAACGCGGTCATCGCCTTCGTGAGTGTCTCGTACACTTCGTCATTGATCGTGACGGTGCCGAAGTTGGAGTTCTCGCCGTCGAACCGCCCTTCGGCCGGCTGATCGGCGTGTTCGAACCAGTGATAGCCGACAACGCAAGGGTGGCGTAGCGCCATCGTGGCATAGCGCGCGAATGCCGCGGCGCGGTCGCTCTGTGTCGGCACTACGGGGCCGGCGCCATTGGTGTTCGGCAGGCCGGAGTCGGCGCCGCGGAACGAGAACTCGCCGATCAGGCACGGTTTGCCGGTGGGCGCATAGGCGGCGAGCGCGCCATCGGGGTCGAAGCCGTAGCAGTTGAATGAGATGACATCGACATGCCGTGCCGCGGCTTCGACCACGGCCGCGGGCGGCGGGAAGGCAAAGCGCGCGCCGAGCACGAGATGCTGCGGGTCCGCGGCTTTGATCGCGGCGGTGGTCAGCGCGAAATAGCGCTCGGCCAGCAGTGTGACGAAATCGTCGCAATCGGCGAAGAAGGCGACGCGGCCGGGATTGGCGATATTGGCGACGACCTCGACCTTGGGGTCGCGGTCGTAAGGCGGCTTGCGGCGAAAGGCCGGCGCGATGCGGGCAAGGGCGCCGAGTTCGTCCCACGATGTGGCGTCTACGCGCCACACGGCGTTGAAGGCGGCGAAGTCCGCATGGCGCGCGCGCAGGAAGTCGAGCGCGGCGACGCGGCCGGGCGTTCCCGGCGCAAGCCGCAGGAACAGCGGCAGCAGGTCGTCGGGCCCGCGCCAGTCCGGGCACCAGCGCAATTCGTTGTCGATGAACCAGCCGATGATGTTGGCGTCGGCGCAGAAAGGGGCGCACATGTCGTGCGCGCGCCGTGCGACATGTGCCGCAAAGGCGGGGTCGAACACATCGGGGAAGTCCTGCTTTGCGCCGTCGCCGGCGCGCTCGTTGGCGAGCCACGCGAAGGACATGCCGAGATCGATATTGGGCGTGACGGCGAGAGACGTGTTCTCGGCGACCGCCTCGTTCGACCAGGAGCCGAGCGTGTTGAAGCCCCAGCCGAGAAGCCGCTGCGCGACGGCGCCGCGCCAGGCGGCGACGCTGCCGTATTTGCTCATGCAGGCCTCGGCATAGGGAAAGCGCTGGGTGCCGCGGATCTCGTCCTGATCGAAGCGCACCGTGTTGACGCCCTTCGACAGGTAGCGGCCGCCGTCGGGATCAATGAGCCAGAAGATGCCGCCGCTTTGCGCGATGCGGAAAAAGCCGGTCGGCTCGAACTGGCCGTCGGCAAGGCCGCCCCAATGGGTCCGCACGCATGTGTCCAGCATAGGCCGCTCGCCACGGATGGTTTTGCCTAGACTGGCGCAACCTCTTTGCAGTCTATTGACCTGTCTCAATAAAGTCCTGGCCCGGCGCCACAATATCGCGGCCTGGGCAAAGGAGCGCCGGCCGGTGGACAAAGACGACGCTGACACGCGCAGGCCCGAACCGACATCGCCGGGCGCGCCGCGCACCGATGCGCTGCGGCCGGACTTCATCTGGGGCACCGCGACCTCGAGCTTCCAGATCGAGGGCGCGACGCGGATCGACGGGCGCGCCCCGAGCGTCTGGGACACCGATGGGCGGCGCGGCGTGATCCCCGGCAAGGACACCGGCGATGTCGCCTGCGACCATTATCATCGCTACGCGCAAGACATTGCGCTGATGCAGCGCCTCGGCGTGCAGGCCTATCGTTTCTCGGTCGCCTGGCCGCGCGTTCTGCCGCAGGGGCGGGGGCAGGCGAACGAGCCGGGCCTTGCCTTCTACGACCGGCTGATCGACGGGCTGCTCGCCGCCGGCATCGAGCCGTGGCTGTGCCTCTATCATTGGGACCTGCCACAGGCCCTCGACGATCGCGGCGGCTGGACCAACCGCGACTGCGTCGGCTGGTTCGCCGATTATGCGGCGCTGATCGCGGACCGCTACGGCGACCGGGTCAAGAGCTTCGCCACGTTCAACGAGCCGGGCATCTTCACCTTGTTCGGCTACGGCTTCGGCCATGGCGACCGCGAAGAGACGCCGATCGCGGAGATGCACCGCGCGATCCACTATGTGAACCTCAGCCATGGCGCGGCGGTGGATGTGCTGCGCGCGCGCGTGTCCGGCTGCTCGCTGGGCTCGATCCACAATGTGCAGCCATGCCGGCCGGCATCGCCGGCCGATGAGGAGGGCGCGCGCTGGGCCGACACCTATTGGAACAGGGTCTATCCCGATGCCCAGTTTCTCGGCCGCTATCCCGAACTCTTGCGTCCGGCGATGGAGGCCATCGTGGAGCCGGGCGACCTTGCGCGCATCCAGCGGCCGCTCGACTGGCTCGGGCTCAATCACTACAGCCCCAACTATGTGCGCACCGACAACGCCGTGCGCTTCAAGTTCAGCTTCGGCGACCGCCCGCCGGCCATTCCGGCGACGCCGATGGGTTGGCCGATCGAGCCGGACGGCTTTCGCGACAGCCTGCTGCGCGTGGCCAGGGACTACGGCCTGCCGGTCTATGTGACGGAGAACGGCTTTGGCGGCTATGACCGGCCGGATGCACGCGGCGCCGTCATCGATAACGACCGCATCGCCTATCTGAAGGATTACATCGGCGCGATGAACGAAGCCGCCGCGCAGGGCGCCGACATCCGGGGCTATTTCGTCTGGTCGCTGCTCGACAATTTCGAGTGGGACAGCGGTTATGCCGCGCGCTTTGGCATCGTCTACGTCGATTACCCGACGCAAAAACGCACGCCGAAAGCGTCTTTCGACTGGTACCGGGACCTCATCAAGACGACGCGGGCCCAGGTTTAGCGCCTTCCTTGGCCTCGAGATCGTCGAGCGCCACGAGCAGCGTGCCGACCCGGTGCACCGCCGAGCGCCAGTCGGCGAGCCGCTGATAATTGTCCACGAGCCAGTTGAACGCGGTCTGCACGGTGACGAAGGCGGCGGCGGATTGCGTCAGCTCGCCGAGGCTCATCGCCCCGCTCAAATATTTCGGCACGCACAACAGCCAGGCGACGACCGGCGCCAGCAGGAAGTTGCTGTGCGAGATCAGCGTCGTGCGCACGAGCTGCCAGCAGAATTCGCGCCACCACAGCAGCACCGTCTGCAAGCGCAGCCACAGCGCGTTGCGCTTTTCGCCGTCGATCGAGGCCGCTTCGTCGACGACCTTCTCGCCGCGAAACGCGTCGGCCGCGGCGCGGAATTCCGCCTCGGACTGGTTCATGCGCTCGATGACGCCGGTCATGTGATGACCGACCAGGATCATCAAGGTCGACATGGCGCCGGAATAGAGGATGACGCCGATCACCAGATAGCCGGGAATGGTGATGGTCATCCCGAACACCGGCACGTCGAGGCTGCCGCCGATCGTCCACAGCACGCCGAAGAAGGTGACGGCCGTCAGCATCGACGTCACGAAGGCGAGGAGCAGATCGATCGGCGCATCGGTGGCGACGCGGATGTCGACCGAGATCCGGTACTCCGGGTTTTCGGTGCCTTTCACCATGCCGTTGAGATGGCGGAAGCGATCGTGCTCGAGCCATTGTACGATGACGCGGCGGGTGAGGGCCTCGCGCCAGCCGCGCTGCGCGGTCATGCGCGCCCACACGGATGTCGCCGCGAGCAGCACGCTGAAGGCGGCGAGCGGCACGAATATCTTGGCCTGATACCAGAGGGCCGCGGCATCGCGGCGGTCGAGCGCGTCGAAGAAGTTGCGGTTCCAGAGATTGAGCAGCACCTGCACCAGTAGTTGCAGCAGCACGATGACCAGGAGGAACAGGCCGAGGGTGATGACCCAGCCCTTGCGGTCGCGCCAGACGAGCAGGGCCGAGGACCAAAAGCGTTTCGTCAGCTCCTTATGGTTGAATATCCAGGCGCTCAGGTCGAAGAACCGCATGAAGAAGTGCGCCCGCTTGGCTGCCGATTATTGTTGCACGTCTTGGGCATATGACCGGTATGGCGGTGGTCACGCTTTGATTTGTATCATGCACGCGATAGGGGCGAATTCGCCCTAGGGAACCACGACGACAGTGCAGGGTGCGAGGTTCGCGACCTTCTGCGACACGCTGCCGAGCAGCAGTTGGGTGAGGCGGCTGCGACCGCGCCGGCCGACCACGACGACATCGGCCTTTTCGCGCTGCACGAAATAGAGGATCGTTTCCGCGGGATCGCCCCAGCCGCAACGCAACACGGGATCTTTGATGCCTTGCCGGCGGGTGCGGCGCGCGGCCGAACGCAGGATGCGATCGGCGCGGGTTTCGAGCGTCTTCGACAGGTCGCCTTCGGTGCTCGCCAGCCGCCGCAATTCGGCGCCGGTGACATTGCCGCCGACCGTCACGATGACGAGGTCCGCGTTCGCGGTTTTGGTGAGTTCGGCGGCGGCATCGACGGCGCGGTTGCCGCCGTCCGAGCCGTCGGTCGCGACAATGATGCGTTTCATTCGGCTGCCGCTCGCATGAATGCCTCATCAAACGCGGAACCAACGGCCGGGGTCAAGTCGCAAAGGCGGCAGGCCTTTGATGGACATCAATGCCGCTGAAGTCCGAAGCGTTCGTATTAGCCTACCATAAGAGGGCTACACATGACGCAGGATTGCATTCGCTGGTTCGCCGATATGCGCATTGCCGATGTCGGCCAGGTCGGCGGCAAGAATGCGTCGCTTGGCGAGCTTTACGCGAATCTGGCCCAAGCGGGCGTCCGGGTGCCGAACGGCTTTGCCGTGACGGCGGGGGCCTTCCGCGACGTGCTGACGGAGGCCGAGGCCTGGGAGCCGCTGCACCGCCTGCTCGACGGCCTCGACAAGCGCGACATCGCGCGGCTCGCTCATGCCGGCGCGGAGGCCCGCCGCATCGTCTATGAGGCGTCGGACAGGCCGTGGCTGAAGGATGAGGTCGCGCGCGCCTATCGGCGGTTGGAGGCCGAGTACGGCGCGAATGTCGCCGTCGCGGTCCGCAGTTCGGCGACGGCCGAGGACCTGCCGACGGCGAGCTTCGCCGGCCAGCACGAGAGCTTCCTCAATGTCAGCGGACCCGATGCGCTGTTCGAGGCGACGCGGCGCTGCTTTGCCTCGCTGTTCACCGACCGGGCCATCTCCTATCGCATCGACAACGGTTTCGACCATTTCAAGGTGGCGCTGTCGGTCGGCGTGATGAAGATGGTGCGGGCCGGGAACGCGGCGAGCGGCGTCATGTTCACGCTCGACACCGAATCCGGCTTCCCCGACGTGGTGTTCATCTCGGGGATCTACGGCCTCGGCGAGAACATCGTGCAGGGCGTCGTCGACCCGGACGAGTTCTACGTCCACAAGCCCACCTACCGCGCGGGCAAGCGCGCGGTGCTGTCGCGCTCGCTCGGCCGCAAGCATCTGCGGATGATCTATGCGGAGACCGGCGACGGCACGCGCAACGTGCCGGTGCCGGACGACGTCCGGGCGCGCTTCTGCCTCGACGATGCCGAGGTGCTCAAGCTGGCCGGCGACGCGATCGCCATCGAGGATCATTATTCGGCCAATGCCGGCCATGCGATGCCGATGGACATCGAATGGGCCAAGGACAGCGAAGACGGCCAGCTCTACATCATCCAGGCGCGGCCGGAGACCGTCGTGTCGCAGCGCTCGCAGACGGGCTTTTCGACCTATGCGCTCGGCGCGCAGGGCACGGTGCTCGCCACCGGCCGCGCCGTCGGCGAAAAGATCGCGTCCGGCGCGGTGCGCATCATCACCGATGCGGGGCAACTGACGGAGTTCAGGCCGGGCGACGTGCTGGTCGCGGAGCAGACGACGCCGGACTGGGAGCCGGTGATGAAGATCGCCGCCGCCATCGTCACCGAGCGTGGCGGCCGCACCTGCCATGCCGCGATCGTCGCGCGCGAATTGGGCGTGCCGGCCGTGGTCGGCGCGGAAGCCGCGCGCACGAAATTGAAGGCCGGCGGTCAGGTGACGGTGTCCTGCGCCGAGGGTGAGATCGGCCGCGTCTATGACGGCGCGCTGCCGATCAAGGTCACCAAGGTGGAGTTCGCGGCGCTCAAGAAGCCGCGCACGGCGATCATGCTCAATCTCGGTAATCCGGATCTGGCGTTCCGCTCCGCCATGCTGCCCGCCGAAGGCGTCGGTCTTGCGCGCATGGAGTTTATCGTCAGCGAGCACATCCGCGTGCATCCGATGGCGCTGGTGCATCCCGAGCGCGTCACATCCGCGGCGGCGCGCGAGGAGATCGCCAGGCTCGTGCGCGGCTATGCCAGCCCAACGGATTACTTCGTGCGCAAGCTCTCGGAAGGCATCGGCACGATCGGCGCCGCCTTCTATCCCAAGCCCGTGATCGTGCGGCTGTCGGACTTCAAGACCAACGAATACGCCAAGCTCATCGGCGGCGAAGGCTTCGAGCCCAAGGAAGAGAACCCGATGCTGGGCTTCCGCGGCGCGGCGCGCTACGCCCATCCGGCCTACCGCGAAGGCTTCGCGCTCGAATGCGCGGCGCTCAAGCGCGTGCGTGACGACATGGGCCTGACCAATGTGCTGGTGATGGTGCCGTTCTGCCGGCGCGTGCAGGAGGCGCGGCAGGTGATCGCCACGATGGCCGCCAACGGCCTCAAGCGCGGGGAGGGCGGCCTCGAGATCTATGTGATGTGCGAGATCCCGAACAACGTCATCCAGATCGACGCCTTCGCCGAGTTGTTCGACGGTTTTTCCATCGGCTCGAACGACCTGACCCAGCTCACGCTCGGCGTCGACCGCGATTCCGACATCGTCTCTTTCGATTTCGACGAGCGCGATCCAGGCATGCTCGAGATGCTGCGGCTCGCCGTCACCGGCGCCAAGCGCAATCACCGTCACGTCGGCATTTGCGGCGAGGCGCCCGCCAATTATCCGGAGATCGCCGCTTTCCTCGCCAAGCTCGGCATCGACTCGATCAGCGTCAATCCCTCGAGCCTGCTGCACACGATCGATGTCGTCGCGCAGGCCGAGGAAAAAAGCTGATTCCTCAGGCGATGGCGTTTGCGTTTACGCAGGGTATGGCGCGTTCGCGCAGCATGGCGCGCGCCGCCGCGACCGATCCGTTGAGATCGATGCCGCGGCAGCCATCCTCGATCACCACCGTTTCAAAGCCGTGCCGGTGCGCGTCCTCGGCCGAGTAGCGGACGCAGAAATCGAAAGCCAGGCCGGCGAGGAAGACGCGGCGCAGCCCGCGTTCGCGCAGATAGCCGGCGAGGCCGGTGTGGGTCTTGCGGTCGTTTTCGTAGAACGCCGAATAGGAGTCGATCGCGCGGTGATAACCTTTGCGCAGCACGAGCTCGGCGTGCGGAATGTCGAGATCGGTGCGGAAGGCGGCGCCGGGCGTGCCCTGGACGCAATGGTCCGGCCACAGCACCTGCGGCCCGTAGGAAACGGTGATCGTCTCATAAGGCTGCCTGCCGGCATGCGATGAGGCAAAGGAGAGATGCCCCGCCGGGTGCCAATCCTGCGTCAGCGCGACATGGGAAAAGCGCCGCGCGAGCGCGTTGAGCACCGGGACGACCGCGTCGCCTTGCGGTACGGCGAGCCGTCCGCCGGGGCAGAAGTCGTTCTGAATGTCGATGACCAGAAGGATGTCGTTGTCGCCGATGGTGAAGCGGTCGCTCATTCCGGACTGGCCTCCGTTCAGCGGGCCGCCTTTTCCTCCTCATCCGTGGTGAGGATGGTGACGATCTCGGCGGCGTTTCCCTTCAGCGGCTCGCCGGCGCCGAACACATCGTCATCGCCCGAAAGCCACAGCGAGGCAGTTTCCACCTCGGCCATGGTCGGCCGCAAGTCGACGATGGCAAGCACCTTTTCCTGATCGATATCGCCGAGGATGGAAACGATGTCCTCGAAGGTGGCATTCTTCCCTGTCGTGGGCGTGACGACCATTTCAGCATCTCCTGGGTATCGGATACCCCCGGCCGGTTTGGCGATTATGGCGACGCGCACCGATCGCGGTTTGACCCGGATCAAGCGTGCGCCGGGCCGGCCCGCTAAGACTGGTCGGCCCATAAAGGTGATTGGCAGTGGAGCAGCGGGCTCACGGGCACGAGGAGGCCGGCGAGATACCGGCGCTTGAGGCGAAGGTTGCGTTTCTGAGCCGCCCGGATAGCTATCGGCCGGCTCCGGCCGCGGTCACCTGCCGCGAAACCCATATGTCTTGGGTGTTCCTGGCTGGTGACCGTGTCTACAAGCTCAAGAAGCCGGTGCGGTTCCCTTACCTCGACTTTTCCACCTTGGCGCGGCGCGAGCGGGCCTGCCGCGCGGAGCTGGCGCTCAACCGGCGTCTGGCGCCGCAGGTCTACCGCGATGTCGTGCCGCTGACACAGACGCGCGGCCGCCTGGCGCTTGGCGGCGCGGGGATGGTGGCCGACTGGCTCGTGTGCATGGAAAGGCTCGACGAGCGCTTCATGCTGGACCGGCTGATCGCCGACGGCCGTCTGACGGCGGCGCAGATAAGCCGCCTGGCGGATGTGCTGGCGCGCTTTTATCGCACGGCCGAACCGTCCTTGATCGCGCCGGCGGTCTATCGCGCCGAGCTCGCGCGCGGTCTCGATGACA
>Ga0180216_1002233_pt1 | contig 16431 bp, 11 predicted proteins | sample eDN3rd37CBELigMG_FD_128879 | JGI IMG/M metagenome (GOLD analysis project Ga0180216, IMG submission 128879) | Enriched Miracle-Growth compost microbial communities from Emeryville, California, USA - eDNA 3rd pass 37_C BE-Lig MG (version 2)... ... | reverse complement strand
TACCAACGGCTTGTACCTGATCCGGTGGGGCTGGTCCGCCTCCGCCCCCAGCCGCCGCCGGCGGTCGGCCTCGTACTCGCGGTAGTTCCCCTCGAACCAGACGACCTGGCTATCCCCCTCGAAGGCGAGGATGTGGGTGGCGATGCGGTCGAGGAACCAGCGGTCGTGGGAGATGACCACCGCGCACCCCGCGAAGCCGAGGAGCGCCTCCTCGAGGGCGCGCAGGGTGTCGACGTCGAGGTCGTTCGTCGGCTCGTCGAGCAACAACAGGTTGCCGCCCGACTTGAGGAGCTTGGCCAGGTGGACCCGGTTACGCTCGCCGCCGGAGAGGACCCCGACCTTCTTCTGCTGGTCGGCGCCGCGGAAGTTGAACCACGAGCAGTAGGCGCGGGAGTTGACCTTGAGCTTGCCGAGCTCGATGTCGTCGTGGCCGCCGGAGATCTCCTCCCAGACCGTCTTCTCGCCGTCGAGCGCGTCGCGGGTCTGGTCGACGTAGGCGAGCTGGACGGTCGAGCCGATCCGGAGGGTCCCGGCGTCGGGCTGCTCCTGGCCGGTGATCATCCGGAAGAGCGTCGTCTTACCGGCGCCGTTGGGGCCGATCACCCCGACGATCCCACCGCGCGGGAGGCGGAAGGAGAGGTCGTCGATCAGGAGCCGGTCGCCGTATCCCTTGCGGAGCCCTTCCGCGATGACGACGTCGTCGCCGAGCCGGGGGCCGGCCGGGATGATGATCTCCGCGGTCATCAGCTTCTCGCGCTGGTCCTGGTTCAGGAGCTCCTCGTAGGCATTGATGCGGGCCTTGCTCTTGGCCTGCCGCGCGCGTGGCGCCATCCTGATCCACTCCAGCTCCCGCTCGAGGGTGCGACGCCGCGCCGAGGCCTGCTTCTCCTCGAGCGCCAGCCGCTGCTGCTTCTGCTCGAGCCACGACGAGTAGTTCCCCTCCCACGGGATCCCCTCGCCCCGGTCGAGCTCGAGGATCCACTGGGCGACGTTGTCGAGGAAGTAGCGGTCGTGCGTGATCGCGACGATCGTCCCCTTGAACTCCTGCAGGTGCCGCTCGAGCCAGGCGACCGACTCGGCGTCGAGGTGGTTGGTCGGCTCGTCGAGGAGGAGGAGGTCGGGCTCCTCGAGGAGGACCTTGCAGAGGGCGACGCGACGTCGTTCACCACCACTGAGCTTCGTCACATCCGCGTCGGGGGGCGGGAGCCGGAGCGCGTCCATCGCGATCTCGATCTTGCGGTCGAGGTCCCAGGCGTTCGCCGCCTCGATCGCGTCCTGCACCCGCGCCTGCTCCTCGATGAGGGCCTGCATCTCCTCGTCGGTCATCGGCTCGGCGAACTTCATGTTGATCTCGTCGAAGCGCCGGAGCAGGTCCCGCGTTTCCTTGACCGCGAGCTCGACGTTCCCCTTGACGTCGAGGTTCGGGTCGAGCTGCGGCTCCTGCGGGAGGTACCCGATCCGCGTCCCCTTCGCCGCCCACGCCTCGCCCTGGAAGTCGGTGTCGACCCCCGCCATGATGCGCAGGAGAGAGCTCTTGCCCGAGCCGTTCGGGCCGACCACGCCGATCTTGGCGCCAGGATAGAACGAAAGCCAGATCCCCTTCAGGACCTCCCGCTGCGGCGGGACGACCTTCCGGAGGTCCTTCATGACGAAGATGTATTTGGAGGTATCGACGGTACTCATGGCCTCACTCGAAGAGGGTTCGGTAATAGGTACAGTCTTTCAATATAACGGTTTGCGGTGGGGTTCCCTAGGGGTGGAAGCGGGGCAAGTTCCGGGAGCTTGCCGCATCAACGCAACCAGGACCCTGGGCACCGAAAAGTGCCATTCGCGTCTGTCAGCTCCTCGGGAAATTGTGCGGCCTTCAGCACTCCATCTCTCGAACGCCGGACGAAATCGGCCTCACGAAGAAGGACTTTGCTGGGGTGCTCGCCGGGAATTATGATGCCAACCTTTTTCTTGAGTTCATGGCGAACGATACGTACCGGTTCAAGGAGATCTGAGTCGTTGGTAAGGAGTACTGCAACGTCGTAGCGATTCATATGACCATCATGCAGGAGATGGGTGGCAATGTTGACGTCTGAACCCTTCTCCTCGGTCTTGACCACTTTGATCCATTTGTTGGGCTCACCCGGTTTCCAGTCGGCCCGTAACATTGCTGTCGTATTGGTTAAGAAATGGCCGAAAATCACATTACAATTGGGTAGGGTAGCGAGGGCCCGAAGGTAAAGCTGTTGTCGCAGCGGCTGGTCCGGATCACCCGCGCGTGCATTGACGCGTGCCGTGAAGTATCGGATCGCACGAATATCGTTACGCGGTAGTAGTAGGCGGCACAACTCAGCGATGTTGAGCCATTTGTACGTTGTGCCTTTGAGCGCGCGGTAATACAGGTTGAACCCGTCGATGTAAACGTAGGTACTCGGCAGAGGGGTGGGTGCGGACATGTTGAGCCGGGGCCGGAAAAGCAGAGGCCGGGTTTCCCCGGCCTCGCACCCGACCCCTTTGGGGTCGGGGGGGTAATTTCATGTAAGTTAAGTTATCCTACGCCGTATGTCAAGGTCATTGGGGTTTGACGTGTCTGCCCAACTGTCCCTTGGAAGGCATGGAATTGGCTATACTTTCGGTCACTCCGTACCCGCTTGGCGCTTCGCGTTCTCGCGCATGGTCGCGTCGGCGAAGATCGCGACCTCGACGCGGCGGTTCTCGGCGCGGCCGGCCTCGGTGTCGTTGGAGGCGATCGGCTCGGACTTTCCGCGGCCGGTGGCCTTGATGCGGCTGGCGGGGAGGCCGAGGGAGATCAGGTAGTTGGCGGCGGCCTGGGCCCGGCGCTCGGAGAGCGACTGGTTGTAGCTGTCGGAGCCGACGCTGTCGGTGTGGCCGACGAGGAGGACCTCGGTGCCGGTGTGCTTCTTCAGGCTCTCGGCGAGGTTGCGGAGGTTCGTCTTGGCGGCGTCGCTGAGCTGGTCGGAGTCGAAGCCGAAGAGGATCCCGCTGTCGAAGGTCACGACGATCCCCTCGCCGACGCGCTGGACGGTGGCGCCGGGGATCGACATGGCGAGCTCTTGGGCCTGCTTGTCCATCTGTTTCCCGATGATCGCGCCGGCCGCGCCGCCGACGGCCGCGCCGATGATGGCGCCGCGCGCCGTGGAGCCGGTGGCCTTACCGATCGCGGCGCCGACCGCCGCGCCGCCGCCGGCGCCGATGATGGCACCCTTCTGCATCCCGCTCATACTTGCGCACCCGGAGAAGGCCATGGGAGCGATCGCCAGGAGGAGCACCGGGCCGCTTAGACGACCGAAATTCGACATAATCATTACCTTGCCGCTAGAAAATGGATAATTGGGGCGTACCGATGTCGGACGCCTGGTGCATATACTTCCCCGGCAGCCGTCGGTGTTCCCGGGTCCGGTCGGGTCGGTAGCCAAGTGGGGAGTGGGAAGAGGCTGCGCCTCTCGGTCGGACGTCGTATAATAATCTGACCCGATCCCGCCGCCAAGGATCTCGTCGGCGGGCCAGGACCCACCAACCTTCAGCGATCCATGATGAGATACCGCGCCGTCCGTGTCTGCGCGTTCATCCTTCTGGTCGTCGTGACCCGAGTCGGTGCTCTCGCCGCCCAGACCCACCGTCTCTCCGAGCTGGACAGCTATATCGAGGACGCGCGCCGTGCCTGGGGGATCCCGGGGCTCGCGATCGCGGTCGTGAAGGACGATTCGGTGATCTTCGCGCGCGGCTACGGGGAGCGGGTGGTGGGGAGTGGCGAGCCGGTGGACGAGCACACCCTCTTCGCGATCGCGTCGACCTCGAAGGCCTTCACCGCGGCCGCGCTCGGGCTCCTGGTCGACGAGGGCAAGCTCCGGTGGGACGACCCGGTGCGGCGCCACCTCCCCGACTTCGAGCTCGCCGACCCGTACGTGACGCGGCACGTCACGATCAGGGACCTCCTCACGCACCGGGTGGGGGTGGCGCGCAAGGACAATCTCTGGATCCCCGGCCGCTTCGACCGCCGCGAGCTGGTGCGGCGGGTGCGGTTCCTCGACCAGGTCCGCGGGTTCCGGGAGGGGTACGGCTACAACAACCTCATGTACGTCGTCGCCGGGGAGGTGGCGGCGGCCGCGGCGGGGATGAGCTGGGACAGTCTCGTCGAGACGCGCCTCTTCGCGCCGCTCGGGATGGCGCGGACGACGTCGCGCGACTCCGTCGTCGCCACGCGGGAGAACGTCTCCGGCTCCCACATCCGCTCGGGTGACCGGGTCATCGCCGTCGACCGCCGCAACTACGACGCGCTCGGCCCCGCGGGGTCGATCTATTCGAGCGCCTGGGAGATGGCGCAGTGGCTCCGGCTGCACCTGAACAAAGGTGTCTACCAGGGGCAGCGGCTCCTGAAGGAGTCGACGATCGAGGAGATGCACTCGCCCCAGGTGGTGATACCGGTCACCGCCGGGACCCGCCGGCTCTTCCCGACCCGGAACTTCAGCGCCTACGGGTTGGGGTGGCGGATCGAGGATTACCACGGGCTGAAGGTCGTCCAGCACACGGGTTCGGTCAACTCGATCAGGACGCAGGTCGGGATGATCCCGGCGCGGGGGATCGGCGTCGTCGTCTTGACGAATCTGGGTTCGAGCACGCTGCAGACGGCGCTCATGTATCGTGTCTTCGACCTCCTCCTGGGGCTCCCGCCGACCGATTGGAGCGCGATCTTCCTCGACGAGGCGAGGCGGGCGGCCGAGCGGTCGGCGATCAGCGCCGAGAGGACCAAGTCGTCGCGGGTGCAGGGGACGCGGCCGTCGCTCCCGCTCGAGGCGTACGCGGGGACCTACACGGACTCGCTCTTCGGCGATGTGACCGTCGCCGTGGAGCACGGGCGGCTCGTCCTGCGCTACTCGCAGGATTACGTGGCGGTGCTGGAGCACTGGCACCACGACACCTTCCGGGGGAGGTGGCAGCGGCGGGGCGGCGGGCAGCGCTTCGTGACCTTCGGGATCGACGCGCAGGGGTGGGTCAGGTCGCTGGAGCTGGAGGGGTTCGCGGTCTTCCGGAGGTGACGTCGTCTACTAGGGGGCGTCGAAGAGGCCGAGCTGCGCGCCGGGGCGCCGGAAGGCGGCGGTCGAGAGCTCCGGGCCGCGAGCCTCGAGCCCGAGCTTGGCGCGGGTGACGTGGAAGAGCGCGCGTAGCTGTTCCGCATACGGGCCCGTGCCGCGCATCCTCGCGCCGAAGCGCGGGTCGTTCAGCTTACCGCCGCGCATCTCCCTGACCCGGTTCAGCACCCGCTCCTTGCGGTCGGGGAAGTGCAGCTCGAGCCACTCCTGGAAGATGTAGGCGACGGCGTGCGGGAGGCGCAGCGGGACATGGCCGGCATGCCCGGCGCCGGCCTCCTTCGCGGCGGCGAGGATGGCGGGTAGCTCGTGGTCGGTCAGCCCGGGGATCACGGGGGCGACCATCACCCCCACCGGGATCCCGTGGCTGGACAGGTGCTCGATCGCGGCGAGGCGGCGGGCGGGGATCGAGGCGCGGGGCTCCATGACCCGCTGGAGCTTGGGGTCGAGCGTCGTGACCGAGATGTAGACCACTACGGCGCGGTGGCGGGCCAGCTCCTGCAGCAGATCGACGTCGCGCGTGACGAGATGGTTCTTCGTGATGATCGCGACGGGGTTGCGGAACTCAGCCAGCACCTCGAGGCAGCGGCGGGTCACCTCGAAGTGGCGTTCGGCGGGTTGGTATGGGTCGGTGATCCCGCTGAGCGCGATCACCTGAGGTTGCCAGCGCGGCGAGGCGAGCTCCGCGCGCAGGAGCACGGGCGCGTCCTCCTTCACGAAGATCGTCGTCTCGAAGTCGAGACCGGCGGAGAGGCCGAGGTACTCGTGGAAGGGCCTGGCGTAGCAGTAGCTGCAGCCGTGGGAGCAGCCGCGGTAGGCGTTGATGCTCGCCGAGAAGGGGATGTCCGGGCTCTCGTTCCGCGCGATCAAGGTACGCGAGGAGTCGCGCAGGTAGCGGGTCTCGCGGTACGGGGCGGGGTCGTCGGGGTCGGGGGGGAGCCGGTCGGGTTCGATCGAGATCGGCTCGAAACGATTCGGCGGGTTGCTCGCCGCGCCGCGTCCCCGGATCCTTACGATCTGCATCGCTCCACACCTCCACCTCGTGCCAATCGCGGCTGCTCTCTCAGTCCAGGCGGTGCGCTCCGGTGGGGTCACCCCGGGGCGACCATGCCGTCGCGGAGCGAGCCGCGGGTGGGCGGGGCCGGCCGCATGGGTGATACCCCACCAGAGCGCCACACTCACCAACGCGTACCGAAGATAAACCGAATACGGCATTCGCGAAAGAGCCCCTCCGGCCTTGACACCCGCCCCCATCTCCCCCAGCCTTCACTGTAGCCGTAAGCTTGCAGGGCACCTGCGGCCCCGGAGGTAGGCAGCCGATGCCTAGGCCGGGGGGTATGCGGGTGTGGCTACCGTTTGGTAGTGATCGTGCCGACCGGCGCGAGAGAGCGCGACAGAGATCTGACAGATCGACGAGATACGAGGAGTGCCCGTGACGACAGCCCCTTCAGTGCTTCACCCCTTCGAGGCCGCCGAGGCGGCCGGCCGGTTGCCGTACAAGGTAGCCGACCTCTCGCTCGCGGAGTTCGGCCGGAAAGAGATCCGGTTGGCGGAAGAGGAGATGCCCGGTCTGATGGCGATCCGCGCCGAGTACGCCGGCCAGAAGCCGCTCGCCGGCGCCAGGATCATGGGCTCGCTGCACATGACGGTCCAGACCGCGGTGCTGATCGAGACGCTGGCCGAGCTTGGCGCCGACATCCGCTGGGTCTCGTGCAACATCTTCTCGACGCAGGACCATGCCGCGGCGGCGGTGGTCGTGGGGCGTGACGGCACGCCGGAGGAGCCGCGCGGGATCCCGGTCTTCGCCTGGAAGGGGGAGACCCTCGAGGAGTACTGGTGGTGCACCGAGCAGGCGCTCCTCTGGCCGGACGGGATGGGGCCGAACCTCCTCCTGGACGACGGCGGCGATGCCACCCTCCTGGTCCATCGCGGGCTCGAGTACGAGCTGGCCGGCCGGGTCCCGGAGTTCGACCCGGTGGAGGATTCGGAGGAGTGGGGCGTCGTCCTGGCGCTGCTCCGGCGGCTGCAGGCCGAGGACCCGGACCGCTGGCGGCGTACGGTCCCCGCGATCCGCGGCGTTTCCGAGGAGACGACGACGGGCGTCCACCGCCTCTACCAGATGGAGCGCGCCGGGAAGCTCCTCTTCCCCGCGATCAACGTCAACGACTCGGTCACCAAGTCGAAGTTCGACAACATCTACGGCTGCCGTCACTCGGTGATCGACGGTCTCAACCGCGCGACCGATGTGATGATCGGCGGGAAGATCGCGGTGGTCTGCGGCTACGGCGAGGTCGGTAAGGGGTGCGCGCAGGCGCTGCGGGGTCAGGGGGCGCGCGTCGTCGTCACGGAGATCGACCCGATCTGCGCGCTGCAGGCGGCGATGGAGGGGTACGAGGTGACGACCCTGGAGGATGTGGTCGAGCGGGCCGACATCTTCATCACCGCGACCGGGAACCGCGACGTCATCACCGTCGAGCACATGGCGCGGATGAAGGACAAGGCGATCGTCGGCAACATCGGTCACTTCGACAACGAGATCGACATGGCCGGCCTCGCCCGCGTCCCGGGGATCCAGCGGATCAACATCAAGCCGCAGTACGACGAGTGGCGCTTCCCCGACGGCCACAGCGTCATGATCCTCGCCGAGGGGCGGCTGATGAACCTCGGCTGCGCTACGGGGCACCCGAGCTTCGTCATGAGCGCGAGCTTCACGAACCAGGTGATGGCGCAGATCGAACTGCACCAGAACGCCGAGAAGTACGAGAAGAAGGTCTACATCCTCCCGAAGAAGCTCGACGAGAAGGTGGCACGGCTGCACCTCGACAAGCTGGGGGTCAAGCTGACGGAGCTGACCCAGAAGCAGGCGGACTACATCGGGGTGCCGGTCGAGGGGCCGTACAAGCCCGATCACTACCGGTATTGACGAGGTAGGGAGCGGCGCGGAAGGAGGCGGGCGCCCGGGGAGGCCGGGCGCCCGTCGTCGTTTTGGTATCATATCGAATTCGGCTGCTCGATACCTGCAGCGTAGGCGGGGTATACTCCCCTGGAGCGGATTTGGTGTTAGCCGATCAGCTTCGCGGTCACCTCGACCAGGCGACGCGTCTGGTGCCGGATCGCGGCCTTGGCCTCTTCGCCGAGCGGTTGGCCGGAGGTGACGGTGGTGCCGTAGGGGTTGCCGCCGGCCGCGAAGACCGATTGGTCGGTGTAGCCGGGGGGGACCAGGATCGTGCCCCAGTGCATGGCGGTGATGTAGAGGGTCTGGAGGGTGGTCTCCTGGCCGCCGTGCGGGTTCAACGCGCTGGACATGGCGCTGAAGGTCTTGTTGGCGAGCTTCCCTTCCTGCCAGATCGGGCCGAGGGTGTCGATGAAGGCGCGCATCTGGCTCGCCGCGCCGCCGTAGCGGGTGGGTGCGCTGAAGAGGAAGGCGTTGGCCCAGACCAGGTCGTCCGGTGTCGCTATCGGGATGTGCGCGGTCTTCTCCGCCTGCGCCAACCACGCCGGCTGCGACCTGATCACCTCCTCCGGCGCCGTCTCCCGGACCTTGCGGAGCCGCACCTCCGCCCCCGCTCCCCGCGCCGCCTCCGCCGCCACCTCCGCCATCTGATAGTTGGTGCCGTAGGTGCTGTAGTAGACGATCGCAAGCTTTACTTGGGACATAGTTCTTTCCCCTCCCCACTTACATTTGGTGTGTCGTTGATGTCGTTGGTCAATGGGAGAATTCGCGGGGTTTCCCACCCGCGCGGGCCCCGCCCCGGGGGTTGGGGGTCGGGGGTCAGGGGGCAGGGATCTGGGATTCTGGGGTGGGGAGGGATCCCGGGGGGGCGTGCGTTTGCCGGAGTCACCGGTCCCTCGTTTTCCCGAAGTCCCAGTAGCCCCTGATCCAACCAAAGACTAATCGTGGGGTGACCCGACCGATCCCGGAGCTACCTCTCGAATCTCGGACTCCACCCCCCCCGAATCCCCCCACCCCCTAATCCCAACCCCTGGCCCCTGGATCCTGACCCCTGCCCCCTAATCCCCGAATCCCGACCCCCAACCCCCGAATCCCAAGCAACTCCCTCCCCCCAATAACCTACCCGTATAGCAACTCCAGGAACTCCCCCTTCTCGACCGGTCCGAAGTACCTCGAGATCTCCACCCCCTCGAGTGCGGCGGCGAGGTCGTCGGGGTCGTAGCGGACGCCGCGGAGGATCGACTCGAGATCGGCCACGTCGGCGCTCCCCATGAAGTCGCCGTAGACCTTGAGCCCGGAGATCCGGCCCTCCTGCACGTGGATGCGGAGGTCGATCTCGCCGGCGGGGAAGCGGCGGGTCTTCTGGACGTTGAACTCCGGGGACGCGCCGAAATTCCAGTCCCAGGTCGCGTACTTCCGTGCCGAGAGCTCGTGGACCGCGCCCCAGTCGGCGTCGGTCAGCTCGAGGAGCGGGAGCTCGGTGCGGTTCCCGAAGATACGGTCGAGGATCATCCCGCGGAACTCCTCGATCGTGATCGGCTCCTCCAGGAACTCGGTGATGTTGGCGACGCGGCTCCGGACCGACTTGAGCCCCTTCGACTCGATCTTGCTCATCTTCACATTCAGCGCGGCCACCACATCCTCGAGCCGGGAATCGAAGAGGACGGTCCCGTGGCTGAACATCCGCTTCCCCGTAGTGAACTGTGCGTTGCCCGAGACCTTCCGGCCGTCGACCAGGATGTCGTTGCGGCCGCTCAGCTCGGCGGGGACGCCGAGGGAGCGGAGGACGTCGACGACGGGGCGGGTGAACTCGTCGTACTTGTTGAACTTCTCCAGCGCGTGGTTGGTGATGATGCTGAAGTTCAGGTTCCCGAGGTCGTGGTAGACCGCCCCTCCCCCGGAGATCCGGCGGACCACGTGGATCCCGTGGTCACGGACGTACTCGTGGTTGATCTCCTCGAGGGTGTTCTGGTTGCGGCCGATGATGATCGATGGTTCGTTGATGTAGAAGAGGAGGAAGGTCTCGTCGCTGTCGATGTTGCGCAGGACGTACTCCTCGAGGGCGAGGTTGATGCGGGGGTCGTTGATCCCGCGGTTGTCTATGAAGAGCATACTTGCCGTACCTGTCCAGGTCGTGATGGTCGCGCCACGCACGCGCCGGGCTCACGACTCCTCGCCGTGGCCCAGCGCGTTGCGTATCATGGCGATGGTCGCCTCGGGGTCGGCGACCTCGACGACGAGCCGGGCGTACGATTCGCCGGTCAGCTCGATGACGATGGCGCGCGACTCGTCGCATACGTCCCAGAAGACCTTCTCCCCGCGCTGGTAGTAGGTCCCCGCCACGATGACGCCGGGGAGGTGGGTCCCCGGGGCGCGGACCCCTTTCCACCACCCCTGTAGGATCCCCGGTTCGGCGCGTCGGACCTCGCGGACGTGGCCGAGCGGGATCTCGAAGCGACGCCGGAGCGCCCAGAGGACGTGCAGCCCCCGGACGGTCAGGAGGAGGGTGCCGTCGCCTAAAGTTACATCAACCATCTCGGCCCAACTTGCGGTGGCGCTCAGCGCCGGTCATAGACGGTGGTCTTCCCCTCGCGATCGAAGGTGAGGACGTCGTAGGGGTCCTTGCGCGGCCCCTCCATCCCCGGCGACCCCATCGGCATCCCCGGGACGGTGAGCCCCGCGATCTGCGGGCGTTCCTTCAGCATCCGTTCGATCAGGTCGGCCGGTACGTGCCCCTCGACGACGTAGCCGTCGACGACCGCCGTGTGGCACGACTCGAGCTCGCGCGGGACGCCGTACTCCTCCTTGATCGAGCGGAGGCTCATCTTGTCGTGCGTCTCGACCTGGAAGCCGTGCGCCCGCAGGTGCTCGACCCAGGCCTTGCAGCACCCGCAGGTCGGGGTCTTGTAGACGGTGATCACGGGTGCACCCTCGAGCGCCAGCCGTGACGTCGTCTCCGCCCTGGCCCGCTCCTCCAACGAGAGCGCCCCCCCGCCATGCACCACACCGCCGGCCGGGGCACCGGCGTGCTCGTGCTGCGCCGCCTCCGCCCGATCGCGCGACCGGGTGAGGAGTACCGCCGATACCAAGAGGGCCGCCGTGGCGCCGATGAATAGGATCTTGTTAGCTGTATGCATATGAAGTCGGGGTTTGGGATTCGGGGGTTGGGATTTGGGGGTCGGGGGCCAGGGGTCGGGGGTCAGGGGGAGGCGTCCCCCTGCCACCGGGTAGGTCGGGGGGCATCCGGCTCAAGCCGCTCGCCCCCCCGAATCCCGACCCCCAACCCCCGAATCCCAAACCCCTGACCCCCAGTCTGCCACCTTCCCACCACCATGTCAACCGTTCTACCCCCGACCCCCCGGCGAGTGCGCCTCGGCGATGCTCAGGCTGCTCGTCTCTCCGACTCCCCGTGGACCGTGAGGAGCCCCTCGCCTTTGGCGCGCATGAACCACTGGTAGAGCGCGCCGGCGACGGCGCCGCCGACCAGCGGGCCGATCCAGTAGACGTACTGGCTGGACCAGCTCCCGGAGACCAGCGCGGGGCCGAAGGCGCGGGCGGGGTTGATAGCGCTTCCGGTCAGGAGCCCGAACCCCATGATGCAGAGGGCGATCGTCAACCCGATCGCGAAGGGGTACACCCCCGCGGGGGCGCGTTTATCGACCACCGTCCCGAAGACGACGTAGACCAGGAAGAAGGAGCCTATCGCCTCGATGACCGCGCCCGAGAACCACCCGAGCCCGGGGACGAGGGATGGGGTCCCCGCGCTCACCCCACCCCGCCCGATGATCGGGAGGAGGATCAGCGCGGCGATGATGGCGCCGGCCACCTGCGCGAGCCAGTAGAGTACGCCGCGGCCGACCCCCATCCGGCCCGAGACCATGAAGCCGAAGGTGATCGCGGGGTTGAAATGGCCGCCGGAGACGTGCCCGAGCGCGGCCACCATCACGGCGATCGCCAGGCCGTGCGCGAGCGCCACCGTGGTGAGGGTGATCACCCCCTCCGGCGCGCCGACCAGCGCCGCCGCCGACGAGACCAGGACACCGATGAATACTAGGGTGAAGGTGCCGATCGCTTCGGCCACGAGTACCTTGCTGAGACTGGGTTGCATGCTCTCCTGCCTTTCAGTGTGCTCGTTGCACCGCCGAGGTCCTGCTCGGATCCGGCGTTCCCCCCGATGGGCGTAGCTGCAACGACGGTACCGCATTTCGACACCCGCAGGCCGAGCGGCTCCCTTGTGTTATCCCGACCTCTCGGAGAAATTCAGGGGTGTCACCGACTTGCGAGGGATGTCCACGGCCGGGGATTGGCTTTGTCCGATGAAGTGATAGAGGTGGTCCGCCCCGGTGGGGCCGGAACCGTCCATGGGGGTGTAGACGACGTCGCCGCGGGGGACGGTCCGCGGCCGCGCCGGCGCCGCGCCGCCGGGCGGGGAGCGCTCTGGCTCGCCGGGCCCCTGATCCTCGTCCTCCTCTGGCTCGTCCTCTACCCCAACCTTTTCGTCGTGGCGGACTCCCTCCGCGGCGAGGACGGGGCGACGCTGGCGCACTACATCAGGTTCTTCGGCACCGCCTCGGAGCTGCGGGCGCTCTGGAACAGCGTCTGGACCTCGCTCGCGAGCGTGGTGCTCGCCGCGCTCGTCGGGGTACCGCTCGCCTTCCTCTTCCACCGCGACTTCCCCGGCCGGCGCATCCTCGCCGCGCTCGCGGCGCTACCGGTCGCGCTCCCGCCCCTCGTCGGGGTCATCGCCTTCCTCTTCCTCTACGGCGAGACCGGGTTCCTGACCCGCGGGGTACAGCTCCTGCTCCGGCTCGACGAAGCGCCCTGGCGGCTGCACGGACCCGGCGCGATCCTGCTGGTGCACGCGTACACGATGTACGTCTACTTCTATCTCTTCACCGCCGCCGGGCTCGCGCGCCTCGACCCCGCCCACGCCGAGGCCGCCGCCGCGCTCGGCGCCTCGCGCGCCGCGATCGTCAGGCGCGTCACCCTCCCGATGCTCGCCCCGGCGATCGGCGGCGCCGCGCTCCTCGTCTTCATGACCGCGCTCGGCTCCTTCAGCGCCCCCTACATCTTCGGCGGCGGGTTCCGCGTCCTGACGACTCAGGTCTTCGCGAGCAAGCTCAACGGCGACATGGCGCTGGCCGCGGTGGAGACGGTCGTCCTCGCGGTCGCGTCGCTCCTCTTCCTCGCGGGGCTACAGCGCTACGAGGCGAGCCGGGCCTACACCGGGAGCGGGAAGGGGACCGCGCCGGCGCTGCGGGTGGGGGCGCGGAGGGGGTGGGGGTGGACCGCGCTGGCGACGGGGCTCGTCGTGTTCCTCCTCCTCCCGCACGCGACCGTCCTCCTCGTCTCCTTCGTCCCCCCCGGGAGCTGGACGACGGAGTTCCTCCCGCCGGTCTACTCGCTCGAGAGCTACCGCGCGCTCTTCACCGAGCCGGAACGACTGCGCCCGGTCCTCAACTCATTGCGGATGGCCGCCCTCGCGACCGCGGCGAACGTCGTCCTCGCCTTCGCGGCGGCCTACCTCCTGGCGCGGCGCCGCTTCGTCGGGCGCGGGCTCCTCGCCGTCCTGGTCGCGCTCCCCTGGGCACTCCCCGGGACGGTCCTCGCGATCGCGCTCGCGACGACCTTCAGCGCGCACCAGCCGCTCGCCGGGCGCTTCATCCTCGTCGGGACCGCGGTGATCCTCCCGCTCGCCTACTTCGTCCGCAACATCCCGCTCGTCACGCGAGCGGCGCTGGCGAGCTTCCGTCAGTTCGACCCCGCGCTCGAGGAGGCCGCCGCCTCCCTCGGCGCCCCCTGGCTGCGTACGATGCGCCGCGTCGCGCTCCCGCTCGTCCTCCCCGGGCTCGCCGCCGGCGCGCTCCTCGCCTTCGTCACCGCGCTCGGCGAGTTCGTCGCGTCGATCCTCCTCTACACGCACCGGACTCGCCCGATCTCGATCGAGATCCTCTCCCAGCTCCGCGCCTACGACTTCGGCGGCGCGGCGGCCTACGCGGTCCTGCTCATCCTGCTGATGACGGTCGCCTTTACCCTCGGGAGGGGGCGAGTCGACGCGGGTGGGGCCGGGTGACGACGTCGTCTACCTAGACGACGTCGCCTGCGGCGAACCCCGCGTGCGTCTCCGCCGACCGGCCGGGGTGTTCACGCTCCGCGATATCGCCGCGGTACGACGCTGTTCTGGACATCCCGCGCTCGCCTCGCACCCCGGACTTCGGGGGAACGATCCATGCAACCGATCCGGCGCGGCACGGCGGGTCCTGGTCGCCGGGAGGTGCGTGTGGCAGTTCGGCGCGAGACGCGGGGGAGCAGAGGGCAAGGGGGCGAGATGCGCATCGGAGAGGTGCGCGTCGGTGACGAGCGCGGTCGCACCGGGCCCGGCGACGAGCGGGCGAGCCGCGAACGCAAGGAAGAGCTGCGCGAGGCGACCCTCATCTTCGAATCGATCATCCGCGAGTCGCCCCTCGCCATCGACATCTTCGACCGCGACGGGAACGTCCTGATCTGGAACCCGGCGGCGGAGCAACTCCTGGGCTGGAGCGCCGAAGAGGTGCTGGGGAACCCGCTCCCTACGATACCGGAGGAGACGCGCCACGAGGTCGAGATCATCCACGCCGCGACCCTCGATGGGGACAGGTTCACCGGGGTCGAGACCCGGCTGCGCCGCAAGGACGGCCAGCTCATCGACATCTCCCTCTCCACCGCGCCCTTCTTCGACGCCGAAGGCAAGATCACCGGCGCGATGGCGGTGCTGGTCGACATCTCGGAACGCAAACGCGCCGAAGAGGTACTCGCCTTCCTCTCCCGGATCAGCATCGAGATCACCCGCTCGCTCACCGTCCTCCCGATCCTGAACCGCCTGGCCGAGCTCATGCTCCCGATCCTGGGCGACTTCGTGGCGATCGACCTCTTGGGCGACGAAGGACGGCTGGAACGTATCGCCTCGCTGCACGTCGATCCGGCGATGGCCGAGATCGTGGCCGAGCTGCAGCGCTTTCCGCCGATCGAGTACCGAGGCTCCCGCGGGAAGGCCCGGTCCGACCAACAACCCACGATCATACACGACGTCGCCGACGACTGGTTCGTCTACAGCGCGAGCAGCGTCGAGCACCTCCGCCTCCTGCGTCGCCTCGCGCCCCGTTCGATCATGGTCGTCCCGCTGACCACCCGCAACCAGCGCCTCGGAACGATCACCCTCGCGCTGACGCGCCCGGGGCGGAGTTACGGATTCACCGACCTCGAGCTCGCCCAGGAGGTCGCCCGCCGGGCCTCTATCGCCGTCGAGAACGCGCAGCTCTTCGAGCAGACGGAGCAGGCGGTCAAGGCAAGGGACGAGGTCATGGCCGTCGTCTCGCACGACCTCCGCAACCCGATCAGTACGATCACCATGACCACCGACCTGCTCCGCGAACGGATCTCCGAAGGTGACGCACTCCGCCTCCTCGACACGATCAGCCGGTCGACCGAGAGGATGGAACGCCTCATCCGCGACCTCCTCGACGTCACCCGGATCGAGGCGGGCGGGCTCACCGTCGAACGAGGGCCGGTCGATCCGGCCGAACTGGTCCAGGAGGCGGTTCAGCTCCAACAACCCCTCGCCCGCGAGAACGGGATCAACCTCGACACCGAGATACAGGGACCGCTCCCCACCCTGCAGGCCGACCGCGAACGGCTACTCCAGGTCTTCCAAAACCTGATCGACAACGCCCTCAAGTTCACCCCGAAGGGCGGCCGGGTCACGATCGCCGCCGAGCCGGGGACCGACGAGGTCCGCTTCACCGTCCGCGACACCGGCCCCGGGATCCCCGCCGAACAGCTACCCCACCTCTTCGATCGCTTCTGGCAGGCCCGCAAAGGCTCCAACGGCGCGGGCCTGGGGCTCACCATCGCCCGCGGGATCGTGGAGGCACACGGAGGCCGGATCACGGCGGAAAGCGTTCCGGGGAGCGGAACGGAGTTCAAATTTGGGATACCAGTAGGAGAGTAGGAGGGTCGGGCTTGGGATTCGGGGGTTGGGGGGCTGTTTGGGGTGCGGCAATCGGGGGGTGGGATTCGGGAGGGGCGAGGGGCCTGGGCGCGGGCGTCCCGGAGTTCGCGGCGTACGTGGGATCGGCGGAGGAGCGGAATGCGCGGAACGCCCCGGCAGCTCGGTCCTCACCGCGCCCCCCCGCCACACCGCCCCCCGCTAGTTGCGGAGCCGCCGCGACAATCACCCCGCGAGCCCCGGGAGCGCCCGCAAACCCAACCCCCCGCCCCCAGCCCCCAATCCCCGAATCCCAGATCCCTGACCCCTGAATCCTGACCCCTAGCCCCTAATCCCCGACCCCCGAATCCCAAACAGATCTCTGCCCCCCCACCTTCACTTCTTCTTCCCTTCCGTCG
>Ga0180216_1002232_pt1 | contig 16436 bp, 16 predicted proteins | sample eDN3rd37CBELigMG_FD_128879 | JGI IMG/M metagenome (GOLD analysis project Ga0180216, IMG submission 128879) | Enriched Miracle-Growth compost microbial communities from Emeryville, California, USA - eDNA 3rd pass 37_C BE-Lig MG (version 2)... ... | reverse complement strand
TTTAGGGTATCGAAATGATATTGTAAACATCCTTCCGATGTGTGATATTGCTGTTGCTTCAAGCTTACGAGAAGGCTTGCCTGTTAATATTATGGAAGCGATGGCGTGTGGGTTGCCGGTGGTAGCGACAGAGAATCGGGGACATAATGAACTCGTTGTGAATCAATATAATGGTTGGACGATTAGCCCTGAAAATACAAATGATATGGCTGGAAAAATTGTCCTCCTTTCAACTGAACAGCATCTTATTACAACTTTAGGTAAGAATGGCCGAGACAGAATTGAAAAGACATATAGTGTAAACACAATAGTAAATGAAAAGAGTCATCTATATGTGAAATTCATGGAAGAAATGGAGGGGATAAGATGGGTAGCCCAGTAAGAGTATTGCATGTCGTTGTCAATATGAATCGTGGAGGAGCAGAAACACTTATTATGAATTTATATCGCAACATCGATCGATCAAAGATCCAATTTGACTTTTTGACATGCAAAGAAGGAGTTTTTGATCAAGAAATTTTAGATTTGGGTGGAAAAATCCATCGTATCCCTTACATTACGGATGGTGGACATTTTCATTACATAAAGAATTTAAAGCAATTTTTCAAAGAAAATAATCATTATAGAATTGTTCACTCTCACATGGATAAAATGAGTGGTTTTGTGTTGAATGCTGCATTGAAGGCAGGTATTCCAATAAGGATTGCTCACAGTCATAGTACCCAGAGTGAGGGAAGTGTTACAGAAAAAGTTTATAAATCATATGCAGGTAGTTATATTTTTGGGTCAGCTTCACACCTTTTAGCGTGTTCTACTGAAGCCGCAAAATGGTTGTTTTCAAAGCAATCAATGAATGCAATTATTCTTAAAAACGGAATAGATGTTGAAAAATTTAAATTTTCTCCAAGTATCAGGAGTCAAGTTAGAAATCAATTACAAATTGATGATGAGACTTTTGTGATTGGTCACGTAGGAAGATTTTATGAAACGAAAAATCACTCATTTTTAATAGATATCTTTGCTAATGTAATTAGGTATCAATCCAACTCTAAATTAATTCTAGCTGGAGATGGACCTCTACGGAAGAAAATTGAGGGGAAAGTTGAAGAACTTGGTTTAGTTGATAAAGTTATATTTACTGGAGTTTATGACAAGATAAATGAATTGTTACAATCATTTGACATCTTTGTGTTTCCTTCAATATTTGAAGGATTTGGAATTGCAGTTCTAGAAGCACAGGGTTCTGGGTTACCATGTATTATCTCTGACACTATGTCAGACGAAGTAGATTTGGGAATTAATCTTATAGATACTTTATCCCTAGAAAATAAAGATTTATGGGTTGAGAAAGTAGTAAATTTATATAACATAAAAAACGATAGAAAAAATAATTGTCAAGCAATAATTAAAAGAGGATATGATATTACTTCGATAGCTAAATCAGTAAGTGATTTCTATATGAAGGTTGCGAGGTAAACAAAATGAAAACATTAACCGTTTTTACTCCAACATATAATCGGGCTTACTGCCTTTCAAAATGTTATGAAAGCTTGAAAAGACAATCCAGTAAGGATTTTATTTGGTTAATAATTAACGATGGATCTACTGATAATACTACTGAACTTGTAGGTAAGTGGATATTAGAAGGGACTATAGAGATACGTTATATTGAACAAGAAAACCAAGGTATGCATGGTGCTCATAATACAGCATATGAAAATATAAGCACTGAATTAAATGTTTGCATTGATTCAGATGACTATATGCCTGATGATGCCATTGAAAAGATTCTCAATTTTTGGGGGAGATATGGGAATGCTAAAGTAAGTGGGTTAATAGGACTTGATTCTGATAAAAATGGTCAAATAATCGGAACGAAACTACCCAAAGAACTAACAGAATCTACTCTTTTTGATTTATATAATAAGTATGCCGTAAAGGGTGATAAAAAAATCGTTTATCGAACAGAACTTGCAAAAAAATATCCCTACCCTTTATTTAAAGGTGAAAAATATGTTGGATTAGCATACAAGTATTATAAATTGGATCAAGAATATCCTTTACTATTGATGAATGATGTCTTATGTATTGTAGAATACTTGCCTGATGGTTCGTCAATGAATATGTTTAAACAATATAAAAAAAATCCAAATGGATTTGCCTTTTATCGTAAAGAATTAATGAAGCTTCCTCACACGAGCACTACTTTTAAATTTAAGCAAGCAATTCACTATGTATCTAGCAGTATCCTTGCTAATAATAAGAATTATTTAAGAGAGGCACCATCTAAATTATTAACAGTACTTGCTTATCCTTTAGGCTTAAGTTTATATTTTTTAGTTATGATAAGAACAAAAACAACCTAATTTTGTTGAAAGGAATAATCAATGACTGTTTTATGGACATTACTTTTAATTGTGTTTGTGGTTACTTTTTTAGCAAGATTTCAAACGTTTCAAAGTTCCGATGCAATAGTACTTGAGAGACCTAACAAATCCTTTATTTTCCTTGCAATTGTTTGTATTATTCTTGTTTCGGGGCTAAGGAACACCATTGGTGATACTTATTTTTATATGCATGCATACTCAGTTAGTGATTTTACTTGGGAGTATGTTAGGGATAACAAGGATCCAGGATTTAGTATATTGCAAATGATATTGAAGAACATATCAGATAATCCACAGATTCTCATTTTTGTAACTGCTCTAATAACAAATCTTTTAATTGGCATTACATTATATAAGCACTCAAGAATGATTGAATTAAGTTTTTATGTTTATATTACTGCAGGCATGTTTACCGTTTCTATGAATGGAATAAGACAATTCTTGGCTGCCTCGATTATTTTTATAGCAACGAAATATTTACTAAATGGTGACTTTAAAAAATATGCTTTTATTGTCATCCTTGCTTCGACAATTCATCAAAGTGCATTGGTACTAATCCCTATTTATTTTATTGTACGAAGAGAGGCTTGGACAAAGGTAACATTTTTATTATTAGCTCTAGCGATATTTATAGTTATGGGGTTTACTCAGTTTTCAGAGATGCTTTTCGTCTCTTTAGAGAATACACAATATGGTAACTATAGTACTTTTGAAGAAGGTGGTGCTAATAAAATCAGGGTATTAGTGGACTCGGTTCCTGTTATCATTGCTTTTTTAGGCCGTGAAAAATTAAGAAAATTATGGCCTAAAAGCGATATAATTGTTAATTTAGCTGTTATTAATTTGATTTTTATGATAGTAGCTACCCAAAACTGGATATTTGCGAGATTTAATATTTATTTTAGTTTATACAACTTAATCTTAATTTCATGGTTAATATGTTTATTTAAAGAGAATAGCAGAAAATTTGTTTATTATAGTTTATTAGTTTGTTACTTAATGTATTTTTATTATGAACAAGTAATTTCATTAAATATATATTATAGAAGTGATTATATTAATTTTTAAGAGGTAGTAAAATGAATCTTTATGGGAAGATAACTGAACAAAATTTACAAGAAATTCTAGAGAATGTCTATAAAAAAGGTCAAGAAACAGAAAACATAAGTGTTTTAGAACTAATTGAAGATATTAAACAGCAATTTATGTCGTACACCAATAAGTGAAAGAGGGGAAAAAATGAAACGTATTTTTGATTTAGTTGTTTCGGTATTTGTACTAATCTTGATTTCTCCAATTATGTTCTCAATAGCAATACTTGTAAGAATAAAATTAGGATCACCAATCTTTTTCAAACAACAAAGACCGGGCTTACATAGTAAGCCTTTTTACTTTTATAAATTTCGAACAATGACAGATGAAAAAAATGAAAAAGGTGAATTGCTACCTGATCAATACAGATTAACTTCATTTGGTAAGTTTTTAAGAAAATCAAGTTTAGATGAGTTTCCACAACTAATTAATGTAATAAAAGGTGATATTAGTTTAGTAGGTCCACGACCTTTGTTAATGGACTATTTATCACTATATACAAAAGAACAGGCGAAGCGGCATATGGTAAAACCTGGTATAACAGGCTGGGCACAAATAAATGGTCGCAACAATATTTCTTGGGAAGAAAAGTTTGAATTAGATGTATGGTATGTAAAGAATCGGACCTTTTTATTAGATCTAAAAATTCTTTTTTTAACTGTGTATAAGGTTATTAATTCACAAGATATAAATCAGCCAGGGAATGCAACAGTCGAGAAGTTTAAAGGTTCAAATATAAGTGAGGGTCAAGGATGAATGTTGTCATTATAGGGAATGGTGGTCATAGTAAAGTAGTAAAAGATATTCTTTTACTGAATAAGAATTTACAGATTGTTGGCTATTTAGATGACAAATTTGATGAGTATTTGTTTAAGGAAGAAATGTTTTATGGACCAATATCAGCATATCAGTTTTTAATAGATAAATTTGATGGGATCAATTTTATTATAGCAATTGGACATAATCAAACGAGAAAGCAGATTGTTAACAAAATGAAACTTAAGGAACATTTTTTTATGACACCTGTTCATCCCTCAGCAATTATAAGTCCTAGTGCTAAGATTGGAAAAGGAACTGTTGTTATGGCTAATACCGTTATAAATGCAGACGCTGTTATTGGGGATCACGTTATAGTTAATACAGGTGCAATTATTGAGCATGACAATGAAGTAAATGATTTTGCCCATGTATCTCCAAATGCAACCTTAGCCGGAAGTGTTCATTTAGGAGAAGGAGTACATATAGGAACAGGGGCGACTCTTATACCAAATGTAAAGGTAGGAGATTGGTCGACGATAGGAGCTGGAGCAACTGTCATAAATTCAATTCCAGCTAATACAACTGCGGTTGGTATTCCAGCCATATCCCAAAAATAAAGGAGGTGTAATCATGCTGCAAAAAGGTCAACAAAAAAGAATTTTCCTTTCTTCCCCTCATATGAGTGGAAATGAGTTGAACTATATTAATGAAGCATTTCATACAAATTGGATTGCACCATTAGGACCAAATGTTGATGCCTTTGAAAAAGAAATAGCAAATTATGTAGGAGTCAGTGAAGCTGTAGCCGTTAGTTCAGGTACTGCAGCAATTCATCTGGCTCTTTCTTTATTAGATGTAAAAGAGGGAGACACAGTATTTTGTTCTACTTTAACTTTTGTCGCTAGTGCGAATCCAATTCTTTACCAAGGAGCGGAACCTGTTTTCATAGATTCAGAGCCTGAAACATGGAATATGTCTCCTCAAGCTCTAGAGAAAGCTTTAAGAGATGCTTCTATAGATGGAAAATTACCTAAAGCGGTAATTGTTGTTAACTTGTACGGTCAAAGTGCCAAAATGGATGAAATAGTTTCCTTATGTAATCAATATGATGTTCCAATCATTGAGGATGCAGCCGAGTCTCTCGGTTCTACTTATAAAGGCAAAGCGAGTGGAACTTTTGGCAAGTTTGGTGTTTTTTCTTTTAATGGGAATAAAATAATCACAACTTCTAGCGGAGGAATGCTTGTTTCGAATGATGTTGAAGCTTTAAATAAAGCAAGATTTTTGGCAACTCAAGCAAAGGATCCAGCTCTCCATTACCAACATAGTACCATTGGTTTTAATTATCGAATGAGTAATATCCTTGCTGGTATTGGTAGAGCTCAATTGGAGATATTGGAAAAAAGGGTTCAAGCTAGAAGATTAATATTTGATCATTACAAACAAGAGTTGTCCTCTATACCAGGGATTCAATTCATGCCAGAATTAGTACATACACAATCAAATCGTTGGCTTACAGCGCTAACAATTAATGAGGAAGTGACAGGATCTTCGGTACATTCTATTTTAACTGCTTTATCTGAAGAAAATATTGAAGCACGCCCTGTGTGGAAGCCATTGCATATGCAGCCGTTATTTAAAGGAGTTAAGTACTATTCTCATAGTGAGAATACGAGTGTATCAGAAATTTTGTTCGATACAGGCTTGTGTCTACCTTCAGGATCGAATATGAGGGAAGATGATCAAATGCGAGTGATAAAATGTATGAAAGAATTAATGAAATTAAAGGTTTAATGTTGGTGTTTTTATTTGCAACGGCACGGTTGAAAGGAGGTAGTAAACAAAATGAATGAAAATATAAATAATATTCCTAAAATTATTCATTACTGTTGGTTCGGTGGAAAAGGAAAGCCTGAGATTGTGAGAAAATGTATAGCGAGCTGGGAAAGGTATTTATCAGGTTATGAAATTAGAGAATGGAATGAAAATACCTTTGATATAAGCAGCAATAACTATGTAAAAGAGGCTTATGAAGCTGGGAAATTTGCCTTTGTAAGTGATTATGTAAGAGTTTATGCTCTCTATCACTTTGGTGGAATATATTTAGATACGGATGTAGAGGTATTTAAACCATTTGATGATTTATTGCATCATGAATCATTTTGGGGGTTTGAAGAGGAGAACTATATTGCTACTAGTACAATAGGTGGAGAGAAGGGAAATAAACTAATTAAGCTATTTTTAGATTCATATGCTGAAAAGAATTTCATTAAAGAAGATGGTAGTTACAATGATTTAACGAATGTAGCTATTGTGACTAAGATACTGAAAAATAAAGGGTTAAAAATGAATGGGCAATATCAAAAGTTAGAAGGGATAGGAATATTTTATCCTCAAACATACTTTTCACCATATGATTATATAAACTGTAGGAAGTTTATCACTGAAAATACGTATGCAATGCATCACTTCTATAAAAGCTGGTTACCACCGAAAGCTAGACTGAAAAGTAAATTAAAAACAATAGCAGCTAAAGTAATTGGTGGAGAAAATATTGCGAAAGTTAGGAAGATAGTTTCTAAAGTTTAGGAGAAAAATATGAAAAAAATAATGATTGCTTCTTTTGATATGGAAGTTGGCGGAGTTGAAAGAAGCCTTATTAGCATGCTTAACAATTTTGATTACGGAAGCTATGCTGTTGATTTAATGTTATACAGACATCGAGGTGATTTTTTAGATTTAGTTTCTCATAATGTGAATTTATTAGACGAAATTCCACAATATACTACGTATAGAAAATCAATAGGAGAAACTATAAAAGACAAACAGTTTAGAATTGGACTATCAAGACTTATTTCTAAGATTAATGCTGAACTTATAGGGAAAATAAAAAGAATGGAAGAACCAGGCTATTATCAAATGCAACTAATGTGGAAATACGCTTTACCATTTCTTCCTAAAGTTGGGAAGCAATATGATGTTGCGATTAGCTATTTATGGCCACATTATTTTATTGCTGAAAAGGTTAATGCCAAGAAAAAAATTGCGTGGATCCATACAGATTTTTCAACTGTTGAGACAGATATTCAACTGGATTTAAAAATGTGGCGGAAGTTTAACTATATAGTAGCTGTGTCTGAGGCTTGCAAAACTGCCTTCTTGAATAAATATGGTGAATTAGAAAATCAGGTTATTGTAATTGAAAATATAACATCTCCAGATTTCATTAGAGAGATGGCTAATGAAAAAGTTGATAATCCAATGATGAAGGATAATCGGTTTAAAATTGTAACAGTTGCCAGACTTTCACATGCCAAGGGAATAGATAATGCAGTAAAAGCTCTAAAGGTGTTGAAAGAAAAAGGCTATCATGATCTTACTTGGTATGTAGTGGGATATGGTGGAGATGAAGGTTTAATAAAAGACTTGATAAAAGAATCAAATCTAGAGGATAGCTTTATATTATTGGGAAAGAAAACGAATCCATATCCATATATGAAAGAAGCTGATCTCTATGTGCAACCATCTAGATATGAGGGGAAAGCGGTGACTGTAGGGGAAGCTCAGATATTAACAAAGCCAGTTATGATTACTAATTATACAACTGCAAAAAGCCAAGTGAAAGATGGGTTTGATGGATATATTACAGAGTTATCTATTCAAGGAATTGCAGATGGAATTGAAAAGCTGTATAAAGATTCAAAGTTAAGAAATAATTTGGTTGAAAATTGTAAATATACTAGTTTTAGTAATAAATCTGAATTGAAGAAGTTATATAATATTTTAAGTTGAATAGGGAGGAGGTCAGATTGTATCCGAAAGTAAGCGTCATAGTACCAGTTTATAATTGTGAGAATTATATCTCAGCTTGTATAGAAAGCATACTAAATCAAACATATTCAAAAATAGAGATTATTATTGTCAATGACGGATCAATTGATAAAAGTGAACAAATTATAATGAAGTATATTGAAAAAGATAATCGTATTATTTATTTATATCAGGAAAATATTGGACCATCTGAAGCTAGAAATAGGGGAATTTTAACATCAACAGGTGATTATTTAGTTTTTATAGACTCCGATGATACTGTTGATAAACAGTATATTGAATTGTTATTAAAAGAAACGATAAGATTAGATGCTGATTTAGTCTGTTGTGGCTATAAAGATTATTCTAAATATGGGATAAAGAATCATACGGATTTTAATATTGATGAAAATGTTTCGCTACATATATTTATGGAAATGGTGTGTAAGGGAACAGGTGGAGTTCTTTGGGGTAAGATATTTAAAAGTGAAATCATTGTCAAGAATAACTTAAAAATGGATAAAAGTATATTTATGTCAGAGGACTTAGTTTTTGTTCTCCAATATGTATCTCATTGCACGGAATTTGCTGCGATCGAAGAGTATTTATATAATTATAACAGACTGAATCAAGGAAGCATTAGTTCAAACATATCAATAAATTATATAAATAATAATATAATGGTTTGTGAATATCTCGAAGATATATTTCGTTCGGTTAAATTAGATGAACGCATAAGTAAAAAAATAATTGTAAAACGAATTCAAGATTTTGTACTAAGCATTGTAGAGCAGCAAAGCAATAATGTGAAAAAAATAGGAATTAACAAAGTTAGTCAAAATGTTAAGGAAATGCTTTCTATACCTTATATTGTAAAATATAAATGTCAATTTAGAAGTACAAGTGTGTACTATAAACCTTTTTTATTTTTTATCAAAAATGAATGTTATAAAATATGTATAATATATCTTTATTATTTGAATCTTCTAAAAAATATAAAGGGTAAATTATTAAATAGAAAGCAAGTGAGTTTATGAAGAAAAAGCTACTATTTGTAATTGATTCATTAACGATTGGAGGAGCAGAAAAAAGTTTAGTTACATTATTAAATTTGATTGATTCCTCTAAATACGAAATTGACTTATTGCTAATTAAAAGAGGGGGAGATCTAGAGAAATATGTTCCCTCATATATAAATATTTTACCAGTACCTAAATATTTTAGTTCAATAGAAAATAAATTCACTTTTGAGAACCTGTACTATAGAATCAAGACTTCTTTGAATTTAAGAGTAAATAATTATAAAAAAAACGTTTTACATAGTGAGCAGGTTGTATTTAAAAGTATAAACAGAATTATTTCGCCTCTAAAAAAAATATATGATATTGCAATAGCATATAGTCAGGGAATGCCAACATATTTAGTAGCAAATAAGGTTCAAGCATCAAAAAAATTAGCATGGATTAATACTGACTATGTCAATACTTTGTATGATAAGGAACTTGACTATAAGTCATATAGTAAAATAGACAAAATTATTGCGGTTTCAGAACATACAAAAAGTTCGGTATCTCAACTTAGAAGAGAATATATGAATAAAGTTGATCTGATTTTAGATATAGTTGATCCTAATATAATTCATAAAATGTCACTTGAAAAAGATCCTGAGGAATTTGATAAGTCATTAATTAATATACTAACGGTTGGTAGGTTAGTATCAGCTAAAGGTTATGAAAAGGCTATTGAGGTAGCAAAACTACTCAAACATGCGGGATATAAATTTAAATGGTTTAGTATTGGAGAAGGACCTGAAAGAAAAAAGCTTCAAAAATTGATAGAGGAATATGAATTACAGGACTACTTTATTTTTTTAGGAAAAAAAGTTAACCCATATATTTATATGAGAAATTGTGATATCTATGTACAAACATCACTAAAAGAAGGATTTGGCCTTACGGTAAGTGAAGCAAAAATTTTAAAAAGGCCGATTGTATGCACAAGTTTTCCTACAGCAATGGAAATCATCCACAATGAAGTAGATGGTTTAATTGTTGAACATGATATAGAGAGCATATATAACGGTGTTAAAAAGTATTTGGATGAAAAGGGCTTTAGAAAGAAGGTTTTGAAAAAATTAAATTCAACAGAACCTTATAGTTCCGTTAATCAGATAAATAATTTTTATAGTTTAATTGAAAGTTAAAGAGTGGTGATCGAGATGAAGAAAGTTTTTGTAGATATATATTTACAATTTAATTTAGGGGATGATTTATTTTTAGATATCCTTGCAAAGAAATTCCCCAATAGTGAGTTTACAATAAATTATTTAGGAAATAATTATGATCAATTTATTTCTCAATATAATAATGTTAAAAGAAGAAAATATTCATTAATAAATAAAATCGGACAGCGACTTAAAATCACTGATTCAATAACTAACTATGATAAAGTGGCTAATGAGCATGATGCTTTATTATTTATTGGTGGTTCTATTTTTAGGGAAGAAGATTATCATCATACACTGTATCAAGATCGGATGAAAATGGTTAAGGAATTTAAGTCTAGAGGTAAATCAGTATTTGTTCTTGGAGCAAATTTTGGGCCTTTTAAGTCGGAAGCTTTTTTCAATAATTACAAAGAGTTTTTTAAACATTGTGATGATGTTTGTTTTAGAGATTTATATTCATATAATCAATTTAGTGATTTATCACAAGTAAGATATGCGCCAGATATTGTATTTCAAATGGATATAAATGATTATAAGACTGTTACTGATGATAAAAAAATGATTGGATTTTCAATTATTGATGTAAGACATAAACAAGGTTTATCGAAATTTCATAATAACTATATTAGTAGTACAGTAAAAGCTATAGAAACTTTTGTAAGTAAGGGTTATGATTGCTGTTTAATGTCTTTTTGTGAACACGAGGGAGATTTACAGGTTATCAATGAAATTAAATACAATCTTTCCCTTAAATCTCAAAATAAAGTATTTGTATACGAATATAAAGGGATATTAAAAGAAGCTATTAATCTAATAGCTTCTTTTGATTTATTTATTGCAGCTAGATTTCACGCTAATATTCTGGCCTTGTTACTTGGAATCGGAGTAATGCCGGTCATCTACAGCAAAAAAACCACCAATATGCTTGAGGATATTAGTCTTACAGATGTTTTAGTAAACATGGATGAACTTTACTTGCAATTTGACGAAGATATTATTTCACGATCATTTTATAATATAACAAACTTGGAAATAATATCTCATGATGCTAAGAACCAGTTTTCAAAGCTTAATGAATTTTTAAGTCAAAATAAGTTTAGAGGAATCATATGAAAAAGAAAATTATTTTTATGATAATTAATATGAATGTGGGTGGAACTGAAAAGGCTTTGCTTAACATGATAGAACAGATTCCGAAAGAAAAATATGAAATAACTATTTTAATGTTAGAAAAATATGGTGGTTTTCTAAGTTCTATTCCACCTGAAGTAAATGTTGAATATATAAAAAATTATCAGAATTTGAAAGATATACTTAATAAACCTCCACATCGAACTGCTTTACATCTTATAAAGGGTGGCAAGTTTATAAGGGCATTTTATATACTTATTTTTCACTTAATCTCAAAGGTTTATAAAGACAGAAGCATTTTCTTTAAGTATATTTTAAAAAATTATCCTGTAATTGAAAAAGAATATGATGTTGCAATAGCTTATGCAGGTCCAATGGACTTCATAAGCTATTTTGTTGTTAGTAAAATTAATTCAAAAAAGAGAATTCAATGGATACATTTTGATGTTACCAAAATAGGATTTGATAAGCATTTTGCAACAAAAATATATAATAAGTTTGATAGATTTTTTGTTGTATCTGGAGAAGCAAAAACAAAATTAATTAGTTTAGTACCAACTATTGAAGAAAATACTCAGGTGTTTTATAACATAGTTTCATCTAAAGTAATTCAGAGGCAAGCCAAAGAGGGGAATGGTTTCAATGATGAATTTGATGGGTTAAGAATATTGACAATTGGTAGATTAACAATGGAAAAAGGGCAGGATATTGCTATTCGTGTAATGTCAAGATTAATTAACGAAGGCTATAAAGTTAAATGGTACTGTGTAGGAGAAGGAAATGCAAGAGAAAGATATGAAAAGTTAATTGATAAGTATAACCTTAAAGATAAATTTATTCTATTAGGATCTGAATCAAATCCATATCCATATTTAGAGCAAAGTGATATTTATGTACAGCCATCTAGATATGAAGGATACTGTATTACATTAATAGAAGCAAGATGTTTACATAAGCCAATTGTAACAACTGATGTGAATGGTGCAAGGGAACAGATTATGGATGGGAAAACAGGGTTAATTGTAAATATTGAAGAAAATGACCTCTATAATGCCGTAAAAAAATTAATAATTAATTCAGATTTACGTGATATGTTTTCTTATAACTTAATTAATGAAAAATTTGATCCCACTTCTGAAATAATAAAATTTCATGATTATATAAATGATATTAAATTGCCTCCAAGTTAAACGTTTTAATTTATATAATTATCTGTGAAAAAAATTTAAAAGTTTAGAAGGGAATATAGATATGTACCCAAAAATAAGTATTATTGTTCCAGTTTATAAAGTAGAGCAATATATTCATGAATGTGTTAATTCGATTTTGGCGCAATCCTTTAAAGATTTTGAATTAATACTTATTGATGATGGTTCACCGGACAGAAGTGGGAAGATTTGTGATGAATATGCTCTAAAGGATAGTAGAGTTAAAGTAATACATAAGAAAAATGGTGGACCAAGTACTGCAAGAAACTTGGGAATTAAAATGGCCAAAGGAATATATTTAGGATTTGTAGATAGTGATGATATGTTAAACAAATACATGTATGAAAAAATGTATAATGAAGCCATTTTAAATAACGCAGATATAGTAGCTTGTGGTTTCACTGAAATAAACCATTTCACTGGAGCTACAAGAGAATCACTTGCTCCCTTTGGAGATGAAATAACTATAGAGAGAAATGAAATTAAAAAAAAACTTGAAAATTATCTATCAAAAAATAAAATTCTTGGCTATGCATGCATGTGGAATAAATTATATAAAAGAAGCTATATTCAAGAAAATAATCTATTAGTCAATGAGAATTTAAAAATTGGTGAAGATCTTTGTTTTAATTTAAAAGCATTATATAGTGCAACAAAAATTTCAGCAGTAAGTGAATCGTTATATACTTATCGAAGAATTAATAGTGAGAGTATAATGATTAAAAAAGAAGAAGGATTCAATTTAATATTAGCTGCAAGACAGGAGTTTCTAAGAACACTAAAGGAAATAAAGATTAGTAATGATGTTTATAAAAAATGTCTACAATATGAAAACTTTCAAAACGTTTCTGGATATATAGAGTTAATAAAAGATGTAATAAATTCTAAAAAGAAAATATTTAACAAATTCCGTGAAATTACAAGGATAATTAGTGAACCAGCTTTTTTGACTTCTTTGTATAATTTTGACAATAAGTATATGGTATTAAAAGCCAAGGTTATTGTTTTTATACTTAAAAGGGTAGTATTTATAAAAAATATGAGAAAAGATAAAAAGTCTATTTTAACGAGATATTATAAATAAACATATTGATTTATGGGGTTGAGGTAGTGAAATTAAAGTTTTTAAAAAGAAACAATAATTTAATTTATAAAAGAACTAATAGGAAAAAAAATTATCTAAAGTTAAATAGGATAATTACCGTATGAGAATAGAAAATTCAATCAAAAATATTTTTATGAGTCTATTTTCTCAAATAGTTATTGCTATATTAGGTTTTATTTCTAGAAAAGTTTTTTTGGATAGCTTGGGAATAGATTATTTGGGGGTTAATGGATTATTAACGAATGTCTTATCCATGATGGCTTTAGTTGAAGGTGGTATAGGAATGAGTATTGTTTACAACCTATACAAGCCACTTTCTGAAAATGATCAACAAAAAGTTATTGCTCTTGTACAATTGTACAAAAAAGTTTATTGGACACTAGCTATTATTATTCTATTAATAAGCCTTAGTTTATTTCCTTTCTTAGATAATATGATGAAGGATGGAGATTCCATCTCTAATCTTACAATAATTTATTTCTTATTTATAGTAAAAAATTTGGTCTCATATTTAAATGCTCATAAATGGTCCTTGATTAATTCAGATCAAAAAGGATATGTATTAACAGGCATAAATCTCATATTCCAAATTATTACCACATTAGCTAAAATTATAGTGCTTATACTTACACATGATTATATATTATATCTAATAATTGAGCTAATAATATTAATAATTCAAAATATTATTAATGGTAGAATAGTTAATCGGAGATATTCGTATATAAAAACAAGAGTAAAATATTCCATAGATAGAGATACAAAAGATAACATAATAATGAATGTGAAAGCACTTTTCTTACACAATATCGGCAGTTTTTGTGTATTTGGAACAGATAACATTCTAATATCTTCATTTATAAGCATTGCAACTGTAGGAGTTTATTCTAATTATACAATGATAATAGGCCAATTATCTTCTTTATTGGGTCCGATTATAGGTGGAATTGGTGCAAGTGTGGGAAATTTAATTGTAACAGAAAGTAGTGATAAAAACTATTCAATTTTTAAGGTAACTTATCTTGTTAACTTTTGGATATACTCGTTTGGTGTAATTTTTTTATTTAATTTATTAGAACCATTTATTAGTTGGTGGCTAGGTGAAGAATATCTCTTGAACTGGGTAGCGCTTATTTTAATATTGGTGAATTTTTATTTAGGAGGAATGCGTACAGCAATAACTACCTTTAAAAGTAGAGCAGGATTGTTTGTTCAAGATAAATATGCACCACTGATTGAAGGGGTTATTAATTTAATTTCTTCATTAGTACTACTTCAGTATTTTGGGTTAGCGGGCATATTCTTAGGTACTACAATTAGTTCAATTGCGACTGTGTTTTGGATTCAACCATATATAGTTTACAAGAATGTATTTAAGAGAACAGTTTGGTCATATTTTACTAAATATATATTTTATACTGTATTAACAATAGTTGCTTGTATTATTACTTCATACTTATGTAATATTTTAGTGAAGGGAGATAGTTTCTTGTCTCTTATTTCCAAAGGGATGGTTTGTTTAATTGTTCCTAATATAATTTATCTTTCAATATTCTATAAAAGTAAAGAATTCCAATATATTTGGAGAATTCTATTTGCTAGACTGAAAGCAAAAAATGTCAATCAGAAACAGAAAATTGGTTAAGAATATTATTGTTATTAGATTTAATACTTCTTTAGATAATTATATTTTAGAAAGGAAGCTTCTGATGAGTAAGATAAGTATTGTAGTACCTATTTATAATGCTGGAAGAACACTTGAAAAATGTATTAAATCTATTGTTAACCAATCTTTTAAAGATTTTGAATTGATATTGGTGAATGATGGTTCTACTGATCATAGTTTAACTATTTGTAGTAAATATCAAAAAAAAGATAAAAGAATAATTTTAATAGACAAACATAATGAAGGAAGTATTGTAGCTAGAAGAAAGGGCGTTGAAGCTTCCAAGTCCAAATATGTTATGTTTGTTGATGCTGATGATTGGATTGATAAAAAAATTGTCGAAATACTTTACAATGAATCTATTCAAAATAATGTTGATATTTCAGTATGTAATATATTTAAAGTTTTAGGTAATGGTAGGATCTTTAAACAAAGTAATGAGAGTGAATATTTTTGTAAGGATAAAATTTATAATAAAGATGAAATAAAAAGAAAATTAGTAACAGCATATTTTCATGGACACCCTTTCCCGGCATCTTTAGTAGCAAAGTTATATAAAAAAGAATTGCTAACTAGTAGTGGGAAATATTTGAGTAGAATACATTTTTTAGGGGACGATCTTTATTATAACCTGGAGATATTTATAAAAGCAAATAATGTTAAAGTTATTGATAAACCTTTGTATTTTTATAGACAAGGTGGAATTACCAGTAAATATATGCCACACTTTTTTGATGATGCAGTTAACGGTTATCAAATACAAAAAGAAGTTATTGATGAATTTTTTAAAGAAACACAACAAAAAGAATATAATGGTATTAGCATAATGTTATTAAATACTTTTAATACATGTTTATATAATTTATTTAATAGTAAGTTTAAACAAAATGAAATAAAAGCATTAATAAGAGACTATGTTTTAAATGAAAGTATTATAGAAACAATATATAACGAAGGAGCAATAAAATATTTTTCAGAGGATTATTTGAATGCTATTAAAAAACAAGATATTAATTTTTTATATGATTTAGGTGAAAAATTTTATAAAGAG
>Ga0180216_1002229_pt1 | contig 16443 bp, 16 predicted proteins | sample eDN3rd37CBELigMG_FD_128879 | JGI IMG/M metagenome (GOLD analysis project Ga0180216, IMG submission 128879) | Enriched Miracle-Growth compost microbial communities from Emeryville, California, USA - eDNA 3rd pass 37_C BE-Lig MG (version 2)... ... | reverse complement strand
CCCGTCGGGTGGAACTGCACGAATTCCATGTCCTGCAACGGCAAGCCGGCGCGCAGGACCATGGCATTACCATCACCCGTGCAGGTATGGGCCGATGTGCAGGAGAAATACGCGCGGCCGTAGCCGCCGGTGGCCAGAATGGTTCTCTTCGCACGGAAGCGATGGATACTGCCATCCTCGAGGTTCATGGCGACGAGACCCACGCAGGCACCCTCGTTGTCCATCATGAGGTCAATGGCAAAGTACTCGATGAAAAACTCCGCCGAATAGCGCAAGCTCTGGCCATACAGCGTGTGAAGCATGGCGTGGCCGGTGCGGTCGGCTGCAGCACAGGTGCGCTGCGCCGGTGGACCTTCCCCAAATTCGGTGGTCATGCCGCCAAACGGCCGTTGGTAGATCTTGCCGGATTCAGTGCGCGAAAACGGAACGCCGTAGTGCTCAAGCTCATAGACCGCATCGGGGGCATGTCGGCACAGATACTCGATAGAATCCTGGTCTCCCAGCCAATCCGATCCCTTGACGGTGTCATACATGTGCCAGCGCCAGTTATCGGGCCCCATGTTGCCGAGAGAAGCGGCCACGCCGCCCTGAGCCGCCACGGTATGGGAGCGCGTCGGGAAAACCTTGGTCACGCATGCCGTCTTCAAACCGGCCTCGGCACAACCCAGGGTGGCGCGCAGGCCGGCGCCGCCAGCCCCGACGACGACGACATCATACGTGTGATCGACGATGGTGTAGGCGCGGCCGCCATAGGCTGGTGCCGCAATACCGCTGCCCTTCGAGGATCCTCTTCCGATTGCCGAACCCGCCATTAAGTCACGCTCCAAAGCTTAGTTTGAGAATTGCCCAGATGCTCGCGGCAGCTATTGCAATTGAGAAAAATGTATTGAGCATCAGAGACATAATCTTGATGCCCTCGTTGTGGACGTAATCTTCGATGATGACCTGCATGCCCATTCGCATGTGGACGATGCCGGAGAGAATCAACAGCAACAGCAGCACGGCCACAACGGGCGCTGCCAGCGTTGCCCGAACCGTTTCGTAGTCAGCGCCGATCAAACGGATAATGAGGCCGACCAGGAATATCACCAGGAACAGGTTGCCAACCGCGGTCAGACGTTGCAGCCAGAAGTGGTCAGCACCCTCCTTGGCGGAACCCAATCTCCGGACATTTTTCAGAGGTGTGCGCATGTTCATCGGAAGCCGTCCTCAAACAAGTAGCAGCGCGCCCGCCCAGACGGCGATTGTCAGCATGACCGAAGACACGATGCTCGCCCAGGACAAGAAGTTGACGGAGGGAATGCCCAAACCGCGTCCGGTGTCCCAGATGAAGTGGCGAATGCCGCCCATCATGTGATGGACGAGGGCCCAAGTGTAACCGAACAGGACGATGCGGCCGGGTAGCGTGCCGAACAAGCCATTAACGAAATTGAAAACGTCGGGCCCCGAGGCTACAGCGACCAGCCAGATTGCAAGCAGAACCGACCCGAAATAGAGGGCCCCCCCGGTCATGCGATGCAATATGGACATCAGCATGCTGGTCGATAGCCGATAAATCTGCAAATGGGGCGACAACGGGCGTTGTGTCTTGCGCCCCCGAATTGATTTAGCCTCCACCATTCGGCACTCCTGATGTCATCGCCTTAAATCCTTGATTTCGTTTAACGCGCTTATTGCGCTGCGGCAATCAATGAGAGCGCATAGAACCGCTCATGTTCGATTCGCAGCTTTGCAGTTTTCAAAAACCTATTTCGGAATAATCAACCAGATGTCGAGCTCGAGGATGACTCCGTCCTCGTAGCTGCCGTCATCGGTCTTGAATGGAAAATCGGCGCAGGTCCGATCCTTTACCGCGACAAGGCGCGTGCGCAGGGCTCCAACATCGGAGCGGCCGGGGAGTTCGGCCTTGTCGAGGATTTCCGACCAGGCATAGAGCGTGTCACCCGCAAACAGCGGGGCGATATGCCGGCCGGCGTTGATCGCGGCGAGATGGAAGGCGTTGCCAAGGCCGTTGAACGAGAGCGCCCGGGCCAGTGAAATCACCACGCCACCATAGATCAATCGGCGACCGAAACGTCCCTGGCCTTCGGTGTGCTGGTTGAAATGAACCTTCGCCGTGTTCTGGTAGAGGCGGGTCGCAATCTGATGCTCGGCTTCCTCAACGGTCATACCGTCAACATGGTCGATCTTTTCGCCGATCTCGTAATCACCCCAGCGATGCGGCGAGCCTGACAGGCTGTTGTCGTAGCCTGCCAGATCGAGAGCCGGAACAGCGCCCCCCAAAGCTTCGGCCGGAACGCTTTCAGGCAGGTCGGGCACCACGGGTTCGGGAGCAGGATGGGAAGCATCCTTTTTGCGGACCATTACCCAGCGCGTGTAGCTCAGGACCGTTTCGCCGGTTTCATCCGAACCTGTAGAGCGCACGTAGACCGTCCCGGTCTTGCCATTCGAATTCTCCTTGACGCCGATGACCTCGGAAACGGTCGACAATGTCGCTCCGGGATAAACCGGCTTTGCAAAGCGGCAGTCGGCATAACCAAGATTGGCAATGGCATTGAGGGAAATGTCCGGAACCGTCTTTCCGAAAACCGTGTGAAAGACGAGCATGTCGTCGAGCGGCGCGCGCGGATAACCAATGGCCCTTGCGAACGCATCGGAGGATTGAACCGCGAAGCGCGGCCCGTAGAGCCCCATGTACAGTGCCGAATCGCCTTCGGTGAGAGTTCGAGGCGTTGCGTGGCGGATAATCTGGCCGACGTGGAAATCTTCGAAGTAATTGCCGGGATTGGTCTTGGTCGTGCTCATACGATGTCTTTCTTCAGCCGCTGCCTTCAAAGATCGAAAAGCACCAGCCGACATGGTCCAATTATCAGTTTGCGGTTTGAGAATTGCTCGTCATTTCCTCGATTGCTTCGGCGATCGCCACGGTGCGTTCGGCCATTGCAAGGTGCAATCGCTCGACCATACGGCCGTCGATCGTGATGACACCCTGCTTCTTGTTCTCCGGACGCGCGAATTCCGTGATGACGCGGCGTGACCAGGCAACTTCGCCGGGGCCTGGTGAGAAAATCTCGTTTGCAATTTCGACCTGACTCGGGTGGATCAGCGTCTTGCCATCCATGCCCAATGTGCGGCCTTGTTCGGCTTCGGCGCGCAAGCCGGCATCGTCCCTGAAATCGTTGTAGACACCGTCGAGCACATCGAGGCTATAAGCGCGAGCCGCGACGATGGTCATCGACAGCCAGGGAACAACCGCAAAGCGGTCCTTGTAATCCCGTGCGTGCGATTCCTTCAGCAGGTCGTTGGTGCCCATTACAAGACACGTCAGCCGATGCTCGCGTTCGATGCCGGCCATGGCAATCTCACGCACGTTGAGAATCGACATCGGCGTTTCCATCATCGCCCACAGCTTGGTTTTCTCCGGGGCCCCCGCTGCGGTCAGAACCTTGGCAGCCGAGATGATGTCGCCGGGGCGGCCGACCTTCGGCACGAGAATGGCATCGGGTCCCGCGGCCGCAGCAGCAAAGAGGTCATCGGCACCCCACGGGGTCTCCAGCGCGTTGACGCGAATGACAAGCTCGCGTTTGCCATAGCCCCCGGCGCGGACTGCAGCGCAAACCCTTTCACGCGCTTCAAGCTTGGCATCGGGTGCAACAGCATCTTCCAGATCCAGAATCAACGAATCCGCCGGAATCGTCTTTGCCTTTTCCAGCGCCCGGGCGTTGGAACCTGGCATGTAGAGAACACTGCGGCGTGGGCGGACAGCCATGGGAAGGCCCTTCTCGCGTTTCCGAAGTTTTTTGTTCAGTCGCTTTTATTGCACTGCACACTGATGCTGCCACGAGAAAACCCGATCCGGCAATACGTGATAGGAGGATTCGGCGTGGCGACTGGCCGCAGCCTCCTTTCGCGATTACAAGAACCGAAACTGAACCTTTGGATTGCGCCTCATGGCCCGCATTCTCGCCTTTTCATCCTATGTTGCATCCGGTCATGTCGGTCTTGCGGCTGTCGTTCCGGCATTGCAGCGGCTCGGCCATGAGGTCATCGCGCTCCCCAGCGTTGTGCTTTCGAATCATCTCGGGCATCCGCACTGGGCTGGCCGACCCGTTCCGGTGGAAGACCTGTCGCTGATGCTCGGAGCACTGGAGCGGAACGGTCAGCTCGACGGTCTGGACGCCATTTTAACCGGGTTTTTGCCAAGCAGCGGCCACGTGGCGCTGGCAGCCAAGACGGTCCTTCATGTCCGCGAGCGGATTAGCGACCTTGTTTTTCTGTGTGATCCGGTGCTCGGTGACGAGCCCGGTGGCCTGTACATCGAGCCATCGGCAGCGCGGGCGGTGGCCCGGGAACTGACGCCTCTGGCCACATATCTTACGCCCAACAGGTTTGAAGCCGAGTTCATCTTCGGCGCTGCGAACGATGCTGCCTGGCCGGGTGTTCCTGCGACGGCAGCAGCCTTGCCGCCATCATGCCGGCTATTGACGGTGACATCGGCAGAGCTGCGGGAAGACCGTCTAACGAGCCGATGTCTGACCCGCGAATTTTCGTGTGAGTGCGAAGTGCCTTACCGTCTGGAGGTTGCGCATGGAACGGGGGACCTGTTCGCTGCGCTGCTGCTCGGTCATGTCCTCAACGGCATCGGGGAACGCGAGGCCTTCGGGCGCGCGGTGGCCGGAGTCGAAGTGGGAATCGCCATGAGCGAAGGGCGCGACGAGCTGGCGTTGGTTGCCAGCCTCGAAAGCATTGCGAAGGCGAAGGCCTGGACGACCTGCCCTGCGTAACCCGGCCTCTCGAAGAACGGAGTAGAGGATCGATCCCATCGAGCCGGGCCTGTCATACGCGCTTGCGGCAGGCAATGACCTTGCCCAGAAACGCAAGCTCCTGCGCGACAGGATCGAGGCCGGCTGCCCTGAACATGGTTTCGAGATCGTCGCCCGCGAAGCTGCGGAAATACGGCTCATGAAAACGCACCGGAAACGCTTCCAGAAGCCCATCCCAGCCCGGCTTGTCACCCATCTGCATACTGTCCAGAAAGACGAACAGACCGCCTGGTTTCAAAACCCTCGCGATCTCCCGGGTAACGGTGCGACGCACCTCCGGCGGCAACTCGTGGAACAGGAACACACAGGTTACGATATCCTGGCTTGCATCCTGGCAGGGAAGGGCCTCAGCGTTGGCCTCAAGCAGTTTGGCGGGACGCAGGCGGCCCATGTGCCGGCGGGCCTCATCAAGATAGGGCCGGCTGAGATCGATCCCGGTCAATCTCATCGCGGGAAAGGCGCGGCGGATTTCGCGCAGCAGGCGGCCGGTACCGCACGCCACATCGAGATACGATATCCGACGCTGATCGCGGCCACGCATGAACTCGGCGATCGGCCTCAGGCAGGCGCGCCGCATCGCAGCGGCAGCTCCATAGAACAGGGTCTCGACCTGCAGATCGTAGAGCCTGGCAGAATCGTCCGTCAGATATCCACCCGTCTGATAATGGAAGTCCTGCGTGAAGTAGCCCGGCAGGTGTGACACCTCCACGGCGGCGTGGACGGTTGAGGCATCGCGTTCCTGACGGCGCCGGGCGGTGTCGGGCAGATCGGCATACATCGCCCGAAGGCGGAGCACGTGCTCGATGATGCGCGGCTCATCGTCGAGTTCAGCTGGATAGAGGCCAGCGCCGACGGATTCGGCATCGCGGCGCATCAGTTCGCGCAGAGCATCGAACAGCTCGTCCCGGCCTGGTACCGGTCTGGTGGGTCTAAACCCCGGTGCAGGATGCAACTGCCGGGCATGGCGGCTCATTAACCAGTTGATACCGCTGTACCAGGACACCCGGAAGCTGTTGCCGACCGTCTGCAGGGCCATGGCGAGCTTGTCGGCCATTGCTCACAGTCCTTTGTGGACGACACCGATGCACTCGGTTTTGATATGGGCCCCGCCCTCGCTGATTGCGAGGTCATCGCCCAGCCGGCCAGGTTCGAGTTGGATTCACATCAAAGCGAACGAAGTTTTACATGGCAGCTTATCAACGGATCGTCGTTCTGACCGGTGCCGGTCTCTCAGCCGAATCGGGGCTTTCGACCTTCCGGGACGCTGACGGTATCTGGGCGCGCTACGACTATCGGGATGTTGCAACGCCGGAAGGCTTTGCCCGAAATCCAGAGCTCGTCTACGAATTCTACAACCGGAGACGGCGCGACGGCATGAAGGCCCAGCCGAACGCGGCACATATTGCGCTCGCGAAACTGGAGCGCGAATATCCGGGTGAGGTTTTGATCGTTACCCAGAATGTCGACACGCTGCACGAAGCTGCCGGCAGCCGTAACCTGATCCATATGCACGGACAGATGGCGCTGTCTCTCTGCGCCGCATGTGACGCGCGATCACCGTGGGTCGAGGATCTGTCACCAGACCTTGCCTGCCCCTCTTGCTCGACGACGGGTTCGATGCGGCCCGACGTGGTCTGGTTCGGCGAAATTCCCTACGAGTTGGAGCGCATCAGTGCGGCACTCTCGGGCTGCGACCTGTTCCTCTCGATCGGCACGAGCGGCAACGTCTATCCGGCAGCCGGATTTGTGGCCGCCGCCCGAGAAGCCGGTGCGCACACTGTCGAGCTCAATCTTGAACCCTCGGAAGGGACCAGCCTGTTCGCGGAACGCATAGAGGGACCGGCAAGCCGTGTGGTTCCCGCCTACGTGGATCGCCTGCTTGCGGCTGCGACTAGCGGGTGAAGACGGCGACGACTTCGACGTGTGGAGAATAGATGAACTGATCGATGGGTGTGACCCTCCCCAGCTTGTAGCCGCCGTCGATCAGAATGCGCGCGTCGCGCGCCAGTGTAGCCGGGTTGCAAGACACCGCGACCACCACCGGCACAGCCGACTTCGCCAACATCCCGGCCTGGGCCTGCGCGCCGGCACGAGGCGGGTCGAATACCGCGAGGTCGAAGCCCTCCAGTTCCTTGCGCGATAATGGCTCGCGCATCAGATCCCGTACCCGGGTTTCAATCGGTTTCAGCCCTTTAGCGTAGCGCTTGCCGGTTTCCAGCGCCCCGATCGCTTTGGCCTCACTGTCAACGGCCAGAACCCCGACGCGGGCGGCCAGCGCATATGAGAACGCCCCCATGCCGCTGAACAGGTCCACGGCGCGCTTGGCGCGTTTCGGCAGAGACGCAACAATGATCTGTGCCATTGCGGCTTCGGCGGCGGCAGAGGCCTGCAGGAATACACCCGGGGGAGGCGTGACATGGGCCGACCCCATGGTCACCGTCGGATCCGCCATCTGATAAACGGTGTCGCCGTTCAGGCTGAAACGAACGAGCTTCAGTTCAGCGGCGCGAGACGCGAGACGGGCTCGCTGACCGGGCGTCAAATCCGTGCCCATGCTTCCGATCTCGATAGCCACATCGAAACCGTTTGAGGCTGACAGCACAGTTACACGCGCCTCGCCGTTGTCCGGCACCAGCGGCGCAACGAATGTTTTCAACCGAGGCAGGAGCTGAACGATACCCGGATCGATGACGACGCATTCGGTGAGATCGACAACGTCGTGTGAGCCGGCCGCATGGAACCCCAGCGCGACTTCGCGACCGCTACGTTTCGCCGTGAATACGGCGCGGCGGCGGGCTCCGTGCCCGACCGTCACGAGGTCCGATACCTCGACGTCGAGGCCGCGCGATGTGAAGGCGGCCACAACGGAACCGCGTTTCCAGGCCTTGTACTCATCGTGCGCAAGATGCTGGATGGCGCAACCGCCGCATGATCCGAAATGCCTGCAGACCGGGGCAATCCGGTGCGGCGATGCGGTGATTACCTCGACGAGGCGGGCACGCTGACCCTGACTTTCGGCACGGACATTCTCGCCCGGCAGGGCATAAGGCACAAAAATCGGACCGTCCGCTGCATCCACGACACCATCAGCCTGGGCTCCGAGCCTGGAAATTTCATACTCAACGATGTCACCCATGCCGTTTTGCCCCAAGCAGATATTCCTTATTCCCGTCGCCTCCTGAAATCGGCGACTCCACCACCCCGGCGAGCTTCCATCCGGGATACGAGTTGATCCATGCCGCAATTCCGTCCACCGCCGCCTGGCGCTGGGCCTCATCCCGGACAACACCGCCCTTGCCTACGGCATCGCGGCCGACCTCGAACTGCGGCTTCACAAGAACGACCAGGAAGGCCGCCGGTCCTGTCAGGGTCAGCGCGGCGGGAAGAGCCTTCTGCAACGAGATGAAGCTCAGATCGGCAACGAGAGCAGCTACCGGATCGACCACGAGGTCTGTAGACAACTTGCGTGCGTCAGTCGATTCCAGCGCTACCACGCGCGGGTCGCAGGAGAGTTGCGTATCCAGCTGGCCCTTTCCCACATCCACCGCGTAGACCTTGGCAGCACCGCGTTCCAGCAGGACCTGGGTGAAGCCTCCGGTCGATGCGCCGACGTCAAGTGCCACCAGGCCTGACGGATCAAAGCCGAAGGCATCGAGACCAGCAATGAGCTTGAGCGCGCCACGCGAAACATAGCGTGCGCTGCCGCCCGTGATCGAGATTTCTGCTGATGCACTAACAGGTTGACCCGGTTTAACAGCAGCAAGGCCGTCGACCGTTACTTCGCCGCGCAGAATAAGGTCACGGGCCTGGGCTCGTGTTCTCGCCAGCTTGCGGGCAACCAATTCATGATCCAGCCGTTGGCGCATCAGCGGAACCTTCGTGGTATTGGGCACACCGAGGCCCTTCCCATAACTGCGGACATCATGAGTGGCTCTTCATACCTTTCTTGTTTTGGTAATGCGGGAAAATTTGTCGCGGACCCGGCCGGTCGTCTCCTGCTTGCGATGTCCACATTGGCCTCCCGGGCCGATCGCGCAAATCGCTCTTCCGGCAAGCAAATCCGGACATCAAGGAGCCGGAAACCCGGCTTGCAAGTGCCGCGAACGATGGTCCTGAAACGGATAAACGGGCTGATTAAGGCTCAAATTTTGAGTTCTCGACAGATCCGCCGGTTTCAGATAACCGGAACGTCCAAATGCATTGAGCCCCAATCAGGTATTGTTGGATGAAAAACTTTCCGAGCTCCCTTGCCGACAGATTCCGGCAGTTCAAGACCGGGCAGTTCGATCCTGAACACGATCATTACAGGTCACTTGCTGTTAACGGACAGAACCCCGAAGTCATGGTGGTCGCGTGCAGCGACAGCCGGGTGGCTCCCGAAACGATTTTCAACGCCAAGCCAGGCGAAATCTTTGTCGTCCGCAACGTTGCCAATCTCGTTCCGCCGTTCGAGACCAGCGGGCACTTCCACGGCGTCAGCGCAGCGCTGGAATTCGGCGTGTTGAACGTGCGCGTCAAGCACCTGCTTGTGATGGGTCACTCAGGTTGCGGTGGGGTCAAGGCGGCACTCGATCAGAAGGCTGCGCTTGAAACCGAAAGCCGGTTCATCACGAAATGGATGTCGATGCTGAACGATGCCAAGCTGAAGGTGCTTGCCGCCAATCAGGGGCCCAACCGTGCCCCTCTGCAGCCTCAGCTCGAAAAGGCGGGTATCAAGGCATCGATCGCCAACCTGAGAACGTTCCCGTTCATCAAGGAACTTGAAGACCGGGGCGAACTGACCCTGCACGGTGCCCACTTCGACATTCCCACGGGCCTGCTGACGGTCCTGGACAACGATTCGGGAGAGTTCGTCGAACTCTGAAGGCGTTAAATCTAACCGTCAGGGATCTAGCCGCTCGCTCCGGCGGCCTTGTTGCGGGCCGCTTCAATGGCGGGAATTAGCAGTTCGTTCAAACTGTTTCCGGTAACCGAGCCGACATGCTTGTAGGCGATGGTGCCATCGGCCGCGATCACGAACGTTTCCGGCATGCCGTAGACGCCCCATTCGATTGCACCGCGGCCGGCCGGGTCTACGCCTACCGCCGTGTAGGGGCTGCCATACCGGCCGAGGAAACGGCGGGCCGCGTCAGTCCGGTCCTTGTAGTTGACGCCGTAGAGCGGCACCCCGGTCCGTGCGACAAGGTCGACGAGATGGGGATGTTCGTCGACGCAAGGCACACACCACGACGCCCAGAAATTGACGACGCTGACCTTCCCGGCGAGATCGGAGCTGGAGAAGCCCGGAACCGGGCTGCCTTCCTTATTCAAGCCCTCGAGCGCAGCGAACTCCGTCTGCGGCACCGGTTTGCCGATCAGCGCGGACGGCAACTTCGAGGGATCGCCCGAGGTCAGCGCCAGGCCAAACATGATGGCAAGGAGGGCAAAAATGATCGCCGGGGCGATTACCCAAGCGGGCCGCCGCTTACGTTCCGGACCCGAAGGTTGTGCCTGTGTGCCGGTTTCGCTCATGGTTCAGAGGTCTCATTCCTGGGGTGCGCAGCAGATCGGCGGCGGGCGCCGCGTGCGTGCAGTTCGTCCAGTAACCGGCGCTGATGATAGCCGTCGAACAGGAGCCAGCCGATCAAACCGGCCAGTACGACGGCAACGGTCGCATAGGCCGCAATGATGAAGCTGGCGTGCGGTCCCAAATCCATAGTCTACTCCGCAGCGACAGTGGTGGCTTCGCTGGACCGGGCCCGGTCCACCTCGGCAAGACGCAGGGCCTTCACGCGCCGGCGCAAGATCTCGTTACGCATCGCCTTCAGATGCAGCGTCAAGAACAGCAAGGTGAAGCCAGCGGCCGAGATCAGCAGCGGTATCAGCTGAGAGCTATGGATCTTCGGGCCGTCCGAGCGCAGCACGCTCGATGGCTGATGCAGCGTATTCCAGGCGGGAATCGAGATACCAAGACCTGGAATGTCGAGACCTTCGACGGAAATCTTGATGAACGGCAGAATGACGACACCGACCAGAGCCAGCACCGCTGTCAGCTTTGCGGCTACGGGCTCATCCTCTATCGAGGAACGCAGGGCGATCAGCCCAAGATAAAGGAAGAAGAGGATCAGAACCGACGTCAATCGCGCGTCCCAGACCCAGTAGGTGCCCCACATGGGTTTGCCCCACAGCGAGCCCGTGACCAGCGCAAGCAGCGTGAACGCCGCGCCGATGGGGGCTGCGGCCCTGGCCGAAACGTCGGCCAGAGGATGGCGGAACACGAGCAAGCCAAAGCTGGAGGCGGCGATCATCGCGTAACCCATCATGCCCAGCCACGCCGCAGGAACGTGGATGTACATGATCCGGATCGTTTCGCCCTGCTGGTAGTCCGGCGGCGCCGTGAACCCCCGGTACATGCCATAGGCAATCACGACAGTAGCGGCGGCAGCAATCCAGGGCAGGATTGCGCCTGAAAGCGCCATGAAGCGCGTCGGATTGGCATAGCGTTGCGTGAACGTTTGGGTCTGCATGGGCCTTGATCTAAGGGCTGAGCGGAAAAAGCGCAAATGGCGCCTGATACGGTTGGCGGCAATGGAGAAACCGGTCAGTGACTTCGGCCATTCAGGCCAGAAATCGATTCGCTCCGGTTAGCAGTATTTTTCCGGGTTGCACAGCCAGTTGCTGATTCACATGAAACAATCGGCTGATGCGTCATTGCATTTGTATGCGCAGCGCGGCGGCAGCGGCAACCGGTCCAAGAACGAGCGAGCCCAGCGACACTGCAGTCAGGATCAGGAGCGACGGCACGAACGCATCGGGCGCGGTCAGAGCCGACGAGATCGCCGTGATCCCATAGATGAGTGTCGGTACATAGAGCGGCAGGACAAGCAAGGCCAGAAGCAAACCACCGCGGCGCGCGCGTAACGTGAGCGCAGCACCGATCGAGCCTAAAAAGCTTATGGCTGGCGTGCCCGCAAGCATTGTCAGCACGAGCACGCCATAGGCATCAATGTCGAGGTTGAGCAGAATGCCGAGAAGAGGGGCGAGCAGGGCGAGCGGGATGCCGGTTGTCAGCCAATGAGCCAGCGACTTGACGGCGGCAACGACTTCCAGAGGCAGATCGCCCAGCGCCATCAGCTCCAGCGAACCGTCCTCGAAATCGGTCTCGAAAATCCGGCCAAGCGACAACAGGGCCGCCAATAGCAGTGCGATCCACAAGATCCCGGGTGCGATTCGCGACAGCAGATTGAGGTCCGGGCCGAGGCCCAGCGGCAGCATTGCGACCACAAGCAGATAGAAGCCGAGGGCCGTTCCGACGGCTCCTCCTTCGCGCATGGCCAAGACCAGATCACGCCTTAACAGCGTCCACACTGCTCTCATGGGCTGCCTGCCTGCCCGAGGCGCAACTCGCGCGCATTTTCCAGACCAAGGGCCAGGTGTGTGGCCGCAATAGCCAGACCGCCCGAAGCGAGATGCCCGTTCACGGTGCTGGCGAGCCTTTCGGCTGATGCATCGTCGAGCGAAGATGTCGGTTCATCGAGAAGCCAGAGCGGGCGATCAGCAAGAAGCAGACGGGCAAGGCCCAGGCGGCGCTTCTGACCGGCTGAGAGATAGCCGGCAGGAATGTCGGCAAGCGAAGCCAGCCTGAAGGTCTCGAGCGCCGCATCAACACGGTCCAGGCGCGACTGGCGGTTCGCTGAGGGATCCAGGTACGCGGCCCAGAACTCCAGATTTTCGACCACCGTCAGACTTGATTTGACACCATTGGCGTGACCGACAAAATGCGCCTGTTCACCAACCGTGTGCTCATCACTGGCGCCGCTAAGAGCGATCTTCCCAGCCGCAGGCGTCAGAAAACCCGCAATCGAACGCAGAAGCGTTGTCTTGCCAGCGCCGTTCGGCCCCGTCAGAAGCAGCACTTCACCCGCCGTTACCGTAAACGAAAGGTGTGCGATGAGCGTGCGCTGCCCGCGCTGAAGGACGAGATTTTCCGCACTTAGCTGCACGATTTTCGCAGATGGTCCCGGATTGTGATAACTAGATCGGTAAAGCAACGCGCCTTGCGCGCGCTCGCCGCTGGCTGGGAGGCTGAAGGCCCTTTATATAGAGGGGCGATCCGCCATCCGGCCAGCTTAAAAAGAACGACTCGTCGGAGTGCCGCCGTTTGTGGTGGCATACGGGATGTAAGGCCTGCGCCTGCGGCACCATGAGAACGAGCCTAGGAGAATTTGATTTTGAGTGCTGACAATAGCCAATCCATCGACAGCTTCAAATGCCGCACGAGCCTGAGCGTCGGGGACCGGACATATACCTACTTCTCGCTCATCGAAGCTGAGAGAAACGGACTCGCCGGAATTTCCAGGCTGCCCTACTCGATGAAGGTTCTGCTGGAGAACCTGCTGCGCCATGAAGACGGCCGCAGTGTCAAGAAGCAGGATATCGAGGCGGTCGCTGCCTGGCTCCAGGACAAGGGCAGCGCCGGTGCGGAGATCGGCTATCACCCGGCACGGGTTCTGATGCAGGACTTTACCGGTGTGCCAGCTGTCGTTGACCTTGCCGCCATGCGCGACGGAATGACCGCGCTGGGGGGCGATCCGAAGAAAATCAATCCGCTCGTTCCCGTCGATCTCGTCATCGATCATTCGGTCATCGTCGACGCCTTCGGGACGCCGCAGGCCTTCAATCTGAACGTCGAGCACGAGTATGCGCGCAACGGCGAGCGTTACAATTTCCTGAAATGGGGACAGGGGGCATTCGACAATTTCCGGGTTGTTCCGCCCGGAACCGGAATCTGCCACCAGGTCAATCTTGAATATCTGGCTCAGACGGTGTGGACGAAGGAGCTGGCCAACGGCGAGACACTCGCCTACCCGGATACCCTGGTTGGCACGGACAGCCATACCACGATGGTCAACGGTCTTGCCGTTCTCGGCTGGGGCGTCGGCGGCATCGAAGCGGAAGCGGCGATGCTCGGTCAGGCGCAGTCGATGCTGCTGCCGGAAGTGATTGGCTTCAGGTTGACCGGCAAGCTTGCTGAAGGCGTCACCGCGACCGACCTGGTGCTGACCGTCACGCAGATGCTGCGCAAGAAGGGCGTGGTTTCCAAGTTCGTGGAGTTCTTCGGTCCGGGCCTCGACAACATGACCCTCGCAGACCGCGCGACCATCGCCAACATGGCGCCGGAATATGGCGCCACCTGCGGGTTCTTCCCGGTGGACGAGGAAACGCTCAGCTATTTGCGGATGTCGGGGCGGTCCGAAGACCGCATTGCGCTCGTGGAAGCCTATACCAAAGCGCAGGGCATGTTCCGCGACCGGGACGCAGCCGATCCGGTCTTCACTGACACGATCACACTTGACCTCGCCGATGTTGTGCCTTCGCTCGCCGGTCCCAAGCGGCCGGAAGGCAGAATTTCGCTAGCCGACGTCACGACCGGTTTCGCCGAGGCTCTGGAGAATGAATACAAGAAGCCAGACGATCTCGACCGACGCGTGCCCGTAGAAGGTGAGACCTTCACCATAGGCCATGGCGACGTCGTCATCGCGGCGATCACCAGTTGCACGAACACGTCAAACCCTGCCGTGCTGGTGGCCGCTGGTCTCGTGGCCCGCAATGCCGTCAAGAAGGGGCTCAGCGTACCACCCTGGGTGAAAACCTCGCTGGCTCCGGGAAGCCAGGTTGTCGCCGCTTACCTCGAGAAATCCGGGCTACAGCCGTATCTCGACAAGCTCGGCTTCAATCTCGTCGGATTTGGCTGCACCACCTGCATCGGGAACTCGGGTCCGTTGGCTTCGCCGATCTCGAACGCGATCAACGAGAACGGCATCGTCGCTGCGGCCGTGCTTTCGGGCAATCGCAACTTCGAAGGCCGTGTGAGCCCCGATGTGCAGGCGAACTATCTTGCCTCGCCGCCGCTCGTTGTCGCCTATGCCCTGGCCGGCAGTGTCCAGAAGGACCTGGTCAACGAACCGCTCGGCACGGGTGAAAACGGTGAGCCGGTCTTCCTCAAGGACATCTGGCCCGACAGCCATGAGATCCAGGCTGTCATCGACGAACACATCAGCCGCGAGATGTTCGAGAGCAAGTATGCGGAAGTGTTCAAGGGCGATGCCCACTGGCAAGCCATCGAGACCAGCCGCGGCGTGACGTATGCCTGGGATCCCGCAAGCACGTACGTGCAGAATCCGCCTTATTTCCAGGGGATCACAGCACAGCCGGAACCCGTTGAGGACATCATCGGTGCGCGCATCCTCGGGCTGTTCGGCGACAAGATCACCACGGACCATATCTCGCCCGCAGGCTCCATCAAGAAGGACAGCCCTGCCGGTGCCTATCTGCTCGAGAAAGGCGTGAGCCCGGCCGAGTTCAACCAGTATGGCACCCGGCGCGGGAACCACGAGGTCATGATGCGTGGCACGTTCGCCAACATCCGCATCAAGAACTTCATGCTGGAGGCGACGCGGGAAGGGCTGCGCGAGGGCGGGTACAGCGTGCATTACCCGTCCGGCGAGGTCATGCCCATCTATGATGTCGCTATGCGCTATGCGCAGGAATCGGTGCCGCTCGTCGTCATGGCGGGCGTGGAATACGGCAACGGTTCTTCACGCGACTGGGCGGCGAAGGGTACGAAGCTGCTCGGTGTCCGGGCAGTCATCGCACAGTCCTACGAACGCATTCACCGCTCCAATCTCGTGGGCATGGGGGTTCTGCCGTTCACGTTCGCACCGGATCAATCGTGGCGCACGCTTGGTCTCAAGGGCGATGAAACGGTCACCATCCCTGGTCTGGCCGATGTCAGGCCGCGCCAGGAGCTGATCGCAAAGATCACCGCGAGCGACGGCAGCACACTGGAGATTCCGATCCTGTGCCGCATCGATACCCTGGACGAGCTTGAATATGTCCGTCACGGCGGCATCCTTCACTACGTTCTGCGTAATCTGGCCAAGGCAGCGTAGTCATTCATGACAAGGCGGCATTGCAGCAGTGCCGCCTTGTTCTTCGAGGCGTGCCCGCTGGCTGCAAGTCCGCGGACCCCTGATCAGCGTCACCCATTCGTGACTTTTCATATGAGCCTGTGCCACCAATAGTGGGTGTGGAGTATTTGGGACGAGTTGAGGAGTGGGGATTTGATGCAATTGCGACTGGCATCACTCGCTTGTGCCGGTATCTTCCTGCTGTTCTCGCCTTCTGAAGGTGCTCCGATGCAGGCGGCGCAGGAAGGTGCCGTTCCCGTGATCGGCGTCATCGAGCTGTTCACGAGCCAGGGGTGCTCATCCTGTCCCCCGGCCGACAAGTTGCTGAAGACCTACGTCGATCGGCCAGATACCATCGCCCTGACGTTCCCGGTGGACTACTGGGACTATCTTGGCTGGAAGGATACCTTCTCCAGCCCGCGCAACAGCCAGCGCCAGCGCGATTATGCACTGGCGCGTGGCGATGGTGCTGTTTACACGCCGCAGGCGGTCATCAATGGCCGGTTGCATGTCACCGGCTCGGATGAAAAAGGGATCAACAGAACCATCAGGCTGCTCAACCGCGAGACACCGTTGAGCGTCCCTGTCACGCTGGCGAGCAAGGGCGGCACGCTCATTATCGACATCGGCGCAGCAAAGGACGGCACGGACCCCGGCGACGCCACGGTCTG
>Ga0180216_1002228_pt1 | contig 16445 bp, 13 predicted proteins | sample eDN3rd37CBELigMG_FD_128879 | JGI IMG/M metagenome (GOLD analysis project Ga0180216, IMG submission 128879) | Enriched Miracle-Growth compost microbial communities from Emeryville, California, USA - eDNA 3rd pass 37_C BE-Lig MG (version 2)... ... | reverse complement strand
GCGCTCGAACTCGGGCAGCGCGGCCAGGCTGATGTCGATCTCGGCGGTCTCTGCCTTGAAGGCCTCCTTAAAACCGCGCATGGCGTTGATGATGCGTTCGGTCAGGCGTGAGAGACGCTTGTCTTCGGCATCGATGCGCGCCTGCAAGCCATTGCGCACGTCCTGTTCGCGGTTGTCGCAGGATTCCACCGTGAGCTGGTGGTCGCCCAGGACTTCGGCGCGCCAGCCCTCAAGGGTTTGCAGCAACTTGTCGTCAAGTGCGGCTTGCGCCTGGATTTCGAGAGCCTGTGCGTGCTGTGCCAAGGCAGTTTCGTGCTTGCTGCGGATTTCTCCGCGCTTGCCTTGGGCCTCGCCAAGATCGCCTTCGATCTCCTTCAGGCGTTCGACGACCTGCGCCAGTTGGCTTTCCAGTTCCCGCAGGGTATCGGAGGCCGCCTTGAGGCGGTCGCGTTCCTCGGTCAGGCGGGCCATCTCGCGCGCCGGCGCCTGCCAGTCGATCTCGCTGTAGCGGGTGAAGACTTCGAGCTTGGCCAAGGCTTCCAGTTGCGCCTGGCATTGCCTGCGCAATCGCTGCGCGTCGGCAATGCGCAGACCGATATCGCCCATTCGCTGTTCCAGGCCCTCGCGTTCGTCACGCAAGGTGCGCAACTTGTCGGCGTTGCTCCAGCCCAGCACGTAGCGGCTGCGATCGTCGATGCGGCGGCGGTCGTCCTTTTCGTGGCGCCCGCTCGGGTCCTTGATCTGTCCGGCGCGGGTGATGGCGCGGGTCTCGCGGCGAAACTGCTCGGTGCTGTCGCAGCAGGCCAGGTCGAAGCGATGGTGCAGTTCGCGTTCCAGCCAGTCGTAGTGCGGCGTGTCGGGCTTGATGAGCAGCTTGCGCACCAGCGACTGGGGGTGCAGGCTGACGGCCTGCGTGGACTTGCGTGCACGCACGTGGAAGTACACCAGTCGCGTGCCAAGGTGCTGGCGCTCCACCCAATCGGCCACGTCCTTGTAGTGCGCATCCGGCACCAGCATGGACAGGCCGAAGCCATGCAGCAGGCGTTCGGCCGCGCCCTCCCAGTCGCGCTCGTCCTCGCGCACCTGGATCAGTTCACCGGCAAAGGGCAGGTCTTCCTCGGCGATGGACAAAGCGGCGCACAGGGCTTCGCGGATGCGCACCTGCGCCGCATCGATATTGCTTTTGCGACGCGCAAGGCTGTCGATCTCGTCGCTGAGCGCTTTGTGTTCTTCCTGACCCCGTCGCAGCGCATATCCGTCTTCATTGATCTGCGTATCGTGGTCCGCAATGCTTGTGCGCAGCGCTTCGGCGTGTTCTCCGATGGTGGATCTTTGTGTCATGAAAGCAGCTTCGTCTCCCGGCGCTGCTTCTCCAATGCGCGTCAATAGCGTGGTGTAGGCGTCCGCTTTCTCCTGCCGTTGCTGTTTCTCTGCCTCCTGCTGCTGAATGGCGGCAGCGAGTTGTTGCAGTCGGTCGCCGCCGTTCTCGCGCAGTGCGCCTTCGAGCTTCCCCTGCTCGATTCGGGCGTTGTCTCGTTGCTCTCCCAGTTGCTTGATGCGGGCATCCCAGCGCATCGCATCCTGAGTCAACAATTCCAGGCGCCTCTCCAGCAATGCTGCCTTCAAGCCGGCGAAGTATGGGCGCAGTGCATCGCGTCCTTCGCGCAGCGCCTGGATCTCGGCAGCTATCTGCCCGTGGCGACGGCCATCCTCCACCAGCGGCGTCAACAGCTCGATCTGGCGCTTGGCCTTGAGTACCGACTGGTGGGCGCGATCGAGGTCATCGAAATGGCCGAGCAGTGCCTCGACTCGGCTGCCCACGTCGAACGGTTCGAGCATGTGGCTGCGCACGAAGTCGGTCAGGTTGCCAACCGATTTCATGGAAACCGTCTGATGGAACAGTTCCAGCGCCTGCTCGTGCTCGATGCCGAAGCGGCGGCGGAACCAGGCGCCGTAGGGCGGGAAGCTGTCGTTCAGTTCGCAGCCCATCGCGCGCAACTTCTTGCGCAGGCCGTTGATGTCGCTGCCGAATCCGGAAAAGTGCTCGGTGATGGACAGTTCCCGCTCTACAGTCACGAACAAGCGCGCGGGCTGGCCCTGCGGTTCGCGAAACCAGAAGACTTGCGCCAACGTGACCGCCTGGCCGTAGCCTTCGTTGCGGAAGACACCCAGGATCACGCTGTAGCTGGTGGTGTCGCGCAGCGCCACCGGGCGAGCGCTGCCGGTGGCTTCGTTGCGTTCGCTCTTGTAGTGGCCCAGCACGTAGGATCGCAATGATCGCTCACGCGTTTCGGCGCCCGCGGCCTTGTTGTAGGCGATGCGGTGCGCTGGCACCAGCAGCGTGGTGACGGCATCGACCAGGGTGGATTTGCCCGAACCGATGTCGCCAGTGAGCAGGCCGTTGCGCCCATCGAGTTCATAGCGCCAGACGCGCCGGTCGAATGTGCCCCAGTTCAGGACTTCCAGCCGCTGCAGGCGAAAGCCGACGCGGCTGTCGTCGGCCACGAAATCGAGCTGCTGTGGCGAAAAATCGTTCATCGGCCGGCTTCCTTGTCGCGATCGCCACCTGACAACGCGGTGCGATAACCCTCCAGGCGCGCATCGAAGTCGGCCAGCCACTGCGCATCGACGAACGCCTTGAGGATGCGCCGCACCTCGTAGCGGGGTGCCTGCTGACTTGCACCGGCAGCGGGCTTGAGCTTGCGCAGATAGCCCAGTTCCACCACCTTGGTGATGGTCGAATCGACCTGGTCGATGAGGCGCGCCTCGTTGGTGCCGTCCGGCAGGAACACGCGCATCAGTTCGGCGATCTCCTCGCGCGACAGCACCAGCCGGGTATCGCCGCCGCCGGCGTCGGATTCGGCCAGGCGCTTGCGCAGCAAGGCCAGCATCAGGCTGACCGGATAGGGCAGCGGCCGTCGTGCGATCAGGCGTGGCAGGCGAGGTGTGGCGTCCGCATGCTCCGGCTCCGGCTGGCTTTTGAGGAAGGCGTAGCCCTCGGCTTCGTCCAGCACCAGATCCAGCAACAACACCGCCGCCTGCTCCCGTACACGCGCCTGCAGGTTCAGCAGACTGGCCCATAGGCGCTCGTCGTCCTGGCGGTACAACACGCCTTTGAGCAAATGCACCATCAGTTGCGAGAGTTCCGCTACCACGGGCGGGCGCGATTCGGCACTGCCTTCTGGATCATCCTGATGCATATCGTTCATGGGTCTTTGCTCTGTCCGTCGCAGCTTGCATTCAGCGCGTAAAGATCACGCGCGGCATTCGCGCCCGCCGTCGTACCGTCGAGCCATCGCTGTCCTGCATGGCCCATTCGACGATCTCCTGCGCATCGTCATCCACCGTGGCCCTGAGGCCATCCAGCCCGCGGTTTCCCGCGTGGGCCAGTTCCAGCCAGGTGACCAGTTCGGCCAATCCCTGTTGCAGCGGCTGAGTCTCCAGCAACGCGCGCAAGCTGATCTGCGACTGTTGCCGCAATGCCTGCCGCAGGGCCTCACGCAAGCGGGCCTTGTCCACGACGTGCTGGTCGAACAGGCGTGCGGTGTCGATGTCGTCGTCCTCGCCGGATTCAAGTATCAGTTCCGCCAGGCGTGGCTTGGCATGGAGCGCAAACAGGGGGCGTTCCTGCGGCAAGGCGATGTCCGCGCCCATCTCGTCGAGGAGCATCACTTCGCCGGCCGGTGGCGTGTCGCGCAATGCAAGCGCCTTGATCTCGATGCTGCGCAACAGTTCGAGGATGCGACGGTTTTCCTGGAAGGCCCGGTCATCCAGGAAGCGGCGCAGTTGCTGCGACAACTGCGCTACAGTGCGCTGGGTATGTTCGCCCGCTTCCAGCCAATCGTGGTGCACCCGGCGGGTGCGCGGCTCCGGCTTGAGCGCAGCCACGGCGGGCAGGCCGAGGATATGGTCGAGCCGTGCGGACAGTTCTTCCTGGCGACGGCTGGACATCAGGAAATCCCAGAATGCACGGAAGCTGCGCCCCTGGTCGGAATCCCCGATGGCGTCGCGCTCGCCCATGACTTCGTCGAGCAAAGCCCCCTTGCTGCCGTCCCACAACGCGATTTTCTCGCGGACGCTGCGGTCGAGCTGGCGGAAATTGTGCTCCACCTGACGGAAGTCGCTCAGCAGTTCGCGCGCCAGTTGCTGAAATTGCAGGAAGCGATCCTTGATGGCCGTGTCATCCATGAGCGGCACATCGCCGGACAGGACGCGTCCGATCTCGGCATCGATCTCGTCGCGCTTGCGACGAAGTTCCTCCAGGCGCCTGGCTGGATCAGCCTGGCTTCCGGTGCTGATCTGCTCCAGCAGCGCGAACAAGGTCAGCAGGCGCGATTCGGTACCGACGAAAGGCCGCTCAGTCAGCGACACCAGCCAGGCGATGGCCTTTTCCGTGGCAGGGGTAAGGTCGAACTGGGCCTCGTCGGTGCCGGGCTTGTAGAACTTGCGCAGCCAGCCCTTGTCTGGCGCGCACCAGTCATTCAGGTATTCGGTTGCGGCTTTCGGATACACCTCGGCGCCGAGGGCTTCGCGCAGGGCAAACAACTCGTCTTCCAGCATCTCGGCCAGATCCGCTTCGCTCGTCACCCGCACGTTCGGCGCGACGAACACCCGGTACAGGAAGCTTGCCACCAATGGCGCATGTGGCGAGGCCAGCAATCGCCATGCAGGATGCCGATCGCGGTATGTCGTGAGTGTGAGGTGGTCCAGTGCCATGATGGGCTGCCTATTCGAGCCGTTCGCTGACAACGACGTCTCGATCCAAATGTACGGATCGGCTCGCCCAGAAAGCGCGAATCAAGGCGGCGTGGTCACTCATGCGAAACCGCCTCCAGGTAAGGGCGCATGACATTTGCGACCCGACAGACCTTGGCATGGCGCCATAGGTCATCGGCTGACGCCTTGCGTGTCTTCCAGGCAGCCTTCAGCGCCTCGATGGCCACGTCCAAGCCGATCCGGTTGCGGTGCTTGAAGCAGTCCGCCACGGTTTTTGCGGCACTGTAGACCCGCAGTCTGGCGCCATCGCGTTCGTGCTCATCGATGCCCGAGGCATAGGCATCACCCGCCATCTGCACCATCTTGATCAGCGGGTGCTCGATACGCGGGGTGTGGCTGCCACGAGGCATGGCAATCCAGACCTGGCGAGGCCGTTGCGTGGTCAGTTCGTGGAACTGGAGTGCCGTCAGCAAGCAGAACACGGCCTTGGGAACCTTGACTGCAATCGTGGCGAGGTCCTCGTGCGCGGACATGGGGTTGCCCGGCAAACGGTAGAGGCCGCGCCCGACACGCTCCAATTGCCCGGATGTGGACAGACGTGTCAGCACCACCCGCGGCGCGCCGATGGTGTCCAAGTCGCTGGTGCGCAGGAAGCCCTGCTCGTGGAGCAGGGCAAGAGCGCGATGGGCATGTGAGGATCTTTCCATCGCTCCAAAGATGTTCCTTGATTTCGTTGATCTTATACATCAAACGATAGAATGAAACACGTCTGCCTGGAGCGCGTGTTGATGACGGACCGTGAATGTCAGCAAACAAATGCGGACAGGATCTGGTTGCCGACGCGGTACGCCCGGTACATAATCTGGCCTGATTCCGTAGCGCCAACGGAATAAACCCGTTATCAATCAACGATTTGAGTGCGGCGTGATGTTCCCTTCACCCGCTCCAGCCTGATTGCCTATGCATGAGATTCCGCGCCTCGAGATGCAGGACCGGAATCCGTGGACAAGAAGACAAGCCTTTTACTCCTCGAGCAACGCAGCCGTTGCGTCTATCTGTCCATGCTCGAAAGCCGCGGCAAAGTCGTCCCGGTTCGTATGCGCGCAGCCCAACCTCGGTGCCAAGGGCGACCTTTCGCCAGCTCATTACAGCAGCAGAGACTTCAGCCACGATGTCTCGGCTTGTTCCTCATCCACTGCGAAGTCGGCCGAGCGAGACGCCACCTTACCTGAGCGCTCCGTCCAGTCCCCGCCATTCCGGTGAATCGACTATTCCGAATACTTGCCCGACATCGTCAGTCGGACGATTAGGCGTCGTAGCGTCGCCAAGGGAACAGGCGGCGGCTTGAATGTGAGCGCACGCTACTTTTTGTAGCTGTTGAATCAATCCTGTTTCCAATAACCCGACGCATTTCGTTGCGATTCCCCTTCGGTGTTGCCAAACTTCGCCGCAAAAAAACGCATTACCTATGGGGGTATTCCGATGCAGGGTTCAACACGCAGGCGCGCACGCCATCTGCTGGCTGCGCTGACGGGGGCGCTTGTCCTGACGCTGGCGGCATGCGGCGGTGACGGCGCCAAGCCGCAGGAGCCGCCGGCGGCAAGCACGAAAGCCGTCATCGAAGTCCAGGCGGCGCGCAGCTCGGCCTCCGTGGGCAAGTCCGTCGACTTCAGCGTCTCCGCGGTGACGGACGGCACGAAGATCGACCAGTACCGTTGGACCTTCAGCGACGGCCAGAAGGCCACCGGCCAGCGAGTGTCCGCGTCCTTCGGCACCGCCGGCCCGGTGACGGCGACCGTCCAGGCGATCTCGGGCGGCGAGACCGTTGCCGAGGCCAGCGCCGCCGTGGTGGTGATGGATGCGGGCAGCTCGCCCTTCGCGGAGTTCGGCATCCCCTCCAACATCGGCAACATCGCCGGCAATGCCAAGCCCGGACTGGTCGACGCCATGCGCCTGGCGCAGTACGTCGGCGGCTTGAACACCCTGGATGAACTGCAGGTTGCGCGGGCCGACATCAACCTGGACAGCACCGTCGACGAAGCCGACGTTGCGCTGGCCATGCAGGCCGCGGCCGCCGGCCAGGAGCTGCCGTCGGCGCTCCTGAAGGCGCAAGCCTATCCCGGCGCGGTGGTGGCGATGGTGTCGCCGGCGCTGCTGAACCCGGAGTCCGAGGTCGCCATTACCGTGGACGGCGTCGCGTCGCCCCAGGTGTTCCGCATGCTGCCGGGCTATGCCTCGTTCCTGGTGCCGGCGGGCCTGCCGCGCAATGCGCAGGCGCAGGTCGTGGTGTCGGTCAACGGCGTGGCCAGCGATACGCTGGCGCTGGACTTGTTGGCGTCGCTCCAGCCCACGGTGCCACCGGCCCAGGATGTCCGGGCCTTCTTCGATCAGATCGACCGCCTGATGCAGGCGCAGCACGACGCCATTACGGCGAACCCGGACGGCCTGAGCGCCCAGGACGCCGAGCAGTTGCGCAGCGTCGCGACCGCCGGCCGCGGCGCCTTCGGCAACGCCCGGCTGGAACTCGAGCGCGTGCTGGCCGGACCCAATGGCGACACGCTGGCCCGGGTGTTCCAGAAGGCGCTGCTGGCCAATGGCATGAGGGAGTTCCAGTCGGCCAGCCAGGAGGTGCTGGGCAAGGCGGCCGCGAACAGCGCCGCGGGTCCCATGGCGGCCGCGGCGATATCGCCCGACCAGATCTGCGACTTCGTCCTGCCCGAGCTTTGCCGGTTGAAGAAGACCGCCGACATGCTCGGCCAGGCTTCCACGATCGCCAGCGCGGCATGCAGCGCGGTCACCGCCACCATCTTCGTGGCCGGCGCGGTCATTCCGGCCGACGGTCCCGCGATCGAGATCGGCGCCGTGGCCGCGTTCGTCAAGTTCTGCGTGCCGATCAGCGCGACGCTGTCGGTAGCCTCTACGCTGGGCGAGATCGTCAAGCCCATCGATCCCAAGCTGTACCTGACGGTCAGCCCGCTGAGCCTCAAGCCGGGCCAGACCGCGCTGGTCAAGCCGGAAGTGGCCTTCATCGGCCTGCAGCACCTGTGCGGCATGGGCGCCAGCCAGGGCGCCGGTTATCTCGTCAAGCAGATCATCGGCAAGCGTGTGGTGGCGGGCATCCTGCGCAGCAACACGGCGGCCCGCACGCTGGCGGATTTCTTCGCGAAATATGCGGAGGATCTCTACGTCAAGCTGTTGGACGGCCTGGCGGATGCAGCCGGCAATGCGCTGGATGCGGCGGGCGTGATGGGCGCGATCGAGAGCTTCGTGACCAAGCGTTGCGCAGTCGTCCCGGCGGGCCGGGCGCCGATGCCGGCGAATCGCGTCATGATGCCGCTGAGCGCCGACAAAGGCAGCTACAGTTTCAATTCCGACGGGACCGCCAACTACAGTTGCCCGAGCGCGTCGCCGGCGGCGGTCAGCACGGCGACGCTGGAAGCCTCGTGGCCGATGTGCGACGGGCTGGGCAAGGCGACCGAGATTGTCGGGTGCAGTACGTCGGACGTCACGATCACCATGGGAGATAACGGAAACCTCCTGGACGATATTTTCGAGGTCATCATCGGCGGCCAGACCGTACTGACCAGCAGTGCGCCGGTCCGCCGTGTTTCCGCAGAGGTACCGGTGCCGGCGGGCCGTGCCGAGGTATTGATGCGCGGCTTGGCCGCACCCGACCAGGTCGGGACTTACTTCATCACTTTCAGCAGCAATGCGAAGGTCGTGGCCGGCGATGCACAGACGGGCAGCGACCTGACGCCGGGCGTGACCAAGCGATTCATCATCGAGGTGCAATAAATGCGTATCCGTTCGTTCATTCTCCAGCCCCTGCTGGCCGGCCTGCCGCTGGCAGCGGCCATGAGCGGCGCCGCGCATGCTCAGTTCGTCGGCGATGCCTTTTTTGTAGAGCCGTCGGTGACGGCGGCGCCAGGAGGCGAAGGTGCCGTACAGGTAGCAGTGTTCGCCGGCACGCAGGCTGTGGGGGCGGCCCGGGTCACGGTTACCTACGACCCGAAAGCGTTGGAGGTCCTGGGTGTCGATCCCGTCGAGGCCGGCCGGATCACGACGGCCATGCAATGGCGCAAGGAAGGCAACGTCCTGCACATCGTGATGGTCAACGGCGCGTCGCTCTCCCAACCGATCGGCACGGTGCCCCTGGGCAAGATACGTTTCAAGGCGCTCGGCGCCGTAGGTGAAACGACCGAACTGTGGGCCAAGGCCATCGAGATACTGAAGCCGAATGCAGAGGCCATCCCGCCGGGGTTGGAGGCGCTCAAGGGCGACGTGACTGTCGCAGCGTCGACCACGACGACTGCCCGCATTGCGGCTCGCTCGATGCCGTCCACCGAGCCTAGCTTGGTGAAGCGAGCTCTGGGAATGCGTCCAGCGGGCGGGACGGTAACCTTGCAGGTCGTCGATGGCGCCGGCCAGGCGCAGCCGGTGCAAGTGCAGATACCGCCCGCGGCAGCGCGGCGCGAGTAAACGGCAATCGGGCTCGAGCCGGCGTCCCGCCGGCTCACCCTGCCGTCAGGCTGCGCAGCAGTTCGCCGCCCAGATACACCAGCAGCGCCAGCGCCATGACAGCCTGGAAGACGGCCACGAACCAGAAGAGACGCGGCGTTTCCCGGCGCCGGATGGTCCTGGGCGGAATGACGAGCTCCCCTTCGCGCAACCCTTGCAGATAGAGCGGAATGAATGCCACCGGCAGGCATAGCAACAGCACCTGCATGGCGATGTCGGGCATTGCGATCCAGCCTTCCTGCCGCGCCCAGGCGGCGAGGATGATGGCAACGAGCACGCCGGCGAAAAAGACATGGCGCATGGAGCGTTCCTGGGGATTGCCGAGAGACCTCGGAAGTCTACCAGTCCGCCGGGGCTATTGCTTCTGGAAGCCCCGGTAGTTCCATGCAATTCGGGTAGGGTCCATCGCCAAGCGTCTTCATGACCAACCCGAGCAGGGATCGGATGGCGGAAACAGCATCCGTTGCTTCGTGATTGGCTGAAAGCGCTGAATGTAATTCCGTCACGTCCGTCGGTTATCCAACACTTGCTTTAAGTTTAAATAAATGAATAATCATGTGTTGGAGACAGGCCCCGATTCCCGCAGGAAAGCACGGTTAACAAGCGGTTCTGCAGGGATCCATCGCGGAAGAGGAGCACGATGGCTGAGGAAGGACATTTCGCATGAGCCCTCGCACATTCACCCGGAAGCACCGGATCCGCTTTGCCGAGTGCGATCCAGCAGGGATTGTTTTCTACCCGCAGTACTTCGTGATGTTCAACAATCTGCTGGAGGAATGGATCGACGCCCTGCTTCCGGAGCTCGGGTTCGCCGGCTATGTCGGCAAGCTGCGGTACGGGTTGCCTACCATCCATCTTGAAGCCGACTTTCGCGCCATCAGCCGGATGGGCGACGACGTGACGCTGAGTCTCGAAGTCAAGCGGGTGGGAAACAAGTCGCTTACCCTCGCGCTCGCGTGTACAGGAGACGGTGGCCAATTGCGCATGAGCGCGAACCAGGTCGTAGTAACGACGTCGCTGGAAACGCATCGCGCGATCGACATCCCGGAACTGATGCGCAATGCCCTGGACGGTAGCGGCCGGCGAACTGAGCCGGCTCTGAAAAGACAAGGGCTATAGCGCGCGGTATTGCGCTTATTGATTTGCGGGCGACGCGGGAGACGTGTCGTTCTGCGCGACCTCAGCCGACGCGGCCTCATTCTTGGCCTTTTCGATCGCCGCCAAGCTTTGCGTGGGCTTGCCATCCTGGTTGTTGGTGCGGTCGAAGACCAGCGTCTCGCCGAACATCAGCTGAATCCAATCGGGATAGTTATAGGCAACGCCCTTGCTGTGGTCGATGATAGGACCCTACTCGCCCACCGGCCGCGCCCACGGCTCGCTGGCGAAGTGTTGCGCGAAGTAATCCATCAACGCCTGTACGCGGGCCGGCCTGCCGCGGCCGGGCGGAGACACGATGTGCAGCGCGATGGCATCCACTTGCCAATCGTCCATGGCCGTTTCCAGCGCGCCTGATTGCAGGTCCTGCCAGGCCAGGAATTCGGGTTGCAGCGCCAGACCCAGGCCCGCGCGCAAGGCGGGCGCCAGCGCTTCGGCGTTGTTCACCCGCAGCGGCGTGACCATGGCCTGCGTGAACTCGCCGTGGCGTGCGTGGCGGAAGCGCCAGCTCGAGCCGGTGCGCGCATAGGCGTATTGCAGCGCGCGATGGGCGGCCAGTTCGCGCGGATGCCGCGGGCGGCCGTGCTGTTCGAAGTAGGCCGGAGAGCCCACCAGCAGGATGCGGACGGTGCAAAGGCGCCGCACCAGCAAGCTGGAATCGGCCAGGCTCGATATGCGCAATGCGAAGTCGAACCGCTTCTCGATCAGGTCGACTTGCTCGTCGCTGAAGTGCACATCGAGCGTGACCTCGGGATAGCGCGCCATGAAGGGCGGAAGCACCGGCGCCACATGCGAGAGCCCGAAGGACATGGGCGCCGTCATCCGTATCGGCCCGCGCAGGCTGTTCGATTGCTCGGCTACCTCGGCTTCCACCGCTTCGCCTTCCTCCAGGATCCGGGAAGCGCGTTCCAGCGCCGCCAGGCCGCTTTCGGTCAGCGACAGGCGGCGCGAGGTGCGATGGAACAGGACGGTCTTCATGCGCGCCTCCAGGCGCGAGACCGCCTTGGAAACCGTGGCCTGGGACAGCGAGAGCTCCGCGGCGGCCCGGGCGAAGGAGCCTGTTTCCGCTACCTTGGCGAAGATCGCCCAGGCTTCCAGGTCCGGCAGTCTATTCATGATTATGCAAAAAATGGAAAGTATGGTTTTCGATTAATTCTATTTTAATAGTTCCGGCGAGTTCTTATAGTGTCTCCATCGATGCACAAACACGCGGAGAAACACCATGATCGAACGTCGTCCTTTCGAAAGCCTGGGTGGAGCCAATCATGGCTGGCTCGATGCCAAGCATCACTTCTCGTTCGCCGGATACCACGATCCCGAGCGCATGCACTGGGGGGCGCTGCGGGTCTGGAACGACGACACCATTGCCGCGGGAACCGGCTTTCCTCCGCACCCGCACGCCGACATGGAGATCATCACCTACGTCCGGGAAGGCGCCATTACGCACCAGGACAGCCTGGGCAGCCGGGGCCGCACCGAAGCCGGCGACGTCCAGGTCATGAGCGCGGGGTCGGGAATCCGGCATTCCGAGTACAACCTGGAGCCTGGCGTCACGCGCATCTTCCAGATCTGGATCGTTCCTGACCAGCGCGGCGGGCAGCCGTCGTGGGGCGCCAAGCCCTTCCCCAAGGGTGACCGGTCGGCGCAGTTCGTGGCCCTGGCCAGTGGCATGGACGGCGACGAGGATGCGCTGCCCATCCGCGCGGATGCACGCGTCTCCGGCGCGACGCTCAAGGCCGGCGAGTCGGTGGAGTACCGGTTCGGTCCGGGACGATACGGCTATCTGGTACCCGCCACGGGACGGATCGACGTCAATGGCGTCGCGCTGCAGGCGCGGGACGGCGCGGCAATCCGCGACGAGGAGGTCATCCGCATTACGGCCAGCGAAGAGGCCGAGCTCGTCCTGGTGGACGTAGCCGCCTGATCGTTCCCGTAAATGGCGCGGGGAGCATGCGGCGGCCCCCGCGCCGGTCCGGCCGCCTGACCGGCGGAACGCCTGCTGTCCCGGCAGCAATGCACGTCGCCGCCCCCCCAAGAAACCGTTTGCCCACCAAGGAGAGCGTCACCATGTCCCGCTATCTCGAAGTCCTCACCCCGCAGAACAGCCAGCTCATTTTCATCGACCAGCAGCCGCAGATGGCTTTCGGCGTGCAGTCGACGGACCGGCAGATGCTCAAGAACAATGTCGTGGGGCTGGCCAAGGCCGCCAAGGCGTTCAACGTGCCGACCACGATCACCACCGTCGAGACGGACGGCTTCTCCGGCAACACCTATCCGGAACTTCTGGCGGTGTTCCCGCAGAACAAGATACTCGAACGTACCTCGATGAACTCCTGGGACGACCAGAACGTGCGCGATGCGCTGGCCGCCAACGGCCGCAAGAAGATCATCGTGTCCGGCCTGTGGACCGAGGTCTGCAACACCACCTTCGCGCTGTGCGCGATGAAAGAGGGCGACTATGAGATCTACATGGTGGCCGATGCTTCCGGCGGCACTTCGCTCGATGCCCATAAATACGCCATGGACCGCATGGTGCAGGCGGGAGCCGTACCTGTGACCTGGCAGCAGGTGATGCTGGAGTGGCAGCGCGACTGGGCCCGCAAGGAAACCTATGACGCGGTGACCGGCATCGTCAAGGAGCACTCCGGCGCCTATGGCATGGGGATCGACTACGCCATCACCCACGTGCACAAGGGCGCCGAGCGCGTCCAGCACGGCGAGCGCATCGGGCCCAACCCGGCCAACTAAGCATCTGGCGAGCGGGCGGCGCAGGTCCGGTGCCGCCGCGCGCCGCCCATGTCCCGCTCCGCTATGCTTGGATGGCCGGCCGCGGGCAGCCACGAATCGAGGTCGCCATGAAACTCTATGCCTTGTCCCTGGGGGCCGGCCTGCTGGTCGGCATCATCTACAGTCTGCTCAACGTGCGCTCGCCCGCGCCGCCGCTGGTCGCCCTGGTCGGCTTGCTGGGCATCCTGGTCGGCGAACAGGTCGTCCCCGTGGGCAGGCAGTGACTTGCGGGGTCCGCATTTACTGCCGCCTGCCACAAGACGTCGGCCGTTGCCCATGTGTTTGGCCAGTTGCCCGGCCGCCACCATGCACCGCACCCGGACCGGACCACCGAGGAGAAGCAGTCATGAATACGACCGCCGTTGCCGATGTCATCCTGCGCCATGGCCGCATCACCACGCTGGACCGCGGCAATCCGTCGGCCAGCGCCGTTGCCGTCAAGGACGGCCGCTTCCTGGCCGTAGGCGACGACAGCGAGATCATGGCGCTGGCCGGCCCCGCGACCCGGATCATCGACCTGGGGGGCCGCAGCGTGCTGCCCGGACTGATCGACAACCATACCCATGTAATACGCGGCGGACTCAACTTCAACATGGAGCTGCGTTGGGACGGGGTGCGTTCGCTGGCCGATGCCATGGACATGTTGCGGCGGCAGGTGGCGGTCACGCCGCCGCCGCAATGGGTGCGCGTGGTGGGTGGATTCACCGAGCACCAGTTTGCCGAGAAGCGCCTGCCGACTATCGACGAAATCAATGCCGTCGCGCCCGACACCCCGGTCTTCCTGCTGCATCTGTATGATCGCGCGCTGCTCAACGCCGCGGCGCTGCGCGCCGTCGGATACACGAAGGATACGCCCGAGCCTCCGGGCGGGGAGATCACGCGCGACGCTCAGGGCAACCCCACCGGTCTGCTGCTGGCCAAGCCGAACGCCCAGATCCTCTACGCCACGCTCGCCAAGGGCCCCACGCTGCCCTTCGATTACCAGCTCAATTCCACCCGCCATTTCATGCGCGAGCTGAACCGGCTGGGCGTGACCGGCGTGATCGATGCCGGCGGCGGGTTCCAGAACTACCCTGACGACTATGCCGTGATCCAGAAGCTCGCCGACGAAGGCCAGCTCACGGTACGGCTGGCCTACAACCTGTTCACACAAAAGCCGGGGCACGAGAAAGAGGACTTCCTGAACTGGACCGCCAGCGTCCGCTACAAGCAGGGCGACGATTATTTCCGCCACAATGGCGCCGGCGAGATGCTGGTGTTCTCGGCGGCGGATTTCGAGGACTTCCGCCAGCCCCGCCCCGACATGCCGCCACGGATGGAAGACGAGCTGGAAGAGGTGGTGCGCATCCTTGCGCAGAACCGGTGGCCCTGGCGGCTGCATGCGACCTACGACGAAACCATTTCCCGCGCATTGGACGTGTTCGAGAAGGTCGACCGCGAAATCCCGCTGCAAGGCCTGAACTGGTTCTTCGATCACGCCGAGACCATCTCCGACCGGTCCATCGATCGCATCGCTGCACTGGGAGGCGGCGTAGCGGTGCAGCACCGGATGGCTTACCAGGGCGAGTACTTCGTCGAACGCTACGGGGCCGCGGCGGCAGAGGCTACTCCGCCGATCGCCCGCATGCTGGAGAAGGGAGTGCGCGTTTCGGCCGGCACCGATGCCACGCGCGTGGCGTCCTACAACCCCTGGGTGTCGTTGGCGTGGATGGTCACCGGCAAGACCGTGGGCGGGTTGTCGCTCTACCCCCGGCGCAACTGCCTGGACCGCGAGACTGCGCTGCGCATGTGGACCGAGAAGGTCGCCTGGTTCGCCAACGAGGAAGGCCGGCGGGGTTGCATCGCCATAGGGCAGTTCGCGGACCTGATCGTGCCGGACAAGGATTACTTCGCTTGTCCCGAGGCGGACATTTCCTTCCTGACTTCCGAACTGACCATGGTCGGCGGCCGGGTGGTCTATGGCGCAGGCGATTTCGCCGGGCTGGACGACAATCCGTTGCCTGCGGCCATGCCGGACTGGTCGCCCGTCCGCTTGTTCGGCGGCTATGCCGCCTGGGGCGAGCCCGAGCGGGCCGGCCGGAATTCGCTGGGTTACCGGCGGGTGGCGGCATGCGGTTGCGCGCAGGCATGCGGACTGCATGGACACGAGCACGCCCGGGCTTGGGGATCGCGGCTGCCCGTGTCGGACCAGAAGGGTTTCTTCGGCGCGCTCGGCTGCTCCTGCTGGGCGGTCTAGCGGCGCAGGACGGTCCGGCCGGCCAGCCAGCTCAAGGGGAAGGGAAGAACATGAATGAAACGGCGAAGGACACCTCGCATGGCAGCTTTGCGCCGCTGCGACAGAAACTGTTCGCGGTGCTGTGGGGCGCGACGGTCATCGGCAACACCGGCAGCTTCATCCGCGACGTCGCCAGTTCATGGTTGATGACGGACCTGTCCACCTCGCCGACGGCGGTGGCCATGGTGCAGGCCGCGGCCACGCTGCCTGTCTTCCTGCTGGCCATCCCGGCCGGCGTGCTGGCCGACATACTCGATCGACGCAAATTCCTGATCGCCATCCAGTTGCTCCTGGCCGGCGTCAGCGTCTGCCTGATGCTCCTGACCGCGTGGGGCATGCAGACCATCGGGTCGCTGGTCGCGCTGACCTTTCTCGGCGGCGTAGGCGCGGCCCTGATGGGGCCCACTTGGCAGGCCATCGTGCCGGAGCTGGTGGACAAGAAGGACATCAAGAACGGGGTCGCGCTCAATTCGCTGGGGATCAACATCTCGCGTGCGATCGGCCCGGCGCTGGGCGGGCTGATCCTCGCCAGCCTGGGCGGGGCGTTCACCTATGGCGTCGATGTCATCAGCTATGTCTTCGTCATCGCGGCGCTGCTGTGGTGGCGCCGGCCGCCCGCCGCGCGCGACGAATTGTCGGAACAGTTCATGGGCGCATTCCGCGCCGGCCTGCGCTACGCGCGGGCCAGCCGTGAACTGCACGTCGTGCTGTTGCGCGCGTTCTGTTTCTTCGCGCTTGCCAGCTCCGTCTGGGCACTGTTGCCGCTCGTGGCGCGCGGGCTGCTGGGAGGCGGCGCCGGCTTCTACGGCATCCTGCTCGGAGCCGTCGGCCTGGGAGCGATCGGCGGAGCCCTCGTCATGCCCAAGCTGCGCGAGCACCTGGATGCCGATGGCCTGATGCTCGGGGCCGCGCTGGTGACGGCGGCGGTCATGGCGGGACTCTCCTTCGCGCCGCCGCAGTGGGTGGCGGTGGCGAGCCTGCTCCTGCTCGGCGG
>Ga0180216_1002227_pt1 | contig 16447 bp, 16 predicted proteins | sample eDN3rd37CBELigMG_FD_128879 | JGI IMG/M metagenome (GOLD analysis project Ga0180216, IMG submission 128879) | Enriched Miracle-Growth compost microbial communities from Emeryville, California, USA - eDNA 3rd pass 37_C BE-Lig MG (version 2)... ... | reverse complement strand
CGCGGGCGAAACCGCGATCTTCCAGTTTCTTCTCGACGGCAAGCCGGCCGCGGGGCTGCCCGTGACAGTAATTCCGGGCGGTATCCGCTACCGTGACCAGCTCGGCCAGATCGACCTGACGACCGATGCCGAGGGCAAGGTAGACGTGACGTGGCCCGAGGCCGGCCTCTACTGGCTCAATGTCACGACGCCGCGCGCCGGGGGTGACGAGGGGGCGGCCGAGACGGCGGAGCCGCAGCGGCGGGCAAGCTATGTCACGACGCTCGAAGTGATGGCGCCCTGACCGACCGTATCCTGATCCCGCGGGCGCTGACGCCTGCCGCTTTCACTGCCCGCGACAGCGGCGCGGTGATCGAAACCTTCGCCGGCGAGACCATGGGGACGCGCTGGTCGCTTCAGGCTGTCTCGCCCCCGGTAGGGGTATTGCAGGGCGTTCAGTCGGTACTTGACCGCGTGGTCGCGCAGATGAGTCAGTGGGAAGCGGCGTCCGACCTCTCGCGTTTCAACCGCGCCGCGCCCGGCGCCTGGCGCGACGTGCCGGCGGAGCTTGCCCATGTTCTGGAAGCTGCGCTCGCGATCGGACGATTGAGCGGCGGCGCGTTTGAGCCCGCGCTGGGCCGGATCACCGAGCAATGGGGTTTTGGAAGCACGGGGCCGGTCGATCAGGCGCCGGACGACACCCCCGCAACCGGCCGGATCGAGCTTGATACCGCGCAACGGAGAGCGCGGCGAAGCCAGGACGCGCTACTCGACCTTTCGGGAATCGCCAAGGGCTATGGCGTCGACGCAGTGGCTGCATGGCTGCTGGCGGGGGGCACGCGCCATTTCCTCGTCGAAGTCGGTGGAGAATTGCGCGGCGAAGGCATAAGGCCCGATGGCCAGCCCTGGTGGGTCGATGTCGAGCTGCCGCCGTCCTGGTCCGGCGCCGGCTGGCGGATCGCATTGCACGACCTCTCGGTAGCGACTTCGGGCGACTATCGCCGCGGCTTCGAGGTCGATGGCCAGCGTTATTCGCACAGCTTCGACCCGCGCACCGGCCGGCCGATCGTCAACGGCGTGCGCTCGACGACGGTGATTCACCGCAGCTGCATGATGGCCGACGGCTGGGCGACGGCGCTCACGGTGGTAGGCCCGGAGGCCGCGATCAAACTCGCCGATGAACAAGGGCTCGCCGCCTGTGTGCTGGCGCGGGGGCGGGAACATATCTCGCGCGCGTGGCGTGCGATGCTCGATTAGGGGCTTTTCCCGCGCAGCATGAAGGGGATTTCGACCAGTCCCTTGACTTTCACGGCCTGTCCGCCCCGTATCGTCGGCGCCCAGCGCCATTTCCGGACAGCCCGAAGGGCCGCCTCGTCAAGACGCTGAAAGCCGCTGCTTTCCGCAACCGAGATCGCCGCAACCGAACCATCGACATCGAGCGTCAGCGCGAGAACCACCGTGCCTTCCTCGCGATGACGCCGGCTTTCCCGCGGATAACTTGGCGGTGCTCCCGAGATCATGCGCGTGCCCAGATCGTCTGTCTGGACCGTCGCGGGTGGCGCCGGAGGGGCCGAAGGAGCAGGGGGAAGGGCGACCGGCACCGGCGGGGCCGGGGTCGGGTCCGGCGTGACCAGCAACGGCGGCTGCTCGTTCGGCAATGTGACGAGCGGGCGGGGCGCGGCGACCGGCGCCTGTTGTTGCTGCGGCACATCCTGTGGTGCGGGCGGCGGCGGGGGCAGGACGGCAGACAGGTTGACCACCGCCAACTTTGCAGCCCCGGTCTGTGCGCGTCGATAATTCGTCTGGGCTAGCGCCGCGAGCAATATCGCCGACAACAGCAGCGTTAGCGTGGCTGCGGGCAGATTCGGCTTGCGATCCTCGCCATAGCGGCCTGGCGCCAGGCGCGTGCCGGCGGGCGTCGCGCAAGCGCTTCCCCCGGCCTCGCTGCGACGCGGCGCTTCGACCTCGTCAGGTCTCGGACCAGTGCCGAAGGAGGTTGTGGTAGACGCAAGTGAGTTGGAGGACAGCATCGTCGTCGGCTCCGTCGAGCGTGAGTTTCTGGATCGCGGTATCCATTTCGAACAGCATCCGCCGTTGTTCGTTGTCGCGCACCAGACTCTGGATCCAGAAGAAGGATGCGAGCCGCGCGCCGCGGGTCACCGGCTCGACACGGTGAAGGCTGTTTGCAGGATAGAGGATGGCGTCGCCCGCTGGCAGCGCAATCCCGCGCCCGCCGGGGCTGCCGCTGATGATCAGGCGGCCGCCGTCATATTCCTCCGGATCGCAGAGGAAGAGCGTACAGGACAAATCCGATCGCAGATGTTCGCCGTTCGCCATCTGCATCACGGAGCCATCGACGTGGAACCCATATTCGCCGCCGCCGGCGTAGCGATTGAAGCGCGGAGGCAGGATTTTGCGCGGAAGCGCCGCGGCAAAGAAGGTCGGATTGCGCTTCAATGCGGCAAGGACCGCAGCACTGAGTTCGACCTTGAGCGGAGAGGTGTCGGGCAATTGTTCGTTGCGCTTGACCTTGGCACCCTGCGCCCCGACCGTTTCACGCCCGTCGGTCCAGTCGGCACCGTCGAGGCGGCGGCGGAACTCGGCCACCTCGTCGGGCGTCAGAACTTTCGGGATGTGCAGCAACATGCCGGTCTCCAATATCTTTCACACGGCAAAGGCGGTAGGCAAGCCCCCCGCCATGCCCCGGTGCCCTTCCTGCCTAGAAGCGGAAGTCGGCACTGAACAGGAAGGTTTGCGGCTGCCCCGGGACGTAGCGGTAGCCACTCTTGTTGATCGCGGCGACATAATCTTTGTCGAACAGATTATAGGCGTTCGCGCGCAGCTTGACGTTGTCGTTGATCGCATAACCGAGCATCGCGTCGACGACCGTATAGCCTTGGGTGCGTGGCGGCGTCCCGACCGCGCCATCAGTCCCGCGCCGCATTCCGCTGGTGTAGCGAACGCCGCCGGCCAGCTCGAGGCCGAAGGGCGTGCGGTAGCTGGTCCACGACGAGAAGCTGTCGTCGGGCGCATAGGTCAGGCCGCTGCTGCCGTCGACCGCGACGGCGTCGCCGTTGGTCACCTTGGTCTTCTGATGCGCGTATCCGGCGGATATCGACCAGGCGTCGGTAATATTGCCGACCACTGACAGTTCGAAGCCCCGCACCCGCTTCGAGCCGCTCTGGATGTCAGAGGGGTCGGCGGCGTTGATTTCGTTCAGAACCTTGGTCTGGAACACGGCCGCGTTAAGCGCGAGTGCGCCATCGAGGAGGTCCCACTTCAGGCCCGCCTCGATCGTCCTGGCTTTCTGGGGAGCGAAGTCGGGGTTGTTGGCGTTGTTGCCGGTCGCGAGCGTGAAGGTCTCGCCGCCTGGGGGCTGCTGTGACAGCGCGTAGTTCACATAGAGGCTGACCGGCTCGCTCGGCTTCAGGACGGCGCCGAGCTTCCAGTTGAAGAGCGTATCCTTGGCCTTCAGGTCGGCAGTGGTGACAATCGTGCCGACTGGCGCGGTGCCGCAAGGCACGGCGCCGCGGCCGGTTCCGTTGTTGCAGACCGCATTGGTGAAATAGGTCGTCTTGAAATGGTCGACCCGCACGCCGCCGGTGACCAGCAACAGCCCGTCAAAGAATTTCGCGGTGTCAAAGGCATAAAAGGCGAGGGTGTTCGTCTTACCCCGCGCCGCGGCGCCGTTGCGCGAATGGGTGTAGTCGCTCGTGTCGTTCCAGTCGGGATTATAGAGATTGGCGACCGGCAGTGTGCCCGTGGAGCTGTGGCTGTAGAGGACCTGCTTCTCGCCGGTGATCTCGGCGCCGATGCTGAGATTATGCTCGATCGCTCCGATCGCGAAATCGGCCCGAAGGTTGAGCTGGTTGGTGAGGATGCGATTTCTGCTGTCGCGGATCGTCGGGTTTCCGCGCGTCATGTGATAGGCTGAAAGGTCGTCAGGATTGGCTGGATCGCCACTAATATTGGCTCCTGTCGACATGAAGGCGGTCAGCAGATAGTCCTGCCGGGTCTCACCGGCGCGTGCGATATTGGTAAGCCGAACGCTGTCGGAAAAATCATGCTCTATGATGAGCGTTGCCATTCTCGCTGTCACATCGTCGTGATCCTTGCGCGTGCCGTAGAAATTCTCCGAACGGACCGGATGGCCGGCCAGCGGCTCCAGTCCAGGTTGCGGCTGCCAGCCGGGGAGGGCGATCGTCGGGACATAGCCGTCGGGAATATTGTCCTGATCGACGTAGAGAAGATTGAGCCAGGCGCGGGTGGAGGTGTCCAGCCCGAGGCCGAGCGAGGCGGCAAGGCCGACGCGCTGGTTCTCGACATGGTCGCGCCCCGGAACGTCGCTGTCCTGCCACAAGAGATTGAGGCGCAGCGCGTTGTTGCTGGAGGCGCCGAGCGTCTGGTTGACGTCCGCCGTCACGCGCCTCTGCCTGTCGGTCCCAATCGATAGCGCCCCCGAAAGCGCGTTTTCCAGCGAAGCGCGCTTGGTCACCATATTGATCGCCCCGGTCGGGGCGGTGCGGCCGTTGTCGGTGCCTGCCGGCCCCTTCGCGACCTCGACCGCTTCGGTATTGAAGACATCGCGCGAGATCGAGCCGAGGTCGCGAATGCCGTCCACGAAGATGCTGCTCGACGTGTCGAAGCCGCGCATGCGGATCGAATCGCCGCTCGTCGTGTTGCCGTTCTCACCGGCATAGAAGGTGCCGACGCCCGGGCTGTTGCGCAGCACTTCGGCCAGCGTCGTCGCGCCCTGTTCGGTGAACAATTGTTTGTCGATGATCTGGATCGTCTGCGGCGTATCGCGCAGCGGCTGGGTGAATTTGGGGGAAGAGGGCTTGTCGACCTTATAGCCGTCCTCGAAGATTGCGGTGTCAATGACGGTGACGCCGCCGAGGACGGGCGGTTTTGCCTGCTGTTCGCTCTCCTGCGCCGCTGCGGGAGAGACCGCAAAACCAAAGCAGCTCAGCGCCAGATAGGCGGGCGCGGCGGACATGGATTCGCGCAAGCGCAGGATCGACATTTATTTCCCCTTTTCGAGCGTTTCATGGAGCCACGCCGCCGCTATTGCGAATCGCTCGCAGAGTCAATGAAAATGAGAAGCGTTCGCGATATTGTCGCAAGGCTGCAAGGGACATTCAGCGGCGGGGCTCGAGCCACCAGGTCTGACGCCAGCCATATTGGCTCGTGACAGGCGTTCCCCGCCCGTCCGTCGCGGGCTTGAAGCGGAAACGCTCCTCGATAAGGCGGCAGGTCGTTGCATCGAGCGAGGGATCGCCGCTCGAGCGGGAAACACGACAACCGGTAACGCGCCCTGACGGCTCCACCGTGAAGCGCACCTCGACCTCGCCCCCGACCTTGGCGCGCGCTGCGGGCCTTGGATAATCCTTGTCGCGGATCGTGCCGCTGACCCAAAAGGGGCGCGTTCCGCCGCCGGTGCCGCTGCCCGGCCCGCCCGCGCCGCTTCCGTCCCCGCGTCCGCCTGCTCCCGATCCTGCGCCGGGTTCCGTCGCCGCGCCGCCGGAGGATTCGCTGCCCGCGCCAGGGGTCGGCGCGGCCGGGATCGCGGGTTCAATCGGCGGCAGCTTCGGCTTGGGAGCCAGGACCGGGGCCGCATTGGCCCTCCTGTTCGCAGCGCCGGCGTTGCCGCTTGCCGTTTCGTCGAGGCGGGGCGCGGGCGGGCGCTCTTCACGCGGCTGAGGCGCCGGAAGCGAGATCGCGCTGATTGCGACATCGGCAATTCGCACGACCGAGAGATCGAGCCCCTTCAACAGGGCCATTCCGACGGCCACGACGAGGATGAGAGTGCTGCTTGCCGCAATCCAGCGCTGCCGTGCCGAAATCTGACCGCTGTAGCTCATCATTTTCATCCCTGCGGCCGAGCGCCTCGGGAGAGAATCTACAGAAATTCGTCTAGCGTGGACATGAACCGTTCGAACTGGTCATGATGCAGCCAGTGGCCGGCATTTTCAAATTCGATCACCTTAGCGTTGCGAAAATGGGCGAGCCGGCCGTCCTTTTCCGGGTTCGAGGCCCAGCTGTCGGCACCGTAGAGAAGCAATGTGGGGCAGGTGATGGCCGACCACAGCGCCTCGATATCGGCTTGCGGCATGTCGAACACCGACCAGACGTTGAGATAATTGTCGAACTTCCAGCTCCAGCTCCCATCCTCGTTTCGGTTGATTCCCTGGACGGTGAGGTGGCGCGCCTGCTCGGGAGTGAGATACGCGTTTTCGGCCATCATCCGGGCGAGGGCGTCGTCGAGCGTCGCATAGCGCCTGGGGATTCTTCCCGCCGCCGCGCGCTTGTCCTCGATCCATTTGCGGAAGCGCTCGGCAACCGGCACCGCCGCGCGTTCTGCACGCTCCTTTGGGGAAGGCCCCAGGCCTTCGATCGCGACGATCTTGCGGACATGGTCCGGGTAAAGGCCCGTGTAGCGCAGCGCAATATTGCCTCCCATCGAATGGGCGACAATCGTGATCGGGGCGAGGTCGAGCTGGTGGATGAGCTGCGCGAGGTCGTAGACGAAGGCGTCCATGTCGTAATTGGCGTCCGGTGACCAGGCGCTGTCGCCGTGGCCTCGAAGGTCGGGCGCGATGATATGATAGCGGTCGGCAAGTTTCTCGGCGACCCAGTCCCAGCTTCGGCAATGGTCGCGTCCGCCGTGCACGAGCAGCAGCGGCGGGGCGCCTTCATTTCCCCAGTCGACATAGTGCAGCTTCAATCGCTGCGAAATGAAGCTGTTGGAGGTGGGGCCTCTTGCCATCGGTTCGTCCTTGCTGTCTGGTTGGGTTTCAAAAGGCGACCGAATCCGATCCGTCAACCCCGGATCGTGCGCTTCAGGGGAGATAGCAGCATGACGAGTTTTCGCGACAATCTGTTCGAGGGCAAGACGGCATTCATCGCCGGCGGGACGAGCGGGATCAACCTCGGCATTGCCAAGCGTTTTGCCGGGTTGGGGGCCAAGGTCGCAGTCGCCGGCCGCGACCCTGACAAGGCCCAGCGCGCGGCCGCCGAAATCGGCGATGATGCGATCGGCCTTTCGGGCGATGTGCGCGATTACGCCGCCATCCGCGGCGTGATGGAGACAGCCGCGGGCAAGCTTGGCGCCCTGGACTTCGTCATCTCAGGTGCGGCGGGCAATTTTCTCGCCCCTGTGCTTGGCATGTCGGCGAACGCCTTTCGCACCGTTGTCGACATTGACCTTAACGGCACCTTCAATGTCTTTCGCGGCTGCCATGATCTGCTCAGCCGCCCGGGCGCCTCGCTGATCGCGATCACGGCGGGGCAGGCGGTCAACGCCTCGGCGCTGCAGGCGCACGCCTGCGCCGCGAAGGCGGGGATCAACCAGCTTATCCGCGTGCTCGCACTCGAATGGGGCCCCGACGTGCGCATCAACGGCATTTCGCCCGGCCCGATCGCCGATACCGAGGGTATGAAACGTCTGGCCCCCGATGCCGCCACGCGCGAGGCGCATTATGCCCGGATCGCGATGAAGCGCTGGGGCCGGATCGAGGAAGTCGCCGAATCGGCCGTGTTTCTCTGCTCGCCTGCCGCTGGCTACATCACAGGGACGATCCTCGACTGCGATGGCGGCAGCCAGATCGGCGACGCGTCGCGCGGCGACCTCGCGCGCGGCATGGCTTGATCTGGGCGCAGGACGACGAAACGCAAAAACGCCGCCAACCCCGAAAGGGTCGGCGGCGTTTTGAATGGTGGGCGTGGCAAGGATTGAACTTGCGACCCCTGCGATGTCAACACAGTGCTCTACCACTGAGCTACACGCCCATCCCTTGGGGTGACGCGCCCCCTAATCACCTCGACGCGGCTTGGCAAGCCCTTCGCACGTCGAGGCGGCGTTATTGTTGACTTGACCGGTCGGCGCGGCCGAAGAGATTGTCGACTTCGCGCACCAGATCCTTGAGGTGAAACGGTTTCGACAGCAGTTTCGCTTGCGGAACATTTTCCTCGGCGCGCAGCGAGACCGCAGCGAAACCGGTAATGAACATGACCTGCGTCTGCGGGGCGGCCTTCGCCGTGTGCTGAGCAAGTTCGATTCCGTCCATCTCGGGCATGACGATGTCGGAGAGTAGCAGGTCGAACGTGCCCGAATCGATATAAGGCACCGCCTCGGTGCCGCGGTCGACCGCGGTGACGTGATAGCCGGCGCTGGTCAGCGCGCGCGCGAGATATTCGCGCATCACATCATCATCCTCGGCGAGCAAGATGCGAATCATGTGAACTTCATGCCCCTGGTCCCGTGCTGCCGCCTTTGGGGCGAAGCCTTCAAGTGACGGCCCATATAGCGCGAGAGATTTAACAAATTGACCCCGCGCGGCTGGATTCGCGCGCGCTTTTTTGGCACGCCTCTTTCCATGCCGCGCCGCTCCATTCCGCCGCCTGCCATCGCTGTCAACCGCCCCGCGGCGAACGGAAGCGTGATCGTGTCGGTTCCGCACGCCGGGCGCATCTACCCTCCCGAAATACTGGCTGCGATGCGGGTGTCTCGCGAACAGCTCGAGCGTCTCGAGGATAGCTGGTGCGACGCGATTGCTGCGCGGGCCTGCGAGGCCGGGGCCGTCGTTGTCGAGGCTCTCTGGGCCCGCGCCGTCGCGGACTGCAACCGCGGCGAGGGACAGATGGCGCCGGGCGAGGTCGACGCCTCGCTGCACGCGCAGTTCTCGGCGCCGGGGCGCAAGGAACGCGCCGGCCTTGGCGTCATACCGACTCGGCTTGCCGGCTGCGGCCCGCTCTGGCGCCGCCCCATCGATCGCGCGGCGCTGCACTGGCGGCTCGAAGCGTTCCACCGGCCCTATCATGCCGCACTCGCCGAGGAGCTCGCGGCCGCGCGGGATCGGTTCGGCCGCGCGGTCCTCATCGATCTTCATAGCATGCCCCCCATCCCCGAGGGGCAGCCGGGGCACGGCGCGCAGATTGTTATCGGCGACAGATTCGGGACGACGGCGGACGCCGAACTCGTCGATCTCGTGATGGAGGCGGCGAGGGGGCTCGGTGTGCCCGTGGTGCGCAACCAGCCCTATGCGGGCGGTCATATTGTCAGGACGCACGGGACGCCCGAGCGCGGCGTCCACGCTGTTCAGATCGAGATTGACCGGCGCCTTTACCTTGCCTCCGACCGGGTGCCGGATCGCGCCCGGGCCGCGTGGCTCGCCGACTGGTTCGCGCATCTGGTCGCGCGCCTTGCCGAGACGGGCGACGATTCGCTCGCGCTTGCCGCTGAATAAAAAACCACCTCGTACCAGGGTACGAGGTGGCCAGGGTCCAGGGAGGACGCGCCCACGTCATGCGACGGGGCACTCGCCGTAATGGAAAGGGGGTAAACCAGAACGGCGTGACACCAATCTAGGTGTTCCGCGCGCAGGTTACAAGAGCAGTGATTGCGAAAGGAACTGGTCGGGGAGAGAGGATTCGAACCTCCGGCCCCTGCCTCCCGAAGACAGTGCTCTACCAGGCTGAGCTACTCCCCGACCGATCCTGCGCTGGCGGACCAGCGCGAAGGCAGGGCGGTCCTCTAGACGCGCGTTTCGTGAACTTCAAGCGCCAATCGGCACATTGGCTGTGATTGCCGTTTCGAGGCGGGTGGAAGAAGGCTGACGCAGGCACGCGGCGCTCCAAACCGGACGGAGAGCCGGGACGCAGCCGACCTTTAAATTGGCCGTCGCCCGCCGGAGCTTGCCGCCTCGGCGCGCGGGCCTTAGCTAGGTCGGGCAACCCGGGAGCGATTCTTGCCTGATTCCACTCATTATGAGCTCCAGTACCTCGACTTGATGCGGCGGATCTGGAGTGAAGGCGACGAACGCGTTGATCGCACCGGGGTCGGGACGCGCTCGCTGTTCGGCGAAACAATGCGGTTTTCGCTCGCGGACGATGCCGTCCCGCTGCTCACCACCAAGCGCGTCTATTGGAAAACCGCGCTGCGCGAGCTTTTGTGGTTCCTCACCGGGAACACCAACATACGTCCGCTCGTCGCGCAGGGCGTGCGCATCTGGACCGACTGGCCGCTCGAGCGCTACCGCCGGGAAAGCGGCGAGGCGATCAGCGCGGCCGATTTCGAGGCGCGCATTCTCGCTGACGAGGAGTTCGCCGCGACCTGGGGCGACCTCGGGCCCGTCTACGGGCATCAGTGGGTGGATTGGCCGCGTTATGAGCCCGTGGAGGGCGGACTCTATCGGCGTGCCGAGCGCGGGCATAACCAGATTGCAGCGCTGATCGAGGGGCTGCGCCATAATCCGGGCTCGCGCCGGCACATCTTCACCGGCTGGAACGTCGCCGATCTCGACCGGATGGCACTGCCCCCCTGTCACATGACCTATCAGTTCCACGTTCGCAGCGACGGCGGTCTCTCGTGCCTGCTCTTCCAGCGCTCGTGCGATCTTGGCCTCGGCTTTGCCTTCAACGTTTTCGAGGCGGCGCTGCTGACGCGGATGATCGCCCAGCAATGTGATCTTCACGCGCATGAACTGGTGTGGACGGGGGGCGATGTGCACCTCTACCTCAATCACGCTGACCTCGTCGAAGCGCAACTCGCCCGCGTTCCCGCCGGCGCGCCGAAGTTGCGGATCCTCCGGCGTGCAGAGACGATTTTCGATTACGGGTTTGAAGATTTCGCGGTCGAGCATTATGCACCGCAGGCTCATATTCCGGCGCCCGTGGCGGTCTGAGGTGCAGCCATTGCATTGGCGGCATGAAAGCAATAATATGTCGAAAAATTGAAATATAACGGCGCGGCGATTCGCGCCTCGAAGGGACGAAGATATGCCCGAAACGCCCCCCGAGCGGAGTGAGGGGAGCCGGCCAGCGAGCAATTTGCCGCCATTGTCGCTCCACATTCCCGAACCGCGCTACCGCCCCGGCGACACGCCCGATTTCGGCGACATCGAAATCCCCGCGGTCGAAGCGACACCGCGCCCCGGCGAAGCGACCAAGCCCGATGCGATGCGTGACCTTTGCTACGGGCTCGTGCGGGTTCTCGACTTCGATGGCGCCGCGAAGGGGCCGTGGAACCCCAACCTCGCGCCCGACCGGCTGCGCTCGATGCTGCGCACGATGATGCTGCTGCGCGCGTTCGACGACCGCATGTTCAGGGCACAGCGCCAAGGCAAGACGAGCTTCTACATGAAGTCGACCGGCGAAGAGGCGACCTCGGTCGCCTCGACGATGGCGATCGACCGGACCGACATGGTTTTTCCCAGCTATCGTCAGCAGGGAATCCTGATCGCGCGCGACTATCCGCTGATCCAGATGATGAACCAGATTTATTCCAATCGCGGCGATCATCTGCTCGGACGGCAGTTGCCGATCATGTACTCGGCGCCCGAGCACGGATTTTTCAGCGTTTCGGGCAATCTCGCCACCCAGTATCCGCAGGCCGTGGGCTGGGCGATGGCGTCGGCATCGAAAGGCGACACCCGCATCGCGACCGCCTGGTGCGGTGAGGGCTCCTCGGCCGAGGGCGACTTTCATTCAGCGCTCACCTTCGCCACCGTTTATAATGCGCCCGTCATCTTCAACGTCGTCAACAACCAGTGGGCGATCTCGAGCTTTTCAGGCTTCGCCGGGGGAGAGCGGACCACCTTCGCGGCGCGTGCCGTCGGCTATGGTATCGCGGGCTTGCGCGTCGATGGGAATGACCCGCTCGCGGTCTATGCGGCGACCCAGTGGGCGGCGGATCGGGCGCGGACCAATAACGGCCCGACATTGATCGAACATTTCACCTACCGCGCCGAGGGGCACAGCACCTCCGACGACCCGAGCGCCTATCGCGCGGCACAGGAGGCAAGCGCTTGGCCGTTCGGCGATCCGATCGCGCGGCTACGCCAGCATCTCGAGCGGCTCGGCGAATGGGACGCCGAGCGCCACGAGGCGCAGGAAAAGGAGCTCGACGACCTCGTCAAGACGACCCAGAAACAGGCAGAAAAGCTTGGTATTTTGGGCCATGGTATGCACCAGCCATTCGAAACGATGTTCGAGGACGTGTTCGAGGAGATGCCATGGCACCTCAAGGAACAATGCGCGCAGATGCTGGCCGAACAGGAAGCGAAGTTCGGACCCGACTGGAAGCCTGAATGATGGCGCACGACACCAAGACCATGAACATGATCGAGGCGATCAACAGCGCGATGGACGTCATGCTGGGGCGCGACGACAAGGTCGTCGTGCTGGGCGAGGACGTGGGCTATTTTGGCGGTGTGTTCCGCGCGACCGCGGGGCTGCAGAAGAAGCACGGCAAGACGCGCGTGTTCGACACGCCGATCAACGAATGCGGCATCATCGGAGTGGCGGTCGGCATGGGCGCCTATGGGCTGCGCCCGGTGCCCGAGATCCAGTTTGCCGACTATATCTACCCTGGCCTCGACCAGCTCGTGAGCGAGGCGGCGAGGCTGCGCTATCGTTCGGCGAATGACTATATCTGTCCCATGACCGTGCGCACGCCCTTTGGCGGCGGCATTTTCGGCGGCCAGACGCACAGCCAGTCGCCCGAAAGCATCATGACACATATTTGCGGCGTAAAGACCGTGATCCCCTCGAACCCCTATGACGCCAAGGGGCTGCTGATCGCCGCGATCGAGGACAATGATCCCGTCGTGTTTCTCGAGCCGAAGCGCATCTACAACGGCCCCTTCAGCGGCTATTATGACCGCCCCGTCGAGCCGTGGTCCAAGCATGCCGCAAGCGCGGTACCCGAGGGCTATTACCGCATCGACCTTGGCAAGGCTGCGACCGTGCGCGAGGGTGAGGCGGTGACCGTACTCGCCTATGGCACGATGGTTCATGTGGCCAAGACGATCATCGAGGAAATGGGCGTCGACGCTGAAATCCTCGATCTGCGCACCTTGCTGCCGCTCGACGTCGAGGCGATCGAGGCGTCGGTGAAGAAGACCGGCCGCTGCCTCATTATTCACGAAGCGACACGGACCTCGGGCTTTGGCGCCGAACTTGCCGCTTTGGTGCAGGAACGCTGTTTCTATCACCTTGAAGCCCCGGTCGAGCGCGTCACGGGCTTCGACACGCCCTACCCGCACAGCCTCGAATGGGCCTATTTCCCCGGCCCCGTTCGTATCGCAACGGCGCTGACCAAGATTTTGAAGGACTGACGTCATGGCCCGCTACTCATTCCGTCTGCCCGACATCGGTGAAGGCATTGCCGAGGCCGAGATTGTCGCCTGGCACGTGCGTGTCGGCGATCGCATCGAGGAAGATGCCCAGCTTGCGGACATGATGACCGACAAGGCGACCGTCGAAATGGAGTCGCCGGTGTCGGGAACGGTAGTCGAAATTGCGGGCGAGGTCGGCGATCTCATTGCAATCGGATCGACGCTCGCGGTGATCGAGACCGACGGCGAGGTGGACGAGGTCCCCGACGAGGAAGCGCAAGAGGTTGCTGCGCAAACGCCGGGCGCGGAAGAGGTGTCCGAGGCCGAGGTTGCAAAGGCCGCGCCCGAGCCGGTGCGCGCCGAGCCTGCCGAAAAGCCCGCCCAGGCGCCTCGAGAGACGGACACGGTCGCACCCTCCCCAAAGAGCGCAGGACAGGAAAAGCCGGTGCTTGCATCCCCCGCGGTTCGCGCGCGTGCCAGGGATTTGGGCATCGACCTGTCGCAGGTTCACAGCGAGGGCGAACGCATCCGACACTCGGACCTCGATGCATTCCTGCGCTACAATAGCGGCGAGGGCTATCACGCGCCGGGCGCGAGCCGTGCGCGGGCTGACGAGCCGGTCAAGGTTATCGGGATGCGCCGCAAGATCGCGGAGAATATGGCGGCATCGAAGCGCGCGATCCCCCATTTCACCTATGTCGAGGAAATGGACGTGACGGCGCTCGAAGAGATGCGTGCCGATCTCAACGCCAATCGCGGCCAGCGTCCCAAGCTGACCATGCTGCCCTTCCTCATTGTTGCCATTTGCCGCACGATCCCGCAGTTTCCGATGATCAATGCGCGCTACGATGACGAGGCGGGCGTGGTGACGCGCCACGGCGCGGTGCACCTTGGCATGGCAACGCAGACCGATGCCGGGCTCATGGTGCCCGTGATCCGCGACGCGCAGGACAAGAATGTCTGGCAGCTTGCAGCCGAGATCAGCCGCCTTGCCGAAGCGGCGCGCAGCGGCAAGGTGAGGTCCGCGGAACTGACGGGCGGAACGCTCACCGTGACCTCGCTCGGCCCGCTCGGCGGCATCGCGACAACGCCGGTCATCAACCGGCCGGAGGTGGCGATCATCGGCCCCAACAAGATCGTCGAACGCCCGGTTTTCGACGGTGACGACATCCGCCGCGCCAAGCTGATGAACCTGTCGATCAGCTGCGATCATCGCGTCGTCGATGGCTGGGACGCTGCAAGCTATGTGCAGGCGCTCAAGAAGCTCATCGAAACGCCGGTTCTCCTGTTCGCTGAGTGATGGAAGGGTGAGGCGAGGGGCTATCGCCCCGCGCGCGTCTTTAGCGGACCACGCCGCGGAACATCAGCTTGCCCGAGGCCCCCGCCGGAATCGGCTTTTGAATCGCCCAGCGAAGATGCGTGACGTCGGCGGGCTGCGCAGGGCGGCGCGTACCGTCAGCAAGCGCGACAGTCATTTCGCCAAGCCGGCCCCACGTGCGTCCGCCATCGACCGAGACGAGGGCGGTGTTGTCGCCGGCATCAGCGTATCGCACCGCCGCGGGAAGGGGATTGGTGATGACGAAGCGGTCCGCCGCGCGCTCACTGGCGTTACGATAGTTGAGCACGAACACCAGCCTGTCGCCGGGAACGACGGCCTTTGGTTCTTCGAGCCGAATGCGCGTCCTTCCAGCGCCGTCCCTTGTCACGCGCTCGACGAATATATTGTTATCGAGCGCGATCTGGTCCGCAGCCAGCGCCTCCGCTGGCGCGAGCGCCGCGAAGGCAAGGAGGGCGGCCATCCGCACGACGAGCGCGCGAGGCGGCAGGGAAGGGGCGAGGGCGTGCGTCCGGCTCGCGCCGGCGGCGCGCACGAAAGGCAGGAAGGCTGGAATGATCGCGTCTCCGATGGCTGATCCCACGGGATGTCCTGGAACCGAAACGGTAATTTATGGTTAACATCGCGGTTACTTTGTTGGCCGGTTCTGCTGCCCCGTTTGGCACCCGGCTGGCGCGGCGAGCAAAGCTCGCGTAAGAAGAGGCGATTGACTGGGAGACAGGCAAGGTGGCGGACGACGGGGGGAAAAGGGAGGCTCGCGGCCCTCGCGCCAATCCCCTGCATCAGATCGAAGTCGACGACCTTCGGCGCGACCGCCTTCTCGCGGCCTTGACGCTGATTATCGGGGCCGCCTTTTGCCTCGGCCTTCCTTTCGCGCTTCAGGCGGGCGCAGAGTTCTTCTTGCCTTTGACCGCAGCGATCGTGATCGCGATCGCGCTCGTTCCGGTGCTCGAGTGGCTCGAGCGGCGCGGTGTGCCGTCCGCGCTCGCGTCCTTTCTGTCGCTTGCGGCCTTCTTGCTCGGGATCAACGCGGCGCTCGCAATCATCGTCGTGCCCGCGACCGGATGGTTCACGCGGCTCCCCGAGTCGATTCCGCGTATCCAGAGCAATCTCGCGCCGCTCATCGACTTTTATTCCACCCTCCAGAAATTCGTCGATCGGACGCTCGCTTCGGTGGCCTCGGGGAGTGAGGCGACCGCGCAGGCGATGGCGGCAACCGCGCCGACCTCAGTCGTCGACTATTTCATCTCGGCGGCGCCTGCTGCGGCGATCCAGCTCTTCTTCGCTGTCCTTGTGGTCTTCTTCTTTCTCGCGGGCTGGACGAGGCTGCGCAAAGGGACGATTCGCCGCCGCGGCAGCTTTGACGGTGCGATGCAGACTGCACGGGTCATCCAGAACGTGGTCGATGCGACCGCCGATTATCTGGCGACCATCTCGATGATCAACGCGCTTCTGGGGCTCATCGTGTCGCTCTTGCTGTGGGCGCTTGGCATGCCGTCGCCCTTCATGTGGGGCGGCATCGTCGCGATTTGCAACTTCGTGCCGTATCTCGGGCCTATTGTCGCGGCAATTCTGCTCGCGCTTGGCGGCCTCATGACTTTTGATGTGGTTGGATTTGCGCTGCTGCCTGCCCTGATCTTCATCGGCGTCCATCTCGTCGAGGCGAATCTGATCACCCCGCTGGTTCTCGGCCGACGACTGACCGTCAATCCGCTGCTGATTCTCGTGTCGCTGAGCTTCTGGGGTTGGGTGTGGGGCACCCCCGGGGCCCTTCTTGCCGTGCCGCTGCTGCTCATCCTCCAGACGATCCTGCACTCGACCGGAACGCCCGATTTCGCAGGATTCCTGTTCGAACGCGGCACGCTGACAACTGCCGACGAGATGCGCGCGCGTTTAAATCGCGACAAGACCGAAAGCGACGGTTGACAGGCCGCGACGCGGCGCATATTGGCGCGGCTCCCAAGCACACGCGGGTGTAGCTCAGTTGGTTAGAGTGCCGGCCTGTCACGCCGGAGGT
>Ga0180216_1002225_pt1 | contig 16450 bp, 17 predicted proteins | sample eDN3rd37CBELigMG_FD_128879 | JGI IMG/M metagenome (GOLD analysis project Ga0180216, IMG submission 128879) | Enriched Miracle-Growth compost microbial communities from Emeryville, California, USA - eDNA 3rd pass 37_C BE-Lig MG (version 2)... ... | reverse complement strand
TCCTGTTGTAAAGAGAAAGTTTTCGACAAAGAGTCCCTCAACCGCAGCCTCATGAAGGAAAGGGATAGTGGTCAAAAGGAACTGGAAGAACACCTGGTTGATTAGGGTTGTAAAAACCATCCGGAGTAGGAATATCTGAAGGAAAGGGATAGTGATCAAAAGGACAGAAGAACAGATATGGTTGATGGGGAGGTCAAACAAACCAAAAAAGTGCAGCGTATCTGAAAGAAAGGGATAGTCGCCAAAAGGAAGCGGAATAAGTATAGTCAACCAAAGGAATCCGAAAAATTTAAGCCGTCTACTCAAAATTGACACTTAGATGACGATCACGAAAAGCTCTATATTCCAAGATAAATTTTTAGTAGACTTAAAGAAAAGTTTAATAGGAAAGTTAGGGGTATGATACTCGTGAATATACTCGATATTCCACAAATCAGTCAAATATTCCAGCATACGACCCAGGGAATCATATTGACGGATGAGCATGGAACTATCCTTTCTGTCAATCAGGCTGTTACGAGAGTTACAGGCTATCTCCCTGAGGAGATCATTGGAAAAAACCCGCGAATCCTGCAATCTGGAAGGCAAAGCCTTTCTTTTTACCAAAATTTATGGAGGGAAGTGGGTAAAAAAGGAAGTTGGCAGGGGGAGATCTGGAATAGGCGTAAAAATGGAGAAGAATATTTGCAATGGCTAAATTTGATCTCTATCCGAGATGATTTGGAACAGCCTCTTCACTACATAGCAATCCTTTCAGATATGACGGAGCAAAAGAAGCAGGAAGAAAGTTTGCTGTTAGCTCACAAGGTGATTGAAAATACATTTGAGGGTGTAATGATTACGGATAATCAAAAAAAGATCATTTCAGTCAATCCCGCCTTTACCAAGGTCACTGGCTACAGTACAGAAGAGGCAGTAGGCCAAAATCCCCGGTTTCTCCAATCAGGAAGACAAAATCTTGAGTTCTATCAGACCATGTGGATGTCTATTCATAAGAATGGCGGATGGCAGGGTGAGATCTGGAATCGACGAAAAAACGGCGATATCTATCCCGAATGGTTGAGTATTAGTGCAGTAAAAAATGGGAACGGGCAAATCACCAATTATGTTGGGGTTTTCTCTGACATAAGTGAACGAAAGCGCGCGGAAGAGCGGCTTGAACAATTAGCCCATTATGATCTTCTAACCGGGCTTCCCAATCGATTTTTATTTAATGAAAAGCTCAAGTCGGCCCTATTTCATGCCCGTCGCTATAAACATTATGTAGCCCTTTTATTTATTGATCTAGACCGTTTCAAAACGGTAAATGATACGCTTGGTCATGCGATAGGGGATCGTCTATTGCGTTTGGCTGGAGAAAGACTAGTGGATTGTTTGCGCAGGGATGACATCGTAAGTCGGTGGGGCGGAGACGAATTCACGGTTTTACTTGATAATATTCATATGGTCGAACATGTTGCCAGAATCGCAGCGAAGATTACACAGAGCATTTCTTGTCCGTTCATAATAGAAGGGCAGGAAATCCGAGTCACCCCTAGCATCGGGATCAGCGTCTACCCCAATGATGGGATCGAAATCGAAGAGTTAATGAACCATGCCGATACTGCCATGTATCTTGCGAAGGAACGGGGCAATACCTTTCAATTTTATACATCGGAAATCGGGGAAAGCAGCTCTAAGCTTGTGGGACTGGAGGTCCGCCTGCGAAAAGCGTTAGACCAAAACGAATTCCAATTGTATTACCAGCCAAAGGTGTCACTTGAAACAGGAGCCTTAGAAGGGCTAGAAGCCCTGCTGCGTTGGAAACAGCCGGAGAACGGCTGGATACCTCCGAGCGAATTTATCCCCTTGGCAGAAAAGACAGGCCTCATTCGTCCGATTGGGGAATGGGTGCTACGGACGGTTTGCAGGCATAGTAAAGTGTGGAAAAAGCAGGGGTTCCCGCCCATTCGTGTGGCCATTAATTTATCGATGAGTCAATTCCAGCAAGAGAACTGGGTGCAAACCGTCTATCGTATTTTACAAGAGGAAGAAGTATCCCCAAAGACCATTGAATTGGAGTTAACTGAAAGCACCATCATGCATGATCCAGAAGGAATCATCTCCATGTTGAAGGAACTGAAGTCGGTAGGAATACATCTCTCCATCGATGACTTTGGGACCGGTTATTCATCCCTTAGTTATCTGAAGCGGCTACCCATTGATGTTCTGAAAATTGATCAATCCTTTGTCAATGATTTATCGGAAAATCCCGATGATGCAACGATTATCAAAGCGATTATTACTCTTGCCCACAGTCTAGAATTGAAGGTTGTAGCAGAGGGTGTAGAGCGAGAAGAACAGCTGCGATTCCTAGAAGGAGAGGGCTGTGACATGGCGCAAGGCTATTTTTTCAGCAGACCACTAGCTGCAGAACAGGTACCGGCGATGTTTACGGAATTTGGGTGGTAAAGGGGAAGGATGGAGGATGTGAATCCTCTGTCCGCTATTTCCCACTAGACAACTATCCGTTCCTTTCCACAATTTAGTTGAATAAAATGATCTATCAAATGTCGCGGAAGTGAGGAGGGATTGCGAGAAGTTGAAAATCTTGATGATAGCACCAGACGCTTTTCCTATATCATCTGGAACGGGTGGTTCCGTGGAAATTTCGATGTATCAAATCGGAAAGCGGCTTGCCAAAAAGGATCATGTCACCATATTAAGCCGAAAAGCCAAAGGGCTGCCACCTAAACAACAAAATGGTAGGTTTACGATTATTCGCTTTACCCCTGGGCCAAACTATATGAAGAAAATGATCAACACAGCAAAGAAAGAAAACTGGGATATTATCCAGGTGGATAATCGCCCGCTGTATATACCGCTCCTGCGCAAGCATCTCCCCTACAGTCAGTTGATCCTCACTCTCCATTCTCTTACGTTTATGAGCAGGCTTTCAAGGTCTCAGCAAGAACAGGTTGTCCGCATGGCTACCGCGATCATTTGCAATAGTGGATTCATTCGAGACCAATATCGAAGGATGTTCCCCGGCCAATCCAACAAATTCCACAAAATTTACCTTGGAACGGATTTATCCCGATTTCATCCACCATCCAAGTGGGAGAAAAAGCGTGAATTGGCAAGATTTCGATTGAATAACGCTTTTCATATCCTGAATGTTGGCCGGGTGATCCCAGGAAAAGGGGTTCATGTTTTAGTCAAGGCAGCTGGGATTGTACGAAAAAAGTACCCCAATATCCGGTTGCTGATTATTGGTCCCTTAAAAAAATCAGATTATGCCAGGAAGCTAATTTATCAAGCACGCAAAGCGCACTTGGATATGAGACTCATTGGACCACAGGCGCCGTCTAAGGTTCATAGGGCTTATTGGCTCGGGGATGTTTTCGTTTGTCCTACGCAAATGCCAGAGGCTTTTGGATTAGTCAATGTGGAGGCAATGGCAAGCGGACTTCCTGTGATTGCTTCCAATCGCGGGGGAGTAAGGGAAATTCTCTCGGGGTCAAAGGGAATCCTGGTGAAAGACTATCAAAATGCTAAGGTATTTGCCAAGGCTATTCAAAAACTGATGCAAAATCCCGGGATGGCTAGAAGTTTAGCGTTAAGAGGTAGGAAGTTTGTAAAAGCGAGATTTAGCTGGAACAAATCGGCCTCCAAATACCGAAAGCTTTACAAGAAAATCAGGAAGAAAAGGTAGAGGGTCACATAGGTTGATAAGTTTTCCACTTTTCTGACGGAAATTACAGGTAAATCATTGATTAAGATTGACACAAAGATTAGGTTTATTGTAGGCTATAACATATAGTTCAATGGACCTTATCAATGTAGGGAATAGGGGCAAATCTGCATTTTGCGACCTGAGTTCATCTCAGGTCTTTTTTGGGTAGAAAACCTATGACCCGCTTCTAACTAGAAAAATACAAGATAGAATAATATTTAGGGGGAAATAAAACATGAGAAAGAAATTATCATTCCTTATGACCTTGTCCCTTTCAGCTATGATGCTCTTGGCAGGGTGTGGGACAAGTACCAGTTCTGTAGATTCCAATGCATCTTCAGAGGCACCGGCAGGGTCTAGTAGTGATACCTTTAAGGTGGGATTGGAAGCAGGATATGCACCGTTTAACTGGACGCAAATGGATGATTCTAACGGCGCGGTGAAAATTGACGGCAATGCAGAATATGCAGGCGGGTACGATGTAGAAATTGCCAAGCGGATTGCGGACGGTTTAGGGAAAGAATTAGTGATCGTGAAGACGGAATGGGATGGTCTTGCTCCAGCATTAACATCAGGTAAAATTGATGCGATCATCGCTGGGATGTCTCCGACAGCAAAACGGAAAGAGACCATTGATTTTACAGATAACTACTATAAATCGGATTTAGTCATGGTTGTAAAGAAAGGCAGCCAATATGAATCGGCAAAATCGATCCAGGATTTTAAAGGAGCGAAGGTAACGGCTCAATTAAATACCTTCCATTATACGGTCATTGATCAAATCGACGGAGTTGCCAAACAACCAGCTATGGATAACTTCCCAGCGATGAGGGTTGCCATTGAATCCGGAGTGATTGATGGATATGTTTCTGAACGTCCAGAAGGAATTAGTGCATCAGCAGCGAATCCAAACTTTGCCATGGTAGAATTTGAGGACGGATTTGAAACCTCGGAAGATGATACGGCCATTGCGGTTGGTATCGCAAAAAATAGTGAGTTGACTGAAAAAATTAATGAAATTTTAGCAGGGATCTCAGAGGATGAGCGTTTAAGCATTATGGATGAGGCTATTAAAAATCAACCTGCAGCAAACTAAAGATGACAGGGAAACCGGCTGCATGTCCATGTAGTCGGTTTTATTTTGTGTAAAGTCCTAAAGGACAGCTACATGGCTTGTGTAAATAAGCGAATCGGCGTAGGTAGTGCACAAGCCCAATAATGAAGGAGGACAAAAATGACCATAGAGTGGTTCGTGAGGATTATTTCTGAATACTGGCCGATGTTCCTGCGCGGAGCGGGTGTGACACTCTTGATTTCCATTATAGGGACAATTATTGGTTCTATCATCGGATTAGGAATTGGAGTGATCCGCACCGTTCCAATGCCGGAACGTGGAGGAAAAAGAAGTTTACTTAAAGTGGTTAATGTCATTTTATCTATTTATATTGAGTTTTTCCGCGGAACACCGATGATTGTGCAAGCTATGGTTATTTATTATGGTTCCGCTCTAGCTTTTGGAATTGATATGGATCGTATCTTTGCGGCAATTTTAATAGTTTCCATTAATACAGGGGCCTATATGTCGGAAATTGTTCGCGGGGGGATTGTTTCGATTGACAAGGGACAATTTGAAGCAGCACACGCGATCGGAATGAATCACGTACAAACGATGTGGAATGTTGTTTTGCCACAGGTTATTCGAAACATTCTACCACCAACAGGAAATGAATTCGTGATTAACATTAAGGATACCTCCGTGTTGAACGTAATTTCTGTTACAGAGCTTTATTTCCAAACCAAATCCATCGCAGGGAACAATTTTAGATATTTTGAATCCTTCTTTGTCGCATGCATCATTTACTTTATTATGACCTTTACTGTAACGCGAATCCTTCGTTACATTGAGAAAAAATTAGAAGAACCGGAGAATTACGTGATAGCTGGGAATCAAATGCAGGTCGATACGCCAGAGGACATCCTGCGCAGGAAAAACAGGAGTTAGGGGGAGGAACGATGGAGAAAGTCATTGATATTCAACATTTAAGAAAATCCTTTGGATCCCATGAAGTGCTGAAAGACATTAATTTTTCGGTAAATAAAGGGGAAGTTGTCTGTATCATCGGTTCCTCCGGATCGGGAAAATCAACTTTGCTTCGCTGCGTCAATCTCTTGGAAAAGCCAAGCGGCGGGAAAATTATCTATCAGGGGGAAAATATTTTAGACGACAACCATGATATTTACTTGTATCGCAGAAAGTTGGGTATGGTGTTCCAGCAATTTAATTTGTTTAATAATCATAATGTCTTAAACAATTGTGTTGTGGGACAGGTCAAGGTGTTAAAACGTTCAAAAGAAGAGGCAGAAAAGGTCGCCATGAAATACTTGAAAGTCGTTGGCATGGATCGGTATGTGAACGCCAAACCCAAGCACTTATCAGGGGGGCAAAAACAGCGTGTAGCGATAGCTAGGGCGCTTTCTATGGAACCAGATGTGATGCTGTTTGACGAACCGACATCCGCCCTCGATCCGGAAATGGTCGGGGAAGTATTGAAGGTTATGAAAGAACTAGCTGAATCTGGCCTTACGATGTTAATCGTCACCCACGAAATGGAATTCGCGAGAGAGGTATCTGACCGTGTTGTCTTTATGGATAAGGGCGTGATTGCGGAAGAGGGGCCTCCAGAGCAGATCTTCAATCATCCAAAAGAAGAACGAACAAAGGAATTTTTGAAACGCACATTAAAGTAGAAGGAAGACCGCCTTGCTAGATAACTAGATAAGGTGGTCTTTTTTACAGTTAATCCCTAATATGAATAAACACAAATCGCGTATCCTTATCCCATCCTATATCCCAGGGAACATGGTAACGATCGCCGGTGTGGGAGTTTACCAAAGGGGTTCCTTTTGAATCTTTGGCAACGACCACGGAGAAGTGATCTACATCACCTTTTTTCATCTCATATCCAATCAGATCACCAGGCTCTAGTTTTGCGATGGCCCCATCCGGATGGCGTGAATTAGGTTTGGCCAAATCTGAATAATGCCCATATCCCACTACTTGTCCATAACCGCTATGGACCAAAAATCGCTTAAAGGCATCTGTTTGTACCCAAGCTTGTGAGCCACCTTGTCCAGGGTAGTAACGCCAAGTCTTGGTCATTGGTAGTCCACCGCCTTCAGGGTCGGCAAGAACTTGGGAGGCAAAGTTGGTGCAGTCTCCACCCATATAGTGGTAATCCCTATATTTTTGATTATATCGTTGGTTATTTCCTGCTCCCCAGGCTGCTCCAGCGTATTTGTTTGCATATGCAACAGCTTTTTCGCGATTATATCGTTTGCGTTGACCTTGTATTTCCTGCAGTTCCGATTCAGGTTTAATATGGTTTACCGGAATATTATTTGGATTTTCCTCCATGGGGTCAGAATAGTATTCCCTTGAGACATGCCATCCCTCTTCGTCTTTTTTCAACTGAATAAAATGACGAGTTCCGATCCCAAACGAATGCACTGGGTACTGATCTCCGAAATATTTATAGGTAACTTGAAGGGTTTGAATGACGCTTGCAGACACCTTTCCATCCTCTTTTTCCCTAATTCGGACGACACGGATTTGGTTTCTTGCATCTACAATATTGGCTTCTCGAAGCTTGGCCCATTCCTGTATATATCGGGCTCTTCTTATTTCATACCCTTTTGCGTAGACACTTGCTTTCTCTTTTGCAGTGTAAAACCCATCTAAAATTTCAGAATCAACGTCCAGCAGTAACTGGGCCCTCGCTTGAAAAAGCTGCTGTAAAAAGGTGCGGATTTCTTGCTCTTCCTGCTGCCCATCATCCTGAGCTGTGGCGATAGTTTGAAAAAGGAAAAAAACACTTATCCAAATGAGAATCTTTGCTCTGACCACAATTATTGTTCACCCCAGCGGTATCAAATTCCCCTATAGTATCATCCTTTCCTTCTTTCCTATGCCTTTAGCTAACAATTTTTCATACAATGGGGAAATCCCTCATAAGTTTCATATGGGGAGTAAAAGGACAAGTAGTATATTTTCTTAGAATAATGAGGTAATAGTGATGATTCCACTTATCCTAAAACAAATGTTTATGCGCTCAGGCGCACTCATTGTCGTTAAAGCCATTGGCTTCTTGATTAGAATCCCCTTGTTCCGCATCCTTGGAGCAGAAGGAATGGGTTTGTACCAAATGTCGTATGCCGCATATGGTCTCGTCCTGACCCTGTTTTCCGGCGGTGTGCCAACAGCAGTGGCGATTTTAACAGCGAACCGAAGTTTGACTGCACGTTTTTTTCATACCCTTGCGATATTTTCTTCTATTCTCGGGATTTTAGCGGGGGTGCTTTTTTATACTTTTTCGCCAGTTATTGCTACTCTTCTGGGGAATTCAAAACTTACGCTTCCTCTGCAATGCTTGGCACCGGCGATCGTTCTTGTTCCACTTCTTAGCCTCATTCGCGGGTATCTGCAAGGGCTTGATTATGTAGGGATTATTTCGACTTCTGAGGTGATTGAACAAATCATTCGGAGTGTCGTTCTTTTATGGTTGATCACGACTTTGGCCAGTTATAGCATAGAGGCATCCGTTGCCGGAGCCAATATAGGGGCTGTAGCCGGGGCTGGTTTTTCGCTGTTGTTTGTGGTCATTTGTTTGTATCGCTTAAGTGATGTTCAAATGCCGAGATTTCGGAGGAGGCGACCATTCCCTCAACCTCAGACGAGTCATCCTGTTCGGCTGTTTTTTCATACAGCTTTGGCCATCACATGTACTAGGCTCATTTTTCCGTTTTCCGATTTCTTAGATGCCATCATTATTCCTCATCGTCTCCAAGATGCTGGATTTTTTAGCTCCCAAGCAATTGCACTATATGGTGAAATGTCAGGAATGGCCGTGACTATTGCTTATTTGCCAACCTTATTCACAGCTGCTATCTCCCATGTACTTACAGCAAAATTTTCTGCAGATTGGAAAAGTAAAAAGATATTTCGGTTTTGGACCCGAATTAATCTTGCCATTCAAATTTCAATCGTGTGGGGGATATCCTCAAGCCTGATTATGTATCTTTATGCACCGGATTTTTCCTGGCTAATGCTTGGTAATGGTGAGATTTCCCATGCAATTCGTTATCTAGCAATTGCCCCATTCGTGTGCGGTGTGCGGGAAATCTTGACCACTATCCATTGGAGTACAGGGAACCACAAACAACCATTATGGGGTTTAATCTTGGCTGTTATTCTATCCGTTATTGCGCATTATACGCTGATCCCTTTGCCAGGGTTTGCAGCGATCGGCATCGCGATCGGGATCCTGATGATTGATTTCATCGGGCTATGTTGGAACAGTCGACCATTCATTTGGCTAACCACAGCCAAAATGCTTTGGGAGTGGACGCAAAGGGTATGGTGGTCTGTGATTATAGTGTTGGCCAACTATTTTTTAATAACCTTGGTTTTCCCCGAAGTGAACGAAACACAGTATACCATCCGACTTATAAAGATCTTTCTTGCCTTTCTGGTGGTCCTGTTATTTCTGTTTTTTAATTTATTACGCGGGAGGTTGAGTTTAATTAAATAGGGGTTAAAACTCCAAATCTACCTCAAAGCCTCGCAAATCGGAGAGAATAAGTTCTGTCACTAGTGAAAAAAGGGAAAAATTCTTGCATTCCCTTTATAATAGATAGGAACAAGATCGGTAAAGGAGAACTTATGTAATGAACCCACATTCACCGATAACACGTCGTTCCTTTTTGAAAGGGGCATTGGGTCTAGCTGCCCTTACAGCGCTCCCTTTGGGCTATTCCTATATGGGTGAAAGACTTTGGTACGAGGTCAAAGAGATTTCGCTATCCTTTCCACATCTTCCCTCCGCTTTTCACGGATTTCGCCTTGTCCAATTTAGTGACGTTCATCTCGGACACTATTTTGGTCAGTCCGAATTACTTGAACTCGTTAAGAAAATTAATAACCTTAACCCGGACATGATTTGTTTCACCGGAGATCTTGTGGATCAGGGAGGGAGTGAACTAAAAGCCGCAATCCCCATCCTTGCCATGCTTAAGGCTTCCCTGGGGAAATGGGCTGTACTTGGGAATCACGATTACTCCGGAGAGGTGAACCAGGTTGTCGAATCTTTGGAAAAGGCAAATTTCCACGTGCTTAACAATGCGAACAGCAAGATTTCGAGGAATGATCAATCGATTCTAATTGCTGGTGTAGAGGATAGCTTAAAAGGAAACCCGCATATTGCAAAGGCCATTGAGGGAACCACAAAAGAGGAGTTTATTCTCCTGCTGTCACACACCCCAGACTACGCAGATGAATGCAAAGACTACCCCATTGCCCTTCAACTTTCAGGACATAGCCACGGGGGACAAATCCGCGTTCCTTTTTATGGTTCCCTTGTTACACCGCCGGGTGCGAAGAAATACATAGATGGGCTTATCGAAATGGAAAACTCAAACATGCTGGTATACGTAAATAGGGGCATTGGCACCACGATCTTACCCCTGCGATTTTCTTGCCGGCCGGAGATTACCTTATTTACATTTCATTCTAGTTGAGTTGGATGGGAACGGAAGATAAAGGGTGAATTAGCCATAAGCATGTTGTAGAGCGTAAAAGGACAGTTTAAAGACTGTCCTTTTACGCTCTAACAGTACTTTCAAAATTGCCCTTATGGGAACCATCGCAAAAGGGTTTGTTTTTTGAAAGTCCGCAGCGGCAGAGAAAAACTTGGTCCTTCGTTTCAAAGGCTTTGCCTTCTCCGTCGACGACCGTCACTCCCTTAGCAATCAATGGACCGTTATCAGAAACTTTAATTTCAGCCATCATCTTCACCTCCATTCCTATTATGTTTCTGAAAACAAAACTTAAATCGTTTGCCTAAGCTATTTTCTTATTATTCGTTGTCTCTTTTTCTGAAGATCCCCAAAGCTTATTTTCTAACGCAAACAGTTGGCTTCCACAAATGAATAAGGCAACCGCCATCACTAAGAGGGCTAAATCCAGTTCATATCCTGCTGACTGTCCATCACCCATAAAGCCTGCGGGCAATTTGGTTGTAAGTATCGCACCAAGCATCACAAGCCCAATTAATGCAGAAGCTATTCTAGTTCCAAGCCCTAAGATGAGCGCAATTCCTCCTAGCAGTTCAATGAAGGCAACGGCATAACCTAAGAATCCCATAATGCCAATACTTTCGAACCACCCGGCCACATTTCCGAGACCCATTTGAAATTTTGCTAGACCATGAATAAAGAAAGTAATCCCTAAGACAACGCGAAGAATGAGTAAACTCCATTCATATTTTTGTACCATTTGTTTCATCTCCTTAGTTATTAAAATATGATAGTTTACTTTTAGTAAGTATTGGACCAAAAAAATAAACTGTTTTTAACAGCACTATTTTGTCAATCCATCTTACATTTCGTAAGTTGGTATATAATAGTTAATTACGTTACGTCAAGTACTTTAAAATAAAAAGTAGTATAATATAAATAGTGAGGTGACTTGTATGAACAATCTTTGACCCAGAATAGAAAAAGCCTTGCAGTTGCTAGGCAAAAGGTGGACAGGCATGATTCTATACCAGCTGCTCCTAGGCCCCCAACGTTTCTCGGAAATTGAATCAGCTCTTCCAGTGAGCGGAAGACTTCTTACGGAGCGGCTGAAGGAACTGGAGAAGGAAGGAATCGTGCATCGTCAAATATACCCGGAAGTTCCTGTGCGGGTGGAGTATTCTTTAACGGAAAAAGGAAAGGCTCTGGAACCGATCTTTCGAGACATCCAAGGTTGGGCGGAGAGTTGGGTAGATCCACAAGAGTGAGAAGAACAAGAAAAGCATTGTTCGTGAATTCTGCACTTAAATCTATACTTTTTTCTCAAAAACAAAGAAAACCGGTTATATTTATTGATTTAGTTAGATAATAGTAATAGAACATAAAAGATGGGGGGGAAAAAGATGAACTTTTCAAATGTTGAAGTCGAAAACGTTACAAATATTGATACAATAAACTGGGATAGTCAGGTAATTATTCGGGCGTCTAAAAACAAAAAAATATACAGATATTATTATGTGTCACTCGTTGACGGAGGGTGGAAAACCTTAAATCGAAAACCGAACGAAAAAGCCACGATGCAGCAAATTGAAAAAGAGGGAAGGGAACTACAAAACCATCCGGATGTTAAACAACAATTTGAAAATAACAGTTTTAAAGAAACAACTGTAAAAAAGGTAGTTAAGAAATGAAATCAAACAAAAAAAGGATGAAACGAACCTTCATCCTTTTTTAAATTATTTTTAATTAAAAAATTTAGTCGCTTGCTCTTTTGCTAATCCTCTTACAAGCATAAGTTCGCTAATTAACATTTGGCGAGCATTATCCAGCATTATTTTTTCCTCGATACCTAGTTTCTTGCTTTTACTTAAATGCGTCAAATCACGAAACACTTCGGCTCCTTCATAAATATCGCCACTCTTCATCTTATCCATATTCAAACGTTGCCTTTGTTTGTATGGATCAATAGTTGGATCCAGTTCTTTCTGATGAACAGTTGCTAACACCCTATCCAATTTAACGGAATCAACAACCTCACGGATGAGTAAGTTAGACGTTTTGTCCATTGGAATCATCACTTGCATCTCTCTCAGTACCATATTCAAAATATAGTAATACCTTTTTTCACCAAGGATTTCTTTTTCTTCAATGCCTTCTACGATTCCTGCTCCATGCATGGGATAGAAGATTTTGTCGCCAACTTGAAACATAAGTCCACCCCCTAACATGAGTGTGATACTATATTTGCACCTACTTCGTAAAAAAATCAAAACAATGAAAGCCCTACCTCTCTTTCATCCTTACGGCTCCGATGACCGTGCCAGTGTGAATTGAATTTCAAATTACCTAAGGGAAAAATACAAATTATAGGAAGTGACAGAAATATTTCAAAAATCTAAGGAGGTATATAAAGCTGGGGATATCCCCTATGATCACCATGTTGTTCACATAGGGGAGAGTGCCTAGTGGATCAACTTAAAGCTTGGTAACATTAGCCGCTTGTGCACCTCGTTGTCCTTGAACAACTTCGAATTGTACGCGTTGGCCTTCATCCAAAGTTTTAAATCCATCGGTAGCAATTGCACTGAAATGAACAAAAACATCATTTCCTTCTTCTGTTTCGATAAATCCAAACCCTTTTTCTGAATTAAACCATTTTACTGTTCCTTTTTGCATGTTAAAACCTCCATTTTTTCATTTTAAATATGTTTTTCTATTTACGGGTAAATAAAAAATTCACATATTAAAAAGAGTAACCATTCGCGAACTGATAACCCTTTTTAACATGTGAATTGAACATGACATATAAGATTAGCTTTTCGATGTTATTATACTATTATACTTCTTTATTATATCCAAAGCAATACAAATTAATTCCACTTTGTTAAATAAAGCTGAAGAACTCCTGAAAGGGGAAATATGGATATGCTGTGACTAACGAATGGCGGAAAAATGAATATTGCTGTGAACGATTTGTGAAAGTGATCACAAAGTTGAATAACCGTTTTATACTACAAGTGAAAGGAGATGATGACATGGTTTCCTCTCAAAAGCTCAAATTTAAGAGAACTGGGCTGCCAATATTATATGGATGATGAAAGGGTGATAGACAATGTTAGAGCGATTAAGAGCAAAGTGGACGATTCCGTTTTGGACAATCATTCGGGTGTGGTTAGGGTATGAATGGGTAACAGCAGGTTTTGGAAAAATAACAGGTGGTTTTGATGCAACAGGTTTCTTGACTGGTGCAATGGAAAAAGCAACGGGGGATCATCCCGCGGTTGCCGGATGGTATGCAGCTTTTTTAAAAGGGTTTGCGCTTCCGAACGTGGAATTATTCAACGTAATGGTGCCATGGGGTGAACTATTAGTAGGTCTTGGCTTACTGTTTGGAACCTTGACAACCATTGCATTGTACGCGGGAGCCTTTATGAACTTGAATTTTTTACTTGCAGGTACTGTAAGCACGAACCCGGTATTATATACCACAGCCATTTTACTTCTTGTTGCCGGACCTGCGGCCTACGCTTGGGGTGTTGACCGTTATATGATTCCATGGATGAAAGATTACTTAGCAGATACCTTTAATAGAAGGGAGCGTCTGAATCATTAAGGGTTGGAAAATGTCGTGGTGGAAGTCCTGTCGATAAAAAGCCTTGTCTGCAAATTTGCAAACAAGGCTTTACCTTTATATCACAACGTAAAAAGCTCTCAAAGGACCATGAACCCCGACAACCAGATTCATCTCAATATCCGCGGAGTTGCTCGGACCTGAAATAAAGTTAATACATGAAGAAGGCGCTTCGCCTCGTTCCACGCGCTGATTTAGATCATGAACGGCTTGCGTGATCCGGGGGACAAGTGTAGAGCGTGGAATAATCGCTAAATAGTTTGTTGGTAAAAAGTGCAGCGAACGTCCCTGTCCTTCACGGGTTCCTACAACAATGGTCCCTGATTCCGCCAAAGTATAGTCACTAAAGACGATGGAGAAATTGGCTTGTTCCGCTTGTGTCAGGTTTTGTTGCCTATCCACTGTGTCCCACTCATGGACTTCTACGCCGGCCGCTGGCCAATCCTGATTCAATAGTTCAGTTAATCCGTATTCGAAAAAACGCGGATCCTTCGCGCTTAGAACAGGGCCACCGCCATTTTCAGCAACAATTTTCTTGAGCGTTCCAGCCAAGTTTTCCTTGGTTGTTTCAATCACTTCAGTGTGAATGTTATTGCATTGTTCCTTAAATACTTCAAGCAACTGATCTTGTGAATAGTCCTTCATCACGTCCCAATTGACGGTATGCTTATATTTTGGGCGGCTGACACCGCTTAATTTCGGCTCGCGTCCAAGCTGGGAAGCTAAGTTTTTGATAAAGGAGTCACGGTTTTGGATGGTCCCTTGCATTACTTGTCCCCCTCTTTCTTGTGCTCTTTATACCAGTCACGGAACCGTTCTTTGCTTGGGGCAGGGAACTCGCGAATTTCTGTCCAATTTTTCAAAGGTCCCACGCCGTTAGACACCCGATCTCCTGACACAAATGGACTCATCGCTGTAGGGGCAAGCTTGGAACCTAATCGATAAATGGCAGCAGATGCGGCACCCATACCAAACATTTTCATCGCCAACTTCTCGGCCAGCGGGGCACGCCCTTCTTTTTCCACAATAACTTGGCGGTGTTTTAACAATAATTCGTGCAACGGAATCTTGACTGGACAAGCCTCTGTACAGGCCCCGCACAAGCTTGACGCGTAAGGTAGTTCTTTATAATCATCATATCCCCCTAACAAAGGAGACAACACCGCTCCAATCGGACCGGAGTAGATCGAACCATAAGAGTGGCCGCCAACATGGCGGTATACCGGGCAAACGTTGACACACGCGGCACAACGAATGCATTGTAATACCGAGCGGAACTCGGAACCCAAGATTTCAGATCGTCCATTATCGACAATGACCAGATGAAATTCCTCTGGACCGTCTCCATCCCCTTCCGCAACCGGTCCTGCTACGGTAATATAGCTGGTTAGCTTTTGGCCAACGGCACTGCGGCACAATAAGCCGACGAGGATATCCAATTCTTCCATTGTAGGGACTAGCCGTTCCATTCCCATTACTGCAATTTGAGTTTTCGGAATTGACATTACCAGATCGGCATTTCCTTCATTCGTCACTAAACATAGGGACCCCGTATTGGCAACGGCAAAGTTGCAGCCAGTGACTCCAATCTCCGCTTCCACAAATTTTTTACGCAAAATTCCTCGCACAAATTTCGTCATTTCCCAAGGATCTTCGGATTTCTCATAACCAAGCTTGTCCTTAAAAACATCACGGATTTCCGACCTATTTTTATGCAGGGCAGGAGCGATGATGTGAGAGGGTGGATCATGATCATCAACTTGCAAAATATACTCTCCAAGGTCGCTTTCTACAACTTCACAACCGATGGCCTCTAATGTTTGGTTCATGTTGATTTCTTCGGTGACCATCGATTTTGATTTCACCACTTTTTTGGCCCGCTTTTTCTCGGCGATTTCTTTGATATACTGAGCAGCCTCTTCTTTCGTTTTGGCGAAGAAAACATGACCGCCTCGTTTCGCTACGTTGTCACTTAACTGTGTTAAATAGAAGTCCAGGTTTTCTAACGTATGTTGACGGATCTGCTCACCAAGCTCACGCCACTGTTCCCAATCTCCCAATTGCTCAGCCGCTTCCAAACGCCTGGACTGAAGACGATCCTGTGCAGCGGCTACGTTACCACGCATGACGGGGCTGTGAATCCCGGTATCCACCCGTTCCGCAAACTTTTCCTCACTGATTTTCATGGACATTCGAATACACCCCTATCTATGATTTAGTACCTCTGCAATGTGCAATACCTTCACCGGTTTTCCTAGGCGTTCCATGCGGCCCCCGATGTTCATTAGACAACCGCAATCGGCACCAATCAGATACTGGGCCCCAGTTTCCATTACACTGTCCACTTTTTCATCGACCATTTGCTCGGAAATGGGTGTCATTTTCACCGAGAAGGTTCCACCGAAACCACAGCAGTTTTCTGCATGCGGCAGGGGTTTAAGATCCAATCCTTCGACATGAGATAAAAGGGTAGTAGGGGCTTCCTTTACGCCCAACAAGCGAGTCATATGACAAGATCTGTGATAGGTGGCGAC
>Ga0180216_1002224_pt1 | contig 16458 bp, 15 predicted proteins | sample eDN3rd37CBELigMG_FD_128879 | JGI IMG/M metagenome (GOLD analysis project Ga0180216, IMG submission 128879) | Enriched Miracle-Growth compost microbial communities from Emeryville, California, USA - eDNA 3rd pass 37_C BE-Lig MG (version 2)... ... | reverse complement strand
TCCCCGAATCCCTCCGGGTGTGGCGCGGGTACCCATGGGCATGGACGTCATGGTCACTATAGGCCGCCCTGAGGGCACCTTTTGGTATCTCGCCCTGCATGTGTTGCCAATACATCTCTTCTGGAGTATACAGCGCGGTGGGGCTACATGCACTGGCGACGTCGGCACTGCTATACTGCGCTGCAGTGCACATTCTGAATGCCAACGCGAACGTAGCTACCTGCCTCGCTTTTGCTCCGTGCTGGTCGGACATCCGCCCGATCGACCAGCTGCCTGCCTGGACGGCCTGCCCGGCCTGACGACTTCACCCGATTGCCTTGCGGCTGGCACTGCCCAACCAGCCGCGCCCTGCCTGACCTGCGTGGCCCGCCTCGCCAACACGCCCTGTCGGTCGGGCCGACCGACTCGTGCCTCGCCACGCGGGACGGCCCATCCCGCTACCTGCCTGCGCACCTGCCTGGCACTGTGCCCCTCCATTGAGTTTTAGCGTGGAGCAGTGCGGGCGTTGGCTGGTACGATCTTGGAGCAGTAGGGGTTGGGCCGGATCACCCTAGTGTCGGTGATCCGGCCCAACGCCTACTGCTCCTGGTGGAGCGCAGAGAGGGTGCAGAGCGGGCGCTGCGTGGTCCCACCGTCCAATCTTTCACGCCTGGCCGCGCCGCTTGGGGCGAGACGCGCACCGGCATCTGGATTGATTCCGAAATTCCCCCCGCCCCGCGCCCCGCCCAAAGCAAGAACCCCGCACAAAAAGACACCGCTGCCGTGTACGAGACCTACGACCCCGAGCTGCGAGCTGCCGGTTTGTACACCGACCCGGAACTGCGACTCGGCAGACGTGGTGAGCGCCAGCATCGGCGTCCGCAACATCGACGGAAAGCGCCATCTTGGCGTTGCGGTGTACGCAGCTGCGCATGGACAGAGTACAGGGTTCAGGCTGGGCGGACGCCGCACCGAGGTACAGCCAGGCATCAGGGCGGGCGAGCAGGGGCAGTCACGACTCCCCCGGCTGGGCGCAGCCGGGTACATGTACATTCAGGGCTCCCCAGGGCACCACGGCGGGCGTAGCCGCGGACGGCAGACGGACGGACACGGACGGACACGGACGGACACCGACGCCTATAGGAAAACTGGTGGCACAACCAGAGCGCACCCACCGCAACTAGCGCAGGAACAGCGCCGCGAGCCACGCAAGAGCCTAGCGTACCCAGCCCCCACCAGGCGCCCACGCTAAGCCCAGCGTGCACGCGCGGACGCACCACTAGTGAAACGTGTCCGTCCGCGTGTCCGTCCACAAATGGGGTATCTTACCACCGTACTACGTATGTCACATGCACACATCGCGGACGTCGATCGATTTCTCGATCCATTTCTCGACTATAGGACTCCCGGTACATTTGCATGCGCGCACCATACACAAACCTTTTCCACGGTAATGCTATATATAATCGTTACGCCAGGGCGGCGAGCAGGACGCCCAGCGCCAGGGCGAGGCCCGCTGCGACGCCTGCGCGAGCTGGCAGCACCGCGGCCTCCGACTGGAAGATCGGGACGCGGCCGCCGCCGCCGCTGGTGCCGGTCGGCGCACTGGTCGGCGCTGCCGTGCCGTCGCCGCCGCCGCCGCCGCCCGAGGTGCCGGTTGGCGCGGCGGTGGGCATGTTGGTCGGGAAGCCGCCGTCGGTCGGCCACGGGATGTCGGTCTTGACCACGGTCGGCGCGGGCGAGGCCGTCGGGAACGGCGGCGCGCCGGTCGGCGGGTTGTTCAGCGGGTCGCTGATCGGGCCGTAGCGGATAAAGTTGGCGGCGAGCTGCATGATCTCTTCGACCCAGTTGTGGTACTGCGGCAGCACCCACCTGGAGAAGCCGACGGCCATCTCGACCTGGTAGCCCTTGCTGGCGGCCTCGTCGATGAAGGCCTGCAGTGTCTGCTGGTCCTCGCGCAGGAGCGCCTCGCTCTCGAAGAGGATGCGCGTGATCGTGTAGGGCTGCGCGGCCAGGAAGGTCCACATGGCCTGGCGGTCGGCGGTGCCGTTGTTGAAGGCGAGCCACCACTGCCAGACGTACATGCACACGTTGATGCGGTCGCTGACGTACTGCGTGCCGTTCGAGGACGGCATCTCGAGCATGGCGTGGTAGTCGTGGATGGTGAACTCTTGCCACACCGACGGCGCCAGCTGGCGGAGCGCCTTGTCCGCCGCCACGAGGGTGTTCTGCATGTACTCCTTGCCCTCCTCGAAGAACGAGATGGAGCTCAGGCTCAGGTTCTGCGTCTCCACCGCCGCGCTGATCTCGAGGTTCTTCTGCTTGGCGTAGTCGAGCTCGGTCTGCATGCGCGCGATCAGCAGCGGCTCCGAGTCCACAAAGTTCATGATGTTGATGCGGTCGATGCCAGAGTCCATGACCTGGTCGTCGGGCGGCCACGCGCCGCACAGGGCCGCGCACGGTCAGTCCCCAGGGCAAGCGTGCGCGCCGTTCCCGGCCGGCCTTCCCAGCCCGTACCCACTGGGCGTAGGTCTTGGTCACACCGTCTTTGGTGAGCGAGTAGCCGTCGTACCAGTTGGGCATGTCCCACACGAGCTTGCCGGGCCGGCCGTTGGCGGTCCACCGCGTGTTGAGCTTGCCGAGGAGGTCAACGAGGCCCGAGATGATGTCGTCCTGGCTCGCGTTGACGCTGTTCCAGTTCTGCAGCGCCTGCGGCTCGACGTCAAAGTGCAGGCCGATCGGCACCACGCGGGCCACGGCCGCGGCTGTGGCGCGCCCGCCACACACACACACACACACACCGCAGGCACGAGATCGAGGGGCGTGAGCGCAGAAACTGCCGCGACGCACCACAGACGCGCGATCGTACCGGCCGGTGTGGAAGCGCAGTGGAGCGCCAGGAGCAGCGCCGCGGCGACCGCTAGCGCGGCCGCGGCGGCAGGCGCCCGGGACGGCGACGGCGCCATGGTCGGCGATGCGCAGTGGGCCGCGCTCAATCGGTGGCGTTGCTCGACGACGATAACTATGGTACGTCTACACAAGTGACCGGCCGCTCGCACGGCCGCGTGCTGGCTGTTCACGCACGATGCAGGGCGGGGCTGGCCCGCCGCCGGCCGGCGGCGAGCCCTCGCGGCGGATTCCACGGGCCCGCGCCAGGCTGGCCGTGGGCTCACACCGCCATAGACGCCACGGCACCGCCTCGCCCTTGTCCGGCCACAGCCACCTGCGTCATCATCTTTGGCAGCCCTTCGTGGCGCCCCGAAATGCGGATGCCGGCGATGCTGACACGGCCCGCGGCCGGGCGGCGCACGCCGTCCTGAACGGCGGCCCGACCACGCCACGTCGGGAGCAGGGGCGATGCCGGCGTGCTGACGGCAGCACGCGCGGTCGCCTCGGCACAATACTCAGGCTGCCCCTGGGCCCTACCTCGTATACCGCCGACCCATCTTTGGAGCGTGGGCGCCCCGCACGGCGCCCGCCGTGTGCCGCGCCGCGTGCCGCGTGCTGACGGCAGCGATGCCGGCCTCTCTCCATCCCGCACGAGTTTTCCCATCCAACGCAACGCGTCTCGAGAGATCCCGCGAGAGGAACACCGGCCCGCGCATGCCAAAAAGGTTTAGCAGGTCCAAGCGGCCTCGCCAGCGGCCCTCGCGCATGGCTACGGCGTCGACCGCGGCGTCACCGAGGGCGCCGTCCGCCGGCACCCGCCTTCGCCGCCTCTGATGACGTCATCACGGGTTGGCAGGTTGGCAGGCGGCGCCGCACCGGCGAGCTGAGGGCCGCGCTGGCGGGGCCATCTCCGGCCCATTGGATGCACCGAGTGGCAGGCGGCGATCAGAGTCCGGATTGTAACGTTCATAGATACCATGGACGCTGCATGGACGCGCGCGACGTCCTTGATCCAGCTGGCTATTACGGTTGTTAATCTACTAACCGGGGTGGATGTGCATGCTACAACCTGCACACAGAAAACCTTGTACAAATGTACAACCAGTGACTGAAATACATAGTGCAAAAGGTTTGCATGGCTGCAGCGACCACGCTAGTTCGCGGAGGCGGCAAGGGGCTTGTGGTCCTGCAGCCGCCAGCCGGAGGGCTGGCTCGCGTCGCGCACCAGCTCCCAGCACGGGCAGTAGTGGCGGTTGGGCTTGAGCGTGAGGACCTTGGTCTTCATGGCCTGGTCCACCGTCTTGATGCGGATGTACTCGTCGTCCTTCTCGACGCGCTTCACCACGTCCAGGAACCTGGAACCGCCGGCGCCAGTCAACGAGCACCGCGGGGTTTGTCAGCACCCCATCCGCGCCATGGCCGCGGCGATGCACTCGACAGGGCGCACGTACGTGTCCAGGTCGGGCACGGGCAGGCCGTTGACCTCGGTGACCCACACGGTCGCCCGGAGGCCGTACATGTGCGCCGGCGAGCCGTTGGACCACCACGACGAGTACACGCCCTTGGGCAGGTGGCGGTTCTGCTGCGCCACCGCGCGGTGCGGCTCCTGCAGGATCACGCCGCCCCAGCTGCAGGGCGACGCAAGCACGATGAAAGCATCGTCGGTCGGTTAGGGCGGCCCGCGCCTTCCTGCCTGCCTCCCGTCTCGTGCGCAACGCACTGAACGATGCGGTCGGTGGTGTGGCCCGGCAGGAGCACGGTCGGCACGTCCACGTCCATCTCGACGCCGTCGCGCAGGATGTGCTGCAGTAACAAGCATAGTCCGGCCACGCGCGACCGGGAGTCGTCAGCATCCGACCGACTGGTGCGTTTTCGGATTCCGTTCGGCTCCGGCGAAGCCTACCAGGCGCACGGCGTCGGCGTGCACCTCGCACGAAAAGATGTCAAAGAAGGTGACGACCACGCGACCGCCGGCGGTCAGGACCAGGTCGCCCTCCTTGAGGATGCCAGCGGCCGGCGTGTCCGCGGTCAGCCGCCGCACGCCCATGACCGTGCGCAGGTGCGGCCGCGCCTTGGCCAGCTCGTCGATCCAGTGGTCGCTGAGGCCCATGCTGGGGCGAAATGCGCCGCTCCCGCACGCGCTGCAGGGATCGTCGTCAGCCACGCGCTCCACCAGCCGCCCACGCTGCCGTCGGGCCGGCTCGCACCTGCGCGCGGTGGAGACCTGCAGCGGCCAGAACTCGACCTCCATGGAGCGCAGGCGCGGCGGCGCGTCGCGCCGCAGCGCCTCGATGGCGGGCAGCATGAGGCGCATGTCCATGCCGGCCCAGCAGTGCGAGTCGTTGCCGTCCTGGTCCTGGAACGAGTACGACGCCCACAGCGCCTGCACCTCGCCCTGGGCGTTGCACAGCACGCCGCCGTTGCACGAGAACGGGTGGTCGATCTCGATGACCTCGACGTTGACGGCGCGGAACCGCGGCGGCGAGCACTCGCGCAGGTGCATCTCGCGCACGGCCGTCACGACCGTCTGCCGGTACGCTGCGCGGGCCAAGGCGCCGGGAACGGCGACGGCGGAAGGGGGAGGCGTCAGCGCGGGTGCTCTCTGCGCGGCCGGGCGTGCGCGTGGAGGCGCGCGACGTACTAAGCCGGTGGCTCTTGTTCAGGCCGACCAGGAAGACGTCGTCGCCCTGCACGAGCGGCGTGTCGCTGATCTTGGCGGCCTTGACCGGCGTCGCCTCGATGAGCGCGGGGTCGTACGCAATGATGGTGTAGTTGTGCAGGCCGTGTTGGTAGACTGCCCGACCAAAACGCAGCGGCACGCAGCGGAGCGGCATGAGTCGGCCGGCCAAGGCGCGCGCGCGCGCGTGCGTCGGAGCGCACGGCCGTACCGATGCGGCCGGGGATGATGACCGAGGAGGCAAAGGTCAGCGACAGGTCACCGACGGCGATGGGCACGGTGTTGGCGTCGACCACGACCAGGCCGCGCTCCGCATCGACGATCAGGCCAATGCCAAAGAACTGGGGGCGCGATGCGACGGTGCCAGTTGTGTACCGCATCGTTAGTGCGCCCGGCACACGCGCGCGCGCCCGCGGAGCCCTGGCGCGGGCGCGCACCGAAGTGCCGTGGACGCCGTCGATCGAGAACGGCACGTTGAACTCGACGCCGACAAAGCACGGCAGCAGCTCCTGGGAGGGCACGTTGGGCCGCTCCAGAGCGAGCAGCGACGTCGTGGTCGGCTTCGGCACGTGGAAGCCCGGCGCCGGCGGCAGCACGACGCTGTCCCACAGGCCCGTCTCGTCTGCCACCCCACGGCCGAACGACGACGTGCGAGGGCACGCGTGTCAGCACGGGGCCGTAGGTTGGGGCGCGCCGACGCTATGCTTGCGGCGCACCGTTCCGGGTGACGCGCTGGAACTTGGCCCAGTGGCGGTCAACGCGCACAATGGCGATACGCTCGCGGTGCACGTCGGTGAGGGCGTAGTAACGCACGGGGATGCGCGCGTCGTCCTCTTGCATGCACATGACCCGCTCAAAGTCTGTTGGCGTTGCCGTACCGGCCGAAACAGACCTTTGCGTCAGCGCCCGCGCCTTTGCCCGCGCAGCCCACCTTGCGCGTCGGCGCGCACCGGCAATGGTGGGCGTGCGGATGTTGTTCACCGACACGATGACGCAGTTGCGCTGGATGCCCGCCATCGAGAACATGTAGCCGGAGGACGCCACGTACACCGAGCCCTGTGAAAGGGGGGGAGGGGGTGCTGCCACGCCAAGACTCCATGACCGACCGTCAATGCTGATGCGGCACTTGCGCCTGGGCGACTGGCTGGGAGCGCACCACCGGCACGCTGTAGCCGACGGCCATCTGGTAGGAGAGCGGGTGCAGCACGGCGCCCGAGATGGAGACGTAGCTCGACGGCGTGATGTCGTGCAGGTTCTGCACGGTCAGGGGAATCTCCATCGGCTGGCCGCCGCGCTCGATCGTGAGCCTGCACGGCCGCCGCAATAGCACAAACCAGCGCCAGCAGCGCCGGGCGCGTGAGCCGCCGGCGCGCCACACCGAATCGCCGCTTGGATGGATGCCTACCGAATGGTGCGGTCGACGTGGCTGTCGAGCATGTCCTCGAGCGTGACAAAGTCGGTGACGAGCGTGCCGTCGATGCGGGTGACGACGTCGCCCGGCTCGAGCTTTTGGTGCGCCGGTCCCTCTGGGATCACCTGGTCGACCACCAGCAGGCCTGCAGCGCGCACCCAGCCGAGCGTGGCGCCCGGGGCGTTAGTCGCACGGGGGCACGCCTTTCCCACCATCGACGGTGGCGCCGTACCGCTGACGTCGGGGCGGGTGCCGCGCACGTGCGCCTCGATCTCGGGCCGCAGGCCCAGGCGGCGCGTCTCATCGTAGGTCTGGTGCTTGAAGACGGTCTGGAGGGTGCCGCGCGTCACGGGCAGGTTCTGCTGGATCAGCTTGAGCGCGCGCTCGACGCGGTCGAGCGGGATGTAAAAGCTCGAGGCTGCCTTCTTCTTGCCGCCTGTGCGTGGTCCGCCAGAGGGCAGGCGGCGCTTGCGAAAATGGCTGCGGTCAGAGTCCCGCCGCACACCTTCAGCTGACCACGTTGCGGTGCCGGGCCGTACCGGCGTTCATGGCGATCGCGTAGCCGTCAATGTCGAGGACGGGCGAGCCGGAGGAGCCGCCCGAGGTGCCGGAGGCGGCCTGGAAGTAGAAGGTGTTGAAGTCGTTGTAGCGGCCGACGCCGTAGACCGGCGCGGCGCGGTCCAGCCGCGCCAGCGTACCCGTCAGAATGGAGAGCTGGCGATAGCAGCACCCAGCACCACGGCAAGCTAGAGGTCAGCCCGCCGGCCTCGTCTTGAAATGAAGATCGGGCGAGCGAGCCTCGCCTCGCCTCGCCGCACCTTTTCGCCGGCATCGTTTCCCACGACACGGACGTCGACGCCGATCCGGGCGCGCTGCGGCGCGAGCGGGATCTCGACCAGCTTCATGAACCGCACCTTGGACGGATCGAAGCGAAGGATGCTGCAGAGTCGCCGACACGCCGCACGACCGCACCCCGGGGGCGTTACTCCTCACTGCCGCTGTGGGGGCCACGGGCGAGGTGGCGCCGGAGGCGTACCCAAAGTCGTGGACCGGGTCGCGGTAGACGGGCCAGACGGTCACCTCCTCGTGGTTGTGGAAGACGGCCTCGGCAAAGATCGGGCCGGGCGTCACGACGTGGCGGTTGGTGAGGATGAGGCCCCGCGCGGCGTCCACCACAAAGCCCGTGGCCTGCCACCGCCGGCCGCCCTTGCCGGCGCAGGCGTGGCGTCGGTTAGCTGCTCTTGGTCCTTACGGCGGCTGCCGCCGCTGTGCGGCCGGCGCACCTGCATGGACGTGGCGCGCTCGGTGTCGAAGGAGGCGACGAGGTTGACGCGGATCGAGACGACCGCCGGCACGCACGACCGCAGCGTCTGCTCCCAGCCGTCGGCGAAGGCGCGGCGGAGGTCGGCCATGCTCGGCCGGCTGTCGAGGTCGTACGCGGTCGACTCTTGGCGCGCGCCTTCTTCGGTGTGCTCCGTGATCGACTCGTCGCGCACGCGGACGCTGTGCGGCTGCTCCTGCGAACGCGGTGCAGCACCAGCTGCGGCCCCCGGCGCGCGGTGAGCACGGGGGGTGTGCGTGGCCCCCAGGCGTCACACTAACTGTGCGCGCCCGAACCATGGCGGCGGCGGCGGGGAGCGGGCGCGTGGCCGCCTAGGTTTGGCGAATCGGCGAGTCAATGCGCGACGAGATGTTGCTGTCCGCCGCGTGCTGCTGTCGAGGCGGAGGCCGAAGCGAGCGCGTCCGGCGCCGCTTAATTGCCGCGTGGTGTGACGCGGCGGCGGTGGCGGCGGGGGGTTGGTGAGGGCGCGGAAGGCGAGAAGTGGCGCTGCCCCGCGACCGCGTGCGTCCCGCCGCGTGCTGGGCTCGTGCCAAGGCGGGGACGCGCGTCCTGCCGCGTGCTGGCGCGTGCGTCCGCGTCCTGCGTGCGTCCTGCTCAACCGACCGCCCAACCCACGCCCATCAGTTGATCCGCCGTCGTCGCGGCCACTGCCACGTCAGTCTTTGGGGGCCCGTCGCCCGCGATCATCGTCGCTGAATCGGCCCCGCACCGTGCCGCCGCGTGCGCCGGTTTGCCGCCACTGCTGTGGTTTCGCGCCAAACCAAGCACAATGACGTCACTCAACATGCCCACACAATAACGCGCATTAGCTCCACTAATCTTATACTACCCATAGTGCCCTTTTTCAAATATTGGTTATCTCACTGTATAAAGGCGCTCCATACATACCATCGCAGTACGCTATAGGCCGTTTTGACTGTTACTATGTCATCATCATACTAGGATTACGTCATAAGGCCACATTATGACGTCATAGACGCGCCCACTACGATACAGCGCCTACGCTCAGTTCCAGAGAGTACAGACGCGTGCCTGTATCCAAACGCTAATCCCCATACACGATAAGGGGTGTATTGCGATACGAACCGCTGGACGCTAAGGACCCACAGCAACAACGCACGTGCTTTACAGGTCACGTGAGCGACAACGGAGCAGGCAGCGCCCGCGGCCGCCGGCACAACACGGTACGACCACCGGCGCTCTGCGGTGGCGCGCCCGCGCGTCGGACAGCGTGGGGACAGCAGCGGCTGACAAGATCTGCACGCTGGACGTCTATGATGACACGCGGCGTGCGTCGGCGTGGAACGCAGGGGCGTCGAGCAGGCACGGCCACACAGCGCGCCCTCCGGTCGGGCTGCTCGACAGGAACAAAGCGGCCACCATGAAGAAGTTCACGTCCCTGCTGCACAAGAGCAAAGGGGAGAGCCCCTACAACAGTACGGCGCCGGCTGCCCTGTGCAAACCGTGGCACGCTCGCTGACGTCGGTCCGAACGTCCGTCACCGGCCGGCGTCGCCAGGCTTTGTGGCGACGCAGTCGTCCGAGGATCTCGGCTCGGGCGCGTCCCGGCGCTATCCCGTCAATGCACGTGCCTCCAGCAGCGGCAGCGGCGGCAGCAGCAGCCCGTGCCGCCTTGGTCTGACGCACGCTGCGCTGTCGTCCGCGGGCGTCCCGCGCGGCGCAGGACGTGCGAAGGAACGGTGGCGGCCTCGGGACCAGGTCGTCGGGGACGAACTGCTATCTCAACATTACGGCCGACGAGATCAAGTTTACCGAGTTTGACGAAGTGCGTCAGCTTTGATGGCATGGCGTTCGCAGGTGCTTGAGAGCTTAACGCGGATGTCTGCCCCGCCGCGGGGCCGGGCGCCGCGCGGCTGGCAGAAAGTGATCATGTCCTTCAAGTTTGCCAAGGTCCGCGACTTTAAGCGGACCAGCGAGCACGGCCACTCGGGGTTTGTGTTCCGCTACGCAACCGCCAAGGCGGGCGACTACGACCAGTACACCTTTTTCTCGCCCCAGGTCCGCCGTGGCACGGCAGCCGAGTGGGTCCGCTCGGCGACGTAGTGGCTGACTTGGGCACCGAGCGATAGCCGCCGCCGGCGCCTCTGCTGCATGCAGGCCAAGCAGATCGAGGAGGCCTTTGCCAGCGCGTTTGCCCTGAGCGAACAAAAGTCCGAGGAGCAGGCATGATACGCCGTTGTTCTATTTTTTTCGCGCATGCTCCCGTGCGCCCTTGTGGAAATATTGTACCAGCTCGCGCCCTGCGTCGGGGGGATAATTAGATGCGATAGCACGAATCCACATGACATGCAGTAACCGGCAAGGCGCGCGGCGCGGATTGACGGCCGATCGGCCCGTGCGCTGGTCTGCATCCGCGAGCGTGACGTGGTTGCCAGTGCAGTTACTTTTTCTTTGAAAAAATCTGCACCATAGACTTGAGCTGGGCACATAATGGTGCGCACGGCCACCAGCGGCGCGCTGGCCTCTGCAGTCCCGTAAGGGACTTTATGTTAGCTGGTCGATGGGATACCCTGTATGCTGTGGCGCATGGCGCTCGAGTTTCCTTTAGCGTCAATAGACCAATACCCATACCACCAGCGTGCGCAACGCCCAAGGCCACATGTGCCGAGAAAGAGAATTAATTCCACCCCAATCTGCCCCTATGAAGGGGTGATGAAAACGGCGCTTCATCGGCAGCGATGGTGAATACATTGCGCCTCCTCCACTTTGTCTGCCGCCCACAAGTAAAAACGGCGGCGCAGGGCGACGACGAGGACGAAGAAGAAGAGGAACGAAGAAGAAGTGGAAGACGACGAGGACAAAGAAGAAGGACGAAGAAGAAGTCGAGGACGAAGAAGAAGTCGAGGACGAAGAAGAAAGAAGTCGGGAGGACGACGACGAAGAAGAGGACGAAGAGGAGGGTGAACGACCGCCGCTGGTGAAGCACGGACCGAAGCGCGACGTGGACCTGACCCTGCTGGACGTGAGGCTGCCTTGAGCAAGCGGCGACGAACTGCGGCCTCTAGGCCACCCTGCGACGGGGAACAATGAGCACCGAGGACGACCGGCCGCCACGGCCGGCGGAGGACCAGCCGGCAGACGAGGCAGCGCTCGCGACGGCGGCCACGCCGGACAGCCTCGACGACGGCGGCCTGGAGGTCCTCCTGCCGGAGGTGGCGCGCATGACCAGCCGCACGGCCCGCATCCGCGCGCTCCAGACGCAGGTGGTGCGGGCGATCCGGCTCGAACGTACGTGGGCGGTGTGTGGCTGCTGCTGAAGCGTGCGCCAGCTGCCGAGCTAACGCCGCCCCGCCGTCTGCCCCACTGCCCCGCGGGCATCCTCGGCAGGCCCGACTGACCGCGACGCCATGGCCGCGCTGGCGACGCTGGCGAGCACGCTCCACCGGTTTAGCGACGCCGGCTCGCGCCACGCGGTGGAGGACGCCTTCCGGGCGCTGCTGCGCGTGCCGGGCGAGTCCGAGGGCGCGCTGCCCAACGTGAAGCTCTTTGTCACGATGGCCGGCAAGCTGGCGGCCGCGCAGGCCAAGCGGTACGCGCCGGTCAGAAAGACCAGCACGGCGAAGGACGCTGTGCTGTGGCTCACCTCTCTCGACCCAAGCCGCCGGCGAGCGGTTGGCTCTAGGCACGCTGCGGCGTCGTACACGGGCCGCGCCACCGTGCTCCACTGGACCCTGCTCGCGCTGGAGCCGCCGGTCGTGCTGGCGGCGCAGGCGCTGGGCCAGCCGTGGATGGACCTGCTCGAGGCGCAGGCGCTGCTGCTGGACACGCTCTACCCGGCCGAGCGGCCGGCCCTGCTGAACAGCGCGCTCACGCGCCTGCAGGTCGTGCTGCGGGCGACGCCCGCGCTGCTGGACCAGTTCCAGGCGGCGCTGAGGCGCGACGACGCGCAGCCGCGGTTCGCGGCGCTTCAGGGCCAGCTGGTCCGCTTCGGCGCGTCGCAGCCCGAGCTGCTGGCGCAGCACAAGGCCGCGTGGCTGGCCGCGTACGCCCGCGACGTGCTGGGCGCCCGCGCGCCCCAGCCGCCGCACGTCGTCCACGCCTACGCGGCGCTGTTCCCGGCGCTGAGCGTGGACGACCTCAAGACGAGCGTGCTGCCCACCGCGGAGCGCATGCTGCTGCGGAGCCCCGAGGCCGCGCTGGTGGCGCTGCAGCCGCTGCTGCAGGGCGCGGCGGTGGACCTGAGCGCGTTCCTGCCGACGCCACTGCTGGAGCCCCTGGCGGCGCCACTGCGGAGCACCTCGGACGCGCAGCGCACCGCCGCGGTCGCGTGCTGGGCGGCGCTGGCGGCGCGCTGTGCGACGCCGGCGACCGTCCAGGCCACCGCGACGCGGCTCGTGGCCATCCTGAACGGCGCCGAGGGCAAGCTGACGACGTGGGAGCCGCGCGTGGCCATCGTGCAGGCCGTCGGCGCCTTTGCGGACGCGCGCGTGGACGACGCCGCGCTCGCGCCGATCGCCCAGGGTCTGCTGGAGAGCCTCCTGGCCCTGGTGCCCAAGGAGGGCCACGAGGGCACGGCGCTGGCCCTCCTCGACGCGTGCCGCCGCCTGCTGCGGCGCTGCGCGGCGCTGCCACCGACGCTCCCGCCGCTGGTGGAGGCCGCCACGCAGGTCGACAAGGCGGCCGTGCGCCGCGCGGCGCTGCTCACGCTGGCCGAGGGCCTCACCGGTGCGCTAAGCGGCATGCCCGTTATGGGAAAGCCACGAGGAGGTAGCTGACGCTTTCACCCCATCTGCCTGTCCGGGCTTGCGGATGCGACAATTTGCAGACGCCGCGGTGGTGGGCGCTCAGGCGCTCGCACCGCTGGCCACCAGGGCGCTGGACAAGGCCGTGGCCGCGCTGCCGACGGCGGCCGCCGCCGAGGGCGACGGCTTCGCCGCGCTCGCCCTGCTGCTGCGCATCGCGGCCACCGACGCGCCCACCGCCGAGGCAGCGGGCAAGCACCTGGCGCCGTCGGCGCCGCTGCTGCAGGACCGCGTCCTCGTCAAGCTGAACGACGCCGGCGCGCACGCCGCGGTGGCGATGGCGCAGGCCGCGCTGCGCCTCGCCCTGCCCGCGGCGACGACCGCGGCGGTGCTGCACGTGCTGGCCGTGCTGGCCGCCTTCGCGGCGTGGCCCGTGCGGCGTGCGGCGCGCGCGGCGCTCACGGCCGCCGTCACCGCGTCGCCCGCGCTCGGCTCGGCCGCCGTGGCCAGCCTCCGCGAGCTCGTGGGCCAGGCGCAGCAGACGCCGGACAAGTGGGCCGCCCTGCCGGCGGCCGCCAAGCCCGACGTGAACGCCGCCGTGGGCGCGGTGCTCCGCATGGGCGCGGGCACGCCCGCCGACGTCGCCACGGCGCGGCTCCTCCAGGCCGTGGTGCTATGCCACCACGCGCTGCTGGAGGCCGTGGGCTCGGCGACGCCGTGGAAACGCTACGTGAAGCGCGCCGGTCTGGTGCCCGCCGACGTCGTCGCGGCCCACGCGCGCGCGCTGGTCGACCAGATCGTGCCAGAGGACGTCCTGGTGAGCGACGACAAGGACGGCTTCCGCGCGGCCTCGCTGCGCGCCCTCACCGCCGTGGCGACGCTGGCGCCCGGCCCCGTGGTCGCGGAGGCGCTCGCGCGCGTCAACGCCCTGGCGCAGGCCGTCGACGCCGCCGAGCTCACCGACTTTGACCTGGCCGTGTTCCGCACCGAGCCGGGCCAGCTCTACGTCGACGTGCTGTCCAAGAACAAGGACGGGAACGAGGCCGCCGCGGAGCAGCTCGCGCGGCGCAGCCGCGGCCGGCACACGCCCTACTCGTACGAGGACGAGCTATGGGAGGCGCAAGTGCGCCGCGAGCTCGCCGCCAAGAAGAAAGAGGTCTTGGCCGGGGGGGGCGCTCACTAGCTATGGCCATTTTCACCGCACGGTGATGCTGACGTGGTCTACGCTTAGCTGCTCTCTCGGGCGACGCGGCGGTGCAGGCCAAGCCCAAGTTGACCAAGGAGGAGGAGGCCGCGGTGCGGGCGCAGCTGGAGAAGGAGACCGCCATTCGCGCCCGCGTCGCCCGCGTGCAGGCGCAGGGCCTCGGCGCCATCGCCGTGGTCCGCGCGCTCCTGGCCACGCCGGCGACGCAGCCCGCGCTGCACGGCTTCCTGCCGCCGCTGGTCAAGACGCTCATCTTCCCGCAGCTGAGCACCGCGCTGCTCCACCACGAGGCCGGCGAGCTCTTCCTGGTACGGCCGCCGGCCCCCCGGCCACCGTGGCATAGCGCCTGGCGCACGGCGGGCACCAACGGGACTCGTCGCCCTGTGGGGTGGAGGGGAGCGCATTGCCGGTGCCATTTTCGGGCACGCAGGAGCTGTCGCGGTGCCTCACGCCCAAGTTGCGGCCCGTGGCGCCGCAGATCGCCGCCGCGACGATGCGGCTGACCAACAGCGCCGGCACGCCCGCGCGCTGGCGCCAGGCCACCGTGCTCGGTATGCGCCAGCGCCGGTGCGTCGCGCGCACGGGTGGGCGCGGACTAATTCCGCCGGTCATTGGCGGGCGCTGCCCTGCGGCGGGCCGCCTGTGGCAGACCTGGTGGACATGGTCCTCGAGGCAGCGGTGCGCGTGGTGGACAACATCGGCGCCGTCCAGGCGCCGTCGTTCGCCTTCCTGTTCTTCATGCTACAGCCGGTGCTCACGGGCGCGCAGCCCCTGCCGCTGGTCACGCTGGAGCGCGCCCTGCACGTCGTGGCGGCGCACTGCGGCCAAGGTGCGCGGCGCGACGATAACCGGGCAGCGCTTGTGCCGAAGGATAGGCTAATGTGTGGGCACCGCCAAGAGCAACGGGAGGGGGGGCCGCCCATGCGGCGGCGCAGGCAAGGTGCCGCTGGTGCCGCGGCTGGAGATGATGGAGACGCTGCTGCACGTGGTCGACCACCAGCCGCACCTGCAGCGCCGCGCCGAGGTCGGCCACGCCGCCGCCGTGGGAATGTGCGGGAAGCACAGCTGACGCGCGCGCCTCGCTCGTGCGCTCTGGGCGGCGCGGTCCGCAGGAGGCGTTTGTGGACCTGTGCGAGTCCATTGGCGAGACGGCCGTCGGCGCCGAGGTGCAGCTGCTGCTGGACGGCCTGCTCAGCCCGAACGTGCTGATCCGCATCACGTGCCTGGAAGGCTTGATGGTGCGCCGCGCTACCCGCCGACGCCCCCGCCGAGCCCGCGCGTGCGCACACGGCTGATGCGGCGCAAATGCGGGGGCGATGGCCGGCCGGCCCGCTTGCGCAGTACATTGCGTGGACGCCCGAGCTCGCCGAGTTGTACACGGTGCGCGCGTGGGTGGCCTGCCACGACGACGAGGAGCGGGCGACGGCGCTGGCCCAGCAGCTCTGGCAGGAGACGGGCAGCTCCGTCAGCGAGGCATACACCACCCAGCTCCGCGACTTGCTAGGTATGCGCCACACGTGAGTGGCGCGCGCCGCTGTCGCCGCTCACCATCGACGCCGGTGGGTCCGCCGTTTGCGAGATGGCCGCGCGTGGCAGTGCACGACGACGCCGGCGTGCGTGGCCGCGCGGGCCGCGCCTACGTGGCGGCCATGCGGCTCCACCCGCACACGGCCTCGGCGGCGATCGCGCTTGTGTGCGAGCTCTTCCGCGAGAAGGTGCGGCCTCGGACGAGGGTGGCCGCGCGGCGCGCACGCCTTCCTGAGCCAAGCACAGCGCCAGTTGCGGGTGCGCCGCACGGCAGGCCAAGCTGCCGGACCCGGTCTACGACGAGTTTGGCCGCCTGGTCCGCGACCAAGAGTTCAAGGACCCGTGGCCGGCGCGCCGGTCGCTGGCGACCGTCCTGACGGCGTCGGCGGACCTGCTCAGCGAGGCGGACCTGCCCGAGTTTGTGCGCTTCCTGATCGCTGACGGCTTTGCCGACCGCAGCGAGCCCGTCCGGCAAGAGATGCTCGAGGTGCGTGTCGCACGCCGGCGGTTGCATGCGCCGCCGGCATCGCACTCCTGGGGGGATTCTCACAGTGGTTGTACGGGATTCCAAGCGTTTCACGTGCACGCGGGTGGGCGCAGGCCGGCTTGGCCGCGATGAAGGCGCAGGGCGAGAAGCACATTAACGTGATCCTGCCGCTGCTGGAGGACTACCTGAACCAGCCGGCGCCGCCGTCCGAAGGTGCGCGCGCCCCCCACCCCCCCCCCC
>Ga0180216_1002222_pt1 | contig 16465 bp, 15 predicted proteins | sample eDN3rd37CBELigMG_FD_128879 | JGI IMG/M metagenome (GOLD analysis project Ga0180216, IMG submission 128879) | Enriched Miracle-Growth compost microbial communities from Emeryville, California, USA - eDNA 3rd pass 37_C BE-Lig MG (version 2)... ... | reverse complement strand
GACTAGGGAAACTGTGAGGAGCAACGCCCGCATCAGATGACAAGAGGGCGGGGACGCGGGACGCCGCCGAGGATGCGGACGCGGACGCGGCCGAGGACGAGGAGCAGGACGCGGACGCTGAAGAGGACAATAAAAAAGGACCAGATGGGTGCATGTGGTAGCGCTCCGTGTGCTTAATTGGCGTACAACGTGTGCCATTGGAGGATGCGCGGCTGCGAGGAGTGAGTGATCATGGCGTCGGCGGCCACGACGCCGTGCATTGTGTGCGCCGCCCTGGTGCCGACCGACGCCCTCGAGGCCCACGTCGTCGCCTGCGCCGCCCGGCACTTTGACGGCGCGGGCGCGGACGACGACGTCCTCCTCGTCGCCACCGCACCACCGTCCCTGCCAGCGCCGCCGCCGCCGCCGGCGGCCACCGCGGCGGCCGCCCTGCCCGCGATCCAGGTCGTGGATCTCGACGGGGACGACGACGCCAGCGCCGCTGTGTCCGCCGAGCCGTGCCCCCTGTGCGGCCGAACCATCGCCGCCGCTGCGCTGGAGGCGCACGTCAACGCCTGCCTTGACGCGGCGGCGGCCACGGCCACCACCGCTGGCGCTGGGCCGGTGTCCCCACCGTTCAAGCGCCAGCGAACGGAGGGCGCCCCGACTACGGCCGCCGTCGCCGCGGGCTCTGTCTCTGGCGGTCGCGCCGACCGGGCACCCATAGATCTCGACGCTGACGACGGTGTCGTCGAGTGCTTTGTCTGCGGGGCGCGCGTAGCCGGCGGCACCGTGGCGCTGGAGGCGCACGTCAACGCGTGCCTCGATGGCCATGCCGCGCCGGCCGCGCTGGCCGCGCTGGCCCCACCCGCGGTGGACGTGGACGCGAACACCGACGCCGACGGCTCGCTGGTGCGGTGCCCCGACTGCGGCGACGACATCGTGCCGGCCGACCTGGAGCAGCACCTGGCCGCGTGCCGCGAGCGCACCCAGCAGGCGCTGCACGCCGACCAGGACGGCCCGGCGCCGCTGGGCGGCGCGACCGAGGCGTGCGAAGCGTGTGGGCGCCGGACGGCACACGGCACCGTGCCCGTCGGCCCCTGCCTGCACAACGGCTGCGCCGCCTGCATCAAGGCCGCGCTCCGCACCGCGACGGCGGCGGCGGACAGCCTGCGGATGGCGGCGCTTAGCTGCCCCGTGGGCGGCTGTGGGCGCCCACTTTCCCTCTTCGAGCTCGCGCGCTTCAGCGCCGACGCCCAGCTGCTCGCCCTGCTGCGCGCGGCCGACGCCCACGTGCGCGCCGGGGGTAGCCTGGTCGACGCGGCGGCCCGCGCCGATGTGGAGGCGCTTGCGGACGCGTTCGCGCGGCTCGAAGCCGCGCCCAGGGCGCCCGTGGACCCGGCGCCCACCACGAGTCACAGCCCGCCCCCGGCCACGGCGGCGCCCGCGCCGCAGAACGGCTACGGCGGCGGCTACGACGACGGGAGCAACGACGACGGATACTACGGCTACGCTTACCACGGCTACTACTACTACGGCAGGGGCCGCGGGCGCGGCGGCCGGCGCGGCGGCTTTGCACGGCCGGCGCCGGCCGCCGCAGCGACCGCAAAGGCCCAGCAGCGCCAGGAGGCGCTGGACAACCACGTCGGCGACGCGCTTACGGCGGCGGCGGACGCGCTCGCGCGCGTGCGCCCGCGGCTCGCCACGGCGCGCTGCCTCATGGCCGCTGAGCCGCCCGAGGAGGGCGACGGCGACGCGTGGTACCGCGCAACGGTCGTGGTCGCGGCGGCCGCCGTGTACGTTCTGGCCACCGCCGGCCGCAAGGCGCTGGACGCCGCGGTGCTGCCGCTGCTGCGCGACTCGTTTCAGGCCATGTCGGAGCGCGAGCCGCTGTTCTCGCGCGTGTTTCGGATGCTGGACGAGCTGGCTTCGGAGGAGCTCTGTCTCTTTGCCATCGACGGGCTTGCGCCGCCACCGCCACCGCCACCGGCGGCCGGAGCAACAACAACGGCGACCGCGGCCATCGGCGTGCCGCTGACCGAGGCGCTCACCGGCCGGCTCAAGGACGTCTGCCAGCAGGCGGAGATCTTTCGGGCGCTGGCGGCCGCGCACCCCGAGACCGTCGCCGACGAAGGCGAGGCGGCGACGGCGATCTTGGCCCTCCCGCTGCAGGCGGCCGAGGTGACCGAGCGCCTGAACACGCGCCTGGCCCTCTTTCGCGACTGGCGCGGGCCAGCTACCGTCACGCCCGCCGCGCCTGCACTGGCGGCAGCGCCGGCACCACCGGCGCCGCCTGCACCCGGCGGGCGCGCCAGCGCCACGGCGGCGGCGCCGACGGAGGCGCCGACGGAGGCGCCGACGGAGGCGGCGGTGGCCGCGTACGTGCGGGCGCTCGCCGACGAGCGGTTCAAGATGGTCGAGCTGGACGCGGACGCGCACGCGGCCCGCCCGCATCACCAGCGCGCCGCCCTCAGCCAGTCGCCGGCGCCGGCGTGGTCGCAGCGCGTGCACCGCGAGCTCACGAGCCTGTGCACGGCGCTGCCCGTCGAGTGGAGCTCGTCCATCTTTGTGCGCGCCGACGCGACGCGCATGGACCTGCTGCGCGCGCTCATCGTTGGGCCCGAGGGCACGCCGTACCAGGACGGCTGCTTTCTCTTCGACATCTGGCTGCCGCCGCAGTACCCGACGGTGCCGCCGCACGTCAAGTTCCGCACCACGTACGGCAACCGCATCCGGTTCAACCCGAACCTCTACAACGACGGCAAAGTGTGCCTGAGCCTGCTGGGGACGTGGTCGGGCCCCGGGTGGACCGCCACGTCGACGCTGCTGCAGGTGCGCGGGGCGTCACGCGGTGGCAGACGCATGTGCGCGGCCATCGCCGTTCTCACGGGGACGGTCCGCCCGCCGCTCGGGGGCGGGCCCTGTGCGCAGGTGCTCGTCTCGATCCAGTCGCAGATCATGAACAGCACGCCGTACTGCAACGAGCCGTCGTTTGAAAACGACCGCCACGCGGGCCGCATCGAGGCGTACAACCGCAACGTGCGCATGTTCACGGCGGTGGCGGCCATCCTCGACCACGTGCGGCCCAAGCCGAACGCCGGCCAGGCCAACGCCGAGTTCGTGGACGTGATTCAGACGCACCTGCGGCACAAGCGCGCGGCCATCCTGGCGACCGCGGCGCGCTGGGCGGCGCTGGACGCCGGGGGCGGCAAGGCGCATGTGCGCCTGCACGACGTGTCGTGGCGTCAGGTCCTGCCGAACGAGACGTGGCCGGGCGTGCTTGAAGACCTCGAACGCTACCTACCGCGGTGAGCATACAGCTTCAGTTGCGTGTTTGTAAGTGAAATGTGTAAAGCTGACACCATGTACAGGGCATGTCGTGAGTGGATGGTGTGTAGGGAGTTGATGATGCGGCCATGCACGGTAGGGTGTCATGCTGACAGCCTAGCAGAACTGGTCGATTTGGGAATCCAACAGCGACGGCCGCGCGCTGTGTGGGCTAGCGCAGCGCGCGCACGCCGTGCTTAGTGCTTGTCATCGCGCGCACCTTCATTGTTTCCACAGCCCGCCGTCCGTGCGGTGGGCCGCGGCCGACAAGCCTGCAAGTCGGCAAGTCGCGGTGACGCGGTGACGTCATCGTAAACATTGACGTCATCGCCGCAACAATGGCGACAAAGTTGCTTGGGCGGGCCGGCTGCCCCCACCCGCCGGTCCGGCCCCCCGGCTGGGCCGGGCCGGGCCGCGCAGGGGCCGTCCGGGCCGCATGACGGCGCATGACGAGCCCGTGCTGGACCATGGTGGGCGTTGGGTGGGCCCTGGGGCGAGCGGAGTAACTCGCAGTAGTGCACCAAGCAGAGCCGGCAAGATGGACATGGGCGACCCAACGTCGCCGCCGACATGGGCGGGCGAGGCCGCGGCGCTGACCCTGGAACCGGCGCCGGTGCCCGCCCTCGCAACCGCCTTGTCCCCGGTCGCAGAGCAGCCAGCAGTACGCGCGGCCGATGTGGAGGCGGCGCCTTCGGCCGCGACGCTGGTGCCCGACACGCCCGTGTCGTCGCTGCGGGCCCGGACCGCGAGCGGCGATGCGGAGCTCGCCGAGCCGGCCGAGCCGCCGACCGAGCCACCGCCGGCCGACCGGCCGCGGCCGCGGCCCGAGCCGAGCCCGCCGTCGCCGTCGCCCGCGCCGGCCGCCAAGCACACGGCGGTGCACAAGCTGAAACGGCTGGCCCAGTGGCGGCCCGGCGGCAAGACGCCCGGCGACGGCGACAAGGGCGGCAAGCCGCCGCCGCCGCCGCGCGTGCCCTACTTCCAGCTGTACCGCTTTGCGGGCCGGACCGAGTGGCTGCTGGTCCTCCTGGGCGTGCTGGGCGCGATTATCAACGGGTCGCTGCAGCCGCTGAGCCTCATCCTCTTCGGCGACATCATCAACGCCTTTGGGCCGACGGCTACGGCGGACGACCTCCTCGACGCGGTCCGCACCGCGGCCATCTGGCTGACGGTCCTCGGCGGCGGCGCGCTGCTCGCTGGCTCGGCCGAGGTCGGCGGGTTTACCTGGAGCGGTCTGCGGCAGGCCAACACCATCCGCCGGCTCTACTTTCAAGCCATCCTCCGGCAAGAGGTCGGCTGGTACGACGCCATCTCCACCGGCGAGCTCACCGTCCGTATCGCCAGTGACATCAACGACATCCAGGCCGGCATCAGCGAAAAGGCGGGCGTGGTGCTGCGCTACATCTCGACGTTCGTCACGTCGATCACGATCGGCTTCATCTTCAGCTGGAAGCTGGCCCTCACGACGCTCGCCGTCGTGCCGCTGATTGCCGCCGCGGCCGGCCTCATGGGCCTCGTCATCTCGTCGTACGCGCAGCGCGGGCAGGAGGCCTACGCCAAGGCCGGCGGCGTGGCGGACGAGATGCTCTCGAGCATCCGCACCGTCGTCGCCTTTGGCGGCGAGGACCGCGCCACCGCGCTGTACCGGGACCGCCTCAAGGAGGCGGTCGCGACGGGCCTCAAGCGCGCCCACTTTGCTGGGCTCGGCATTGGCGTCACCTTCTTTGTGCTCTTTGCCTCCTACGGCCTGGCGTTCTGGGTCGGCCAAGTGCTGATCAACAACGGCGAGATCTCGCCCGGCCGGATCCTGACCGTCTTTTTCGCTATCCTGTTCTCGGCCATGGGCCTGGGCCAAGCGTCGCCCAACTTTAACGCGTTTGCGACGGCGCAGGCGGCCGCGTCAGTGGTGTTCGACACGATCGACCGCAAGCCGGCGATTGACTCGCTCGACGCCAGCGGCCGGCAGCTGGCCAAGGTGCGCGGCGAGATCTGCTTCAACGACGTGCACTTTAGCTACCCGACGCGGCCCGACGTCCCGATTCTGAACGGTCTCTCCTTTACGCTGCGGCCCGGCACCACGCTAGCCCTGGTGGGACCGTCGGGGTGCGGCAAGTCGACGGTGGTCAGTCTGGTGCAGCGGTTCTACGACCCAGCGCGCGGCAGCATCACCTTGGACGGCGTCGACATTCGCGAGCTCAACGTGCCGCACCTGCGGTCGATCTTTGGCGTGGTCAGCCAGGAGCCCGTGCTCTTCAACGCGACGATTGCCGAAAACATTCGCGTGGGCGTGCCCGACGCGACGCAGGCCGACATCGAGGAGGTGGCCCGGCAGGCCAACGCGCACGACTTTATCATGCGCCTGCCGCAAGGCTACCAGACCATGGCGGGCGAGCGCGGCGCGCAGCTGTCGGGCGGGCAGAAGCAGCGCATCGCGATTGCGCGCGCGCTGCTGCGGCGGCCCAAGGTGCTGCTGCTGGACGAGGCGACGTCGGCGCTGGACACGCAGAGCGAGCGCATCGTTCAGCAGACCCTGTCGAGCGTGGCGGAGGGCCGGTCGACCATCGTCATCGCGCACCGGCTGTCGACCATCGCGCAGGCGGACGAGATCGCCGTCGTCGAGAGCGGCCGCATTGTCGAACGCGGCACCCACCACGAGCTGCTGGCCAAGGGCGGCGTGTACGCCCGCATGGTCGAGGCGCAGACCATGCGCACCGCCCAGCACGACGCGTACGCAGCGCAGGGCGACGGCGCGCCCGCCGGCGTCGTGCGCCTGGAGCAGGCGCCCGACGACGAAGCGCCGCTGGCCGCCGGCCTCGCGCCCGAGGCGCCGCTGGGCATGGGTGCCGTCGGCGAGCCCGTCGAGCCCATCGATGCCGCCGAGCCAGCGGAGCAGGGCGGCGGCGGCGGCGGGCCGCGCAAGCGCAAGAGGCGGCACGTCCACGTTCCGCTCAAGACGCTGCGGCAGCGACGCCGCGCCAAGCAGCAGGCGTACGCGCCCGAAGTCGACCCGGTGCAGTACAAGGGCGCGATCAAGCGCGCGTACCGGTAGGTGGCCGGGGGCGCCGCGCCGTCGGCTTCGATGCGCTCTCGCCGTGCTGACGAACGCCGGGGCCGCGCGCGACGTTGCTGCGCCGGCTGGCGGGCACAGCATGAACAAGCCCGAGACGCCGTACATTGTGCTGGGCTGCGTGGGCGCCGCGGTCAACGGCGTGGTCTTCCCGATCTACGCCATTGTGCTGGCCAACGTGATCACCGACCTGCTCACCAAGCGCGGCAACGACCTCACCAACGCCATCCGCATCTGGTGCATCGTCTTTGTCATCCTCGCGGGCGTCATGTTCGCCGCCAACTACCTCCAGCACGCCATGCTCGGCACGTCCAGCGAGCTCCTCACGAACCGGCTGCGCGTGCAGCTCTTCCGCGCGATGCTACGCCAAGAGATCGCGTGGTTCGACCAGGACCGCCACGGCGCCGGCGCGCTCGGCACGCAGCTCGCCGACGATGCCGCGCGCGCGCCCGGCGTCACCGGCGCCAACCTCGGCAGCCTCGTGCAGCTGGGCGCGACCATCATCGCGGGCCTCGCCGTCGCCTTCACCGGCACGTGGCAGGTCGCGCTCGTCGTGCTCGGCGCCGTGCCGCTCGCCTTCCTGGGCGGCGCGATGCAGTGGCGCCTCCTGATGGGCTTTAACGAGCGCACGCGGCGCGCCTACGAGGACTCGGGCCGCATCGCCTCCGAGGCCGTCGGCAACATCCGCACCGTCAACTCGCTCGGCCTGCACCGCCACTTTATGAGCGTCTACGCCCTCTCGCTCCGGGCGCCCACCGCGGTGCGACCGGGCGAACCAGTTGCGGACAATGGCACGCTACAGACGTTGCTGACGATGCACCCGAGGTCTATGCTGGCTCGCTTGGCCCAACGCAGGCGGGCGTCCGCAACGCGGTGCTCAGCGGCATCGCGTTCGGGTTCAGCCAGGCGGTCATCTTTTGGATCTGGGGCATGAGCTTCTACTACGGCGCGTGGCTGGTCACCCGGGGCGTCACGACGTTCAACGACGTGCTGCGCTCAATCGCCGCCGTCCTGCTCTCGGGCATCATCATCGGGCAGTCGACGCAGCTGGCGCCGGACGTCGGCAAGGCCCGCCTGGCCGCGGCGGCCATCTTCACGCTGTACGACCGCGTGCCGCCGATCGACAGCAGCAGCCCCGAGGGCCGCGTCGTGGACCACGTCGAGGGCCAGCTGGACCTCAAGGACGTCGTGTTTGCGTACCCGTCGCGGCCCAACGCTCCGGTCCTGACCGGGCTGACCCTGCACGTGCCGCCCGGCTCCACGCTGGCGCTCGTGGGCCCGTCCGGTACGGGCGGCGCGCGCGCCTGGTTTGGGTTGCCATAGCGCAGGCGCCTGACCTGCCTCCGGCCGGCCGTGCCGTCGCTCGTCTTCCGCTGCTCTTGCAGGGTGCGGCAAGTCGACGGTGGTGTCGCTGCTGGAGCGGTTCTACGACCCCGCGAGCGGCGAGCTCGCGGTCGACCTGACCCGCATCAACGAGCTCAACCTGGTCAGCTGGCGGCGGCAGCTGGGCCTGGTCCAGCAGGAGCCCGTGCTCTTTGGCACGACGATCGCCGACAACATCCGCTACGGCAAGCCCGACGCGACGATGGAGGAGATCGAGGCGGCCGCACGCGAGGCCAACGTCCACTCGTTCATCATGTCGCTGCCCAAGGGCTACGACACGGAGATTGGCGAGCGCGGCGCGCAGCTCAGCGGCGGGCAGAAGCAGCGTATCGCCATTGCCCGCGCGCTGGTGCGGCAGCCCAAGATCCTCCTGCTGGACGAGGCCACCTCCGCGCTCGACTCGGAGTCGGAAAAGCTCGTGCAGGCCGCGCTGGACCGCGCCCGCCAAGGCCGCACCACCGTCATCATCGGTAGGGTCGTGCGCACGGAGGCGCGGCAAGGGCCTGCCGCCGTGCTCATGGCCATCCGCGCAGGCGGTGTGGGCCGCTTGGAGGTGGGGGTGGCGCAGCGCATCGGCTGTCGACGGTGCAGTCGGCCGACTGTATAGTGTTCCTGGACCGTGGCAAGGTGGCCGAGATTGGCACCCACGAAGAGCTGCTCGCGGCGCGCGGCCGCTACTACGACCTGGTGCAAGCGCAGAACGTTGCGGACGAGTAAGCAGACCGATATATCAAACAGATGACATTGTACAACCCCCAAAACAAAGAACCTTTACAGGCCGTAGCCGCCCTTGGCGGGCTCGGTGGGGGCGTCGGCGGCGGGGCTGGCAAGGATGGCGCGCAGCACGGCGACGAAGCGGTCGACCTCCTCGACGGTGTTGTAGTGCACGAGCGACACGCGGATGACGCCGTCCTGCGCCGCCAGGCCCAGGCTGTCGATCAGCCGCTTGCTGCAAAAGTGGCCCCACCGGATGCCTGGTGCGCCCAGGTCCCTCCCGGCAGACAAACACCGTGTGAGACGGGGTGCACCGCGCGATCGGGGAGGGGCGCGCGCGTTCATGCGTACCAATTTTGTGGGCGTCCACCAGCGGCGGGATGCTGCTCGACTTGCGGCCCTGGACCACAAAGCTGACGGTCGGCACGCGGACCTTTTGGTCGGCGGTCGGCTCGCCAATGATCGTGATGGTGCCTGTGTGCGGCGAGTTGCTTGTTGTGGGACGGGGTCAGTGCCACGCTGGCTTGACGAGCGTCGCCCGCACGCGGGGGGCGCCACCTTGGTTGTGCTGCTCGATGAGGTACGGCATGAGGCGGTCCATGAGCACCTGCTCCTGCTGCTCGATCACGTCAAAGCCGGCCTGCAGCGCCGCCGCGATGCCGGCCCGGTCGTTGGCCCTGGGGCCACCGGTGCCCTCAGGCGGCATCGTCGGTTAGATCGACGTTCAGCATGCTGGCCGACCCCGCCGCTCGCCGCTCGCCGCTCGGCGTACCGGTCGCCGCCAGCCGGCTGGTACGGCACGCCCTGGCGGGCCAGGGAGGTGATGTAGTCGACGATCGCCGGCAGCGACGAGATGAGCTCGTAGCCAATGCAGCCAGCTTGCAGCTTGTACGGCTGCTGCTCTGGCTGGCCCGTCGCCGTGAAGAAGTGATTGATCGACGTCAGGCGCGCCACCGCCGTGCGGCGGCCAAAGAAGACGGAAAAGTGCGGGCCGTACAGCTGCGCGGGCCACGATTGACGGGCAAGGGACGCTACAGTGAGCCGGGCGCGGACGCGAGACCGGCCGTGGCGTGGCGGGTGCCGACCTTGTAGACGCTGATCACGTAGTAGTCGACGCCGAGGGCCTCCACGTCGATGCGGCGGTGCGGCGAGTAGGCAACGCCGTCGACCCTGACGCGCACGTGGCGAGTATGCATATTACAAACGGCAGGTAAGGCGCGTGCGTGGCGCCGATGGTGGGCAGCGAGGGGCGTACAGGATCTCGGCGCCGGGAATGGTGTGCACCAGCGCGGCGACGGCGGCGACGTCGTGGATGGTGCCCAGAATGTTGGAGGCGTGCGTGCAGGTCACTGGAGGACAGACGGGCCATGCAGCCGCAGCCGCGACAGTAAGCCCAAAGCGGGCGCCGTCGCGTCGGCTTTTGCGCAGCGCGTACCCAGGCGGGTCTTGGGGCTGAGCAGGCCCTTGAGCGTCTCCAGGCTGGGCCGCAGCGTCTTGGGGTCGATCTCCCAAAACTTGACGGTGGCGCCCCGCGCCTCCGCCATGCGCACCCACGCGCCAATGTTGGCTGCGCCGGCCGCGGGGCCAGCAGGCACGCGTCGGCTTTCCGTGAGCGCGCCGGGATGCGAGCTGCGCTAAGGGCCGCTGCCGGTGCCGCTACCTTCGTGGTCAAAGTTGGTCACGATGATCTCGTCGTCCTTGGTGATGGTGGGCGCCATGGCCGACGCGAGGTTCTGCACGGCCATGGTCGCCGACGACGCAAAGAACGTCTCGAACGTAGCCGGCGCGTTGAACAGCTCCGCCGCGGCCTGCTGGCCCTCGCGGACGCGGGCCGAGGCGTGCACGCTGGGGCCGTACGTCGCTCCCTATTAAGGTTAAGCCGCAGACGTGGGCGGCGCGGCGCATGTCAGCACGGGGACGCTGAGACGTGGGAGCCGGCCGGGCGCCGCCAGTACCGTCTGCACGTTGTCCGTCAGCAGGTAGTCGCTGACGCGGGCGGCGACGGTGCCGAGCGTCTGCGAGCCGCCGGCATTGTCCATGTACACCTGTCGCGGGGCACCGCACTGGCGGTGTCGCCTCTTGTGTAATTAAGCACGACCTGCCGGCGCCGGCTGGGTACGCGGGCCGGCTGGTCGGGCGCGCGTACCCACTCGCTCTTCTTGAGCGCCGGGAATTGCGCCCGGACCGCAGCGACGTCGAAGGACGCCATGGCGGTGTAGATCTCCCTGCGTTCAGTCGAAGGAAGAGCGCCGCCGCGCGTCCGTCACGTCCGTCCCTGCCTGTTAGTACGGCAGGAGCGTCCCGGGAGCCCCCCGGCGGCCGCCGCGTCGGACCCTACGGCGGCGTCCCGGTGCCGGCCACGAGGCGAGGCAGATGTGCTAGATGCCGCCGCAACTAGTAACCAGCATGCGACGGCCGTTTAGTCCGCATGTAGGCGTATGTCGGGCAGCGTGGGGTAGCGTGGGGCAGGCTTGGAGAAGGCGTGAGCGGGCTTGGAAGGGCCTTGGAAGGGCTTGGAAGGGACGTACGAGCGCGTTGTGCCGCGGCGCCACGTGCGGAAATCAAATGTGTCCGATAATCGGGCACTGGGACAATATGACTATGAGTACTACGAAACCCGATTAACGGACGGTTTTGGTTTTGACCCGATTAACGGACCGCGTATCGCTATGAGCACGCTCTATAAGTGAACCGATTACCGGGATGGACATAGCAGCACGCCGGGATGCTCAGACAGATGCACAATGCAACGCACAGCGCCACCTAGCGCGATTCCAGCATGTATGGAATCGTCAAAGCGTACAAAGTCGATTACGGACAGTACAAATGCATTTATATTCTTGCTCAGCTTTTAGCTTCTTTGGCGGTGTGGTGCATGGTACGGATAATGAGGACGTCGATGTCGCGAATGTGTTTGGCGTCGCGGATGCGCGCACCGCTCGATCTCGCGTTCCCGCAGCGTGACAATGCGGACCCCCCCATGCAATTATATATAAGCATGGCGCTGGCCTCTGCCAGAAAAGTGCCGCGTCGTTCATCGTGCAGGGCCGCTGCACCATGCGCGGTAAACTGTTAATTTCCTTCTGCGGTGAGCAAGCAGCTCCGTCCCGTACGTCTCACTACTCAGCGGTGCATACGTTAGGGCGCCTATGGATCCATGCAGTTAATTGTTGGGGCTGTTTTTACGTCTGCCCGGTCGCGGTGCTTGGTTCAGCCCATGCGAATCATGGCTCGCATCTCCAAAAATTCATGGACTCGGCTACCACATGTGGCAAGCGGGCGTATCGACGCCTACTCTTGGCCCGACCGGCATGTCGATCTCCGTGGCATAAAACCGTGCCCCCGGTTGCCACACTCGCTGCCGCACCGGCGGCCCTGCCCGCTGCCCCAGCCCCTGCCCGATCAACCCGTGCTAACCCTGTAAGGTCATCAGATAGAGCGCATGCCCCCTTGTAAATGAGGTGTAACCGGCGAAGAACTGCACCTCGATCAAGGCGCGCCGCGTCCAGCCAGCTTCCAAGACACATGCGAGTAGACTTCATCTTGTGACGCTGGTTGGCCGAGCTGAAGGAACAAACCTATGCATCATGGCCGGGTTACACCAAAGATAAAAACTAGAACATTACGGATGCAAACTGTACATGCAACATTCAGTATACAAAACCTGAGGTGCAAACAATACATGACACAAACAACAAAACGATACGTCGGCGCGATCAATCGGCGTAAAAAATGTTGGACAGCAGCTTCCGCGGCAGCTCGTTCGAATAGCTGGGGCTCGGCAGGACCTGCTGGAGCGGCGACGACGACGGCAGCCACGCGCCAGCCGCAGGGGCGGGCTGGCCGGCTGACCGCGCCGGCCGGCCCCGCGACGGCGTTGGCGGGCCATCGGCAACGGGCACGTCCTTGGTGGGGCTGGTGGACGGCGACGACGAGATAAGAAGCTCGACGCCGTCAACGACGCTGCTGGCATCGCTGCGGCTCGCCTCGCTCGCCTCCCTCTCCTTCTCCTCCTCCTCCTCCTCCTCGTCATCGTCGCTCGCGTGGACCTCCACCGGCCGCTGGGCGCGGCCGTTGCTGCTGTCCCGCGAGGAAACGGCGCGGCTCAGGCGGTTGCTGGCCGGCGCCACCTGGGTCTGAACAGAGGCCCGCCATGCCTGCAAGCACGCGCGGCACAGCGTCATGTCGGCCGGACGCGGCGCCGCCGACCTCCGGCGCGCCGTCGTGGGCCGTTTGCACCAGTCGCACGGTCGGCGAGGCGTCCTGCGCCATCGGGTGCACCGCGTTACAAAACAATATGGTGTCAATCACCCCGCGTTGTAACTCATGTGGGTCTGCCCAGCGGCCATACCGAGTGCGCTTGGCCGGCGACGATCGCGGGCTGCCCAGGATGACCACCGCGGGCTGGGCCAGCGCTGCGCGGGGCGCGGGCGCCGTGAGTTGCAGCGGCAGCACCCGGGTCGCCTGCGGTGCCGCTGCTACGGGCGACAGCGTCACCGAGCTCTGGGAGGCCCCTACCACGGGCGCGCCGCTGACGTTCGGCTCGGGCTGGCGGGACCGGAGGACCCGCCTGAAATTTCCAGCCAAAACAGCAGCATGTCCACCCAAGCGCACCGGGTCGCTTAGAACGCGAGTCGGTTTAGTCGAGTTCCGTTGGCCGTCCACGTACGCGCGCCGGTCCAGGTCCCCGGCGGCCTCGAGCGCGGCCTGGCCCTGGTCGTCGTACTGCAGCGGCGGAACGGCAACTACCAGCGGGGCGCTGGAGGCGTTGCTGTCGGCGTCGGTGCCGTCGTCGTTGGACGACGCGTTGGCCGCGTCGTCAGCCATGGCGTCCTGCAGCTGAGCGATGAAGGCCTGGTACGCCTCGGTGCGCTTCCACCGGTAGTAGTACTCGACGAGCTCCCGCCCCGACTTGTCCGGCAGCTAACCTCGGCGCAACCACGGAGCCCGGCGAGCCCCAAAGTATTAGGCGACGGCCGCAGCGCACCTGCATAACATGTTGTGCTTCCTCCCTACCGCTTCGCTGTACTCGTGAAAATTCTTGCCGTGGCGCAAAAACTGCTCCGCAAACACCTCGCGGTCCTCCAGCGACCACCGCGACGCTTGCGCTACGAATCATCCAATGTCGTGTGCCCAAAGCGGGTGGGCGTGTCAGCGTCGCAGAAGTTGCAGGCATGGCCGCGTGCACGAAATGCGCCCTACTGGCAACGGTGGTGCGCACGGTGGTCCGCAGCGCTGCGCGAGCCAGCTTGAGCGAGTACTCGCACTCGTGCAGCAGCTTCAATGCTGCGTCCAGCACCGCGTCACAATAGTCGCTGCCCGCGAGCGCCTGGGCTTCCTGGACGTACGCGTCGTCTGGAGCGTCCTCCGTAGCGCGCGCATCGCCGACACAGTGTTAGTCCGGCCTTCGCACCGCCACCTCGGCTGTGGTGCTTCCGTACATTGCTCATCCGAAATCCGTCCGGGAATCCACATGCTCAGCGCGTTGCCATCTAGTAGTGGTTGAAGCTTTCCCGGCTAGACAAGGACATCGTTAGCACGCCCGTTCTCGGACCCCACCTAGCTTTCATCTCCGCACATACTGCCAGTCAGGGTGGTGAGCGGCTCGCCGACCTCGGGCAGGTCCGCTTGATAGTCAGGGCCAATCAGGATGCCGCGGATGGGCTCGTCGAACAAGTCGTCGTCGTCGCTCCTGACGCTGCTGCTGTCCGACGCACCGCCGGCGTAGGCGCGCGGCCCGTCACCGGCGACCGACGGCGATGCCGACGAGGACGCGCCGTCGCGGCTCACGACCACGTCGACGCCGTGGGCCAGTTCGCGCGCGGCGGCCGTCCGGCGCGTCACAATCCGGCGGGGCGCGTCGTCCGCGGTGGCGGTGGAGCTGTCGTCGGCATAGTCCGGATCGTCGTCGCTGCTGGCCGTGTCCCGCCGGCGGCGCTTGCGCGCGCCGGGGCGTTCCAGGACACCGTCGTCATCCGCAGCGGCGGCGGGGAGCGCCACCGTCGGCGGCGCTGGAGCAGTCTGGTGGTGCCAGTCGTCGCCGGTGCTTGGGGTCGACACTGCAGATGAGGAAGGCATGGAGGGTGGCGGTGACGGCGTCGGCGGCAGCGTCACCCACCGGACGCCGCCGCCGTAGCGGGGGAGGGGCCCGCCCACGGCTGCGCGGCCGCGCGGCGCTGGCGTCGCCCCCATTGCAGCGACGGGGTTGCGAGTTGACGCTATCGCGCTGCTGGTCGGCTGTAGCTTTGCAGTACCTGAGCTGGTTTTGGTGGCTGCGGCGCCCGTTGTCTGCGGCCGCGACACCGGAGCGCCGCAGTGTCCGCGTATAAAATGCCGGGGCTTCGCTTAGGAAATGCGATGGATAAGATGGGCTAAAATTAAAATGTGGAGGGCGAATGCAGCGTCGCGCTGTGTCGACGTCGCGTCAACTACAGTTTTCGATAGAGTAAGCGTCGGCAGCGGAGCTTGAAAAATGCGTCCGCGACCGCCTTGACGCAGCACCGCGCGTGCTGTCGCAGTGGCACCGAATGGCCCGGTGCACACTTGTTCAGCCAGCGCACGTTGGTGGCGCCGCTGCACGTGCCACGCTCGCGGCTGCTCCCACTTGCCACCAGCTGGTCTGGCAGCGACACCAGGCACCTTCAACGGCAACGAACGTCGACGCCAGCCGACTGTAGGGTATACCGCGTGCCTTGCCGGTCAGAGGTGGCGCTTCGCAATGAAGAGATTAAAATTCCGCACCCGCAGTCGTTGCGCCGCAGCCAACAACGTGCTTGCGCAGCGAGCGGTGTTTCTTTCCAGTCGGCACCGTTACTATTTGGTCCACCCTGCTTGCTCTTGGGGCCTCCAACCTGCTTTGTGCAGCCGGCGTCGCAGGTCGTCCCTTTTCCGCAAGCCCTGCCCTGCACTGACGAACCACCGACGATGAACGAACGACACGTGGAAAGCAGAGTGACCGACTGGCGTCTCTTTGAAAAAAATCGCGCTGGATGTTCCAACGTTGTTGTCGTTGTACGTGTACGTATTGCCACGAGTGAAGACATGCACCGTCGTCAACAAAGGAGTACGACAAGGCCGAGACGAACGGCGTCGTTGTCGTCGCAGCCGTTTTTTTCGAGCGCGCGCGCTTCACAAGTCGCGTGTGTCTGAAGGACTCGCAGACGCGTACGTCATCATGACCCCCCAAAACGACGTTACCCCCCAGCTGCTCGTAGCAGCGCCAGTCTACGTCCACTGCGCAAAGTTACCTTAAGGCGCATAACGCTTCAGGCCTGCAGGCCCGCACACGCAGACACGAAAGAAGCAGCACACAAGTCTTCTCTGCCACATTTAATTGATCTGCTATCGCATGATACACGCGATCTAGGTCGACAAGAGGACGTCACGTCCGGAAGTGCAACAACCTGATCGCGGTATCTCCAATTATTAGGATCACCAATACGATTCAACCATGCATTCTCCGCGTACTAGAGAGAACGTATGCAGAAGGCTGCAGCCAGCAACTGGCATTCAACGCTAGAATTTATTGATCTGCTTCAAACTGCTGTGTATGATGGTGCAAACGGGCGCTTGTCAGAGAGAGGAAGTACCAGGTAGTGTAATGAACCTGCCACATGCATCCCCATCAAAGTGAAGATGATTCTTGTGCCCTACAGACCGTGCGTGGGATGGCCATCACGCCTGTACATTACAAAATTAATACAAGCGTGCTCGGTAAGCGTGCTGGGCACACCGGACGCCGGCAGCATGTCCGCAGCGTACCCCCCAAAGCAGTTTACCCTCCAATATGACGTCACTAGACGCTAGGGTCTGAGCTGCGCGTGCTGGCCTAGACTGTACGAGGCACAGGGCGGCGAAAGGGCCGTTTTTGCAGAGGTCACGGCATAGTGCAGACTGGCAGAGGACGCCGCTGAGGACGACGGCGACGCAGAGGACGCCGCTGAGGACGACGCAGAGGACGCCGCTGAGGACGACGGCGACGCAGAGGACGCCGCT
>Ga0180216_1002221_pt1 | contig 16471 bp, 18 predicted proteins | sample eDN3rd37CBELigMG_FD_128879 | JGI IMG/M metagenome (GOLD analysis project Ga0180216, IMG submission 128879) | Enriched Miracle-Growth compost microbial communities from Emeryville, California, USA - eDNA 3rd pass 37_C BE-Lig MG (version 2)... ... | reverse complement strand
TTCCTGAAGACGTACAACATCGGCAGCCACGGCGGGACGTTCTTCCAGCCGATCGGGGCCGTGGGCGCGGGCCCGTACCGCCTCGAGTTTTACGACGGCACGAACGGCAACAAACTGACGCCGGCGTCGCCGGTTGGCACCGCCACGTGCACCGTGATGGGGTAGAACGCCCGAGCGTGTACAAGGAGGGGAGGGCGAGTAGACGTAGAGCGTCAATGAATTCTGTACAGCTGCGCAATAGAGTGGGGGGTGTGATTCACAAACGGCCAACATATACAGCTTCGGAGACCTTTCGACACGCTTACAACAGAATGGCAACGTCCAGGAAGCGGCGGCCGTCCGGCAGGACGCGCGTCTCCATCTCGTCCTCGTACGAGCCCAGCTCGTAGTTGACAATCGGCGGGAGGCCGTTGGCGATGCGGTAGTCGTTGTACTTGTGCTTGAGGAACTCGTGGTACGTCGGCGGCATCTTGTACGCCGGCTTGACCAGGCGGCCGAGGTGCTGCCAGTGCGACGGCGCCGACGCGCGCTCATCGGGGTCAGTGAGCATGCGGAACTCGCCCGTCGCCGGGTCCAGCTCGGGCGCGAGCACCGCCGACTCGGGCAGCTGCGCCTCCTCCTCGGCGTGGTAGACCGCCAGTGCCGCCAGGATGTTCTCGCGGCCGGTGATCGGGCCCGACGGCGGCAGGTCCGCCGGCAGCGGTGGCAGCGTGCGCGCCGGCGTGGTCGCCGTCGACGCGGTGCGCAGGTGGTGCCACAGGTCCAGGTCCACGTCGAGCTCCATGCGGCGGCGCTCGACCTCGCTCTCGCTGGCAGTGCTGAGCGTTGTCATCGTGCCGACAAAGCTGGCCGCGTCGTCGCCAGCCGCGGCGTCGTGCGCGATCGACTGCGCGCGGCTGGGCTGGCGCACGCGCACCGGCACCGGCGCACTAACGATCGGGTCCGCCGGGGCGGGGAGGACCGCGGGGCTCGCGGCCGCCGACGCCTGCCGCACGCGGTCGGCAATGAACACCGTCTCGAGCGGGTCCGGCAGGTAGCTGTCGTTGATCGTGATCGTGGCCGGACGGAACTCTGTGGGCACCGGCTGCCGCACGCACGAGCGAGTCGTGGAGAGAAAGGGAGAGGCCGCAGTGCAGCTTTAGAAAGTGGGTAGCGCCCCCGCCCGACGCGCGTGCGGGGCATCATCACGCACCGGGGGCTGCTGCAGATCGACGGGGGTGAACTTGCCCTGCACGAAGAAGGACGCCTGGAACGGCGGCAGCACGCCCTGCCGGATCTCGGGCATGTACGTCGTGCCTGCGGACGGCTGGCGGTTGCGCGCGTTGCGCTGGAACTCCGTGTCCACCGACCAGTTGTCGGGGCGGTCGTCGTCCTCGATGATCAGGTCGCCCATGAACGACCACGTCGACGGCATTTGCCTGTGCGGCGCCGCGCCGCGCACGGAAGACACGCGTGCCGTAGCACGTTGGCAGGTGCGGCACCACAAACGCACACCGCCATGGCGTCGGCACAGGCCCTACCGGATGTTCTCGAGCGTGGACTTGTCCGCGGACCGGATGCGCTTCTTGAGCATCTTCTTGTTGCGCACGAACGGCACGTAGTAGAGGACGTTGTAGAACATGGCGTACAGGCGCAGGCCGATCATCGGGATCTGCCCACGGTAGCGCGACGGCGCGCGCGGATGGCAGGGTCAGGCTCGCGGCGGGGCCGTGGCCAGCAGCCCCGGCGCTGGGCGCACCTTGTACACGGAGAAGAAGACGATCACCTCGGGCGGCACGTACAGGCCGACGGTGTAGAGGCGGATGCTGGTGAAGACTTGGAAGATCTGTCGCGCGACCGCACGCACGCGCGATTGCCGGTCCCCCCTCGCCGCGGCTGTGAGCGCTTGCGCCGCGTCGGTAGCCCCCCGGGCCGGCGGTGGAGGGCGCGGCGCGCACCAGCAGCTGGAAGGCCCAAATCACCAGAATCGCATGGAAGAGCGGCAGGTAGTTCTCGAGGATGCAGAACAGGTAGATCAGGTAGCCGAGGCCGATCCAGTCGTTCAGGATGAGGTACACGTCGTGCAGACCGACCAGGCGCACCCAGAAGCCGCGCCACGACCGCCACGCCTTGTGCGACATGATCATCTGCGAAGTCCCGAGCCGTCGCACGAGACGGGCCGGCCGGCCGGCGCGGCACGTCAGCCGCGCCGGCGCGTCGCCCCCCACCCAGCTGGGGGCGCCCGCGCGGCCTACCTTGAGGTACTTGAACAGGAACCGCTGGCGCGAGAGGTCCCAGCCCTTGGCGCGCTGGATGAACAGCGACGGCTCGCCGCAGTCGCAGCGCTTGGGCGCGTGCTGGATGAACCGCTTGGGCCACCAGTCGTGCCAGTGGATCCAGTGCACCGGCACGTCGGTGGCGGTGACCGCGACCTCGTAGACGTCGACCTTGTACGACTGCGAGTGGACCTCGTGCTCCTTGGTCTTGATGAACCACTCCTTGCCGCGCAGGCTGTGCAGCAGCAGGCCCTGCTGGAGGTCGTCGCCGTGGTGCATCGTGTCGTGGCGGAAGAGGATGTCGACGATGACGTCCACGCGCCACGTGTTGATCGCGCCGGAGGCGAACAGCGCGCTGCCGGCCCGGGCCTGCCGTCGGCCGAGCGCGGGCGTGCAGGGCGCAAGCGGGGCCGGTGAGCCCACAGCGATGCAGCACGGCTCGACGTGGGTGGCCGCCGCGTACCTGGGCGATCTTCATGTAGCCCGCAGTGAGGTACTCGAGGTCCTGGAACTGGGCCCACAGGTGCTGGCGGTTGCTGGCGCGCAGCGGGTAGGCGATGCCGGCCGTGTCGGGGTTCTTTTCAAAGAGCGCGATCACGTCGTCCTCGTTCCACGCTGCAGGGCGCGGCGCCCCGCACCCGACAGGCATCGCGTCACGGCTTGAGGCGTCAGCCACAGGACGGCGGCTGCGCCCATCGCCACAAGCTTGCGTCGGCGTACAGTCTGGCACGAGCGTGTCGTCGTCCAGCATGGTCACGTATTTGATGTGCGGGTGCGTCGCGAGGATGTTGTACGCGGTGCAGAACTGCGCCATCGTCTTGGAGCCCTCGCGGATGCTGCCAAAGTTGATGTTGCCCTCGTTCACGTAGTCCGGGTACTTGAGGCGGTACTGCTCCGAGATCACCTCGCACGCAAACTCGGTCGCCTGCACCTGCTGCGGCGTGGAGCCGTTGTCGGCGACAAAGATCTGCCACGGCTCCACGTGCATGAGCAGCTTCTCGATGGTCATGTTGATCTGCCACCCGCGCGGTGCCCAGGCGCCCCGAGGTACGCCCGCGGGTGCCATGAGCACGGCGCCGCCGCGCACCACGCTCGCCTCCGCCTCCCCAGCGGCGCAGCGATACCTTGCCCGCGCTGTTGTGGCAGGCGATGATGAAGCCCGAGTACTTGTCCTTGCGCGCCGGCCGCGGCGCCGTGCCCAGGATCTCGCCGGTCTCTTGCAGCCGCCTAAAGTCGGCCATGGTGAGCGACGAGAGCATGATGGGCTGCGCGCCGTCGGCCCCGGGCGGGATGGCGGCGGCCGACTGCACGGTCGGCGTGCCGCGGCCGCCGCCGCCGCCGTCGTCGTCGCTGATCGACAGGATCGTGTGCTTGTGGTCCTCGTCGTCGTCGCCGGCGTCCGTGGCGGCAACGCTGCTGCCGCCGTCGGCGCCGCGCAGGCCCGTGAAGCCGACGACGCCGTCGCTCCCGTCGGTGAAGCTCGAGCTGCGCGTGTCGCCGCTCGGGTACTGCCGCAGCCGGTCCGGCCCTTCGTTCGACGGGCTGCGCACGCTCGAGTGGCTCGCCGTGATCGGCGACGGCAGGATGGCGAGCAGCTGCTGCGACTGCGCCAGCGCCGTGGCCAGGTCGCTGCCGATGGTCACGCTCGGCGGGGGCGCCGCCGAAAAGATGGACGGCGTCCGTACGGCGGGCACCCGCGACGTGCCGGCGGCGGCCAGGCGCGCCGGGCCCGCCGACGAGAGGGTCGCCGCGTTGGGCGCCGCCTGGCGCACCGGCGATGGTCGCGCGGCCAGCGCCTGCATGAGCGCCTCGCCGACCGATTCGCCGGCCAGGCTGGGCCGCACGCTGCTCGCGTCGTCGAGCACCGAGGGGGCACCGCGCGCGGTTGGCAACGCGGCCGGCGGCTGCACAAAGACACTGCCGACGTCGCCGCTGTCCTCCTCCTCGTCCTCCTCAATCAGCGGCGGCAGCGGGACACGCCCGCTCGCAGTGCGCGCGCGCGCACTGGCGAGGATGCCACGCTGAGACGCCGTGCGGCCGCGCGGCGCGACTGCGCGGTCGCTGCGGTGCGACGCCATGCGTGACCGCGCGCCGGCCGCCAGGTCCGCCGGGCCGGCGGCCTCGTCGGCGGCCGCCATCTGCGACGCGACGTACGCCTGCATCATGGCGTTGCGGTGCATCTGCACGTAAGCCTGTAAGGATGGAACGCCGCAAGCAGGACGCGCCGATCCGAGGTAAGGGCTACGACCTCGCGCAGCTCTGTGTGCCGTGGGCTGCTGAACGCGCGTACCTTCTTGGCGAGCATCTCGGGCGTGTCGTCGGGCGAGATGGTGTGGATTGGGTCGTTCGGGTCCGGCTGCAGGATGGGCGGCCCGCCGCTCATCGTGCTAAACGTCGACAGCTGGCTCGGCTGCCGCACGCGCCCGGCGCCAGCGCCAGCGCCGGCGCCGGCGCCGCCATCGGTGGCGCCGCTGAAGGCCGAGAAACGGCTGTGCTGGCTGGCTGTGCGGAGGTGCGCCGTCGCGGCGGCCGCATCCGCGGCGACCGGGTAGCCACCGCTGCGGACCGAGCGGCCGGAGGCGACGCGGCTGTGCGGCGACGTCGGGATGGAAGCGCGCGCACTCGACAGCGCCGGCGACATGTGCTCCTGCTGCTGCACAGCGGCGGCGGCGGCCGCCGCCGCAGGGCGCGGGACGAGGTTGGACGGGTACCGCACGCGGCTGACGGCGCCCGCGTACGCCGCGGCGGCCGCCGGCGCCGGATCCGCGCCAGCGCCGCTGTCGGTGATGGCAGACTGCGCCGTCGACGCGCTGGAGATGGCGCTCGTCGAGTGCGCGGGGCCCGAGACTGTGCGCGACCGGCGGTTCGCGCCGTCGCCGCCGCCGTCGTCTTTGCCGTCCGGGAAGCAACCGCGTGCCGTAAGCAAAACACGCTTGGTGAGCCGGAGTGACCTGACTGCTATGCGGTCGCGCAGCCGCGAGCGTACCGTCGGCCGGCTTGGGGGCGACGCCGCCGCCGCCGCTCGGCGGCTTCGACTCCGCGACCGCCGACAAGTCGGTGCTGTCGGTGTTGACTCGGAGCAACGCGCTGGTGCCGGCGCCGGCGCCACCGCTACGGACGGCACTGGCCGGCACGGGGCCCAGGCCCACCCAGTCGCGGGCCAGGTTGGACGCGCGGCGCAGCCGAGCGCCGACCCAGGCCAGGGCGCCGCGCCCGCCGGCCGCCGTGCGCCGGTGGTGCTGCAGGTCCAAGCAAAGGCGCATGTGGCGTCCACCACGGTGGTGAGCGGCCAGCTGCACGTTTAACCCAGGGCACGGCGTGGCAGCGCCGCACCTCGCCGGCTTCCTCGTCGGCCGCGTGCTCGTCAATCATGTGTTCCTGCGCCACGGCACAGCCGGAGCAGGCGAGAAACCGTCAGCGCACGCGCCCGGTGCAACGCGCGCGCCGCGCGAGCACCGCCTACGTCGGTGTCCATGTCGGGGATCGGCGCGTCGGGGTCAAAGTCGTTGTGGTACATCTCCAGCAGCGCGTGCGTGAGCACCTTGGTGCGCTTGCTCATGTGCAGCCGCTTCTGGATGACCTCCTCCGTCTGCGCGGTGCTCGGGCGGCGCGGAGCACGCCCGACCGCTGCTTAGTGGCGCTAGCACGCCGTTGATTCGCGTGTCGGCAGGTCGCCGTACCAGCTGCTTCCAGCGCACGCAACACATGGCGATGGCCAGCAGGATGCCGTCCCAGTTGGCCGACAAGAAGACGTAGATCATGTAAATCCAGTAGTCGGGGCTCTTGTCCTTGTCGCCCGTGATGATAAACTCTTGCCGTATCATGTCGACGACGCTGACGCGGCGCGAGTCCGCCTAAAGTGCGCGAAGCACGTGGCGGCAATAGCGCAACCTCTGCGGGGGTGGTGAGCGCTGGCTGCGACGCCCGGCCGCGGCGTGGGAGTCATCATCGTACGCCGACGGTGGCGTAGTAGACCGCGGCCACAATGAGCGGCAGCACGATGCTCAGGAACGTCGCCGTCAGCATCAGCAGCCTGCCAGGAACCATTGGCGAGACCTCCGACGATGCCAGGCTTTAGCGCCGCCGCACCCACTTGTTCCTGCGTGCGCAGACTGCGCGGGGGCGTGGCCGCACCAGTTTGAGTGCGTTTTGACGGGCGTCCACAGGTTGATGACGAGCATTAGCAGCGGCCGGACGGCGCCCACCCACAGGATGTTGAGGTAGATGAAGACGATCGACGCAAACACCAGGTACGATTGGAAGTCGCCCAGCGTCAAGTCTGCACGCAGGCGTGCACGGGAATCTCCCGCGCCGCGCACCCCCCACCTCCGTCAGTCCCGCGCGGCGGCGTCCGCCCACCCGCGCTGTGGCGCCGCGCGCGTACACTCGTAGGAGCACTCGCAGAACAGCGGCGTGAGCGGGAACATGTACGGCTGGCCGTCCCACGTGTAGTTGGCGCCCAGCGGGATGCCGCGGATCGCGCCAAAGAACGAGCCCAGCAGGCCCGCGTGCTGCTTGTAGCGCTCGCAGTAGCAGCCGCCGGTCCAGTTGGCCCAGTAGTAGTACGGCGCGCGGTCGACCTCGAACACGGTGCCCATGGCCTGCAGCTGCTCGCGGCCGCCGGCCAGAAACTCGGACGACCGGTAGAGCGGGTGCGCCGCCGACGCCAGCACCGGCTCGATGTACAGGTCCTCGGTGGTGTTGCGGTAGACGTAGGTGAAGTCGTAGAAGCAGCCGTCGAAAGCGTAAAGCTCGTGGTTGGACGGGTCCGAGTAGCCGAGCAGCATCCACGGGATGCGCAGCTCGAGCATGGGCCCGCGGCGGCTAAACATAGCAAAGTTGTTGAAGTCTGGGTCGGCCGCGTCGGTGGTGCCCTCCTGGAACGGGATGGTGAAGATCTCGTGCGGCTTGTACGTCAGCTGGGGCTTGGTGTTGACGTAGGTGCTGTACTTGACGATGAGATCCCACGGCTCCCAGCGATTCGAGTTGGGGTCGGTGATCCAGTCGCACGGCACGTCGTCGTACTCGAGCACGAGCGCATGGCCGCTGTGCTTGTAGTGGCGGTTGAAGATGCTAAAGTACGAGTACACGAACATCTCCATCGTACCGTTCAGGTAGCGCAGGAGCCGGTCGGCCGGCTGCGCGAAGCGCACGCCCGGGAAGATGTCGCCGGTGTGCGAGCCGCCCGTGCTGTCCGAGTCGAAGCCGATTAGCAGGTGGTCCTCCGCCGTCCACGGCTGGCCATCCGCCTTGACCAAGAGCAGCGACAGGTAGTCGGCGCCGTGCGCGACCATGACGCGCGCGAACTGCGTCTCCTGCTGCGCGGTGTACGGCAGCCGCCGCGCGTCCTCCCAGTCGTCGAAGCGGCCGTCGATGGTGATCGGGCCCTGGTCCTCGGTGGCCAGGAGGCCGTACCACTGCTCCGAGGAGAGCGCGTTGTGCCACGCCTTGCGGTTGCGGTCCGCGCGCAGCGTGTTCCAGTTTTTCTTGAACCACTCGTCCAGCAGCTCAAACACAAACACGCCGGCATACCCTGTGCGCCGCCACGCACGCGTGGGGCCGTGCGTACGACGCCGGGGCCGGGCAGAGGAACGTTAGCCGCTCGCTCGCTGGGCGCGCGCGCGCGCGTGCGCATCGCTCAATCAGCGCGCGGTCGAGCGCGCACCGTATTCGACCATGAAGCTGATCATGTCGACGACGACCTCGGCCTGCTGCCGCTCGGTCATGTGGCCGTGCCACCGGCCCTTGTAGCCGATTTGCGAAGTGCCGAGCGACGTCGGGATGCCCACCTCGGAGATGATGAGCGGGTACCCCTCAAAGTGGTAGCGGAGGCGGCGCAGGTACAGTTGGTAGGGGTCCTCGATCTCGAAGCCGTCGGCGAACTCCCACGACGTGTTGTACCAGTTGAGCGGGTACTTGAGGAAGTCTGGGTAGTACGGATACGCGTGGAAGTTGACAAAGTAGCCGGCGCGCCACTTGGCCGTCACGCGAAGGTGGTGCGCGTCGACCGACATCCAGTCCTCGTGGGAGCCGATGTCGGGGCCCGGCTCGAGCGTGTGGTGGAGCGGGTCGGTGGTGATCCAGTTGGTGAACGCGACGGGCCGCTGCCAGCCACCAAAGTCCATGTCGCGCTTGAGCAGCTGCTCCATCATGAGGGCGATCCAGTTCTCGAAGACGTGCGCGTCGTCGGTCGTCTCGACGTACTCGCCGCGGTGCAGCGGCACGCCGACGCCGCGGCCGCTCAGCGTCATGTAGACCGTGTGCGGGTACCACTCCGTGCCGAGCACCCAGCCGATGCACCAGGGCGCGGCGTCGGCCTGGTAGTCGCCCAGCGGCTCGCCGGGCGCGAGGTACCGCACGAGGCCGTCGCCGTGCAGGGCGCGCACGGTGCGCTCGACAAAGTCGGTCATGGCGTCGAAGATGGACGGCGTGAAGACGTCGGCGCCCTTGCCGTCGTGGCCTTCCATCTCCTCCTCGGGCGTCCAGACGCCCTGGAAGAAGTATATCACGTCCTCGGGCGCCGCCGCCGTGTTCCAGTCGACGATGGCGCGGTAAAAGTCGGGGCCCTGCACCGTGTAGACGCGGATGATGTGCAGGTTGAGCGACTTGCAGTAGTTGAAGAGCTGGTCGTCGCCAGGGAGTGGCGGGCGGCAAGACCGACCTCGGGTGAGCGGGGCCCGGGGGTATGCACGGCTGGGGGGGGGGACCGCGCACGTACCCGCATGTAGTCGTCGTAGTGCAGCGGCAGCTCGCCGGGGTCGTGGAACGGCTTGCTGGCGCCGATGTTGATGCCGGGCATGAAGCCCATGGGCTCGAACGTGTCGCTGAAGCCGCCGCCGGGCAGCTTGCGGCGGACGTGGAACTCGGTGCCGACGACCTTGGCCAGCATGCGCGTGCCGTTCACGGGCGGCACGTCCGCCGACGCGAAGCCGCGCGTCGCCAGCCCGAGGCTGCGCAGCTCGCTGGCCGAGCTTGCCGTGGCCGCCGCGGGCCACGACACTGCCGCAAGGCCCACGAGGGCCAGCGCCAGCGCCAGCGCTGCCGCGGCCGCGGCCACACGGCGCCAGCGCGCGGACGCCATGCCGGGCCGCCCGCGTGGGGCCCCGGCCCCGTCGCTCTAGAGTGCACGCGTATCAAAGGTCCCGGAGATGGCGCGGGCACTCTGGGTGAGGCGCGCGTGGCAAGAAGCGTCGGCCGTCCGCGGTGAGCGTCGCTCTGTTCCGGGGGCGGCGGCGGCGCGGGGTGCGGGGAACGTACCTGGCGGCAAGGTTGACGTGCTCAGCGAGATCCGCGGTTGTGACGCCTGGGATCGCCGTGCAAACGCCCGAGCCGTCACGGCGCCTCCACGTCAGCGGCGGAGGGGACGCGGCGCGCGGCGCACTGCGCCGATCGCTGCTGCGCCCGCAGCGACGCATACCAGCACGACGTCCACCGTCCACCACCCAGCGCACGTCAGCGCCGCCCATCGAAAACGCACGGCGTGGTTGATGATGCAGTTTGCGTGCGCTGTCTGCGCGACGGCGTCCAACCGGAGGTGAAACAGCGCGAGACGCGGGAGGATTCCGTCCCGTCCAGTCCTAGTCCACAGGCGCCTTCCTTCGCTCGTTCTAACGGACCTCGACGCACGCCGCCGCGAGGTCACAACCGGGCCGCAGCCGATGGCGCCGCTTTGATCGTCCCCTGTGGTGCTGGCGTTCGGCCTACGCCCACTCAAACGCCGTGCACACTGCAACGGTTTGCCTCTTCCGCGATCGTGTCGGCCTCTTCCTATTTAACGAACGCGAGTAGCCGTCCAACTAAGCACAATTAAGGCGGGGCGCCCTGCTGGCCACGGCGATGCAAAGCGACTCGCAGCGTGGACAATACAAGATAAAAAAAAGACTCGCAGCGTGGACCGCCGGTCACGTTTTTTCTGTCTTCTGACCCGTTTCCTTTCCCCAGATCTGGCGGCGTGATAGGCCACGTGCACCAAAAAGGGGCAACTGACGTGACGTCACGCCGCCCACCGGGCTAGAAAAAAGCACGGCAAAGAATCCATAGGGACCTACACCAACAACGCTGTATAGCCATAGGCGAAGATTGACAGGCTACAAGGCTCTGCACTGCACGTACAACGTCGGCCTGGCTGGTTTGGCAACGCAGATAGATGCACAAAGGCCGATCGCTCGAGACAGTCATGTTAAAAGTTGCCTGGATGCGGCGCGAAAGCGCGAAAGTGCATTCGATCGATCATTAATCCGTTGGGCCCCACAGTTGCGCGGTTACGCCAGCGAGCGGCTCCCCCACCCATCCATGTGCCTTGCCATCTATCTCCCAGTTCCTGGGGCTGCGCCTGCCGCGTGTGCACGCACACGCGAGCGCCACGCCCGCGCCGTGCCTCAACAAGGTCACCGCCACACTTGCGTGGATCGTTGAGCAAGGCGGCGAGCAGGAGGCCGGCGCCGTTGGCGTCGGCGCTATACCGCAGCAGCAGCAGGCGAACGTCAGCCTGATCCGCCGATACGGTGGCGTTGAAGAGCCCATCGTCCTGCTGCGCGTGCACGTCGGCCGGCCCAGTCTGACCAGGCCCGGGGCGCCCTGACCAGCGGCAATGCGCACGGCCGCGCCGTCGTTCCAATGCGTGTCGGCCCAGCCGCGGCGAACTCGTGAAGCAGCCGGCCGCGGGACCCTGTGGATTGGGAGTCGATCCTCTTGCCACCAGGAGCACGCTAGGCGCGGCCTTATGCGCCCGCTGCACTCCTTCTTTGCAGGCGGCAAGAGACGCATGCGACCCGGCGCTGGATGCTCATTGCGGTAGCTGGATGTGCGATGAAGGTGCGGCGGCGCCCTATTGCGATGCGAAGCCGCGGGCTCGAGGGCTTTTGACGCTCGATGCGACATGCAGGCTGGCTCATGGAAGTAACTAAGACACGATCGACATGCAGGCAGCTCGATCCATGCGGCCATGCGTAGGATGCGTGTGCATGGCCAAACGTTGTTGCATGCGGATGTGCACGGTTGTTTGTTGCATGGCCCAACTTGACGTGGGTTGGTTGCCCCCAAAGAGACCGGGGCGCGCACGCGCATTCCGCCGAGTTGGCCAAGTAGCGCCTCCAGCAGGTCCTGCGCGCATGCAGACCCAGATCCTTGCGCGCACGTTCCCTAGTACGCGCCGACAGGTCGCGCTCGGCACAGATGGCTCCTCGCACCATACGCGCGCCTGCGATCATGGTGGCCAGGCCTACTCAGGCAACCGCGGACAGGAGCCGAAAAACGAGGTCGCGTGATCGGCGGAAGCCTAAAATTCCGCCGACTCTTTGTCCCAGAAAGGAACAAAAATGTGTTTCGACGCACGCGTTTCGACACGACACAAACCTCCCTTTCAATGCCTATTCTTAGCAGCGGCGTACTGGGTGGCTGCCACCAGCCGCCGATCGCTGCCACAACCACCGGTTGCAATCGCGTCTTCCATCACGTCGCCCGTCGCGTCTTCCTGAGCACGGGTTTTCGCATTGCGTGGCTGTTTCAAAGGCACGGCAGTCAACGCCATTGCTGTGCCGTTTTCAGAGTTTGCAAGCGGCCGCTGCTCCGCGTGCCTGCGCGCCTGCTCCGCGCACCCGCCGCCTGCTTCTCCTGCCGCGCCCCAATTGCCTACTCCATTCGGACCGCAGGCACCGCGGCCGTTTTGATTCGTCTGCGCAAGCACGCGATCTAGCGGCGATCTTCCTCGCGATCTCCCCGCGATCGACGGGGGGCGGTCGAGGCACCCCGCGACGACGCCCGTGGTGGGTGGAACGCGAACGTCAACGCTGACGACGCCAGCGCGGTGAGTGGGGCGCCGTGGTGGCGCGGCGCGGCTGCGGGCGCCGGTTGGTATTCATGCATGTTTGTCTTTGATGATCGCAAACACGCGTTGTTTGCGCTTCAGCGCAGCCGCGGCGGCGACGGCAGCGAGACGAGCAGCAGGTGCGGCCGGTGCAAGCGGTTGGCGGCGGTTGGCGGCGAGAAGCTCCACACGCCACGGTGCGATCAAGCCCCAGGATCCTACTCAGCCGGCGGACACCATGGAGCGCCGCTCCCGCTCGGCCGCCGCGCCGTCGTCCGCGGCCGGCGCCACCATCGTCGTGCGGCGTACCAGCACGGCGACGCGGCTGACGCCCGACCAGAAGCTCATCCTGCGGCAGGCGTTCGACGTCTGCCCGAAGCCGGACAAGGCCATGGTGCGGCAGGTCGCCGCCGCGGTCGGCATGACCAAGCAGCGCGTCCTGCGCTGGTTCCAAAACCGGCGCTTCCGCCGGCGCGACGCCGACAGCGGCGGATCCACCGGCCAGCGGTCGCCCTCGCCCGCGCGGTCGAGCGCCGCGGGCAAGGCGAGCCGGCCGCGGCGCCGCGGCGCCAGCTCCACGGCGTCCACGGCCGGCCCTGCCGCCACCAACCGCCGTAGGTGTCGTCGCGGCCGCACCGAACCGCGCCGGCCAGGTGCGGCTGACCCTTCGCTATGACCGTCTTTTTCAATGGCTGCGCGGTCCCGTCCAGGGGTGAGCAAGCTGGACCAGATGGTCGCGGCGGCCGCCGTGGTCGGCGGCGCCGAGGGCGCGTCCTTCGCGTGGACCCAGCCGCCGCCGCTTCCCAAGCCGACGCCGTTCGCGGCGACCGCGACGGGCAGCGGCGCCCCGATGCTCACACCGATGCGCCCCCTCGCCGTGCCCGTCGGCGGCCACGCCGCCGACACGCGCACCGCCGGCGCGCAGCTGATGTCGCTGGTACGCATGCCCGCGCGCCCATGCATGCATCCCGCCGGTATGATGCAATCTCATCCGGCCGAATCGTAACGGCGCCTGCGCTCAACGGCGGACGGATCGGCATCAGGCCCAAGCGCAGCCCAAGCCCGCCGAGCCAGCCGCGCTGGATGCGTCGTGGCTCACCGAGCAGAGCGCCGCGGCGTGGCGCGATTTGGCCAAGACGTTCGGCCCCGCGCCGCCCGCGGACGACGCCCGACCAGCTGCGGCGGCGGCGGCGCCGTTCAAGCACCCCGGCCTGGGGCTCAGCGCCGCGACACACCACCTGCACCTGCACGCGCACCCGCGGTTGCCGCCCGACGGCCACGGCCACGGCCACGGCCACGGGATGGTGTTCACGCCCATCGTGCACGGCAGCGTGGCGGACGCCTGGGCGGCCCCCGCCGACGCGGGCGTGCGCGCCGCGGAGGCGTCCGCGCCGCTGCTGGTGGCCGACGGCGGCGCCGCGGACGCCTCCCGGCTGGCCGGCCTCTACCGCATGCTCCAGATGCACCCCGACTACTACGTGTCGCTCGCACCGTATTACATGGCCCTGTCGTAAACTAAGCATGTACCTGATGTCATTATTTTGTCTTGCTCTGTACTCGTACGTATGCTGCGCGCGCGCTCTGCCGAGTCTTAAGCATCATTGTAAATGTCTCGTAACTGTGCGTGTATTATGCCTATAATCGTTTCAAACAAGAACAATCACCACCAGGAGCGCGGCGACGGCCAGCGCGGCCGCGGCGGCGGGCCGGGTGCGGCCAGCGCTGCTGGGCACGGTGCACAGGCGGGTGTAGAAGCGCGGGTCCTGGGGGGCGATGCCCTCGATACAGTTGCCGATCTTGTAGTAGTCCGGCCGCTCGACCTGGGAGCACGACGGGTTGCTGCATTCGGCGACCCAGGCCCACTTGTCGCTGCAGCCGTACACCGCGCGCACGACGTCGTCGTAGCCGGCCATCTGGTAGTGCATCTGCGAAAAGTTGATGTCGCTGCACGTGTCGCCGCTGATCGGCGTGTAGTAGTCGCGGCCCCAGATGGCGTCGGCCACGGAGCCGAACTCGGGCAGGGACGTCACGCAGTCGTAGTGGCTATAGTTGGCGTCGCAGCCGCTGGGGTGCGACGTGCCGACGCAGTTGAGCGTGCACAGCTCGTCCTCGCACAGGTAGTACGTGTAGCTGCCGGCGCCCGGCGTGCACACGTAAAAGCCCCAATAGTTGCCGTTGGGCTGGCACGCGCCGTTCACGTTGTAGGTGGCGCGCACGAGCTCGCCCGTGCAGTCCGTGTTCGCGTACGTGTAGACGCGCACCGACGGGTTCGTCGCATTGGGCGGGAGGACGCAGGCGCGCCGCACCGACAGGCCGTCGCGGTCGAGCCCCTCGTCCTCCGCGCCGAGCTGCACGCACTTGTTGAGGCTCAGCCAGGACGTGCTGCCGACCGTGGTGCAGTTGGCGTCGGTGCAGAGGCTTTCCCACGCGACGGACGCGTTGCAGCCAACGACGTTGCCGCGCGACGGCGAGGGGCCCAGCAGAGTGTAGTGGAAGACGCCGATCGCCTCGCCGGCGGGGCAGCCGTCCGTCGCGTTGCCCGCGTACTCTTGCGTCCACAGCGCGTTCTGCACCGAGCCAAAGACCGGCACGGCGGCCGGGTGGATGCACGTCGAGACGGCCGCGTTGGCGCCGCACGTGCCCAGCTCCAGCGTGCCGGCGTCGGTGCAGCCCACCGTGCAGTAGGCGTCGTCGCACGCCCACCAGGTGGCGTTGGTGCCGCCGGGCGCGCAGCTCACGTACTGGTACTTGCCAGTGCCGGTGGGCACGCACTCGTGCGCCTGGTAGAACCACTCGGCCACCGTGGCGCCGGTGCAGTCGCCGTTCTCGTGGTTGGTCTGGCGGAGCCACGCCGGCACGGCCGGCGGCACGCAGAAGCGCTCGACCGAGACGTCCACCTGGACGTCGCCCTCGCTCGGCACGCACTCGCCGCCGCCTTCGTAGACGTCGACGTAGTCAAAGTCGGTGCAGTCGGCGTTGCCGCAGTGCGCTTCCCACTCGGCCGTCGCGTTGCACCCGACGATGCTGTTCAGGCTGGCGAGGTAGCCGAGGCGCGTGAACTGGAAGCGGGTCTTGGCGTCCGCCTGGCAGCCGTCCGTCGCGTTGCCGTTGTAGTACTGGCTCCACGCCGCGCCCGCGATCGAGCCGAACACGGGCACGTCCTCCACGCACGCTTTCAGCTGGTGCTGGCCGGACTGGCAGCCGAGCGCCTCCGAGGACGCGTCGCAGTTGACCGTGCAGTCCGCGTCGTCGCAGTGCAGCCACGTGATGTCGCTGCCGCCGACCGTGCAGCTGGCGTACGAGTACCGGCCGAGGCCGTTGGGCACGCACTGGCCCACCGGGTAGTACTGGCCCAGCTCGAGTGCGCCGGTGCAGTTGCCATACTCGTAGTAGGTGTAGCTCACCCACAGGCCCGCGCCGCCGCGCGCCGCCGCCGCCACGAGCAGCAGCCCCGGCAGCAGCCGCAGCGGCGCGGGGCGGCTGGCACCACGACGCGGCGCCATGGTGCGCCCGTGCGAGGCTGGGCGTGGACGGACGGGAGATCGCGGCGTGCTTGCGGTATGCAGCCACGGCAACGAGGGCCGCGTCGGTCCCGTCAGCTGCACGCCCCGCTGGGCGCCGTTGCGCGGCGGACGCGCGTTGCGTACCACGCAGAGACACACACAAAAAGATCGCCGGTGTGGGCGTGCGCGCTAGATCTCGCGGTCTTGCTGGCGCTCGATTCGCTGTGTGCGCGCTGGCCGCCCGCCCGATGCCGGCGTGACGGCGTTGCCGCGTGGTAGGCGACCGCCGTGCCCGCAGCTAATGAAGCGGCCGGTGCCGTGGATGGCGGCTCCGGACTCGTCCGCGTAAGCAGCGTGGTGCCTTGTCTGCAGGCGCCGTTTGCCGTGTGCCGCGCGCCGTTCGCAGCGTGCGCGATCGCGGTTGTTGCCGATTTGGCGCGGGACGCACGCGATGCCACCCCTCCGACGGCCGCGTTGGTCGACTTGCACGGACCACCGCGAGCGACGCCGATGCCGCAGTGGATCGTGGTGAATGGCGGTGGACGGCGGTGGATGGCGGGTCCTTTCCAGGTCGTCCGCGTCCGCGTACGCCGCGCCGTCCGCGTACGCCGCATAGGCACCCGCGGCCAGTTGCCTCGCCACGCATAGCTCGCAGGCCGTAACGTCTTCTGGAAACGTCTGGAACCTTCTCGAAACGTCCAGAACGTTCTAGAACACTCTGGAAGAGTACGGAAACGGCTGAAAAGGGAAGGAAACGTCTCCAGCGCAGGCATGGTACTTTCGGGCATGGTTGGGACGCATGTTTCCGGTACGCGGGAACGGCGGCCTCTGTCTGCACTTTGGCGAGCCCATCCAGCGCGCACTAGCATCTAGCATCAGCTTGCATAATTGGTATTGGTATTGGTATT
>Ga0180216_1002216_pt1 | contig 16494 bp, 19 predicted proteins | sample eDN3rd37CBELigMG_FD_128879 | JGI IMG/M metagenome (GOLD analysis project Ga0180216, IMG submission 128879) | Enriched Miracle-Growth compost microbial communities from Emeryville, California, USA - eDNA 3rd pass 37_C BE-Lig MG (version 2)... ... | reverse complement strand
CTGCTGTGTGCGCGGCTCTTCGCCCGCGCGGCCCAACCCCCGCGGCCCCCCCCCCCCCCCCCCCCGCTTACGCAGATGATCCGCTTCTCGGGCGTCAAGGCCGGCGAGGCGTGCAGCATCATCCTGCGCGGCGCGACGATGCAGCTGCTGGAGGAGGCCGACCGCTCCCTGCACGACGCCCTCGCGGTCATGTCGCAGACCGTGCGCGAGACCAAGACCACCCTGGGCGGCGGTATGTGGAGCGCAAAAGTATGGCCGGGGCATGCGATGGGCCGCTGACGCCACTCCACGTCGGTCGTTGTGCGCTGGCCATCCGCAGGCTGCGCCGAGATGCTCATGGCCAAGGCCGTCGACGAGCTCGCGGCGCAGACGCCGGGCAAGAAGTCGCTCGCCGTGGAGGCGTATGCGCGCGCGCTGCGCCAGCTGCCGACCATCCTCGCCGACAACGGCGGCTTTGACGGCTCGGAGCTTGTCGCGCAGCTGCGCTCGGCGCACACCGCCGGCAAGTCCACCTACGGCCTCAGTGCGTCGACGCGCGACGGGGTTGCGGCGTAATGTTGGCGGCCTACTGATGGCGGCCGCCATGCTTTCCGTCGGGCGCGGGCTTGGCAGACATGGACAACGGCACCATTGCCGACATGCGCGAGCGCGGCATTGTCGAGTCGTACAAGCTGAAGCGCCAGGTCGTCTCGTCGGCCACCGAGGCGGCCGAGATGATCCTGCGTGTGGACGACATCATCCGCGCGGCGCCGCGGTATGCCCGCGCGCCTCTGGTGGTCTGCCCGTGCTACGTTTGCCCAAACGTCCCTCACGATGCGCTGCACTCGGCCCGGCGTTGGACGCGGGTTCCACAGGAGGCGAGGCGGTGACCACTGATCCGCGCTGGGTCGGTGGCCACGGTCCTACTGGATAACAAAACAAAAAAGCAAACGAACAAGCTAGACGAGCGAGAGCGTTTTCACCCCTCCACCTTCGTGCATGTGCTGGCCATGTACAGCGTGCCCATCATACACACCAGCCACGGTGAACGCATGAGGGGGGGAATGGAGTTTGGTCGACATGGCGCCGTTGTTTCTATCGCCACTCCAGGCATCGAGCGCCGCCGGCCGACGACGCCTGCCTGTATCCATCTCCTGGCCGGCAGGGACTGCGCCAGTGGACCGTCGACGCTGGCGGCGTCGCGCTACATGTATTATTAGGACGGGCTAGTGACGGGGAGGAGGAGGAGGAGGAGGAGGAGGAGGAGCGGCAGCGCCGAGCGTCCCGAGACCCTCTTTCGTGCGGGCCATATGCCCACCAGCAGAAAAAAAGAAGCGGGCGCGAACGGACGACGACGGCGACGGCGGCGACGGCGGCGGCGCCACGCACCCGCACAGGCCACACCCACACATACACCCGCCCCGGCAACGGGCAGAGGAGGAAGAGGACGACGGGGAGGAAGAGGAGTGCCCGGCGAAGCGCTTTAGGGATGGGGCGCATGAACGCGGGCAGGAGGTGACGCCAAGAATCCTTTCTTGCTACGTTGCGCGCGGCGGAGCGACCGGTGGCAAGTCAGCGTCCAGTGGGGCGGCCGCCGCCTCGGAAGGCGCCTTTGGAGAACAGGCAAGGCGGGCGCTTCGGCCGCCGCCGGCAGAGCTGTTCACGCAGGCGGTGCGCGGGGACGTTGGTGTGGAGCGGTCTGAGCCACGCTCGGAGGACGGAGACGACCCCGACCAGAGGGAGGCAGCCGCGCGCCGCGCGCGAGGAATCGAAGCACGCCTGCGACTGCCGCAAGCCGCTACGGGGACGCCGCTGAATGGACGACAGACGCACGGCCGCTGCGACGTTCTCAGTACGGCCGGCCGTTCACGAGCTGCGCCAACAAGGGCGCCGTGCGCTGACCGGTGCCCCAACGTTGCCGCGCTCGGCTGCCGCCGGTCGATTTCCTAGCGCTGTGCCCGGCCCTCTCGTCCCTGGCGTGGACCTTGGCGCTCGGCGCCGCCCCCGCCAGCACCATGGCCAGCAACGAAGAGGAGTACCGGGAGCTGCTGAACGCCGAAGTGTTCATCGAGCTGGACAAGCTGCGCGACATTGCCCAGCATGGCGTGCCGGACAGCCTGCGCGGCGAGGTCTGGTGCTACCTCCTCGGCGTGCACCACCCGGACAAATGTGCGTCGCGGTCGCCGCTGCGCGAGCGGCAGGCGTCGGGCGCCGCTGTGGCTGACCGCCGCGCCGGGGCTGTGGTCGCGGTGGCGTGCGGGTGGCGTGCGGCCGCAGCCAAGGAGATGACGGAGGCCAAGGCGCGCGAGCAAGAGTACCGCGCCATCTCGCTGGAACTGACGGACGCGTCCATGGCCGCCCGGCTACGCGGCGAGGTAGAGGCCGCGCGCGTCGGACGCCCTGAGTGCGCGGCCTGCGCTCATGCCGGCGACGTCCCTGTCCTCGCTGCGTGGCCGTATCCAGATTCGGCGCTACCAGAACGAGTCGGAGAAGCTCCGGGAGGCCGACACGGCCAAGGTCGTGGAGCACGCCGTCAGCGCGTACATCAACAACCACCGCGGCGTGGGCTTCCGGTCGAGCATGGTGCACATTTGCGCGCCGCTCGCCTTCTGCATCCCGAACGAGGCGCACGTGTACTTTTGCTTCGAGAGCATCATGGCGCTGCTCGGTACGCCGGTGCGGCCGGGCGCGCTTGCGGCCCTGAGCAGGGAGCGTGACGGTGGCGGTCGGCGTGTGCGCGGCGTGCGCGGCGCTGGGCAGACAACTACCTGGGCACCGACGCGAGCGAGCTCATGGCGACCTTTACGATGCTCTTCCGGACCGTCATTCCCGACCTGTGCGGGGCTTGTCTCTGCGGCCAGCACAGGGAACGAAGGCCGCGCCGCTCACACCGGTGCGCCGCGCCGAGGCCAGCGTGCACGCTCCCACAGGTTCAACTACTTTGAGGAGGAGGACATTGACATCAACGAGTGGGCCGTGTCCTGGCTCTCCAGCCTCCTCGCGCGCGAGCTGCCACTCAAGTGCCTCGTGCGCCTGTGGGACGTCTACTTTGCCGACGAGACGCAGTCGTTCTCGTTGCACCTCTACGTCTGCCTGGGTAGGCCGCCGAGCCGGCGGAATGTGGCGGTCGCGGCGGTGCAGCCCCAACACCTCACCTCGCCAGGCCAGTGGCGGCGCGGCACTTGACTCTGCCCCCAGCGATTCTCAAAAAGTTCAAGGACGAGCTGGAGGACCTGGAGCACTCGGAGATCCTGTCGTTCCTGCGCCGCCTCCCTAACATGGACATGGACCAGGTGCGACGAAGCGCCCCCCCCTCGCCGGGCTGGCAGAGGCGCGGCCGCGGCTCACGCGGGTCGTGCCTCCGTGGCGGTGTGCACACGGGCGCCTGCGGGCAGATTATCACCGAGGCCTACAACCTTAAAGACGACGTTTCGCAGTCCAATCTATGACCCACGCTCCGTGGCCGGCGCAAGCCATTGGCAGCGGGACGGCGGCGGCCGGCGGCGGCCGCGGCCGTTCCCTTTTTTCGGGGGTCGCTACTGCAAGCTCGCACCTGCTGGCCAGGCTAAACTTGCGCCTCTGCCCTATTCTGAAGTTGCTTTCCCGATAGTTCCACTGTACAGCTGCCCCTTAGAGGTGTAACACTACCGCACTTGGCAAAAACATACAGCTGGCGAAATGTACATCCGTCGTCACATGACGACACAATTCCCACCGCCTTTGTGCTCCTTCATGGCGATGCTGAGGTGGGTGACGTCCTCCGGACCGGGCGGTAGGAAGGGCCGCAGCTCCAGCAAGCTCACGCCCGCGGGCAAGCGCAGCTCGTGGACCGGCGGGATGGGCTCGTGGTACAGCATGTCGTTGGCGCTCTCGAACCTGTGCCGCCCGTGGCAGACGCGGGAGCGACGCGCTGCGTGAGCCAACGCCAAGGGCCCCCTCGTCGGCCGCCGCTCGCGCCCCGCGCACTTGTCCAATTCCAGCCGGATGAGGCCCGCTTCGCGCGCCAGCGATTCGCTCAAGAGCCGCACGAGGCCGTCGCCCTGCTGGGCGGGCTTGTCATCCTCCACGACCAGCTTCCACAACGACGACACGATCGACTCTTCGGGCGCCGCCTGTGCGCGGAGGGGCCCCCCTGGCGCGCGAAAGCAAGGGTTAGAACGACAGCGACCTCAAGTACGCACACGGGCACAAAAACGTACCAGAATCGGTGACGCCTTTTGCACATCCGCCGCGAGGCTGACTTGCTGCAACGCGTACTGCAGGTGCGCAATGGCGACGCCATGCGCCCTACAGGCTCAGATGCCGCGTAGCAGCAATCACTGCGTGAGCCTCTCCGGCGCGCCGGTACATGGCCGATCGTTAAACGCCGTACTCCTTCATGTCCATGTCGAGCGCCTGGAAGCGGTGCGCGGCGGCCAGGTTGAGGTACATCTTGATGCTCATCAGCGGCTGTAGGTACCCCGTAAAGTACTGCTGGTCCGCGCGCGGCACGTCCGACAGCTGGCTCCTGTGCGGCAGGGCGCTCCACCGCACGCGGGCGCCGCCCAGGTGAGCGATCCGCGCTGCGCCGCCGACCAGATGCGCCCCGCCAGCGGCCGCACGTACAGCAGCTGCTGGATGCGCACGCCGGCCTCCTTGAACTGCTCGGCGGCGTAGCTGTACAGCTTGGCAACCACCGACGGCTTCAGCTGGCGGGTGATGGCGTTGCGCGCGCCGAGCTCGTTCGCTTGGCCCATGCAGGTGGCGACCATGGCATGCGCGAGCGTGTCGTGCGCCAGCTCGAGCGGTCGCTTGGTGTTGAGCGAGCTGCCCAGCGTGCTCCGCGCGACCTTGTTGACCTCCACTTCGGCCAGGTACTTCCACATGCCAGCGGCCTCGCACAGCCGCTGCCCCGCGAGCCGGCCGTGCTCCCCCGTCGTCTTGGCCCGCTGCGCCATCTCGGCCGCGTCGTTCATGATCAGCAGCGCGGTCGTCTAGCACCGCGCGCGGAGCACCGCAGTGCGCGGCGTCGCATGTGAGCCAGCGCTGCCGTCACATCGGCGGGCAAAGCAGGATGGCGCAGGCGCTGGACGCACCACGATGGTCATCGCCACCTCAAACTCGGGATGGTCGCTCGTGCTCCAGCGATCGCCGGGGCCAGCGGTGGTGAACGCCGAGTTCCACGAGTACTCTGTTTGGAGGCAGCGCTGTCCAAGCCAGGCGGAAGCATGCTTAGTACGACGAGACGAGCACCCCCCACTTATCGACCGCCAAGAGCTCGCTGACCAAGTCGCGGAATCGGCAAGTTGGGGTCCACGCCCACTTTCTCGTACGCCTTGACCAAGCCCATGGCGTCCGGCAGGTACTTGAGCAGTTTCTGGCGGGCCCCCACCCATGGGCGCCAGTGGATATCGCACGCGGTCCGTGACCTGGCCCGCACGTACGCACAAACAATTGCCACCTGCGCACGGGGGCGTCCGTACAGCGACGCCATCGGCAAACGGCGGCCGAGCGGCCTCGTTGTCGTTCGCGTACAGCTTGAGGGTGTGCGTGAGATCTTCCCGCCGCTGGTGCAGCTGGGCGAGCGGCGTCGGCTCGACGAGCGCGTCCACGACCTGCGTCGCCCCCACCCGACCGTGCCTGCGTCACCACACGCCGCGCGTGAGCCACGGACCGACGCAGACGAGCCACGCTCGGCGGCATCCGCCGTTGACCAGACCTGCTGCAGCGGCAGCGAGCGGCAGAACGGCACGCGGAAGCGCGCAAACGGCAGCGCGTTGCCGGCGCCCGCGAGCGCGATGACCTGCTCCGCCGGCGTCGCCATCGTCGCCGCGGCCACCCGCCTACGCCGCCATAGGTGACGTCATCGAACCTAGATGACATCACCGCCCCGCACTGCGTGATGTGGCGCTTCAGAGCGCGTGACGTCATAGTACTGCCCGCGTGGCGCGAGCGCGGCGACGACGACGATGGCGCGGCACCGGCGGCGCCGCGGCGGTGGCGGCGGCGCGCGGGGCCCGCAGGCGTCGCAGACGCCGCAGGAGCCGACGGAAAGCGGCACGGACGAGCCCACGGTCGACGCGGCCACCGGGGAGAAGCACGCCGGCGACGCTGGCGACGCCGGCGCGCCCGACGCCAAGCGGCCGCGGAGCGAGGGCGGTGGCCGCAACCGGGGCTACGGCGCCCGCGGCACCGGCCAGGCCGATACCAACGTCCGAAGCTGGGACACCCTGGTCAAGGACAACGAGATGTTTGAAACGTACTACAAGGTACGGCAGGCCGGTCCGCAACGGCCGGGGCGCGCGAGTGCGAACGGACCCTAAACCACACGCGACGCGGGAACTTGCTGCCAGCACCGCGCCCACAGGCGCAACACTTTGTCGGCGACGACGAGTGGGCCAAGTTTATGGAGACGCTGCGCACCCCCCTGCCGTCCACCTTCCGCATCACCGGCACACGGACGTACGGGGGGAGGCTTGCCATCCCCAGCGTCGCCACAGGTGCCCGGACTGCTAATCCGTGCGGAATGCACGAACGCCTGCGTCGGTGTTCCCAGGGAGGCGGCGGAGCTGCGGCAGCTGCTGCACGACCGCTTCTTTGTGGGCCCGGCGTCCGCCGAGGACGCCGCTGCCGCCGGCGCGGCCGCCGACGTCCGGCCGCCCACGCCGGCGGTGCCCATCCCGTGGTACCCGGACAGCCTCGGCTGGACGATGCGCGCTTCGCGCGTGGAGATGCGGCGCGCCCGCCATCTCGAGGACCTGCGCCAGTATCTGGTCATGCAGACCGAGCTGGTGCGGACCGGCGCCCTCAGGCCTCGGCAGCGGGCCAGTACCATGGAGTAACCGGCCGGCGGTGCCGAATCGCGCTGATATACTCGCATGCCCACAGGGCTACATCAGCCGCCAGGAAGCCGTGAGCATGGTGCCCCCGCTCTTGCTGGACGTGCGTCCGGGCCACAAGGTATCGTGCCGTCGGGACATCCCCCGTGAGCGCACGAGCCGAGTGCACTGACACCAGTTCCCTGATCGCGGCCCCGATCTGTGCGGGGCGCAGGTGCTCGACATGTGCGCGGCGCCGGGCTCCAAGACCGCGCAGCTCATCGAGCTCGTGCACGGCGACAGCAGCAGCAGCCCGATCCCGAACGGCTTGGTGATCGCCAACGACGCGGACATGAAGCGCGCCTTTGTGCTGATCCACCAGACGCAGCGGCTGCAGTCGCCGGCCGTGCTCGTCACCAACCACGACGCGTCGCAGTTCCCGACCATCACGCTAAACAAGATCGACGAAGCGACCGGCCGGCCGCAGCAGCTGCTCTTTGACCGCATTCTGGCCGACGTGCCGTGCAGCGGCGACGCGACGCTGCGCAAGAACCCGCTCATTTGGCGGAAGTGGTCGCCGACCTTTGGCCTGGGCCTGCACAAGTGCGTCCCAGGCCGCCGCCCAGGCGAGCCAGGTAGGCAGCGGCTAACGAAGGCGTGCGAGCTTGGTGGTCACGTGGCGTCGGACAGGCTGCAAGTGCGCATCCTGGAGCGCGCCCTGCAGCTGTGCACCGTCGGCGGCCGCGTGGTGTACAGCACCTGCTCGTTCAACCCCATCGAAAACGAGGCCGTCGTGGCGGCCATGCTGGAAAAGTACCCCGGTAGGTGGCCCGCCCGCTCGCCGCCCTGGTGCGTGGCAAACTTGCTGACGCCGCGCTCGCTCCCTGGCTGGACGGACGTGCCGCGGTAAGGCTGCATTGAGCTGGTGGACGTGTCGGACAAACTGCCGGAGCTGCAGCGGCGCCCTGGTCTGACGCAGTGGCAGGTCGGACGAAAAGACGTTATGGCCTGGTGCAGTGCATGGTGGGCACGCTCATGCTGACAACTGCGACGGCGTCCGGTCGCCTGTCTCGTGCGCCGCGTCGCAGGTGATGAACAAGAAGGGCGAGATCCTGGCCTCGTACGACGCGGTGCCCAAGGGCGAGCGGAGCCACCTCCATCCGACCATGTTCTGCTCGACCGCCACGGCGCAGCTGCCGCTCCAGCGTTGGTACGCAGCCGGTGCGCACAGGTATACGGGGCGTAAGTGTACTTGTACGCTGATGGCCGCTCGCCACATCCTTTCGGCGTCTCGACGGCAGCCTGCGCATCGTGCCGCACGATCAGGACACGGGCGGCTTTTTCGTGGCGGTGATCCACAAGGCGGCGCCGCTCAAGGCCGTGGCAGCGGCGCCGCCGCCGCCGGCCAAGCCGAGCGCGGCCCACGAAGCCGCCAGCACCAGCGGCGCCGCGCCGCCTGCACCGGACGCCGCTGTAGCGGAACCGGCCGCCGACAACGCGGCCGCGGCGGCGGCGCCGCCGGCCGACGATGCGGACAACGAGGACGTGGACGACGTGCCGCTGGAGACGCTGGACGGGGAGAGCGTGACCGTCGCCGGCAAGACGGACAAGGAGGGCCAGGGCGGCAAGAAGAAGAAGACGTCGGCCGCGGAGGCCAACGCGGAGGCGCTGCAGGACGCGCCGTACAACTTTTTCGAGGCCGACAGCCCCATCTTTGACCGGATCCTGTACGCAGCGTCCTGAGCGACCCTACCTACGACACGCAGGGATGCGACCGCTAACGTTGAGGCGGCGGAGCTGCGTCTCTGTGGTCGGTGCGGCGATGGCCCCACAGGAAGGCGTACCAGCTGAGGGACAGCTTCCCGCGCAACCTGCTGCTCACGCGCACCGACAGCGAGCGCAAGAACCACATCTACCTGGTCTCCGCCGCAGTCCGCGAGGTGCTCCAATCGCCTGAGCTCAAGCGCCTGCGGGTCCGCTCCGAGCCGCCCGCGGTGGCCGGACCGAGATCGCCACTAAACGTTTGGTCGTCGAAACCTGCCTGCGTCTGGCGGTGGTCGCACACAGATTCTGCAAACGGGTCTCCGGGTGTTCGTGCGCAACGAAGGGCACGGCGCCAACGCCAGCGGCATGCGCGTGCTCCAGGAGGCGCTGCCGTACTTGGGCCCGTACCTGCAGTCCGGCCGCATCAGCGTGGGGCCCAAGGACCTGCACCTGCTGCTGCAGTCGGAGCACGTGGCGCTCGAGTACATCAGCCCCGAGCTCGCCGCCCAAGTTCGGCCGAAGCGTACGTCGTGCGCACGCGGGCTGCGGGCCCGTGCGCGCGTCCATCTTAGCCCTCCCGCGTGCCGATGTGCCCATTGCCGCGTCGCGCGCGAACGTAGCGTACGGGAGCATCTTCTTCGAGTACGACCCGAAGAAGTACCCCGACGTGCCGTACGTCTCGCGAACGCCCGCCTCGCTGCGCACCAGAATTCGCGAATCCCTCAAACGCGGCCTGCCCTGACGTGCATTTTGCTCTGCAGGTGCTACTTGAGCGGCCCGCTGCTGATGTGCGGCTGGCGCGGCCACAAGACCACGCAGCTGCTGGTCAACAAGAAGGAGCGGGCACGCATGCTCGCGCTGTTCAACACCGTCCTGATCACGCCGCCGCCCAACGTCGGCAAGGCGCCCGCCGCCAAGCGGGCCGGCAGCGAGGCGCCCTCGGCGGACGACCAGCCCGAGGCCGCCGGTGATGCCACGCCGGCCGAGAGCGTCGCCGAGGACGCCATGCCGGTCGAAGACGTGGCGGCGGCGTGAGCGCCTTTGTACAGCAATTCCACGCAAAAACTGCCGACTCGAACTGAGAAACGGTTGCCGGGGGTTATCAGCCCAACCGGCTGCGCTGTATGGGACGATACGACAGCCATGGGTCGACATACCAGCGGGCCAACACGTCAGCCGACGTTGCGTCGGCCACGCAGACTGACGTGTAGGCACCTGCATGCACGCACACTCGCTATGCACCGCCGCATCGGTGTCCTAGTCGAGGCTCACGGTTCGAGACTTTACCAAGTCGGATGGACCAGCGGCGGGTGCGTGGGCCGTCAAGACGCTCGCGATGCGACAATGGCGGCCAATCGGGCCACGTGACTACGGAGTAGTTGTATGGGGAGGCGGCTACCCCGTGTTTGCCAACCGTCCACGTCGCTCCGCAAAGTTCCGAGCGGCGCCAACGTCTCACAACAGCCCACCGCGCCATCGATGTCGCCAGAGGACGACGGCACCTCGAGGGGCTATGGGCTATTGCGCGCTTGGGCGGCATGTTGGACCATGTTGGGATCGACCCTGGTCGCGTCGCTTTCGTAAATCTGCCGTGTCCTCCATCAAGCGCGACCGCGGGAAATGCCGTGCGGCGCGCGAGCACCTTGACCTACCGGCTCTTGCGGCTGCCTGCGCCCCCACCAGCGACCGTGATCGGTTAACAGCTGGTTGGTCAGCGTTCGTTGCGTCCCTTCAGGAAGGGGCCCCAATGCTGACGCTGCGCTGACGGCGCTGACGCGACGGTCGTTGACGAGGCCGTGGCACGTTCTACTCCCCGCGTGGCAGGCGTCCACGAACGGCCGTGCGTGGCGCGGGCGCGCACGGCGACGTAGCGCGTGCGGTACGTGGCGAGCGGTCGGCGGCGTGGCGGCGCGGGCGCGGTGGGCGTGGCCGCCCCTCCTCCTCCGGTCCACCTCCACGTGGCGCATCCCACCCGGCCGCGGTGACGTCGATGCCGGCCGGCCGCCGGCGCCGGCGCCGCCGCCGCCGCCACGCCACGCCCGTGCGTTCCTTTGCGCCGCAATTCCGCACCCGCCGGTGTGCGCACGCCAACGTCATCCGCTACTGCGGCGCCACCACCTTCCCTCCACCGTGCCGGACGCGACACTGTACGACCGGCAGTGCGGCGCACTGCGCGCGGCGGTCATCGCCGGTGGTCGCTCGCCGTGTACCGGTCGCAGCGTGCTGTCGCGACGTCGCCTGCGATAGACGCTGCCGGCAAGGCGAGCGGGCGGCGATGGGCGCTCAGGGCAGCCGGCCCGCGCCCGGCGGCACCGCGGGCAGTGGCCGCGGCGGTGGCACACGGACGGTGACGGCCGTGGCGGTGCCGCGGTCGCACGCCGTCTTGGCCTACTCGGAGCATGTGGTGACACTGCCACCGCCGCCGCCAGGCCCCCGGTACGAGCCGGAGCAGGACACGCGGCCGCGGACAACGGTCGAGCGGCGGCCGCAGTCGGTGTCGCGGCAGCGGACGTTCGTGCACCTGAGCCGGCGGCAGGTGGTCGAGCTCGCGCCGGGCCTCGGCGACCTGCCGCACGTCCAGCTACTCGACCTGTCGCACAACCAGCTGGCGTCGCTCGACCTGCCGCCCCACGGCCTCCGCGCGCTCCGGTACCTCCTCTTGGGCGACAACCGCCTGACCGAGCTGCCGGACGCTGTCTGCACCCGCCTGGCTGGCCTTACGACGCTCGACCTCAACAACAACCGGCTCACCGCGCTGCCCGACGGCATCGGCTGCCTCACGGCGCTGAGCAAGCTCAACCTGTCGCACAACCACCTGACGTCGCTGCCCCGCGCGGTCGGCAAGCTCGCCAACCTGCAGCTGCTCCGCGTCGACCACAACGAGCTCACCGAGCTGCCCGTCGAGCTGGCGCGCCTGCGGCGGCTGCACACGCTCACGGCGTCGCACAACCGCTTCGTCACGCGGCAGCAGGTACAGGCGCTCATGCTGCTGCAGCCGCCCGAGCCCGCGGTGCCGCCGCTGCGCGAGCTCGTCGCCCGCCGCTGCGTCGCCGTTGTGCGCGAGCGCCAGGGGCCCTGGCTCAACGTGGGCGCCCTCGCGAGCACGCTCGCCGCGCTGGCCAACATCGACGAGCTGCCGGAGGAGCTCGTCCAGTTCCTCGCCTCGCACCGCGTCTGCAGCCACTGCGGCGGGCCGTTCTTTGGCGCGCCCGTGCGGCGCTACCGCTTCGTCAAGCGTGGCAACCTCGTCGTGCCGTTCGTGCACGAGCTCTGCGGTCCGCACTGGCACACCGACCAGGACCGCATCCGGTGCACCTTCCTGCCGCCGCCGACCGCCATCCCGCCGCCGGGCGCCGCCGAGGCCGCGCGCATCGTCGAGCGCCACCACCGGCGCCGGACGCTCCACTTGCGGGCACAGCCGCAGCAGCGGCCGGCCGCAGACCCAGCATCGCCGCAGGAGCAGGCGGCGGCCGCCGCCGCTGCCGTCGAGCACGCCGCGACGACGTCGGGCGCCACCGCGGCCGTGGCGTCGTCGTCGCCGATACCGACGCCGGCGCCGTCGCTGCGCCTGGCGATGGCCGCGACGTCGTTGGCGTCGTCGCCGTCCACTTCCACGGCCAGCATGCTCAGCCACAGCAGCGGCACGCTGACGACGTCGCCCGTGGCCAAAGTCACCCACCGCCTGGGCAGCACGGGGACGGGCGCCACAAGCCGTGCCGCCGTCGCCGATTGGCCGCATCCGCCGGTCGGGCCCACCGCCTTGGACCTGTCGGTGCACTAGCTGGCGTGTGTGCCATTCGCCCAGCTGTGTTGTACAGAATACAGGGTACGTTGTGTGTACCGTTATCGTCTTTTTTTCGCGCTCTTGTCTTGCGCGCCTGCGTCATTACGGTCGATGCATGACCTCGCTAATCTGTACAGCGTGCGTAATGTACATAGCATAGTGCGGCGCGTGCAAACGACCGCGCTCTAGTCCAGCAGCGACGTCGGGTCGGTGACACGGGTGCCAAGCGGCCCCGACCGCGCGGGCGGCTTCAGCTGCTGCTGCTGCCGCTGCTGCTGTTGCGCGCGCCGCGCTTCCCGCTGCTGCCGCAGCGCCTCGGCACTCGCGCCTACGGGGATGGGCTTGCTCGTGGCTGTCCCGGCTGCCAGGCTGCTCCTGCCGACGCGAGACGGCGAGGCGGGCGGGCGGGCCGGCGATGCCGGCTCCATGCTTTCCCAGGGCTCGTCCTCGTCGGCCGCCGCCTTTCCAGCGCTTGCCGGCTTGGTCGGCGACGCGGCCTGGTCAACGCGGCGGCGCAGGAGAGAGCAGGCAGGATCGGGTGAGTGTGCGTTGCGCAGCGGCTGCCGTACAGTCCTCCACAGGGCCGTACCGCGCTGTCGCTGATCAGCACCGCGTCCAGCGCGTCGCTCTCCCAGCCGTCGGCGGCCTTGGCAGCGGTTGCGCCAAAGCTCGCCAGGCCGTCCCGCCCAGTCGCTGGCCGCGCCGCGCCCGCGGCCGGGCGCTGTGAGGCGGCGGCGGCACCGCTTCGCGACGCGTGGCTGGTTGCCGTGCGGCCGTCGTCCATCAGCTCGTCCTCGTCGTCGTCGAGCTCACCCCAGCCGTTGACGCTGGCGGCCGGACGACTGGGCGCAGCCGGACCGGCGAGCCTTAGCGATGAGGCGCTTCCCGCCGTCACCGCCGCCGCCGCCGCCGCCGCCGCGGTGCCCAAGACCGGCGACGGTTCCGACGAGGGCGTGCTCCCCTGGCTCGGTGGGGCGCGCGCCGTCGCAGAAGGTGCTGCTGAGCCGCCGCTGCCCACCAGCTACGGGCGCACTTGAACAGGGCAAGCCATCGCTGCAGTGCACATGAGAGGTCCGCCGACCAGCGCATGCAGCACGGAGGCCGCGCCCGTACCGTCCGCGCAATGGACGAGACCGCCCAGCCGGCCCAGCCTTCGCTCTCCTTTGCAGCCGCACCGCCCGCGGCGGCGGTGGCGCTTGCGGCGGCCGCAGGTGTTGTGGACTAGGTGAAATAGCAACAAAAAGTCGAATAAACGGTGAACGTGAGCGTCGCCCCTTCCCCCCGCCGTGGCAACGGCAGTTGCGACAGGCCATACCTCGTAGTTGCCGGCTTCGAGCGCCTTGACGAACGCGTTAATGGTTTTGAAGGCCTGCGCGCGCACCGAGGTATCCGGATCGATCAGTAGCGTGCTGACCGAGGGGATGGCCTTTTGCGTGACGTCCTCCGCCGTGTACAGGTCCTTGGTGGCTGCCGCATCGTTTGGATCGCCCCAGACCAGCCAACTTACAAGGGATCAGTTGACTGCCCACTGGGGCGGCGGGCCCGTGAGCACGGTCCCACCTTGCAAGGCCAGCAGGCCTGCCAGCCGTGCCGGCGGGAAGGGGTCGCGCATGGCCCGCGTAAAGGCCGGAATCAGCACCCGCTTGCGTTGCTGCAAAGTGAAAGAACACTCCAAGCGTGCGACAGCCCCGGTCGATCAGCACCGGGCCCACGTGCGCCATCGTCACCGCCGAGGACGCACCGCGGCGTCCAAGTGCTGGGCGAGGCGGCCGAGGCAGATCGTGGTGTTGGTGCGAATGCCGGGCACCTCGTCCATCTGCGTGCGCGCAAAGTGGCGCAGCAGCTCCTCCATCTCCCGCGCGGCCAGCTATGGCACCGTCGCGCAAGGCCCTCGCAAAGGTCCACGGCTCTCCGTTAGCGCGCGGTGGCCCCTCGTCGCGATGCGTCCTGGCGGTGCTACCTACTTTGGGGCCGATGAGCACCATGGCCTTGACGGTGGCCTCGCGCATCGCCGGCACGGTGTCCGAAAAGCCGGTACACTAAGGGTGCGCCCGGCAGAAAGACCAGACGGCGCGTCGTAAGCCGCCAAAAGGCGTGGATGGCTCGGCACGCCTCATGCCGTCCGTGCTCACCACGGGGGGGAAGACGCTCTGGGCCAAGAGTTTGGGCGCGAGGTGGTCGATAAAGTTGGGCAGATTCTCGAGCAGGCTCATCCGCATGGCGCGGTCGGTCTGGGCAAACATTTTCACCACCGTCCCGACGACCTGTGTGTGCGTCGTCACAACCCGCAACGCGCCGAGCGGTGTTAGTGCCGCGGGAGGGTCGATCCACGCACGACCTCGGGTGGGCCCTGCTGTCGGCGCACCTTGCTTTCGTACTCTTCCGGCGACAGCTTGGCGCCGATCTTGATCAGCGGCGTGAGCGCCTTCGAGCCCGCTATGGCCAATGTCCAAAGACGTCACGCGCCGGCACACCAAGTGTCAGCAACGGGAAGGGACGGCGGCCGCATAGCACGTTCGCTCGTGCTGGCACCGTTGCCAAACTCGAGCGCGTGCAGTAGCTCTGGCAGGATCTTGTGCTTCGTGTAGGCGAGGGGGAAAGAGTCGATGGCGTCGCCGAGCCTGCGGAAGAACTGGTCCTTCTCGTGTGCGTCCTTGAGCGCAAACGTCTCCATAAAGATGCTCGCCTGGACAAAGTCGTTTGTCAGGTAGCCGCCGCGCACGGACAGGCGCTCCAGCACCTGCGACGCCGTCGGCCGCAGCTTCGGATCGCCCTTCAGCATGTCCTTGTACGCGCTGGCCGGCACGCACAAAGCAGACGGGAGGGGGGCGTCCGCTGTCTGCAGATGAGCCACTGCCGCCCGTGTGGCTTCCACCGCATGTCCCGGCCTCGCCGTACCCAAAGAGGCTCTCCGGGATGTTGCCCTTAGTCTTGATCTGTTCGATCTTGGTGAAGGGCCCGTTAAATAGCTCGTAGATCAAGCACCCGACGTACCACACGTCCAGGGACCACGTGTGGCCGCTGCACGTTCCAGGCGCCACACCGCGCTCACCCCGGACGGTTCGTCAGCCCACCGGACCGCGGCAGCCACGCGGCGGCGCGCCCGTGGGCGGTCCGTACTGGGCAATGACGCTCCAGCCGCCCTTGAGCACCTCGGGCGGGCGGTACTTTTGCAGCCACCGCAGCGAGTCGCCGTGCCGCTGGGCAGCTCCCCCGCTTCCAGCGACGCCCTTGCTGCTCCTGGCGGTCAACGCACTGGCGCACACCGAACGCGCTCAAACGCGGCGTGCGCGCACGCACCACGAGCAGGCTGTCCGCCTCGGTCAGCGGGCTGACCAACTCGAGCCCGCTGAGCTTGAACTCGCCGGCCTCGTCCACGTAGAGCGACGGCAGGGCGACGGCGCCGTGCACGAGGCTGCAGTCCTCGGTCAGGAACGCGACCGCTTTCTGTCGAAGCGGTCACGGCGACAGAGACGGGGGCGCGCTGGCCCACACGAGAGTTTGTCAGCAGCCACTCCTTTCACACGCCATCGCCCGAACCGCGAAACGGTACCAGCACTTGGTGCAAGCCCCACGCCACCAGGCCGTCGTTGCTGGTGATCTCGGCCAGCTTGGCGCCCAGCGGCGTGACGCGCGGCGTGACAATGTACAGCGCCGTCTCCGTCTGCAACACGGCCCTTGCGCGACGTGGCACGCGTCCTCTCTGGCGTCAGCTACGGGCCCGGCTGTACCAGGGCGCGCGGGCGTCGGCGCCGCTACCTCGAGGCCGTCCAGGTAGGGCAGAATGGACGGGTGGCGCAGCGTCTTGCACCGCTTCATGGCGTTGCGGCCGAGCGCGGCCCGGTCCATCTGGGCGACCAGGTCAAACACGAAGACGGAGACGGGCGTCTTGTCCGCCTGCAGCGCCCTCCGGCCCGCCACGTCCAGCAGCGCCCGCGCTGGTCAGACACCTCATCGCCGGCCGCGGGGGAGCGAGGACACCACCGACCTTCTTGACGCCGTCGTGCAGGGCCCACAGGCTTGGGATGTCCGCCGCCGGGACGACGACATCGCCCACGGTGTACCCAAAGTCGGCCAGCGCCGACCGGCCGAGCGGCACGATGGACGACACGAGGCTGGACAGGTACGACGCCATGGCTGAGCCGGTTGTGCCGTTGCCCGCCTGCCGGG